>Ga0209048_10006040_pt1 | contig 11365 bp, 10 predicted proteins | sample FrelakmetCRP12CR_FD_187146 | JGI IMG/M metagenome (GOLD analysis project Ga0209048, IMG submission 187146) | Freshwater lake sediment microbial communities from the University of Notre Dame, USA, for methane emissions studies - CRP12 CR (SPAdes)... | ecosystem: Environmental > Aquatic >... | reverse complement strand
TGCTCTTGATGTGGGACCGGACCGTGTTCTTGCTGATGAAAAGGGTCTCGGCGATTTCGTCGTTACTCCTGCCCTGACCGATCAACTTCAAGACTTGAAATTCGGTCGGCGTCAGATCGGCGGCTTTGATATTGAACTTCCGGTATTGGTTCTTCACGAAGCCTTCCGGCCCTGCGACGATCATCGCGCCGACGGCGTTCGTGCCCATGATGTGGGAGTTGTCGTAGACCTCGATCCGGCGCGGCGTACGCTCAAGCCCGAAGACATGGGCAACGCCCGCCAGAAGCTTGCCCTGGCTCGTGCTTTCGGCGAGCTTGCGTCCGAGAGCCTCCCGCGCGTTCTGGAACGCGTGCTCGACAAGTTCGCGTTTCTCGCCCCGCTGTGGCGTCACCACCTCGACTTTGCGCCCGAGTTTGGTCGACAAGGCTTCCGCGATCAGCGCCTGCTCCGGCACCACCTCAGACAGGAACACACAGCGTGGCACGATCTTGTCATCGTAAAACTGCGAAATAAACGAGCCAAGCACCTCCGCCGCGCTCAAACTGCGGTCCGCACGCGGGAAATAAGCGCGGTTGCCCCAATTCTGGCTGTTGCGGAAAAAGAAAACCTGGATGCAGGTCTGCCCACCCTTCTGCGCGATGGCGAAGACATCCGCCTCCTCGACGCCGCTCGGATTGATGCCCTGATGCGCCTGCACATGGGCCAGCGCCCACAGGCGGTTGCGATATTTCGCGGCGCGCTCGAACTCCAGCTTCTCCGCCGCCTCCTCCATCATCGTATTCAGTTTCCGCTGCACGGCATCGGACTTGCCGGACAGAAACGCGATCGCTTCCTCGACGAGCTTCCCATAATCCTCAAGCTCGATCTCGCGCGTGCACGGAGCGGCGCAACGCTTGATCTGAAAGAGAAGGCAGGGCCGCGTCCGGCTCTCATAGACACTGTCGGAGCAGGTGCGAAGGAGAAATGCGCGCTGAAGCGTGTTGATGGTGCGGTTGACGGCTCCGGCGCTGGCGAATGGGCCGAAGTAGTCGCCCTTGAGCGTGCGCGCGCCGCGATGTTTTGCGATTTGCGGCGCTTCCTGATCGCGCCTTATGACGATGTATGGGAAGGACTTGTCGTCCCGGAAGGAGACGTTGTAGCGCGGCTTGAAGCGCTTGATGAGATTGGCTTCGAGAAGGAGCGCTTCGGCTTCCGTCCCGGTATTCACGAATTCCATCGACGCCGTCGAGCGGATCATCGCCGCGATGCGGTTCGTGTGGCCGCCGAACCGTGTGTAGTTCTGGACGCGGTTCTTCAGGTTCCGAGCTTTGCCGACATAAATAACCTCGCCCGCCTTGTCCATCATGCGATAGACGCCGGGGCCTGTGCCGAGGTGCTTGACGTAACGCGCAATAATCTGCGCCCCGGTCTCCGGCGCGCTCTCGCCGCCGTCCGGGGTCAGGTCGCCGGAGCTGACTTCGATCGTGTCCTCGGTGTCGGGCATCGAGCGTTATGTAACGCGGATATCTGGGGTTTGCCATAAGAGATGCTGGCCGCCGTCGAGCGCGATCATCTGCCCCGTCATGGCGGGCGAATTGAGGATGAACGAGACGGCGTTCGCAATTTCTTCTGGCGTCGTGCCGTGGCCGAGTGGCGTGGAGCGGCACTCATGCTCGAAGTCTTCGGGTGTCTGGTAGGTGCTGCCCAAGGTTGGACCGGGGCCAATTGCGTTGACGCGGATTCGAGGGGCTAAGCCCTGCGCCATCGTCTTTGTCGCGGCCCAAAGCGCGGATTTGCTGAGCGTGTACGAGAAGAAATGCGGGTTCGGGCGGAGGACGCGCTGGTCGATGATGTTGATGATGTTTCCGGACTCTCCCGCGGGGAGTTGAGCGGCGAAGGCTTGGGCAAGGAATACGGGCGCTTTCAGGTTGATAGCCATAGGCTTCTCCCAGCTCTCGTCTGTCAGGGATTCAATCCGGTCGTCGGCGAAAGAGGAGGCGTTGTTGATAAGGCAGGTTACCCGCCCCATTGAGCGATTGACTGCCGGAAACAGGCCCTCAACCTGGACGAGTTCGGCAAGGTCGGCCTGAAAACAAGCGCTTTGCACGCCCAACGCTTGTATGGCGGCCACGGTCGCGTCTGCCTCCGCCTTGGAGCTTCGGTATTGAATCGCGATGGCAAAGCCGTGCCTTGCCAAATGAAGGGCGATTGCTTTGCCGATCCGGACGGCCGCGCCGGTTATGAGTGCAAACTGCGCCATCGGTCACCGTGATATATGCACAACCTAAAGAGGAATTCACCGGAAGACACCTAAAAACAGTTGCGTTTTAGCCATTCTCGCTATAGTTGTGTCTTCAGCGAGACGCAAACGTAACGCGAGTTTATAGCTCAGCCGGTTCATAAGCTCGATAGCTCAACTCATTGGAGAGCAATGCGCAAGCGCCCTCGCTAGTGATCCTAGACAATCCATGCCCAAGGATTGCTGCGATCATTTCCCTCTCAAGTGCCCAGAAGGCCGGACCCCTGCCCCACCCGGGTCCGGCCGATTTTTTTGTGAATCCCCGAACCTTCAAGGCAAACGCGTCAAACCCTGACAAGGTGCCGGTTCAGCCTTCTGTCGATCACGTTCCAGAGGCGGCGGATAATCTCAACTGTCAGAATGTAGATGAGCGCCGCGGCGATGTAAGCCTGAAAGTCGAAAGTCCTTTGATAGGCGAGTTTTGCTGTCGCAAGCAGATCGTAGACAGTGACGACGCTAGCCAGTGCGCTCGCTTTCACCATCAAGATCAGTTCGTTTCCGAACGGGCGCAGTGCCAGGCGAGCCGCTTGCGGCAGGATGATCCTGCGTGCGGTGAGAGCAGGCGTCATGGCGGCGGCGCGCGCAGCCTCGATCTGTCCGCGAGGCACGCTGCGGATCGCGCCCGCGAAAATCTCCGCCTGATAGGCGGCGGTGTTCAACGTAAAGGTCAAGAGCGAGCAGAAGAATGGATCGCGAAAGAGCCACCACAACCCAGCCGCCGAGAGCGCGGACTGAAATTGGGCCGATCCATAATAGATGAGAAAAAGCTGGGCCAGGATCGGGGTGCCGCGAAAAACATAGGTGTATCCAAAGAGGGCCGCGCTTAAGGGACGCGAACCGAAGACACGACCCAGCGCGACGGGAGTGGCAAGCAGGAGACCGAGCAACACCGATCCGAACGAAAGCTCCAGAGTGACGAGAAAGCCATCCGCCATGCGCGGGCCGAATTTCTCAAAGAGCGCCCAGTCGATCATGCGGCGGAACTCCAGCCTTTGGCTACAGCCCGCTCTGCGCGAGCGATAAGCAGCGTCGAGATGGCCGTCATGGCAAGGTAGATCGCGCAGGCAACGGCGTAGAACTCGAAAGGCTGCCGCGTGCTTTGCGCCGCGATGAATGACATCCGCAGGAGATCGTCGAGCGCAATGACCGAAACGAGCGATGTGTCTTTCAGCAATACGAGCCAGTTGTTGCCGAGACCGGGCAAAGCGAGCCGCAGCATTTGCGGCGCCCTGATCCGGCGGAACACGACAGCAGGGCTCATGCCGAAACTGCGCGCGGCCTCGATCTGCCCGCGCTCGACACCTCGCAACGCCGCAAGCAACACTTCACTGGAATAAGCGCCGAAGACAAGAGACAGCGCGATCAAGCCCGCGACGAAGGGCGAGATGTTGACGGACAGCCCCATGTTTTGGAACAGGATCTGGGCACCGTAATAGATCAGGAGAAGCGTAAGGAGCTCGGGCAAGCCACGGAAGACGGTGGTGTAAATCTCGCCGCATGCTCGCAAAAAGGCAGACTTCGAGTCCTTCGCTAGAGCCGCCGCAAGCCCGAGAGCAAGCCCGAAAGGAAGCGTCGCCAGCGCGAGCCCCACCGTCATCGCGGCCCCCAGCGCGAGCGCATGTCCCCATTGGATAATTGTGCCGTCCATGAATATCAAAATGTCGTTTGCAGGAAGGAAAAGCGGCTCACAATCGGGCGCATCTTGCTACCGAAAGCGACTCGCTTCAGATTTTCTATCTTCAATTTCCTCCAGTCGGATACCCTCATGCAGGTTTTCCACTTCCTGAATGAAAAATATGGGTTAGAAGCGCTTCACAAGCGTCGGCTAAAGGTGTCATTAATCCACGAGTTGAACGATCCCTTTGAATTCTTAGCGCCGCGCTTGTCCGAAATAGCAGTGCGCCAGGCTTTCAACGCGCTCAAGAAATATTTCTCCGAGCGCTATGGATTGATATGCTTTAGCAGAGCATGGACAAATCCGGTTTTATGGAGTCATTATGCGGATAGGCATCGTGGAGTATGTCTCGGATTCTCATTTCATGATCCGGTTGCACCTGTTAAATACAGCGATAGCCGCCTTCGTGTAGATATCCGAGCACTCTTTGAGAATCCCGGAAACGAACAACTTGTTCTGGATTGTCTTTGTACGAACTTCCGTCATTGGCAATACGAGAAGGAAGTTAGGGCATTTGTTAGCCTAACAGAAAAAGACAGTGACACAGGTCATTACTTCTTTCCATTCTCAGAATGCATGACTCTTAATCACGTTATAATCGGGGCCCAATCTAGAATAAGCAGAGGCGAAGTCCAACGGGCGTTGGGCGATGGCAATAGCGTCTGTTGCTTCAAAGCGCGAGCAGCTTTCCAAACATTCAAGGTAGTGCGCAATTTGAACGAAAAACTATGGCACTAGAGGCTTTTAGGTCTGCTAGTTACGCGCACGCCTGCTCGCCTATTTTCATATGAGACACTTGGCTAATAAATCGGAAATGGAAAATACTTGGCGTTGATCTTCGCGTAGGTGCCGTCCGCGACGATCCCGTCGATGGCGGCGTTGAACTTCTGCACGAGCGCGTCATCGCCCTTGCGCAAGGCGATCGCGACGCCGGACCCGAAATAGGCCGGGTCGTTCAATTCCGTCGGCGCAATCTCGCAGCAGGCCCCTTCAGGCGTTTTCAGCCAATCATAGATCGCAAGCTTGTCATAAAGCACGTATTCCACGCGCCCGGCCGCGAGATCGCGGTAGGCGTCGGCCACCGTGTTATATAGCCGGACGATGGAGCGGCTATAAACATCCTCCAGAAAGGCCGAGTGATTGGTTGCGCTCTGTACGCCGATGGATTTTCCGGTGAGCGCTTTCCGCGACACGTCTTTTACATCGGTGCCCTTGCGGACGACGAAAACGCTCGGCGAGCGGTAGTATGGCTTTGTGAAGGCGACAACCTTCTTACGGTCCTCGGTCACATTCAACGACGCGACGATGGCGTCGTATTTGCGCGCAAGCAGCGCCGGAATGATGCCATCCCAATCCTGCGCGACGATTTCGCAGTCCGTCTGCATTTTGGCGCACAGCGCGCGCGCAATATCGATATCGAAGCCTTCCAGCTCGCCGCTGGAGTTGATGACGCTGAAGGGCGGGTTCGTGCCTTCGCTCGCGATCCTGAGCTTCAGTGCTTGCGCGGACGCAGCCACGGAAAGGATGAGGATTGCACAAAGGAGCGCGACAATGCGCGAGATGCGGGCCTGAAGCATGGTGTTCGCCGGCGGGTCTTCTATTGAGGGTTGGTGGGCACCGTAGCCCGCTGTTTTTCGGTCGTAAAGCGTCCCGTCCGGAAAGACGCAAGGAATTGCTCAAGCCGCGCGCTGCGGGGCGCGTTGAAAAGCTCGGTCGAGACGCCCTCCTCCTCGATCCTGCCCTCACACAGGAAAAGTGTGTGGGTGGAGACGTCGCGCGCGAACGCCATCTCGTGGGTGACGATGATCATCGTGCGCCCTTCCGCCGCCAAGCCTTGGATCACGGACAGCACTTCGCCCACGAGTTCCGGGTCGAGCGCGGAGGTCGGCTCGTCGAAGAGGATCACGCTCGGATGCACCGCGAGCGCACGGGCGATAGCGGCCCTTTGCTGCTCGCCACCCGAGAGCTGGCTCGGATAGGCGTTCGCGCGATGGCTCAGGCCGACTTTTGCCAAAAGCGCCTTCGCTTCCTCAATAGCTTCGGCGCGAGGCTTCCCATGGACATGGATCGGCGCTTCGATCACGTTGCCGACGACGGTCATGTGATGCCAGAGGTTGAAGCTTTGGAACACCATCGCGACGCGACGGCGGATGCGTTCGACCTGCCGCCGGTCGAGCCCGTTCCTGCCTTCGCCGATTTCGAGACGTTCCTCGCCAACGCGGATCTCGCCGCGATCCGGGACTTCGAGAAGATTGAGGCACCGAAGAAAAGTGCTCTTGCCGGAGCCGGAAGCGCCAATGATCGAGATCACGTCGCCCTGCTCGGCCGCTAGAGAAACGCCTTTCAAGACCTGGGCAGGCCCAAAGCTCTTGGTTATGTCGCGCGCTTCAATCGCGATCATGATTTGCCGTTCTGCCGCTTCCACCATCGGGAAAGGCGATAAGGGCTCTGTGTGCTTCCATTCAGCCTTGTACGTCATGGCAAAGGACTAGGCAAACATTCGCAGCTTTACCGGCGAAGGGCGACATAGGCCGGAACCCGCCATTCAACTTCTCAGTTGAGGCGTCTCTTCCTAGGGGAGAAGCGAGCGCCGGTTTGCCGCGAGCGCATGCGAGCCTGCCTCCGCAAGCTCTTTCGCCTTATCCGGTAGGTTCGCTTAAAATCCGGTGAAAATTGGTTTTGTTTCGCAAAACAGCCTATAAGTAAGCGTCCAAGTATCTCTGTTAAAGTCCTGATTTTGCGGTGGCGGCATAAGCGCTTTTTCCAAAAATTGCATCTTCTTGTTTCTGTGTGAAATAAAGTTACATAAACCAGATGGTTAATTTTGACGGAATGCGTTAGCGCCGGAGAATGCGCGCTGCAGGCCGTAAACGGACTCGACGCATTTTAAGATTCATCATTTGGAGGACGGCGGCTTTGTGATCTCGAAGCAGGCAACTTCGCCAAGCGCCCCTGATAAACACCCTGGACCAAGAGCTGAAGTCGTCGCATTGCGTTTGATGACGGGTGCAACCGCTCAGGATGAGGGCTTGTAGACCCACACTTGTGCTGGTTGTTCGTCGCGCATCGGCACCGCTACGAAAAGACGGTCGAGATCGGGCACATAGAGCCCGGTCCGCGCTCCCTGTCTTGTTCGAAGACGCGATAATTCGCGCAACTCCGGCTTCGAAACATCGAGGACTGCAACCGATCCGTCGCCGCAAATCACATAAAGACGGCTGCGGCTTTTGTTGTGAAAAACGTCGTCGGCATCCCCGCAGGTGGTCCGTCTGTCGATGAGTTTGCCGGTTTGCGTGTCGAAAGCGGTGATCAGGGCTGGAAGCCGATAGGCGACAAAAAGGCGTTGCTCGGCGCTATCGAATGCCATTGGAAAATTGGCCGCAGCCGCGGCCGTACCCCAGGAGTCGATTTCGTTTCCCGAGCGGCGGTCGACGACCGCGATCTTGAGCGCTTTCGGCTCGTTGACAAAGATACGCGATCCTCTGGGGTCGATCTGGAAGCTTTCCGGGTGCGCGGCCAGGCTTATGTTTTCAAGCTTCTCGCCTGATGCTCCATCGAGCACGACAAGGGCTCCGCTTCCGTGGCCGACTATGACGCGATCTTGGCCATCGAGGCGGATGTTGTCGGCATCGTCGCCAAGCGCAATCTCTTTGATCTGCGAGAGATCATGCCCGTTGCGGAGGCTGACCGTTCCGTCTCCGGCATTCGCAATGAACAGTGTGTCTGGACCTGGCACATAAGCAATCCCTTGCGGCTCCGCGAAGCCGGTGAGGCGCGTTTCAACCCGATGGTTTTTGAGATCGACGACGCCGACGGTATTGTTGGCGAGTTCGGCGATGAAGAGCCGGCCTCGTTTCAGGTCGATGGCGAGGTGATCGATGCGCCCCTTGACGTCACCAAGGGCGATCTTTTCCTCAAGGACGAGTTCGGGAATTGCTGCCGCCGGTTCGGCGTCGATGGGCAGAATAAGGGCGACATAGGGGTAAATCCAGTCACGGTCCCACATCCAAGCCCCGCCGATGAGAAGGGGCAGCGCGATCAGCGGCACGATGAGCCATTTGCCTCTCATAACGATGTGTTTCCCCTCATCGGACCATGACCCACCCGGGCTGGATAATCGGAAAGGCTATCAGTCCAACAACTGCGGCCACGGCGAGCAGGAGCGGATTGCTCACCTTCCATCGGAAGAGCACGAAGAGCGACACAGCACCGATCAGGACAGTCAGCCAGTCGCCGAGCGCGATTTTTCCAAGCAGCACGCAGGCACCGAGGATCGTGCCGATGGCCGCGCCATAAGCGCCTTTGATGAAGCCTTGCAAATCAGGATTGGCGCGATGGCGCGCCACGATCGGCGCTGCGATCAACACGATTAAAAAAGATGGCAGAAAGATTCCTAGGGTTGACGCGACCGATCCCCAAAATCCGGCCACGAGATAGCCGACGAAGGTCGCGGTGATGACCACGGGGCCGGGACTGATCATGCCGACGGCGACGGCGATCAAGAATTCCCGCTCGCCGATCCAGCCATATTGCGTGACAAGGCCCTGCTCCAGGAAGGGAACGATCACGAGACCGCTTCCGAAGGTGAACGCGCCTGCCTTCAGAAAGAACGTCAAGAGGTCGAAGAGGATGGAGCCCGAAACAGCCGGATGAGCCAGAGCGATGAGAGGCACAGCCGCAACCGGCGATACGGAAAGGAGGCCGCGGAAGATCCTGCCGTAATAAAAAACGCCAACCGCGCCGGCGGCGATAAACAGCAGCGCGACTTCCGCCTGGAGGGCGATAGTTACAATGAAGCACACGGCAGCTATGGCCCATTGCACCCGATCCTCCATGCCAAGCTTCGAAAGCCGGTAGCTGGAATGAAGAATGAGCGCGATGACCGCGGGGCTGACGCCATAGAAGACGCCGGTGACGCCCTTGAGGTCGCCATAGTGGACGAAGAGCGCGCCAAGCCCCGCCACGATCAGGAAATTCGGCAGGATAAAAGCCCACCCCCCGGCCCATGCGCCCCAGAAGCCGCCGCGCAAATAGGCGATGAAGATGCCGACCTGGATGGCGAGCGGGCCTGGAAGGGATTGGCACACGGCGACCGCCTCGCGCATCTCCTCGCGCGTCAGCCATTTCCGCTCGCCGACCAGTTCCCTTTCCATCTGCCCGACAAGGGCAACCGGCCCGCCGAAGCCCATAAAGCCAAGGCGCAGGAAATAAAGGGTCAGGTCACGAACGCTGACACGCTTGCGAACTTCGATTCCGGCTTCGCTCATACCCACACTTCTCCTTCAGGACACGCGATCATTTCGCAAGAGCGGCTTGCGCGTCGAGCACATGCTTGAACGCTTGCGCAAGGGCAGAGGCCGACCCTTTGGCCCAGTAGTGCAGGAAGAGAATGCGGGGCTCTTCTCCGCTCATGTGCTGATGGATAGCGACGATGCTGATGCTTTCCCGGCGCATGGCCTTCAACACCGTCTGAAGCTCGCTCTCGGTCATGGCGAAATCGCCATCGATGACCGCGTCTTCGTCGCGGCCCGCAAAGGCCGCCCAAGTGTTAATCCCCATCTCCTTGCCGACCTGCGTGCCATGCATAGTGGCGGGACGGCCGATGACGACCTTGAACATGCCCTGCGAGGCTTGGCCTTTCACACCGAGAATGCTTTCAAGCGGTCCCGCCGCAATGGCATTCTCGCTGCCGATCGCCGGAGGGGCGAAGGCCTTGGCGGGAACGGGGTTTGCCGTCCTGATTTGCGAGACTTTATCCCATACGGCTTTGACGCCGCCCGCAAGCGCGTCGGCATCGCCCATGCCGGCGATATGCATGAAATAGACCTTGGGCTCGTCGAAAAAGAAGTGGTTGTGAAGGGCGGTGACCTCGAGGCCGTTGTCGAGTGCCGCGCTCATGGCGGGGTTGACCTCGTCCTCGAACAGCACGGTGTCGCCCATGACCATGGTCCCGCCATGGGCTGCGGGTGTGAACGCCGCCCAGGAGCCGAGCCCCATGAAGGGCGGCAGCACCTGCCCATCAACCTGGACTTTGACATCGGATCGGGCCCTGGTGATCTTGAAGACATTCTCGCCAGGGATCAGCGTGCCTTTGATCCCGAAGACCTGTTCGATCTCGGCTGTGTCTAAAGGAGCTTGCGCCAGTGACGGCGTTGCAAAGAGAGAAATGAATGCGATAATCGAAAGCGGGAACGGGTTGCGCATGGTTTGATCCATCTTTGCTGGTTGTGCTTCTAGTTGGCGCGGATGAAAACCTCATCCGTCGCAGAGGGAAGACCTGGTTGCCTCCGCTGGTAGCGCGGTGGCGCTTTGGCGGATTGCCAAAGTTCGGTGCACTTGGGCGACCCGGTTCCGAGGGTGATGCAGAGCTGGCCGCTGTCGACCCTCCAACGGCCCTGCAGCGCCTTGTTCATGAAGACGCCTTCATAGGCTCCGTCCGATTTGAAACGGTCGGAATAGTGAACGTCATCGGTGACCACCTTGCCGGCGATTAGGCGCTTAATCTGGCTGCCGGATAGTTTTCGAAAGTCCTCGGCAAACGCCGGGCTCGCGAAAAGAATCGCCGCCAGCAAAGCGACCGTCGCGCCCTGGAGCAGCGATCCGTTTCTCACGATGCCTTCCTTTGCATCGCCGGCGGCCAATTATGGGCCTCGTCCCTCGCTGCCACGAGCCAAGTATAGAGGGCATCGTAGATCACGAGGCCATGGCGAAGCATGGTGTTGTCATCCGGGATATTCACCGAGAGGCCGAGCGAGATCGCAAACAAGCCCGCCGCTTGCGGGGCAATGTCCATGCGGTCTGTGTCGGCGCCGCGCACGATTTCGGCAATCTGCAAGAGAGCCGGATCGGTCAGCTTGTAATCTTCGATGAAGGCGTCGAACGAGCAGCGCTCGCCCCGATGGGTGAACGTGACATCGGGAATGTCATAGGGCGTTGCGCCCGTCTCGGCTGCGACCTTCAGAACTTCGGAAGCGGGCACATAACTAAAGCGGGCATCGGGGTCGATGAAGCGGCGGATGAGCCAGGGGCAGGCGATGCGATCGATTTTGGGGCGCTCGCGCGTCACCCATAAGGATGCCTTTGCCGGTTTTGGCCCGACCGCGCCGCCGCTTTCGGTCCAGCCCTCGAAACCGCCAGTCAGATAGCGAACCGAAAATCCGCGTTCGCGCAAAACCGCGGCAATGCCTTGGCTGGCCTCATGCCCACGCACGCCGTAAACGACAATGGGACGCGCGAGTTCGAGCTCGATTATCCAGGACGCGGGAGAGCCTGGATCGCGCCGAATGGCGTAAGGGATTGCGCCTTTAGCCTCAGAGTAGACGGCATCGGGGCGCACATCGATAACGAGCGGCCGAAGAGGCGACTTTAGCCATTGAGCGAGGTTTTCGGGAGAGATACTGTCCATCCTGTCC
>Ga0209048_10006039_pt1 | contig 11366 bp, 26 predicted proteins | sample FrelakmetCRP12CR_FD_187146 | JGI IMG/M metagenome (GOLD analysis project Ga0209048, IMG submission 187146) | Freshwater lake sediment microbial communities from the University of Notre Dame, USA, for methane emissions studies - CRP12 CR (SPAdes)... | ecosystem: Environmental > Aquatic >... | reverse complement strand
CGGGGGGCATTATAGGGGGCTATACTATGTATCCGTTACATTTATATAGGGCGTTTATGAGTTATTTTAATGGATTTAGAAATTACGAGTATAACCGAAAAAGAAATAAATGAGTTTAAAGAATTAAAGTATAAACTTTCTTCGGGTATTAAAGGAAAAGTATATTTAAAAGTAAGAGATAGACATAAGATATTGAAAGAAAAGTTTAATAATATAATCCAAACTGCTAAACTCTTAAAGAGCCTGATTAGTAATAGATGAGAATTAAGAAAACTAAAGAGGGATATAAAATATATTCTAAGCCTAATAGTAAACCATTAATATTTAAAATTAAAGTATGCCCTCGATGTAAAAATAAATTTATTTCTTATAAAAAGTTTCATATTTATTGCTGTTCTACTTGTACGCAAAGAGCAAAAGAAAACGCTAACGATAGTAATCCTTTATTAAAAAAGAGAAAGATGTTATTTAATCGACAAAAAGGTGTTTATGGTTGTGAGAAATGCGGGAAAGAGGGTTTTAATTTATTACATTTACATCGTAAGATATCTAGGAATAACCCGAAAAGAAACGAGTTAAAGAATGTAGTAGTTTTATGTTCTGATTGTCATAAGAAAGCTCATAAGTCTTTATTTAAGAGATTAAGAAGAATGTTACGTATCAGTTACTAAAAGTTATTACTAGATAGAAACGAAAGATTTAAAAGGTTTAATTCTATATCTTGTTTTATGACTTTAAAGCTAAAACAATCTGATAGGCAAGATATTATTATGTTGCTTAAAGAGAAAAGACCTGTACAACTCATTAGCGATACTTATAAAGTTTCTCGTATAACCATCTATCGTATAGCGAAAAGTGAGGGCTTATTAAGATTTAAGCGAAAGCCTAACATTCTCTTAACCTTAATTAAACGTATTTTTATGCCATTTTCAAAATGATTAAGAAATTTGAATTAACTGCCGAAACAAAAATAAATATTTTTGGTATTACTTTATTTAGAATTAAGGCTTTAATTAAAACTAAATGGTGTAATATCGGGGATTTGGGTGGTTGGGTTGAAAATGAAAATAAATTAGATAATTATGGCGACGCTTGGGTTTCTGGCAACGCTTGTGTTTATGGCGACGCTTGGGTTTATGGCAACGCTCGGGTTTCTGGCAACGCTCTGGTTTCTGGCAACGCTCTGGTTTCTGGCAACGCTTGTGTTTATGGCAACGCTTGTGTTTATGGCAACGCTCGGGTTTCTGGCAACGCTTGGGTTTCTGGCGACGCTTGGGTTTATGGCAACGCTCGGGTTTCTGGCGACGCTTGTGTTTCTGGCGACGCTCGGGTTTCTGGCAACGCTCTGGTTTCTGGCAACGCTTGTGTTTATGGCGACGCTTGGGTTTATGGCAACGCTTGTGTTTATGGCAACGCTCGGGTTTCTGGCGAATGTAAAATAAAATTTATTCTTTGTTCTAGATTTGATTTTAAATTTCAATGGCAAATTGATTTATGGCAAAAAAAAGAAGAAGAATTTAAAGAAGAATTAAAAAAGGGTGTAAAATGACCGAAGACGAATTTATAATATTAGCGCATAAATTAGGCGAGCAATTTATCAAAGTTTTAGAAAGCAATAATTATCTTTTAGATTTAAATATAAAATTAATGAGAGAGCTAGACGAATTAAAACACCCTATAAAATCAAAATGAGATTAGGCGAAAGAGAATTAAGAGAAATATATAACGGTTTATGCTGTTTGCAGATTTCTATACGGGAAAAACAGAAAAGACGGGCTAAATACATCGTGAGAATTATTAACCGTGTCGAAAGAGAATTAAATAAGCGTTCATATAAGAAACGATAAACGAACATGAAAATATACGAAAAAGTCATACGTACAATAATTTTTATAATTGTGGCTTTTGCCCCGACATTTTTTAATAAATTATATCCCTTTTCTTGCGGGGCTTTGTTGGGCGTTCTTCTTTTTATGATTTGGGGATATATAAACAATGATTAAAGTACATTTAACTTATATAGCACGAACTTTTAAAGGTTAAAAATGAGAAAAACACATACATTTTATGGAAAAAATAAAAGTCTTACAAAAGATACAAATACTTACATTTGGATAGATATGTTAAGAGCCATGTTTAAAAATAAAAAGGGTAGATTAACAAAAGTTAGAAAGGGGGTTAATGAAAATGAAACAATTAGAAATGGATAAATTTACAGAACGTTTAGATTTTGCTATCGAATTACTTAATAAGAAATTTCCCGCCTTTGCTAATTCTGAAAGTTTAATGCAAAAATCGGTTGAGATAGCTGTCGCGTTATTTGTGCGCTCTGAAATTGGCTTTAATATGGCTAATAAGAAAGAGTGATTAAACTTTATTTTTTATTTTATTTTTTTAATATCTTGGGTCGCTTGTATAAACGGCATATTTTAAGCGTCCATTCTCGCCCATTGTGTCTTTTTCGTCTAACTCAATATAATAAGGGTCTTTTACACCTTGCGCTTTAAGGTCTTTTACATAGTTTTCGGCTTGCTCTTTTGTTTCGAGTGCGTCATTAAGGTGTGGTTTATTTTTATCATAATCCTCGATAAAATATTTATCACCTTTCTTTACGACTTGGTCGAATTTGCCCGTTTTTTTATAATCTTCATCGGCTACCGTTCTAGCACTTTTATAAGAATTGTACCCCTTTGTTTTCATTTTATAAGCGTTTTTCATAAAATATCTAACATAATAAAGTTTAAATATCTTTTGTTGTACGATAATGTTATGATGGTCGGGGGGATAAGATGGATTTTGAAATAGTTAGAAATGTTATAACTCTTAAACATAAATTAAAAAGAAATGAATTATATCGCTTTAATAAATCTTCTAAAACCCAAAGTCTTGCAGTTTATAATAAACCTTTATGGGTTTATGGCTATTCTAGCCGTACCGCCGACAATAAAGACATTATTATGGGCGACTATGATAATGTTAATTTTGATGTAGTTACCGAAGATATAAAATACATTCAGAATAAATTTAAATTGTCTACTGCTTTTATATTCGCTTCTAAAAAAATTAAAAAAGATAATGAGATTATAGGCAATTTTCACTTTATTATTTTAGATAAATTAAACTCTGTTGATATTATCAACGTTTTGAAAGAAACACACATAGATAAAAATTATCTGAATAGTCCGATAAGAAATAAATATAGGTCTTGGGTCTTGCGATTGAGTGAGAAAGGCAACAAAAGAAAAATACCTAAATATTTTTACTTCATTGAAAGCGCATATAACTTTTATGAAAAAAGTATGGCGCATCGAAAGTTATTAAACGTTTTTTATCCTACTGAAAATAAGTTTAAAATAAAGTATAAGAATGAGGATAATTTAACTAAATATAAACTAGAATTTTACGAAACAGCAAATTATTAACATGGACGACCCAAAAAGTAACCCTGATAATCTATTAAAAAGAGCCGAATATCATTTTGATGGCGCGGATTTTAATAAAGATGACTTGGAATATTGGCTTAATCAAAATGATTCTAGCCGTAGCACTTCAAGAAAGAAAAGCCAATTAATTAATGCCATATATCAACTTCATACAGCGAAAAGAAACGCCACAATTAAGATTAAAGATTATGAGAAAGGCGGGCGTAAAGTACATGGTTATGAAAAATCACATCGTAGCTGGACGGACGCAGAAGAAGATTATTTAAAGGGTCTTAAAGCCAAAAAAATAAGTAATAGAGAAATGGTACGGGAATATAACAATTATTACAAAGATAAACCGCGAACAACTAGCTCAATACGCACGAAGTCGGTAAGATTGAATAAAAAAGTTTAACGTCTATAAATTGCTACTTCTTTCTCCATATCGACTTTAAATAATTTATAACCACTATCGTTCTTACCTCTTGGTCTAACCGCGTGCAAACTTCTAATTTTTTCATATTGGCGCGGCCGCCCCGTTCTTTTGTTTTTCATTTTATAAGCGTTTTTCATTTGTTAATTAATTTTTCAAAATATTTAAATTTTGTTAAACAGAACTTAATAGTTAAAATGGCATGTATATTTAATCAGGATATTAATTTAATATCGCTATAAGTTAATTGTGAGGCTCGTTTTTATTAATTTCTGCTTCTATATGCCCTTTCTAGCGGATTAAACCTTTTATTGTAAGTAACATAATAATGCTGTAAAAGGTGGTTGTATTTATCTTTTGCTTTTATTCGGCTCTCCTGATTTAAGACCCCGTTATATGCTTCTTGAAATAAAATGCTTAATCTTTCTTCGTGTCGGGCTTTTCTTTTCTCATACAAATTTAATAAAAAATTGTCAATAATTGTTTTAAGTGTCATTGTACTTTTTCGGGTAAGCGATTCATTTTAAATTTATCTGCTTTCAATCGCAATAATTCATTTATGCGCCCTAATATCCTCGCTTTGCTATCATAATCCTGTTTTCTAAACGCCATATTTAATTTATATTGTTCTTCTTCTAACTCATACTTTTTAGGGTCTTTAAGCACTTCTAGAGCCCCCAGAAGCCATAATACAGCGAAAGGGTTAATTATCTTGGCTAATTTAATATTTTGATTATAGAGGCTCATGCGTTCTTTTATATCCATTTTAAACTTTGCTTTGGAATATTACCCCCCTTTCCATCATGTTAGCGAGGTTTAATATTTCTTCACATTCTGCTTTGGTAAATTCCGACCCTAAAATCATTTGTATATAGCTAAATCTTTCGGCTTTCTTTGTTATTTCATTAAATTGCGGGTCGCCTAAGAACTCTAAGGCTCTCTTTCTTCTTAATTCTGCTAGTACGTCGCCCCTACCCTCGCGTTCGTCATTAACCCATTGATTTTTTTGTTTTAAATATTGCTTTTCTAATTGCTCGGCAAAGTGGGGCGGTAAAATCTTTGTAAATATAGGCAGATAAACGAAACCTTTGGGTAATCCTCTGCGTTTATTGTCGCCTTCTTGCAAATCATAAAACATTAATCTGGTTATCCCATTCTCGAAACAGCGCCCAAACGTACGAAGTCCATAATATGCGTTTTCATTAGACCACCCGAAAGGCGTTAAACTTATTGTAGAAATATTATTTATAGCTATGATATTCTGTACGTCTTGAAGTTTAAACTTTTTAGCTAATGACCCGCTAGAAAAAATATCCTTTTTCTGTTCGTCTATTAAAAATATAGAGTTAATTAATTCTTCTTCTGTCATTGTCCTTAATTTTTCTAAATAATCCATTTGATTACTGCATATATATTTTTCTGTAAATACCCGCCCGTTTAATAAAGAATGAATTATACATATTGTTATCGCTATATATGATTTTCCGCTTCTAGTTTTGCCCGTGACATTTAAATGTATCGGCTCGCGTATTTTCGCGCTATCTTTAAGCACTTCTATAAAAGACATAGTATAATCTTTTTGTGTTGCCCTTCTAAAATTTATATCATCATGCAAATTATCTATAAAACTCTGTTGCTGTATGCTGTCTAATTTGAATATTGAGTTTTTAATTATCTCTTTGCTTGTTAATTTTACAAATTGTTCATTTATGTCTTTAAGCGTATAAATTAATTGTGTTATTGCCATTTAAATAAGGCTTGCCCCATCACTCGATTTTTTTACTATATTGCTGTCTAGCGGCAAATCTACGCCGTATTTTTTCGCTACTCTTATAACAATCTTTCTTAATTCTCTTTGAACTTGCGAAAGATAACGCATTAATAATCTTAGTTGAAATGTTTTGCCGTCCATTGTGAGCTCTTTGTTTAAATAATTCCTTATTCTAAGATTTTCTATAACTAAATTCTCAACATCGGGCAGAAATAAATTAACACTTTCATGGGTATTCTCATATATCCAATTTAATCGGTCTATATCTTCTTTTTCGGGTTTGTCCTCGCTTTCTAGTAATCCCTCAACTATTTGATGTAATAACTGAATTACTAAATGAGGTCTATGATTAACTAAAATAGCATAATAATTGTAAACCCCAAATTTTATAAGACGTAACTCATTATCACTCATTTGATTATTTCGACCTCTTGCGAATATTGGCATTTTTTGCAGTATAAATTCTGTACCATATCTGTACCATAATCTAAAACTATGCTTTTATTTAATTTATTTCTGCATTTCGGGCAGTATTTATTTTCTATTAATTCACTTGGGATAAAAAAAAGTTTATCTGTGCTTTCGGCAATAGGCAGAACGTTATAAAATCTTTTCATTAACTTAATCAGTTTGTATGAATATGCGCAGAATATCACGCTCAAAAGTAATGATGGCGGTAGCGTATAATACCATAAAAAGCCGCCTATTTTCATAGCTATATAAAATATTATTGCGCTGACAATTAAGAATATAGGTACGCCTAAAAATATATTTAAATGAAGTTTAACCCATATCTTAAAATAGCTATGGGGCTTTTCTTCTTTCGGGTACCTATTTTCTTCAATCTTTCGGGTACCTATTTTCTTTTTGTTCCAAAATGCCATTTATACCTCTTTTATTATTAGGACATTGTCGCCTTTGATAAATGCCTTTTTATTTTCCATTGTGACGACTAAGAGGTTAATAAAATTGTCATGGTCTAATATTTTGCACTTCATTTCTAATTCATGGTTTTTCAATCTGATTAAAACCATTTGCCCGAATAGGCTATCTAAAAATTCTAAGGGTCTATATGTCATTTTTTAAATGTTAAAAAGTGTTCATACTTTTTTGCTAGATTATAGCCTAATTTAATTTTGCTCGTGTATGGGCTTAAAAGAATATTTACAATAATTATAAAAGCTAGATTTACCCATCGATTAGTTGGAATTATTGTATTTAATACGGTAATTAATATAATTGCAATTAAGAGCGTCAATACTCCAATTATCATAAAATTTATTGACATACCAATATAAAAGAATATTTTATCTAGTATTTTATTGAATATTCCTATTTTTTGGGGCTCTTGGGTTTGTTTCTCCATTTATTTCAATTCCTATTATTTTCAATGTGTCTATTGCTTTTTTCTCGTTGTCTTGATTTACAAATCTATAAACATCTAATAATTTGCGACCTAGAATTTTATTTCTTTTTTCAATTATACAAATTTTTATTATGCCTAATAAATCAATTTCAGAAAAATTATATAAATCCGAGCTAAATAAATTATCGCCATGTTCGTCGGTATAGCCTATATAAAATATTTTTTCTTTCATTATACATTTAAAGCGTAATTTACTTCTACAATCGTATTTTTTCTTCTAAAGCCGTCTTTAATGCCTTTTATTATAGGTACAAAAGCGATTTTAAGGGAATTTTGCACTTTCTCGCTTTTCATAACTTCGTCTGTTAATTCTATATGTTTCCCATTTACGAACATGCTTTTAAATTCTATTGATATTATAGTTTTCATTGTGGCACTTCTGTACTTGGTTGTACGTCTTTATTAGGGTCGTTAAATTTCTCTTTTACTTTTACCTCGGGATTCATACTTATTGCTCTGTTTATGCCTTGTATAAAGTCGTTGCTTTGGGTATATAGTAAATCATCGCTTATAACGTTTTTTATGCTTGCATAGGTCGGAATTGACAAATCCATAACCTCATTATCAGTTAATCTAAGCACGGGTATGTAAAAATTACCTACGGGGTCAAATGCTTCTGCTCTGATAATTATATCTTCTTCGTTAAAAATTATCAAATCTTTTGACTTTGGTAAACCATCAATAGTAAAATCTTTTATTTCTTTTCCCTCTTTTCTTTTAAATGTAATTTTGTCTTTATTGGGAATTAAAATTAAATCTTTGTCGGGGATAAACCAAAAATGTGTTTTTTCTACAAAATTAACGGCTAAATTAATCGTGCCGTCATGGCTTAAATAATCACCCCGATAATAAGCTATCGGTCGGCTTACAAAATTCTCGCCCTTTTCATTTTTCTTGATAAGTCGTATAGGTATATTTTTTCTTATTCTAAAACTATGAGTAGACTTATATCTCCTTTGTCTTATTGCATTTTTTATACGGTCATTCTTTAATTTTTCATAAACATCGGTTTGACCCTTGAATAACCTTATAATAAATTTAATCAGATAATAAAATATTGTTAGGACAATTATTAAAAATATTGTAACGATTAAAATAGTTATAAATAAAGGGCTCGTTAATGTGTTCCATACTTGCGCGCCCAGCCCCTCTTTTTTTTGGGTTTGCCCATTATTATTATTATTAACTTCTATTACTTGCGCGGCATTAACGATATTACCCAATAGAATTATTACGAAAATACATACAAAAAAAACCCCTATTTTCATAATTTTTAATGAATTTTAAGGTTTTTAAGCATTATTGTCGTGATTTTTTAGTTACTTTAATATGACATTTTCTATATAAAATGATTAAGGTCTTACTTGGGTTTTACCCTTATTGTTATGTTCCTCGTATCTTCATAGCGATACATAAATATCTTTTCTGTATCGTTATATCGATAAGGTGTTTTCAAAACCAGCCTTAATTTTAATCGAAACTTTTTCAGTATTCAATTATTAATGTTTTGTTACTCTTGCGCTGACCCCAGAGAAAAGACCGACTAGCATCTTTCCTACTGCACCAACTAAAGCCAAAACAATCATAACTATTCCGATTACTATGATAAATCCTATTAAGCCTTGGCTTAATAGACCATTTAACAAAGCTCCTATGCCAACCCCCGCACTCTCGAGGTTACTGCATATGGAATAGCTATCATTGACAGCTGTACATGCGGACGCCATTTTATTTTATACCCCCTTTCAAAAAACGGATTATTTTAACCATTAATAATATTAAATATTCCTATTTAAATAAAAATTGCTTAGCTTAAAACTTAGGTAATTACAATATGTAAAAGCGTCATTTCTCTTTTTTCATTAAGCCTTTTTTCATAACATTCGTCACATTCTGCGCTATGCTTTTTTTCCGTCTTGAAATATCTAAAGCATTTATCGCAAAATCGGGTATATTCCATTTTAATAAGGCGCAAATTTGCTTTTTATTTCAAAAGCATAACGCAGTAATTTATTTTTATATAATCTATAAACCTTATTTATGTAAAACGCTACTCTAATATATCCATAAATTAAGGCAACTTGAAGGGCAATAAAAAATATGAATAGAGCCCAGAATTTTACATCTGCGCTTATTCCCGTGAATATCCCGAAAGGATTAACCAAGATAATGATTAATACTATGGCTACGATAATAACCAAGATTAACATAGGCGCAAAGCCTCTTTTATTATAAATCATCTTCTAACCTCAATAGATTTAACAAAGCGGTATGTAAAAGTTATGGATTTAAATATTAATGTTAATGCTATGGCTAGCGTCGCAAAATAGAAGAAATATTTAAAGACTAACCAAAAATAATAATTATAATAACTTACTTTGTCGAGTGTTCCATAAACCTGATTTTGTGTATTTACTTCGTTGCTTATATTTGCTTTGTAATTTACTAACTGCTCTAGAGATTTATCACCGCAACCGTCGCATGCAATAGCGGGATAAACTGCCGAAATTTGCCCGACTAAAATATTATTTATATATAAATCGTTTGCGTCGGTATAATGGCATATAATATCTGCTGTTATGCTATCATCATCTCTTAAATATAATTGTGTTACGTTATTCATGGCGCTTTGATTTGCGTATGTTATCGCGTCGGTTACTATCGTACGGTTAAACAAATCATTTTTATCTATTAATCCAATAAATGTGCCGTTGCCCTCGAAATTTGTTGATATGACAGTATAGGAATATTTTGCTCTATCAGGGTAATTTATTGTATATGTGCAATAGTCCGCGCTTGAATTTGCAGTAATATTATACGGTAAATCTTGAAAGTTTGCGATTAATTGGAAAGGCACGGGTATATTTATCGTTATTTTACTGCTTGAAGTATCTAATAATTGAAGGTATAAATGATTTTTAACCGTGTTCTCATTGTGGTCTATATATGTATCTGTGTAGCTGTAAACTTCAGCATATGCGCTACTAATGAAAGCTATAAACATTAATAGCACAACCGCCGAAATTATTATATTGTTTTTCATTTTGCCACCCTTCTTAAATAATTTAAGAAATAGTAAAATCCATAAAACATTATTCCCAATATGGCATAAAATACTTCAAAGAGTAAAACATAGAATAAAATTAATAGAAAAGTATAATTAATCGATAATACGCCGCTTATTCTTTTAAGTAAATTTGTATTGTAGCCGTTCACATTTTGGTATTTTGTTACATAAACGAAATTCTTAGCCCATATGTAACCTTGACATGCAGAGCACCTATATGTAGGTGTTACCAGGGCAAATTCCAAAGGCGTGGTTAAATCGCTGTAATTCCGTCCGTCGCTTGAATTAAAGAAACAATCCCCATAAACATAATATGCGTCATTCTGCTTTAAATGGATAAAATATTTACCGTCGTCTAAATCTTCGGTTAAATTTACGTCGTATAACGTGATTAATGAATTATTGCCGTTGCCCGTGCTTTCATAAATTATTTTTAATTCACAATAATTTATTAAAGCTATTTGATTGCTGTTTGTATTCCATGTACTTACATCGGCATGATAATAAACGTAGCTTTCTAGGGGTTGCCCGCTTGGTATATCATCATATCTGCTTGAATTGCCATACGCCAAAGACGCATAATTTTCTATTGTATTATTATTTAATACTCTCTTTTCCTGAAAATATTGTATGCCTAGCTGGTCGGCGCTTGCGATAGAAAAAGCGAATATAAAGATTATAAATAAAATTGCCGACCTCATAATACTATTTCTTATATTCAATCTTTTTAATGTTTGTTGTTTTTTATTTTCCATTTTATTACCAATTAAACAGCCACCATATTATAAATCTTAAAGCTAAAATACCGCCGACAAAAACAAACATGACAGCAACAGAAAGCGAAGGGCTGGCGTATGCGAATAATAAACCTATTGAAAGCAATATAGATAATACAATGAGTATAATCATAACTATATTTGTTAAATGCTGATATGGGTGTATATCGTTGTTAGTCACTAAATAAACGTAAGTGTCATTCGTGCCGTTTAAATATGGCGAAGATAAATAAAAATTAGACCCATAACTTTTTGTTATATTCGGCGCTGAATATGACGAAGGAAAATTTATATTACCGTCAATTACTCTGAAAGAATAGGTTACGTTCTTTTCCCATAGTTTTATCTTAGCTTCTCCGCTAGTGTAAGGTGCGTGAAAAACGGGCTTTGTTTGAAAATATTGGTAGCCTATGGGCTTTATGTATGTTTGTACGTCTTGGCTCGGATTGCTTGTTATTTCTGCCACAACAT
>Ga0209048_10006038_pt1 | contig 11366 bp, 10 predicted proteins | sample FrelakmetCRP12CR_FD_187146 | JGI IMG/M metagenome (GOLD analysis project Ga0209048, IMG submission 187146) | Freshwater lake sediment microbial communities from the University of Notre Dame, USA, for methane emissions studies - CRP12 CR (SPAdes)... | ecosystem: Environmental > Aquatic >... | reverse complement strand
CTTTCCCGCCTCGAAGGTGATCGTCACGTTGATGGACGTCTCGTCCGCGGCCGGCTCGATGCCCGTGACGGATCCGACCTTGATGCCCGCCCGCCGGACAGGGGAGCCCTTGTTCAGGTCCCCGATCGACGTGAAATGGACCTTTATGGTGTAGCCCCGCGTGAACTGGAAGTTGTTGATCAGGAGGTACAGGAGGAGCGACGTCGCGAGGGCCACGATGATGATGACAACGACCCTGATGATCCTGCTAGCCTTGACTGCCATTTTCTAACCGGATCCTTTCTCGGCTCTCGATGAAATGCTCGTAGATGGCGGAGGGTTCCTCGAAGGCGTTCTCGCGCCCGGCATGGGCGGTGATCCGCCCCTCCTCGAGGAGCGCGATGCGGTCTGCAATGTATCGGGTGAGGTCGACATCGTGCGTCACAACGAGCGACGTGATTGCCCGTTCACGCTGGAGGCGGCGGATCATCGACTCGACCACCGCGGCGCTCGCCGGATCGAGGCCGGAAGTCGGCTCGTCGTACAGGAGGTAGCGGGGTTCGAGGATCATGGCCCGGGCCACCGCCACCTTGCGCTTCATCCCTCCGGACAGCTCGTGCGGAGTGGCGCGCTCGTACTCGCGCATGCCGACGAGGTCCAGGTATGCGCTGACGCGCCGATGGATTTCCTTTCCCGAGGCCGACTTGTGGTAGACCAGGGGGAAGGCGACGTTCTCGTAGACGGTCATGGAGTCGAACAGCGCCCCTTCCTGGAACAGCATCCCGATGCGCTGGCGGATGGAGCGGATCTGGGGGCGGGAGGCGCCCACCACCTCTTCGCCATCGATCCAAATCCTGCCGCTCGTCGGCATGTCCAGCAGGCCGAGCAGGTACAAAAGGGATGATTTCCCCGAACCGGATGGTCCCATGATGGCGACGAATTCGCCCTTCTGGATTTCGAGATCGATGCCTTCGACAAGCGTTACCGGCACCTCCCCTGGCAACACACGCGTCAGACCTTCCGTGCGGACGACGATGCTCATGCGGCCCCGCGCAGGATATCGACGGGGTGAACGCGAGCCCCTTTTCGCGCGGGCAGAAAGGCAGCCACAAGAGCGGAAATCATCGCGAACGCAATGCCGAGCGCAACCGGTTTCCAGCCCCAGTCGATGGGAAGGAAGGTGGGCGCGGTGTCGAAGGGGGTCTTGATCTCGATCCGCGAAAGGGCGGACATCATGGCAAGCCCCAGCCCCGTTCCGAGCGCGCTCCCGATGGCTCCCACGATCGCGCCCTCGGTAAGGAAGATGAACAAGATATCGCGGGCGTGGAAGCCCACGGACTTGATGATCGCGATGTCGCGGGTTTTTTCGAGGACGACAGTTGAGATCACATTATAGATGCCGAACGAAGCCACGATCAGGATCGCGCTGACGACGCTGTACATGATGATGCGGCGCACCTTGAGCAGGCTCATCAGGTCGGCGCTGGCTTCCTGCCAGGACTGGGCCTTATACCCGAACCCAGCCTCGATCACGCGCGCGACATCGGGAGAGCTGTCCGGGTCATTGAGCTTCAGGATGAGCCGGTTCGCGACGTTGGGCCGGTTCAGGAGGTTCTGAGCGCGCTTGAGAACGACAAAGACCTGTCCTTCGTCATAGGCCGCATTTCCCGTCCGGAACATCCCGACGATCTTCATGGTTCGCACGACGCCAACGGGGGAGGTCACCGTCACGTTCTTGCCCATGCCGATGCGGAACTTGTCGGCAAGGCCGGTCCCGATCACGATCCCGTCCGGGTTGGCCGCAAGCGTATCGAGCGATCCAGCCGTCATGTGCTCCTCGATCGTGCTGACATGCTTCATGGTGTCGGGAACGATGCCGTTGATCGTGGCGCCAAGATCTTTTCCGGCGAAGGTGACGATGACCTGCCCCGACAACACCGGCGCGACCCGCAAATCCGGCATGGCGGATATGAACGCGAGTTCTTGCTTGTACTGCCGGATGCCGCGAACTTCGGTGCGGGGCTTCACGCTGCGAATCTCGACCAGCGCGTTCGGGAAAGCCATGGTCGCAGGCTGCGGGCGCGGATTGCGGAATTCATCGTAGACGGTCACGTGCGGCGAATTGTCGACCAGCCGCTTGATGAAGTCCTTTTCCGATCCGCTCATCATGGCGGAAACCGCGAGGAAAAACGCAACGCCAAGAGTGATACCGAGGAGCGAGACGATGGTTTGCCGTTTGCGCGACAGAAGGTGGCTGGAGGCAATCGACATCGTCAGGTTCATCGCATCGCTCCCGGCTGTCCTCCAGCGTCGGCCGGCGTCGAGGCAAGTCTGATCCGTACCTTCTCGCCCGGCTTCAGCCCTTCCGGCGGATCAACGACCACGGCGTCATCGCTTCCGAGGCCACTGACGATTTCGATGCGATCGCGACCCTTGATTCCGGTCTGGACGGCCAAGCGCACGAGGCGGCCATCCCGGACAACCCAAACAGAATCTCCCTCAAACGCAGTGGCAGCGACAAGCAGTGCGTTCGGGCTCTCCTTCGTGATGATGTTCGTCTCAGCCGTCATGCCGATCTTTAGCGCTGTATCGGGGGGAAGCGCGATGCGCACGCGGTAGCTTCGGGCAACAGGGTCGCCCTTGGGCGTTATCTCGCTGACTTGCCCATCAAAAACACGGTCCGGAAAGGCGTCCGCCTTGATCAGCACCTTGTCTCCGGCTTTTATGAGCGGGATATCCTCTTCGTCGACATCGGCTGAAATGCGAAGCGGGCTGCCACTCTTGGCGAGATAGAAGACCGGTTGGTTGGAGGGAATGAAATCGCCGACCTCACCATCGCGGCGAATGACCTGCCCATCGGCGGGCGTTGTCAGTGACATGAAGCGCATCTGCTCGGAAGCGCGCCTTACTGCGTGGTGCGCCGCGTCCAATTCGGACCGGGCTTGATCAAACTTCTCCCGCGTAACCCATCCTTGCTTGAGGAGGGCATCGATACGCTCGTATTGCTGCTCTGCGTATCGCGCGCGAGCCTCCAGCTCGGCAACGGTCGCGCGGATGTCGCTGTCGTCGAGCCGGGCCAGCGCGCTGCCTGCTTTTACTGTCTGCCCTTCATCGGCGGCCAACGCGACGATGCGTCCGGCGACTTGCGGCGCGATGCGTATGGTGACGCTGGCCTCGACCGTTCCCGTCGCGTAAACGGCGGCGACGGCAGGACCCCGGGCGGGATAAGCCACCGTCAGCGTTCTCCCCCCAACCGCGCTCCAAAGCGCCGATCCCAGGCCAAGGCACGCAGCCAGCACGAGCGCGATGCGAAGCGGCAACCGGTGTCGGCTGGCGATCGCTTCTCTATCCGGTGTTATTGATGCTCGAGTCAGCTCAGCCACACCTACCGCTAAATCTTTTGCCCCCGCGGCACTTTGATGGCGGTCAAACCGGGTGGTTGATCCAGCGCAACGCATTCCGCCTCCGCGCATTGCCTCTTTGAGATGAAACCGAGAAAAGTGGCGGTGATGCGCAGTTTCCTGACGTTTGTTCGAGAGACCTGGAAACACCTGCCGCAGCTTGTGCGATTTCTTTTGCTGCATGCGGCGATCGGTATCGGGGCGGGCTGGCTCCTGCTCGCCCTGCTGCTGTGGACCGATGTGAACGGTGTTGGCAGTTTGATTTGGGCCTCGGATTCCTCTGTGCTCGCCGTCGCGATGCTCGCGGCAGGGTTCGCTATCACCTTCGGCGGAGCGGCGGCCGCCGCTGCCGTCATGATGATGCGCTCTGAGAACGACGGCCATTGACGGCGAGACAACTGCGATCTTGCCAACCAGCAGCTTGCAAGCGAATATCAATATATGAACGAGCGCGTGAAAAGGCTCACCGAAGAAGCGCAAAAGCTCTCGCCAGAGGAGCGGATGGAACTGCTGGGCGCTCTTTCGGCGATGGTTCGCGAAGACGGTTACGACAGCGACGCGGCTGCTGTTGCCGAGTGCCAGCACCGCTGGGACGATATCGGCGCGGAAAGCCTGGGGTATCTGTTTGGGAAATAGGCCCATTATCGAACCGCGAGCTATACCGCCAGTGCATAGGGGCCCGACAATGACATTAAGCAGCATTGAAGCAGGTTCGCGGCAGGGTTAAAACAGCGCAACCGGCGCAATTTCCCGTCGCCGCCCTATAGGATGCCCGCCATGTTCCAAAAAATCCTTATCGCCAACCGCGGTGAGATCGCATGCCGCGTGATAAAGACCGCGAAGCGAATGGGCATCAAGACGGTGGCCGTCTATTCCGAGGCGGATCGAGACGCGGTGCACGTCGAGATGGCGGACGAATCTGTCCTGATCGGGCCGCCGGCCGCCGCCCAATCCTATCTCGTAATGGAGAAGATCATCGAGGCGGCGAAGCAGACCGGCGCGGAGGCGATCCATCCTGGCTATGGCTTCCTGTCGGAGAACGCTGCATTCGCCGAGGCCCTGAAGGCTAATGGCATCGCATTCATAGGCCCGAACCTCGAAGCCATCCGGGCCATGGGCGACAAGATCGAGAGCAAGAAGGCCGCTGCGGCCGCGCGCGTTTCGACCGTGCCCGGCTATCTCGGCGTGATCGAGAGCCCGGATCAGGCGATCCGCATCGCGAGCGATATCGGCTATCCGGTGATGATCAAGGCCAGCGCGGGTGGCGGCGGCAAAGGCATGCGCATCGCCCGTTCGGCCGAAGAGGTTCGGGAGGGGTTCCTCACCTCGACGGCGGAGGCGAAGTCGAGCTTCGGTGACAGCCGGGTTTTCGTCGAGAAGTTCGTCGAGAATCCCCGGCACATCGAAATCCAGGTGCTCGGCGACAAATACGGCAATGTGGTTCACCTGTTTGAACGCGAATGTTCGATTCAGCGCCGCAACCAGAAAGTGATCGAGGAGGCGCCAAGCCCGTTCCTTGACGAAGAAACCCGCGCCGCCATGGGCGCGCAGGCGGTAGCGCTCGCGAAGGCCGTGCGTTATGAGAGCGCAGGCACCGTCGAGTTCATCGTCGATCAAGAGAAGAACTTCTTTTTCCTCGAAATGAACACGCGGCTGCAGGTCGAGCACCCGGTCACGGAGATGATCACCGGCCTCGATCTGGTCGAGTTGATGATCCGGGTCGCGGATGGCGAGAAGCTGCCGTTCGAGCAGGCTGATCTCTCATTCAAAGGCTGGGCTGTCGAAAGCCGCGTCTATGCGGAAGACCCGTTCCGCAACTTCCTGCCTTCGATCGGAAGACTCGTGCGTTACCAGCCCCCCGCGGAAGGCCCGCGCTATGGCGGGATCGTGGTGCGCAACGATACCGGCGCCGAGGAAGGTGGCGAGATCTCCATGTATTACGACCCGATGATCGCGAAGCTCATCACCTATGGCCCGACGAGGGAAGTCGCGATCGACGCCCAGGCGGCCGCTCTCGATGCTTTCTATATCGACGGCATCCAGCACAATATTCCTTTCCTTTCCGCCCTCATGCAGCACCCGCGCTGGCGCAGCGGCGACATTTCGACGGCCTTTATCGCGGAGGAGTTCGCGGGAGGCTTCAAGCACCGCGAGCCTGAGGGGGAGGCGCGCGACATTCTGGCGAGCGTCGCCGCCACCATCGACAACCTCAACAACGTGCGGCGCCGGCACATTTCCGGGCAGCTCCCGGGTGCCGTCGGGCTCAAGATCGGCGAGATGCGGGTGTGCCGCCTCGGCAAATCCGAGCAGCACTTGCGCGTGTCGGGCGAACTCAGCGACGGAGCCACGGTGGCGCTGTGCGAGCCTGACGGAACCGTCCGCCGGGAGATGATCCTGCATTCGCATTGGTGGCCGGGCGACCCGCTTTGGCACGGGAAAGTCGTTGGCGACAAGGAACTGTTCGTGCAGGTCCGTCCGGTGCTCAACGGCTACGACCTTTCCTATGGCGGCGTGCGGGCGACTGCATATGTTTACACCGATCGCGAGGCGCAGTTTGCCGCGCTCATGCCTGAGAAAAAGGCTGCAGACACATCGAAGAAGCTGCTGTGCCCCATGCCCGGTCTTGTCATCTCCATCGCTGTTGAGGAGGGCCAGGAGGTCAAAGCGGGAGATACGCTTGCGGTCGTAGAGGCCATGAAAATGCAGAACGTCCTCAAAGCCGACCGCGACGTGACGATATCGAAGCTTCGCGCCAAACCTGGCGATAGCCTTGCTGTCGATGCGGTCATTATGGAGTTCGCATAAGCAGGGCAGGGCGGGAGACCCGCCCTCACCGCCCCCTGGAAATACGGTGGAAATAGCTTCACCCAAGGCTGTGTCAGTAGCCTTTCGGCGGCCCACGGCGCGAATCGCGTTGACCTCACGCATTGCCGCTTAGCGCAAGCTCCGAATCAAACTATTCATTTTGCGTGCCGCCAAAGCGGGTAGCTCCCGTTCTGGTTGGCGTCCTCGCGGCGTTACAACGTGCCGTTAGAGCCAGCCAATCGAGAAGTTGGCTGTGTTGCGCAAAAAATTGCACTTTTTTGGCCGTCGAAGCTAAGAAAAGTGCAGAGTTGCCACAGTATTTTTTCGATTTGCGTCGTCAAGCCCAAATAACCATGGTCAAGCTTGAGCTTAGGTAGTCGGGCTTGTTAGTTTGCGTGTTGGGAACAGAGATTCGGGTAACCATAGGGCGGGAACAAATGACACGATCTGATCGTGCGGGAGTGCTTGTGCGCGAAAGTGAAAGCCTCCGCTCCCCCAAGTTAGACTTGAGGTTTTCTATGAGCTTCCTGTCCCGCGCCGCTGTCGCTGGAACCGTGGTTGCCTGCGCGATGCTGACACAATCGGAAACAGCCGACGCCGTGCCGTCATTTGCGCGGCAAACAGGGTATTACTGCTCCACCTGCCACACGGTGATGCCGGAGCTGACGCCCTTCGGCCGGCAATTCAAGCTGAACGGCTACACACAGGGCGGTACGCGTTGCGGCGACATCCGGAAGATCTTCGGGAATTCCACGAGCGACCCGGAATGGAGCGGCGCAAACCTTTCGATGTGGCTGCTCCCGACATTCAACCATTTCGCGAAGGATTTGCCGGCGCCGCCCGGTCCTGGTCTGTCCACGAACAATATCTTGGACTTCTCAAACGCGAGCGTCTTCTTCAATGGGCAGATTTACTGCAATCTCGGCATCTTCTCCCAGTTCAGCTACTCTCACACTGGAAATCCGGACGGCACGGCTAACATCTTTCTCGACAACACGGAGCTTCGCTATTCGGACAAGACCAAAATAGCCGGAAACGACGTCGTCTGGGGTGTCCTCGGCAACAACAACCCCACAATGCAGGATGTGTGGAATACTGTCCCGGCCTGGCAGTATCCGTGGGTTCCGGTGGATGTCGCAGCCGGCGGCCCTCCCGGCACCATGATCGAAGGAACTTTCGGCCAGCGCGCTGGTGGCGCGGGAGCCTACGTCTGGGTAAACAATATGGTCTATGCGGAGCTTAGCGCTTACCGCTCCTACGACGCGAATGCCCTGAAGGCCACCGGTTTCAGCGTGACGGATGGATCGCCGAGGATAGACGGCCTAGCACCCTACTGGCGCCTCGCAGTTGAAAAGACATGGAACGAGAGTTCGTTCATGGTCGGCACCTACGGTATGGCAGCCAACCAAATTCCGACTGTCGGCGGAACAGGATTCCAGCTGAATCCAGGGTTTACAGATAAATTCGTCGACGTGGCTGCCGATGCTCAATATCAATATATAGGGCCGGTGCACGCCTTTACGGCTCGGGCCTCCTTCATTTGGGAGAGCCAGAAGCTCGATGCCACTTTCGGAACTGGTGGGGCAGCAAAGCCTGACCAATGGCTGAACAGCTTCAATGTCTCTGGAAGCTATATTTACGAGCGCCATATCAGCTTTACTGCAGACTACTTCAACGTCCAGGGAAGCAATGATGCGACCTATTGGAACGCTGTCCTCGGCAACATCAACGGGAGACCGAATACGGACGGCGTCAGCTTCGACCTTGCATACATCCCATACCCCTATGGCGGCCCGGATTTATGGCCCTGGTTAAATGCAAGGATCGGTGTCCTCTACACGCACTTCAACAAGCTCAATGGAAGTTCGGCGAACTTTGACGGTGCCGGAACAAACGCAAGGGATGCCGACCAGGTATTCCTCTATAGCTGGATAAATTTCTAAAGAGCAAGCTTCCGTTAGCGCCATTAGGGTTACGTTTCAGTATGTTGCCAGCTGCAACTCCAGAGTATGATAGAGCAACGGGTATAAGGTTTCAAAAATTCGCAGCCCGGAGAGGAAAGGCTTGGAGGCCAAAAGATGAATGGGTTCAGCGTAAGATTGGCATTTGCGGCGGCAGTTGCGGCGCTGGTATTTTCGGCGACGGCTGAAGCGCGGCATCATAGGGTCGCGATGACGCCACGGGAATTCAGCACCGGGTCTAAAGCAACAGGCTATTGCATGTTGTGCCACGGACAAGGCGCACACGGGTATATGGGCTACAGGCCAATTCCTCAGCTCGCCGGGCAGCAGGCGGAGTACATCCAGATCCAGCTAACCGCATTCGCTGAACGTCGCCGCCTGCGTAATCTTGGCTATATAAGATACGACCGGGTTCATAACCTCACCCCAGATCAGCGCGTTGCGCTCGGCGAATACATGAGCAAACTACAGCCGATCCCGCATAAGGGCGCGTCGGAGGAGTTGATCGCGGCCGGAGAGAAAATCTTCAAAGGCGGCGCTCCTGAAGCCGATGTTCCTGCCTGTGCCGTGTGTCATGGTCCAGAAGCTAAGGGCGATGGGATTTTCCCGCGCCTGGCCGGTCAATGGAGGCCGTACCTCATGAAAACCTTGGTCAACTGGGCGCAGGAGCGCGGTCTTGGCCCCAACGGCGACGACAATTCCAAGATTATGGCGCCAATTGCGAAGAGCCTGACCCCTCAGCAAATCAAGGAAATCACGGCGTACCTGAGTAGCCTGAAGTAACCCGCGTATTCCCTTTCAGCAAAGAACCGGATGCGAAGGCTCGGATCATGAAACTTCTCAGGTGGAAAATAGCGATCGTGGCAGTCGTATCCTCTTCGATATCAGCCATGGCCTGCGAGGCGGATCTCGTTTGCGTTGGCGAAACGATCGCCAACAGGAATTGCGTGATGTGCCACGGGCCGTCCTTCCAGGGCTACTTCGTGGCGCCCCGGCTCGCGGGGCAGCGTCCGCAGTACGTCGAGAATCAGCTTCGCAACTTTGTCGCCCATTCGCGGGACAATCCTTACTCCCAGCTCTACATGTGGCGCGCGGCGGCGAAGCTCCAGACCCAGTGGGCGGACGAGAATGGCGTCCGCGCCGTGGCGGCGTATCTTGCGACCCTCGAGCCGAAAGCCGCCAAGGATGGAAACGAGGACCTGGTTGGTGCTGGGGCTTCCATATACTCGGGTGGAGAACCCAGCGAGAATGTGCCGGCTTGCGCCGTGTGCCACGGTCCGAACGCGGTCGGTTCCAGAAACATACCCCAGCTAGGTGGACTCTCTTATAACTACTTAAAGAGGAGGCTTGGGCAATGGGCCGAAGGGTATCACGCGTCCGCGAGCTATCCCATGCCGATCGTGGCGAGCCACCTGTCGGAGGACAAGATTGATGCCCTGGCTTCTTATCTGAGCTTCATCGACTATGGCGAACGGGAAGCCATGAAATAAGTTCTCGCGAGGGGGCGAGTTGGGGCAACGTTCGTTGCCCTTTTTTTTGCCTGTAGCGCTGGTTGAACTGAGCCTGCCGCTGCCATACTCTTCGGGTATGTCATCGAACGACATCTGGGGAATGTGCCATGCGCCATATCGGTCACTTTGTCGGCGGGAAGGCTGTCCAGGGGAAGTCCGGCAGGTTCGGGGACGTTTACGCTCCGCATACCGGTGAGGTACAGGCGCGCGTATCGCTCGCCAGCGCGGCCGAAGTGGCGGATATTGTCGCAAACGCGAAGGCCGCGCAGCCGGCCTGGGCTGCCCAGAATCCGCAAAAGCGGGCTCGCGTCATGATGAAGTTTCTGGAGATTATCGCGAAGGAGATGCGGCCTTTGGCCGAGCTTCTCTCCTCCGAGCACGGCAAGACCGTTGCCGACAGCATCGGCGACATTCAGCGCGGTCTCGAAGTGGTGGAATTTGCGATCGGCGCGCCGCATCTCCTAAAGGGCGAATTCACCGACAGTGCAGGCCCCGGCATCGACATGTATTCGATGCGCCAGCCGCTCGGTGTCGCAGCGGGCATTACGCCGTTCAATTTTCCCGCCATGATCCCGCTGTGGAAGGCCGCCCCCGCGATCGTCGCAGGCAACGCCTTCGTGTTGAAGCCGTCCGAGCGCGACCCGAGCGTGCCGATCCGCCTTGCGGAGCTTTTTCTCGAAGCGGGCCTGCCCGCTGGTATCTTCAACGTGATCAATGGCGACAAGGAAGCGGTAGACGCCATCCTCACCCACCCTGACATAAAGGCCGTCGGCTTCGTGGGTTCGACGGCGATTGCGCATCACGTCTATTCGCTCGGCACGGCGCACGGAAAGCGCGTGCAGGCTTTCGGCGGCGCCAAGAACCACATGATCGTGATGCCCGACGCCGACATGAATCAGGCTGTGGACGCGCTGGTGGGTGCGGGCTACGGTTCGGCCGGCGAGCGCTGCATGGCGATTTCGGTGGCCGTTCCCGTAGGCGAAGAAACGGCGAACAGGCTCGTCGAATTGCTCACGCCAAGGGTCGAAAGCCTGAGAGTGGCTCCCTACACGGATGAAAAGGCGGATTTCGGTCCGCTTGTTACGGGGGCCGCGTTGAAGCGCGTGAAGGACCTCGTCCAATCCGGCGTCGAAGAGGGGGCTGAACTCGTCGTGGACGGGCGCGAGTTCAAAATGCAGGGCTACGAGAAGGGTTTCTTCATGGGCGCATGCCTTTTCGACCATGTGAAGCCCAGCATGCGCATCTATCGCGAGGAGATCTTCGGTCCGGTGCTGTCCGTGGTTCGCGCTCATGACTACGAAGAGGGGCTCGCGCTCGCAAACGATCATGAATACGGCAACGGGGTCGCAATCTTCACCCGCGACGGCGATGCCGCACGGGATTTTGCGTCGCGCGTGAATGTCGGCATGGTCGGCATCAACGTGCCGCTCCCGGTGCCGCTTGCCTATCACACCTTCGGCGGCTGGAAGAAATCCATGTTCGGCGATCTTAACCAGCACGGACCGGATTCGATGCGCTTCTATACGAAGACGAAGACGGTGACAGCGCGCTGGCCGAGCGGCGTGAAGGAGGGGGCGGAGTTCGTTATTCCGACAATGAAGTAGTTCGCATAGCGAGTGGCGGCGCTAATACAGGGTGCACCACCACTCCACAATATACCACCAATTTGTGACGATGAAAAAGGTCGCGATACTCAGGTCCACAACGAG
>Ga0209048_10006037_pt1 | contig 11367 bp, 8 predicted proteins | sample FrelakmetCRP12CR_FD_187146 | JGI IMG/M metagenome (GOLD analysis project Ga0209048, IMG submission 187146) | Freshwater lake sediment microbial communities from the University of Notre Dame, USA, for methane emissions studies - CRP12 CR (SPAdes)... | ecosystem: Environmental > Aquatic >... | reverse complement strand
CTGGAAGTGGCGGTGCCCCGGGCGCACACTGATGGTGAGGGATCCGTGAGGGTTCCGGAAGGAGGCGCTTGTGCGATGTAGGCATGGAGGGCCATCCTGAGAGCGGATGGCTGAGGATTGTACGGGAGAGATCCCGGAAGGCCCAGGTACATCAGAGGCAAGCGGCTCGACGTGGGAGCGTTGCGACGGCAAGGAGCAAGGAAGCTCCATTGGTTGCCATTTCCCCCAGCAATCCGTTCTCGGAGTAGAAGTGGAGTAGAGCGCCCGATCCCCGTCAGTTCGTGGGACGGGCGCTTTCGCGTAGACGGGAGTTCACGGCTCGGACTGAGCGTGTCTCGTGGTCTGCAGGTGCCTCGCCCAAGTGGTGATAGGCCCCATTGGGCGCCCAGGGTCAACTGGGCTCCAACAAGGATGTCAGGAGGGAGTGGTGGACGCGGAGTGAGGACCAGATCCCACACTTCAGCTGGTCGAGCCGAGGACGGCGCCCAGAACCTGGTAGTCAGTTCTGCACGCTGAGAGTGCTGATGCCTCGGATTTGGGGATTCGGGTGCATCTCGGGTGCCCGGTTCCGTCCGGATCGCCCTCGAGCCCGCGGCCGCGCCCGCGAATGGTGCCTGCCCGTGAATGGCATCCCCGGATACTCCCTGCTCGACGCCATGAGGGCCTGGTCGACGCCATCTGGGATCCTCACCTACTCCGACGATTGTCCATCATCGCGCCGACGCCACGTTGACGGCTCCGGAGGTGGCAAGACGCTCGCCTCCGGGTTTGTCTGCACATCCCGATCAGGCGGTTGCCTGGGCTTTGTGCGACCAGGCGGCGAGGACCCGGCGGGCCTCCGAGCGGCCGGCGCGCATGAACTCGGGCCACTCGCTGGTGTTGAGGAACTGTCGGTAAAACCCTGCTCCCCTGACCTTGGCGTAGGGCACGGGCTCGATCATCATCACCTCGGTATCGCTCTCGAGTCGACGCAGATTCATCCTCGCCAGTTCCACCTGCTGGCAGGTGCGCACTTGGCTGGCAATGGCGAAGATGCTGCTGCGTCGGTCCTCCCAGCCGGAGGCATCCTCTCCGACGAAGCGAGGTGGGTAGAAGCCGTTGATCGCCAGTACCAAGTCCGACCTTTCCTCGATGTCAAGGACCGGCCGTACCGGGAATATGTCGACGATGCCCCCGTCGCACCAGAAGCCGTCGCCCAGTGGCACCGGTTCGATGAAGAGCGGGAGGGCGATGGCCATGTGGATGGCTCGTGCGACCGGAAGGTCGGGGTAGGTGCGTGGGCCGATGAACTCGAGCCGGTTCTCCTCGATGTTCCAGATCGGAGCGTAGGCGGGGATCGGCATTTCCCCCAGGGTCATGTCGCCGAGCAGCCGACGGTAGAGCGCCTCGATGCCGTCGCCCCGGATGACGCCGCCGAAGCCCCTCCCCATCAGCGGGAGGGCGGAAGCGAGCAGGCGCCAGTCCACGTCGACGTACTCGTCGGGACTGACACCGAGTATGAAGGCAGCCACTTCATCTGCGGGTATGCCGGCGGCAATGGGGAATCCGAAGAGTGCGGACCCTGAACAGAGCGAGATGACCGATGGGCGGATACCCGCCTCCTCCAACGCTCTGGCGGCGCCGACCACCGAAGCGAGGGCCCCGCTGCCTCCCGTGGCCAGCAGGGCGAGCCTGCGCCCCTCCAGATTGGCGACCGGGAGGCGCTGTGCCGGTGGGAACGGACGAGGTTCGGGCAGGCGGCGGGACTCGAACGGCAGGGTGACCAGCGCACGTCGCATGTCGCCCAACAGACCGGCGTCGTCGCGGATGCCGGCGACCCACTCCCTGGTCATGGTGATCACGTTGAAGTACTGACGGACCCGGAACACATCGAGCGCGCTGTCGAGCATGTGACCATCTTCGGGCAGTGTCCCCCGGTCGGATAGGGGCGAAAGGCTCAACCGCTCCGTTCGGGCCGGCCGACCTCCCCGGAACCGGTCGAAGGTGGAAGGCCACGGGCGGCTTCGGGGGGAAGGCTGGGGCGTCGCGGCCGAAGACAGGCGTCGATGACACCGTAGACATCTGGATGGTTGAGCAGGGCGAAGTGGTGTGAGTTTCCGAGGTGGTAGCGGTGATCACGTGGGAAGTTGACGTTCCGATCGTGGGGGTGGTGGCCGTGAGCACTGGCGGGGGGTACGAGCAGGTCGCCGAAGATCCACCCCAGGGGATGGCGCTGCCCAGAGCTGATGGTCGCGCTGATCGAGTAGTGCTCGGCGCTCGACAGCAGTGACACATTGTGGCGGTGACTCCTGAGGCAGGCGTCAGGGTCGCAGTCGAACCAATCGTCGTCGACGACGTATCCGAAACGCAGGTCCTTGATCCCTGCACTGCGCCGGTTGATCAGGCTTGCCACCGGTCGGGTCAGCTCGGTGCTGGACAGTGCCCAGGCGAAATAGCTGGCCAGCTTCTCGAGAGGGGCCCCGAGGTGGGGTGAGCCGAGGTAGAAGACGTGTCGGACGCCAGGAATCCACGGATCGCCGGTGCGTTCGCCGTAGTAGCAGGCGCTACGGGCGACGAGGCCCCCCATGGAGTGTCCCACCATGATGACCTCCTCGACCGACGTGGGCCAGGCCGAGAACACTGCGGTCAGCAGGGCTGCAAGTAGTTTGCCGTTGTCGGAGATGTGGAGACCGGTGTTGTAGCGCAGGTACAAGGGTGTGAAGCCGGCGTCGGCAGCGAGGCGCGAGCCATAGGTGATGGTCACCTCCGGGTCGGACCTCCTGCCGTGGAGCTTCCAGGAGTTCTCGGTCTCACCCAGACCGTGGAGGAACACAGCCAACTTGCAAGTCGCGTCAGGGTAAGCAGTTGCCAGAGCGCCAGGCAGGGCTGGCAGATCTTGGCCGTCAGAGCGCAGAGCCATGTGGATCGCCAGGGAACTGTCGGAGTCAACCAGGCGGTCGCCGATGGCGGCGTTGAGAGCGGAGACGGCCAGATTGGTCCTTCTTCTCATGGTGTCGGGCGAGGCGGTGATCTTCGATGCCAGCCCACCGGCCAGACCGATGCTGGCCAGCAACGCAGCCCGAACGCCAGGGTACGTTCTGCCGACAACTGCATTGCAGACGGCCTTGCCCCGTGCGCTACCGGGCAGGCCGCGGGCAGCAGCAAATGCAACAGCCGAAACTGCACGGCAGAGCCCTTCAGCGTGCGACAGTGGCCCGGCCATCAGTCGCTCGGTGGGCCGGGCATGAGCCTGAGCTTTCTGCGCTGTCATCGACGGCACCCCCCCCGATCGGAATCAGACGTAGCTTGACACCGAAGAGGGACGTAGGCTGGCATTCGACCCGCACAGCTGTCCTGTCGTGTTACGAGGTTGCGTTGGACCGAGCCTTCGATCAGCTGATGAAGCAGCTCGAGACGTCGCAGGGCGCGGAACGGAGCGCTTCACCCGCCGGTGAGGATCACGCTGGACGAGGGCTGAACCCCACGTCCACCGACATTCTCAGCTGCCCGAACCGAGCACCTGATCCCACAGATGGACTGCCGTCGCCCCGGGAACACGGAGTGAGGTACGCGGGATCGCACGCACGCCGATGTGACTTCTCGAGAGGTGTGTCCCACCCAATGGCGAGGGCGTGATTGTTCGGGGACAGACCCGCGCCGGCTCCTCGGGCCCACACGGCACTTCAGTCGCAGCCTCTTGGCCGAATGAGATCCTCGGCACACTCAACCGCGTGGGCTGAGTGGCCGATGGTCGATCCTGTCGCCTTCAGCCCTCCTTCACCACCGCGTACCAGATCCGATGAGCCACGCCTTCAATGGCATCACCCATCCGTACGCATCGGCGGTAGAGTTCGCGGCGGCCGGTGACCTCGCGGACGTCGTCGATCCTGAGGAGCGCCGACATGGCCTTCCGGTAGACATGCTCGATGGCCCGCTGCTGGCGCACTGCGGCGTCAGCGCAACCGGTGGCGCGGTCGGGATGGTCCGCCAGTTCCGGGAAGGCGAGGACCAGGTCCCGCACGCCCAGGGCAGCCAGGTTGGTCATCTCGACCATTGGTGCATCGGGGTCGATGTCCACAAGCTCGGATTCGCGTACCAGATTCTTGGCCGAATTGAGGATGTGGTCCAGCCGCTCCGAGATCTCGTAGATGTCCTCGGGACTGATCGGGGTCACGAACGACGACTTCACGGCAGCGAGCACCTCTCGACTGGCCCGGTCCCCGTCGTGCTCGAGGGCATGGACCGTGGCGGCCGCCGATCGATCTCCATCCGACCATGCGCAGAGTGCGTCCATGGCGGCGATCGTGATCTCACCCTGTCGCCCCAGCAGGCCGAGCAGGTCCGGTGACTCGGGAAGGAACCAGCGTCTCATACCAACGACCTCCACACCTCGAAGAAGACTGCTCCCAGAATCGCGGTGACCGGTAGTGTGACCAGCCACGCCAGACCGATCTCGCCGACCACCGACCACCGCACATGACGCCACCGCTGGCCCGACCCGACCCCGACAATGGCGGGTGCGACCACGTCGGTCGTGCTGATCGGCGCGCCAGCCAACGAGGCGACCAGGACCACGACAGCGGACGAACTCTGGCTGACCAGCCCGTCGAGGGCCTGTATCGGGTAGATCCTCCGACCCAGCGTGCGAACGACGCGCCACCCGCCAAGCAGCGTGCCGAGAGTCAACAGCAGGCCGGAGGCGAGCGCCACGGAAAAGGGTACGGCGAAGTGTGAGAGGTGTCCCCCGGCGACGAGCGCCGCAGTCATCAGCCCCATCGTCTTCTGCGCATCGTTGGAACCATGGGCGAAGGCCAATCCTCCTGACGCCACCACCTCGCCATGGCGCACTGGGCGTTCGATCGACCGTTTGCCCCGTCGCAGCCACCGTCTGGCCAGATGGATGCCGGCGATGGCCATCGGAACCACGATGGCAGAGGAGAACAGGAGCCATAGCAGTGAGCCCAGGACACCTTCGGGACGGAGCCCGTCCATCCCTCCCCAGTTCACGGCGGTGGTCCCCCCTTCGGCGAGGCCCGCCCCGGCGAGGGCTCCGACCAGACAATGGCCCGAACTGCAGGGGAGTCCCCACCACAGGGTCAGCAGGCTCCACACGAGGGCCGCCAGTGTGGCGGCGGCAAGGACCTTGAGCATTTGGCCGGGGGGCACGACGACGATGCCACTGATGGTGGCGGCCACGGCTGTCCCCACCGCCAGGGCGCCGACCACGTGGAGCGCCGCAGAGCCGACGACCGCTGGACCGGGACGGATCGCACGGGTGACCACGGGTGCGGCTATGGCGTTGCCGGCATCATGGACGCCATTCACGATGGCGAAGGCCCCTGCCAGCGCTATCACCACGACGACCACTGACCGAACCTATCCCGACGTCTTCGCAATCCCCGTGTGCCGCCACTGCGGAGCTCGTCTGGACAGTTGGAACGGCGACCCATCGGGCACCCCCTCTTCTGGACCGAGGCCCACTATCGGGCGCGCGCCAGGGCGGGTCAACTCCAATTCCCGCCAGCTGAGGTCGTGATCCAGGGCGCGAAGATTGACTCCCAGACATGTTCGGGCGAGGTCGTGCTCGATGCAACCGAGCCCACCCCGGTCAGCGAGCGCCCCGACCTGGATTGGCGGCCCGCGGGACCGTCCCGCTGCCGTGGCCCCGCTTCCGGGGGAGCAGCTCGGCCAGGTCACTGACCACTATGTCGGCACCATGTGACCGGAGTTCGTCAGCCTGACCGGTGTGGTCAACGCCGACCACCAGCCCGAAGTGCCCTGCGCGGCCCGCCTCGACCCCGGCCTGGGCGTCCTCCACGATTGCGGTCAGCGACGGGTCGATGCCCAGCTGCTTCGCTGCCTCGAGATAGCTGTCCGGTGCCGGCTTACCCGCCAGATTCCGCTCCCTGACCGTCGTGCCATCCACACACGCGTCGAAGAGACCGACGATCCCCGCCGCCCGCAGCACGGCCGGGGTGTTCTCGCTGGCCGACACGACCGCGGTGGGCACCCCCCGGGCTCGCAGGGAGCGGACCAGTTCGACAGCACCGTCGTAGACGGCCACCCCTTGGGACTCCAGGATCTCCTGGACCAGCCGGTTCTTGGCGTTGGCGATGCCCATCACCGTGTGGACCGTGGGGGGATCCTCCGCATTTCCTTCCGACAGCACGATGCCTCGCGAAGCCAGAAACGTGCGGACTCCGTCGGCCCTGGGCCTCCCGTCGACGTAGCGGAGGTAGTCGTCGACCGGATCGAACCCGGTCGACGGAGCGTCAGGTCCCCCGGCCAACGACACCCTCGTGGACAGGAACTCGTCGAAGGCTGCCTTCCAGGCGGCCGCATGGATGTCTGCCGTTCGGGTGAGCACCCCGTCCAGGTCGAAGAGCCAGGCTCGGCAGTCAGAAGGGTTCATAGGTCGGCGTGCTCAGGTCGGGAGGCCGTTCGGCGTCACCGGGGCCACGTCGGCCTCGCTCTGCTCGACGCGGCCCGCCCCCGGTGGTCCCATCGGTGGTCGCCCGTCATGCGGACGCCGATCGTGCAGGTCATCCTCCGGTCGGATGTTCATGAATCGCTGACGCCTACACCGGCCCCGGGCGGACGAAGGCGCCGGCCGGTGACGACGTCCCCGCGCACGTGAACCAGGCGATGACCAGGCTCCGCCACTCGGGGCTCGGGGAGGCGACTGCCAGCGGCCGCCCAGTCCATCTCGCTGGCCAGCCCCCGGACCAGCACGCTCCACCTTCCCTCTGGGCTGCCGCCATCCGGCGCCAGCCCATCGAAGGAGTAGTCCACCTGAAAGGCCACGAGTCGGCCGTTGACCCGATCAAAGAGCCCCTCGCCTATCTGGAGCACCACCTCCGAATCATGGACGGCATAGTCGGTCGGAAGCACCAGGGGGGCGCCTTCCGCGGAAATCCCCAGATGTCCGTGGTGGTGCCGCTTGGCTCCGAGCGCGAGCAGCCGCCGACACTCTGGTACGTCCAGCACCTCCGAGCCGCGCTCGTCAATCCACATGTGTTCATCTTCAGGGTTCCGGCATGCCCGGTCCAGGGTCGAAGGTCCCCCCGGCGACATGCCGGCAGTCTCAATCGGAGTCCGTTGGTCCTGTTGCCGGCTGACGTCGATCCGAGCCGATCGAACCCGTGTCGGCTAGCCTTGCGTGGGAGTGATTGCGCTGAACGGACAGAGAATGTCAGAGGCAAAACCCGAAATGCTCAGCCCGGCCGGGTGCCTCTCGCGAAGGTCCTCTTCTTGGCCAATTGGCAATCGGAGCGCAGCCAATCCGCAACGTCAGCGTGTGCTGGGCGGATGAGCATGGTTACGACGTACCGGGTGCACAATGGATTCAGCCGCCGGCTCGGCGATGCCAGTGGGTGCCATTTCGGACGCGCCACCCAACAGCCCTCCGTTCTGGTAGCGGGTGCCGAAGTTCGGCTGCTCGCATGAGCACCCCCAGCCGGATTCCCCGGGTTGAAGGCGCATCTCACAACCATGCTCGACGTAGCCTCTCTGCTCTGCCACTTGGCCTTGACCGGCGGTTCGAGGCGGTCATGCTTTGGAGCACGAACCCATCCGTTTCTGAGCGAACCACACAGGACCTGCTGGCTCTACGTGAGGCCGGAATGGCTATCGCCTGGATAGCTCCCGCCTCGACCAGCAGTTTGGCCGAACGTTTGCGAGGCATCACCCCAGATGGGCCTGCACTCATTCTTGCTGACAGCGGTGGCAGTGGCGCCGTCGCCGTAGATCACTCGGGTATCTATGAGTTGGAGCTGCCACAACCCGACGTGAACCTCGGTCCCCTCGACCAAGCCGGAGAAGTGTTTGCCCTGAGGCTCGCTGAGCTGGGGATTGCGACCTCGTCGCCCCCTCGCCCCACCGGATCCCTCAGGACGAGCGTCGAACTGGTGCGGGACCCGGCTGTGCCGTTTGCCTGGCCGAGATTCAAACGACTCTTGTTCGAGCACGGGATTCCCAGTGTGTCTCACCTCGCAGGCCTCGCCGTGGAGGCCGCTCGGCAGGTCGGGATCCACGATCCCAGGGTGGTCGTCGAGGACAACAATGTGCAGATCGCTCTGCAGGACGCAGGGGATGTGGCGGTCGGTGTGGTCCGAGAGCTCTGGCAACGGGGAGTGGATCCGCAGGCGGTCCTCGCCGTGGTCGATGGATTGTCGGGCGTTCCCCACCGCCCGGCGCCTGTCGTTGTCCCCGACGTGCGGGAGGCAACGGTAGTGCTGGTCAATGGTGGCCGGAGGCCGTCAAGAACCGGGATGCTGGCACTCACGGGTGGCGCAGCGCGCATTCACCAGCTGCTCGCCGATCAGTTGCGCCGCCGCCGCCGCCGATCCCTCCCCGAGGCCACCCCTCGTGCAGGCTGGACCGTTTGCATCGAGGGATTCGACCTCGAGAACGAGCGGGTCCACGAGGCGCTACTCAGCCTGGCAAACGGGCACGTCGGCATGAGCGGAGCACCTCTTGCGGACTACGTCGGCCGGCACCCTTGGGTGGTTGCCAAGGGCATCTACGTGGGGGAGAACTCGGCCTCCCACTTGCTCACAGGCCCCGTCACCTTCGCCCTCGGCGGAATGCGCGGCGGGGCCCCTCTCCGGCGGGTACTCGACCTGCGAACAGGTCTACTGCACGAGCGGGCGGGTGCCGACGGTGACATTCTGGAAAGCGTCCGGTTCGTGTCACTGGCCCAGCCGACTACCGCAGTCCTGCGCGGCCGGTATCAGTCCGCACCCCGTCCTAGCCCGCCCTTGTTTCCTGCAGCGGACGACGCTATGTACGATGCTGGCCGCTCTGGCGACGCGGCTTGGATCCGGGTCGCCGGATCTGGCGGCGGGATCTCTGCGGCGGCCATTCAGACTCGTTCCCGGAGGTCGCACTCAGCGGAAGGGGCAAACGCCAACAGCAGGGTGCTCGACCGCGTGGCCGTCTATGGTTCCGATCCAGACGCCCTCCCCGATCCCTCCATTGCCGTCGACGCAGTCGCCCAAGCTGCCACTGTGGGCTTCGACCGGCTGCTTGCCGGGCACCGCCAAGCATGGGCAAGCCGATGGGAAGACGCTGACGTGGTCATTGAAGGAGATGACGAAATGCAGTTGGGCATCCGTTTCGCGATGTTCCACTTGATGGCATCGGTCGCTGACATCGGTGAGGCCCCCGTCGGCGCTCGCGGTCTGTCCGGCATGGGATATGGCGGCCACGTGTTCTGGGACGCCGACACCTTCGTCCTCCCCTTCTTGGCCGCTACTCATCCGGAGGCGGCCCGATCCATGCTCGAGTACCGCCTCCGACGGTTGCCCGCCGCGCTCGAGGCGGCACGCTCCATCGGCCGTGCTGGAGCTCGCTTTCCGTGGGAGTCCGCCCATTCTGGCCGTGACGTCACGCCGGAGAGTGCCCGTGACAGGTCAGGGCGGGCTGTACCCATCCGCACCGGCCAGCTCGAAGAGCACATCGTCGCCCAGGTGTCGTGGGCGGCGTGCAGCTACGTGGATTGGACCGGAGATGACGAGTTCGCTCGTGGACCCTGTCACCGAATCCTTGTGGAGACTGCTCGCTACTGGGCTTCGCGGATTCGTGTTGAACCAGACGGCAGTGCCCACATCTATGGAGTCATCGGTCCCGACGAATACCACGAACCGGTGGACGACAACGCCTTCACCAACGTCATGGCACGTTGGAACCTGCGCCGCGCAGCCCAGGCCGTTGAAGTGTCCGATGAGAACGACGACGTCGATGAGAGGCGGCGCTGGGTCGAACTCGCCGATGCTCTGATCGACGGCTATGACGGCGACACGGGGATCTATGAGCAATTTGCCGGCTTCGGCCAGCTGGAGCCATTGATTATCGCTGAGCTTGCCCCTCATCGTCCGATCGCTGCTGATTTGCTGCTGGGAGCCGAGCGCACCAGGGGTGCCCAAGTGATCAAACAAGCAGATGTTCTCATGATTCACCACCTCCTTCCCGACGAGGCGGTACCAGGAAGTCTCGAGCCGAATCTCCGCTACTACGAGCCGCGTACGGCGCACGGCAGCTCGTTGTCCCCTGCGATCTATGCCTCGTTGCATGCCCGGACACGCGACTTCGACCACGCACTGGAGGCACTGCGCATCGCCGCGCGTATGGATCTCGACAACCTGACGGGTTCTACCGCCGAAGGTTTGCACCTCGCCACGATGGGTGGCACCTGGCAGGCCCTCGCCTTCGGATTCATGGGGCTCCACCCGAGCGCCGGCATGCTCCGTGTCGATCCAGTGCTGCCTCCGTCGTGGTCCGCCATCGAAATGCGCTTGCGGTTTCGTGGCAGCAAGGTGCGCGTCCGCAAGGAGCGAGCTCGCCTTTCCATAGCGGCTGACAAGCCCATTTCCGTCGTCGTCGGCAACTCACCGTATGTCACCGGATCGCGCGATCTGGTGTTTCTTCGCCACGGACCCAGCTGGGAGCCAATGCCATGAACAGGATCATCGCCGCCATCGACAATTCGGCCGCAGCGCGGCCCGTGCTCATGATGGCTCAGGCAATAGCCTCAGCCCTTGCCGGAACGCCGGATGTCGTCCACGTCATCGAGGACGGTGACGAGACGGCACGCGCTTCCGCCGAGGCTGCGGGTGCGGCGTTGCGTACGCTCTCCGGCGATCCGGTAGAGCAACTGTCTCTCGCTCTGGCCGAAGAGGATGTCGTGGCTCTGGTCCTAGGAGCCCGTGGCAGCCTCGGTGGTCCCCGGCCAGCCGGGCACCTCGCTCTGGCGCTCGCCAGTAGTACCGAAAAGCCCGTGGTTGTCGTGCCGCCCGACGCTCAACCACCGAAGCTTCTGCGGAGGGTGCTCGTCGCAATGGAGGGTAGCCCTGGAAAGGCCCGAGCTCTCAAGCGAACTATTCAGCTGTCGACCGATGCCGGCCTCGATATCGTGGTGGTACACGTTGACGAGGAGATTCCCAGCTTCACCGACCAGATCCAGCACGAGACCAAAGCCTATGCACGTGAGTTCCTCGCCAGGCATGTATTGGATGCTCCCCGGGCCCGGCTCGAGTTGCGGATCGGCGTTCCCGCCGAGCAGGTGCTCAGCGCCATCGAGGAATTCCACCCCGACCTGGTGGGCGTCGGATGGCCCCCAGTAGACGACTCTTCGCGGGGTGCGGTGGCTCGCGAGCTCCTCGATCGGAGTCCAGTACCTCTCCTTCTCGTCGCGGTGAGCTAGGCCGGTGGTCTCATGTGGATGGCGACAGAACCCTGCGCCAACAACTTCGCTCCAGCCGCAGACCTGGCCTCACCATGTTCCGACTGACCGGACCCCATCCATCGGTGCAGGTCAGGTGGACCGAGATCAGGGGGTCGGGTCAGGGGACCAGAGGTGCCGGGCGTCGACGAACGGGGTAGTGCAGG
>Ga0209048_10006036_pt1 | contig 11369 bp, 7 predicted proteins | sample FrelakmetCRP12CR_FD_187146 | JGI IMG/M metagenome (GOLD analysis project Ga0209048, IMG submission 187146) | Freshwater lake sediment microbial communities from the University of Notre Dame, USA, for methane emissions studies - CRP12 CR (SPAdes)... | ecosystem: Environmental > Aquatic >... | reverse complement strand
GATGACCACCCAGAATTTGATGTCGCTCATCGACCGCTACAAGCTGTATCCCGACATACGCGCCAGGGAGCCGCGCGAGGTTCTGCTCGAAAAGATGCGCGCGGACATCGCCATGCACATGATCAGCGCCGATGTCATCGACCCGCGAAGCGGTCGGCCCACACAGGCAACGATCGCGTTCAGCGTCTCCTATCAGAGCCGTTCGCCGGATCTCGCGCTCAAGGTTGCGAACGATCTGACCTCGCTATACCTGAATGAAAATCTCACCTCGCGAACCCAGCTGGGTAAGCAGACGGCGACGTTTTTCAGCGAGGAGTCGGCGCGCCAAGCCGCGCACATCGCCGAGCTCGACAAGGCCCTGTCGGCATTCAAGGAGCAGCATCGCAACGATTTGCCGGAATTGGCGCAGCTCAATTTGCAGACCATGGAGCGAACCGAGCTCGAGCTGCACGAGGCCGAGAACAAGCTGGACGCCCTCGATTCGCAGCGCGTGCTGCTCGAAGCGCAGCTCGCACAGATCAATCCGACTTCGCAGGTGTTTTCCGACACCGGCCAGCGCGTGATGGGGCCGGAGGACCGTCTCAAGGCGCTCAAGTCTCAGCTGGCCAGCTATAAGGCGCGCTTCGCTCCCAACCATCCGGATATCGTCAGCACCGAACGCGAGGTCGAGGGTTTGGAAAAGGTGGTCAAGTCCGACGACGAGACGGGCGACCGCCTGCGGCAATTGGACGAGACAAAAGCCGAATTGGCGCGGGCGCTCGAGAAGGATTCCCCCGAGCATCCCGATGTGGTTCGTCTGCAGCATATCGTGGAGAGCTTGGAACGCGCCGTGGATGGCGCCGCTGCGGTCGGCAAGAAGCGGACCGCGACCACGCACTCCGACAATCCGGTATACATACAAGTCAAGGGCGAGCTCGACGCGCTGGCCGTGGATCGCGACAGGGCCGTGAAGCGCCGCGACGAGCTGCGCGCCAAATTCGAGGATTATCAAAGGCGTTTGACGCGATCGCCCGAGGTCGAGCGTGAGTTTCACACCAAGTCGCGGGAACTCGAGACCGCGCAGCTCGAATACAAGACCATGCTCGCGAAGCAGACCGAAGCGCAGGTTTCGCAGAACCTCGAAACGGAGCGCAAGGGCGAACGATTTACCCTGATCGAACCGCCTTTGATGCCGGAAAAGCCCATCAGCCCGAATCGGACACTCATTGTGGTCCTCGGATTTTTCCTGAGCATCGGCGCGGGCCTCGGTTCAGCCGCCGCGCGCGAATCCTTCGATGCCTCGGTGCGCGGCCCGGGCGACATTCGCCAATTGTTGCAGGTACCGGCGCTCGCGTCGATTCCGGAAATCGTCACGGCGGAAGCTAGAGCCAGGCGAAGAAAAATTGTGAGGTATTCCTGGGGCGGCGGCGCCGTGGCGGTGGTATTGCTCGCCGTGCTCATTCACGTGCTGGTTCGGCCGTTGGATGTACTGTGGCTGAGCTTGCTGCGGCGATTCGGCGTCTGATGCATGGATCGAATACGCAAAGCCCTGGATTTAGCCCGATTGGAGCGCGCGAAGGTCGAGCCGACGTGGCGGCGCGAGCGCTCCGCTGCCGGCGCCCCAGCGCAGTTAGTCAAGGTCTCCGCAGTGCCCGTGGAGGCATTCGAGGAGGGGGCCAAGGCATCGGCGGAGGCCGCCGCATCGGCCGAGGTTACCGCATCGGCTGAGTCCGCCTCATCCGCTGGGCCTATCGGCGCCGCGCCGCCGTTGACATCGATCGTGTACTCCCGCACCCGGGTGTTTGCGCCATCGGCCGCGCATCTCGAGCGAAATCGCATCATGAGCCCCGCGGCCACGGGCGGACCCGCGGCGGCCTATCGAATGCTGCGCACCCAGGTACTGCAGCGACTGGATGCCCATCGGTGGCGCTCACTCGCGATGTTCAGCCCCGGCGCCCAAGACGGAAAAACGACGACCGCGATCAACCTGGCGGTGAGCCTGGCGAGCGATCGGCTGCATACGGCCTTGCTCGTAGACTTTGATTTCAAGCGCCCGACGCTCGCCTCGAGATTTGGATTGACACCCGAATTCGGGGTGGATGACGTATTGGGGGGGCATGCGAAGTTGGAGGATTGTTTTTGTCATCCGGAGGGGCACGACCGGCTCGTGTTGTTGCCGGCCCGCGCCGGGCTCGCCAATTCTTCGGAAATTCTGTCCGGGCCGCGCAGTCGCGAGTTGGTCGCGGAGTTGCGCGCCCGGTATCCGGATCGAATCATCCTCTTTGACTTGCCGCCGGTGCTCAACGCGGACGACGCCTTGTCGTTTGCGCCGCTGGTCGAATGCGGCTTGGTGGTCGCGGCCGAAGGGCGCACCCGGCGCAATGATCTCAGTCGAACGATCGAACTGCTGCACAAGACTCCACTCCTCGGCACGGTGCTCAACCGCGCGGCGGATGCACCGTCCGGCTATTGAGACACGACCATGTACGAACGCCATTTCGGCTTTAAGAACAAGCCCTTCGCACTGACTCCCGATCCGGCGTTCCTCTATTTGTCGCGCCAGCATGCGACTGCCATGACGATGCTCGAATACGGCATGGAATCGCGGGCGGCGTTCGCCCTTCTCACCGGTGAGATCGGCTCGGGCAAGACGACGCTGGTGCGGCGATTGCTGCGTGGATTGAAGGATCAAGTGTGGGTCGGATTGATCAGCAATACGCATGATAGCTTTCGCTCGATACACGGTTGGGCGCTATCCGCATTTGGAATCGCTCCGGCCGACGATTCAAGTATCGCCCAGTACGAGGCCCTGGTCGATTCATTCGTGCGGGAATACGCCAAGGGCCGGCGCGCTTTATTGATCTTGGATGAGGCGCAAAACCTGTCGATCAATGTTCTGGAAGAACTGCGATTGCTGTCGAACGTCAACTCGGAGAAGGATCTCGTGCTGCAGATTCTGCTCGTGGGCCAGCCGGAATTGCGCAGCAAATTGTCGCGCCCCGAGCTGCGGCAATTCGCGCAGCGCATATCGGTGGATTTCCATTTGCGTCCCCTCGATCGCATGGAGACTCACGCCTACATTCGCCACCGCTTGACCGTCGCCGGCGGGAATGCGGGCGTATTTCTGCCCGAGGCCGTCGAATTCGTGTACACGAACACGAAAGGCATTCCGCGCTTGATCAACCAACTGTGCGATTTGGCGCTGGTATACGCCTTCGCCGAAGGGCGCAAGACCGTCGACGCGGATCTGATTGGCCAAGTGGTTCGCGAACGGAACAGCAGTGCCCAGCAGGCGCCGGGCGCAGGCGCGGACCCCAAGATCGTGCCCTTCGGCCTAGCGGATGGCGGCTTGGTCTAGGGCGTCCGGTGCTGCGAGTTGCCATTGCGCTCGGTCTCGTGCTGATGGCGCTGCGCATTCACGCGGAGAGCTTGACGCCGGACCGGCTCGGCGTTGTTTACAATAGCGCCGATCCCGCGAGCGGGCGCGTTGCGGCCTATTACGCCGCTCGGCGCGGCGTGCCGGCGGCCAATCTCATCGGATTACCGGTACCCGATCGGCCCGTCATCGGCCGAAGCGAGTTGGCGCAGCTGCGCCATGCTCTCCTCGACCGGCTCTCCTCGAGCGTGCAATCCCTGCTTCTGGTCTGGTCGCAACCGTATGCGGTGGAATGCATGTCCATCACGACCGCCATGGCGGCGGGCTATCAGGCGGGCTTCTGCGAGCCGGGCTGCGGGCGCACGACCATCAATCCACTGTTCGACACTCAGGGCTGGCTGCCGGCCGATACGACCGGTTGGCTGCCGGCCATGTTGCTTCCGAGCGCGGACGAGAAGCTGGCGCGGGCGGTGATCGACCGCGGAATCCGTGCGGACGGATCGCGGCCGCCCGGTATCGTTTATCTGATGCGAACGCCCGACCCGTTACGCAATGTGCGCGCGGCGGGTTATGCGGATGCGAAAGCTCTGCTTGGGGGCCGGGTGCAGGTCCTCGAGCAGACCGCCCCGACGCACGGAGGGCTGCCGAACGCGATCGCCTACTTCACCGGTGCCGAGCGCGTAATCGAACTGGGGCAAATCAGCTTTCTAGCGGGCGCCGCGGCGGACCATTTGACCTCGAGCGGCGGCATTCTCGAGGGCTCGACGCAAATGTCGGCCGTGGAATGGCTGCGGCAAGGTGCCACCGGGTCCTTTGGCACCGTATCGGAGCCCTGCAATCACCCCGGAAAGTTTCCGAACCCCGGAATTTTCCTCGACCACTACTTGCGCGGCGACAGCCTGCTCGAAGCGTATTGGAAGAGCGTCGCCATGCCGGGTCAGGGGCTCATCATCGGCGAGCCGTTGGCGCGCCCCTATGCGGCTCGAGATCAATGAAGAGAAAAGTGGTGTTCGTCAATCGGTACTTTTATCCCGATCAGTCCGCCACGAGTCAAATGTTGACCGATCTCGCGAACGGGTTGGCCGCCAGGGGCGCCGATGTGCACGTCGTCTGTTCGCGCCAGCTCTATGATGACCCGGCCACGCGACTGGCGGCCGATGAAACTATTTTCGGCGTGCATGTGCACCGCGTCGCGACGACGCGATTCGGCAGGGGTCGCCTTGCCGGCCGGGCCATGGACTACGCGTCGTTTTACGCGACCTGTGCGTTCATGCTTTTCAGGCTATTGCGGCGCGGTGATGCGCTCGTGGCGAAAACTGATCCGCCGCTGCTGTCGCTCCTGGCCGCGCCGATCGCGAAAATCAAGCGCGCTGCACTCATCAATTGGCAACAAGACGTGTTTCCGGAGGTGGCTTCGCAGCTCGGCGCCAATCCGCTGCCGATGGGACTCGATAGGCTGCTGAGACGGATGCGCGACGCTTCCTTGCGTTCGGCCAAGATGAACGTTCTGATCGGCGGTCGGATGCGGGAGTATCTGGCGTCGCGAGGAATTCCGGAGTCTAAACTCTGCGTGATCGAGAATTGGGCGGACGCAGAGGCGATCCAGCCGAAGCCGGCGACCGCAAGTGCTCTGCGGGCGCGGCTGGGTCTCGCCGACCGCTTCGTCGTTTGCTATTCCGGCAATTTGGGCAGGGCCCATGAATTCGAGACTCTGTTGGGCGCGGCGCGGGCACTCGGAGAGGAGTCACCGTTCATATTTTTGATTATCGGCAATGGGGCCAAGATGGGCTCACTCAAGCAAGCGGTCGCGGAACACGGGCTCGAGAATTTTCGCTTTCTTCCCTATCAACCGCGTGAAACCTTGGAAGACAGCTTGGCGGCGGCCGACGTGCATCTCGTGAGCTTGCTGCCCGCCCTCGAGGGTCTCATCGTACCCAGCAAAGTGTATGGGATTCTAGCGGCCGGGAGACCGCTCATATTCATCGGCGATGACGACGGCGACGTCGGTCAAGTGGTCAAGCGTGCGCAGTGCGGCCGAGTCGTGAGCGTAGGTGATTCGGAGGCTCTGTCGGACGCCCTGCGAAATTTACAAGCAGAGCCGGAGCGTTTGGCACACATGGGAGTGCGGGCGCGGCAGCTGCTGTGCGAGGAATATAGTCTGGAACGCGCGGTCGAGCGCTGGATGGCGTTAATCGAGGACGGGTCACTAATGAGTCGGTCCGGGACATTCGCATGAATCCGGCACTGACGACGGGCAAACCTTTGTTGTGTGTACGCCTCCGACGCCGAGCGGCATCGAGACGTTCTTGCATGCATTGGCGTAGAGCACCGTGCGCCATGCGATATCGGGGCGGGGGAAGGCGATACCGATGCGGGGGTGACTGGTGCTGCATGCGGGCATGGCCCTCGCGCCGGCGATGTCCGCGATGGAATTGTGGTGAATGAGCACGTTGTCGCTCAACGGCCATCGGTGCGGCTCGGGCCCGGCGTACCAAGAATCCACCTGAGCAATGGCCCCTCCGCGCAGCGCATCGGCGTGCCGGATCGTGTTATGGGATACGGAGATCCCGAAGCCGACGGTGGGCGGGGCTGCATCACCCCAGGGGGCGGCGGCCACGCCTATTCCGATGCCGGAAGCGCTGCAATCCACGGCCCAGTCGTATTCCCCGTCGATGAGATTGGAGCGTAGTTCCAGAAATGAGTGAAAGAATCCTTGCACGGTGCAATCGGCACACGGATGCTCGGGGAGGACGTAGTTCTGCTGCACGAAAATTCCATCCGAATCGTATTGGCGATTACCCGCGATCACGGAGTCCGCGCTCTGCGCCCACATCACGATCGACCCGGCGGCGCGGCGGCTGCGATTGCTCTTTCGACACAAGGGCTGACGGTTATCGACCTGGTTATCGAGCGCATAAAGTTGCCAGAACTCGCGCCCGATGGAAATGCGGGTCCGGCCCGGGGCTGGCACGACGTCCCAGTCGGGCGCGACTCTGACGGTGGTCAGGTGCGTGATCGAATCCGTCGTGTAGCCGATGATCTTGCGCGCCTGGCCGAGACCGGGGCCGCTCACGATCTGTACCCAGTGGCCGACATAGTAGCTCGCGACGGGCACGACACGATCATGTTGTCGTGCGGCAAGCGGTGCGGACACCGCGACGGTCGAGGCGGTCGCCTGCGCCACCGTGGGGGCGCTGCCGAAGGCGAACGTGTTGGTGTTATTGTCGAAGGCAATGGCCTCGCCATCCCCGATCTTGTCGCCGGTGCAAGTCGCCGTATTCTGCGAAACCAATACTTCTTCGACGCTGTTATTCGTATTCCAAAAGAACGCGGCGCGCCAACCCCGGGCGTCGTCCGGCGCATAGAGGTACTCGGTTGAGGTGCCGTCCGCGGTGTTATCGCTGAAATCCACCCGGTGGCCGGCGCCTAACTCGCTGGCGATAGCGCCGGTCTTTTGGATCAAATCCAATTTGCTGCCGGGCTTGAAGATATTCCCATCGATGACCGAGTCGTCGAGGCGGTACTTGTAGATCATGTTGAACTGATCGCCGCTGAGCTCCAGGGCGGAGTTGTACGCGCCGAAGGTGTTGTACGTGATGAACAATCGATCGATCGGCAGGCCCCCCGAGCCGATGGCAACGATGGGCTTGTCAAAGGTGTTTCGAGTGATGACGACATCGCCGACGACGGCCGCTGCGGCCGATGCAGCGGGAACCGATGCAACTCTCTGGAAATCCTCGCCCAGTTGCAGAAACGGTCCTGCACGGTCGCTCGGTTGATAAACCTGAAGATCACGGAAGGTGAAACCGGTGACGTGCGTGTGGCCGACCAAGGTGAATGCCGCCGTTGCCGCAGGTGCATTCCATTGCGCGTGTCTCTGCAGTCGAGTCTCGTCACTGCCCGCACCCCGCAGCTGGACGCCCGACGCCACAACAATACCTTCGCCTGAAACCGGCCCCGGCTGGCTGCCATCGATGAGATCCCAGGTTCCGGGTCCGAAAAAAACCGATCCGCCTCCGGCACGTTTGGCGGCAGCGATCGCGCGCACGATGCAAGCGGTATCATCGGCGCCATCGTCGGGCCGGCAGCCGCCAAATGCTGGATCGCTCACGGAAAACTCGACCGCCGCGGGCGGATCCTGAAGGACTTCGAGCGACTGACCCGCTACCTCAACCCAGCTCACCCCGTCGCGGTTCAGCTGGACTCGATAGCTGCCCGGCGTCAGGTGTTCGGGCAACTCAATGCGGGCGACGTAGTGAGTCAACAAGTCGGACGAGCGGGCGTCGGACAGGGCCGTACCGGTGAACCGTTGCGGGCCGATGAGCCTGATTTGTGTCGCATGGCCCGGGCCGGGCTGCAGATTGCGGCCGACGACTTTGAGTTCACGCGGCAGGGAAGCGGGCATTCCCGAGACGTAGACATAAGCTGGGCTGAACCACAGGGGGCGGGCGTCGTTGATTTTGACCGCTTGGCTCCATTCTCCATGGGCGGTATGCACCCATAGAGCATAGGACTGGTCGGTCCTCAGCTCTTGCGGCAGCCTGATGGTGAGCGAATACGGCACGTCCGCCGTGCTGACGATGGGAGCGAGCCCAAATTCCGCGCCGGAATGCGTAGGCACGAGGCTTGGGGCAGCGATCAGTTCTGTGGTATCCGAGACGACGCGATACACGACCGTGTCATCGACGGCAAAGCCGTACCCTGCGAGGAGCAACAAGTCGTCCGGTGCGCCGCTCACGGGGCTTTCATAGGCGGCTTGGCGATAGAACTGAGGAGGCGCCGCCACGGCGACCGCACCCATGAGAAGCGTGGCGAGGGCGAGGAATTGAGGGAACGCCATCGAGTAGGACGCCTCAATTGCGGTGTGGCATTGAGTCTATACTAAGGCAGCCACGCCAATCCTGTACCCGCTTTGTTGCAATCATCTTGCAGCCCACCAATTTTTTGGCACGCGCGGATGCACGAAAAAAATCACCTAAAATGAACGCCAACACCGCATCATGAGAGAATTCAAGCGCCATGCCGCCGCGTAAATTGGCGATTGTCACCACTCACCCCATACAGTACTACGCGCCGGTATTCCGGGCTCTGGCGGGGTCGGGCGAGATAGATCTGCGGGTTTTCTACACCTGGTCTCAGGCGGCCACCGGCGGGACGTTCGACTCCGGCTTTGGCGCAGACGTCAAATGGGATATCCCGCTGCTCGAGGGTTATGCGTACCAGTTCGTTCCCAACGTCGCCGAGCGTCCGGGCCTGGATCATTTCGGCGGGTTGAATACGCCAACGCTGGTTCGAGAAATAGAAGCCTGGGGGCCTGACGCCGTGCTCATCTTTACCTGGAATTCTCGGGCGCATCTGCAGGCCCTGCGGCACTTCAAAGGCCGTGTGCCGGTCCTGTTTCGCGGCGATTCGACGTTGATCGATGAGCGCGCTTGGTGGCGCGCCCTGTTGCGCCGCATGTTCCTCACCTGGGTGTACAGTCATGTGGACATCGCAATCGCCGTCGGCAGCAATAACCGCGACTATTTCGCCTGGAGCGGGCTGCCGGCTGAGCGAATCGCGTTGGCCCCGCATTCGATCGATACCGTTCGTTTCGGCGCCGACTCAGCGGGGCACGAGAATCTCGCGGCGCAGTGGCGGCGGGAATTGGGCATCGAACCGCAGGCGATGGTCATTCTCTTTGCCGGAAAATTGCAGCATAAGAAAAACCCCGGCCTGCTGCTCGAGGCCTTCGGGACCCTCAACAACGGATCGCACTTGGTGTTCGTGGGAAACGGTGAACTCGAGAGCGAACTCAAAGCGAGGGCTCGGGCGTTCGCCAACGTTCATTTCATGCCGTTTCAGAATCAGAGTGTCATGCCGGCCGTATACCGGCTCGGGGATGTCTTCGTGCTGCCCTCGCAAGGCCCGGAGGAGACCTGGGGATTGGCGTTGAATGAAGCCATGGCGAGCGGCCGCCCGGTCATCGCGAGCACCAAGGTCGGCGGTGCCCGCGATCTGGTTCAGGTCGGCGAGAACGGCTGGATATTCGAGTCCGGCAATCCAAAGGCGCTTGAGGAGATATTGCGTCGGGCCGTCGGCGCCGGGCGGCCGGGCCTGCAGGCCATGGGCAGGGCCGCACAGGCTCAAAGCGTGCATTGGTCGAGCGAGGAGAGCGCGCGCCTGATTGGTCAGGCTGTTCTCGGGTGTCCGGTGCGCGTTCAGGGATGAACGGCTCAAAAGAACACGCCGGCAGCATCGCTGCCCCCAAATCCTCACATTCGTTGCAATGAGATGACGGTTTGGATGCGCACAATATGTATCACCGCCGCCAGAACGCAAAATCAATTCCCACCAATCGCGATACATAGCCAGAATAGCGGCCTTGCGGCGCGCATCATAATCCGTGTGAAATGAACACGTAAATTTGTGCGGCCAAGATGCTCGGCGTGGCGCATTTTCCAAGGCAACACCCAGTGGGTACGGTATATCAAGAAAATTGGCTAACTATGACGTCCGCACAAGTTTCAAACTCAAGCCAGTCGGCCCAGCGCTCCGCATTTGCGCCGATGATCACCTATATTTTCAGAAAGAGATCGTCGACCGTCTTCAGCATCGAGAAGCTATTCGATGCCTTATTTGCGCACTTCGAAAGGTCAGGAGTCAGGGTCCATCGCCTGGAGTTGCCGCACATTTCCAAGGGGATCTTCAGTGTTCTGCGCAATGTTTGGTACACAGCGCGTCAGCGCAAGGCGAAGTTGGTGCATATTACGGGGGATGTTCATTACGCGGCATTACTCTGCCCTTTTTCCCGAACGATCATCACGATTCACGACTGCGTCGTATTGCAGCGTGGTACTGGTTTCAAGCGCCTCGTCATTTGGATCCTTTGGTTTGGACTGCCCGTCCGCATGGCCTCGGCCATCACCGTTGTTTCCGAGCAGACCAAGAAAGAATTACTGAGGACCATTGTGGTTCCAGAACGGAAGATCACGGTCATTCCCAACTTCGTCGATCCCGCGTTTACCTTTACCGAGCGGCCATTCGCGAGCGAGCGACCCCGCATACTGCATGTGGGCACTACACCCAACAAGAATCTGCCGCGAGTGATCGGCGCGTTACGCGACGTTCCTTGCGTGCTGGTGATCGTCGGCGATTTGCCCGAGGCGATACGAAGCGATCTGCACGAGAGGGGTGTTGCTTACGAGAATCCCGTGGGCGTTGATCATGCGGTGATGGTGCGGCTATACCGGGATGCCGACATCATATCATTCCCGTCCACTTATGAGGGGTTTGGCATGCCGATCCTCGAGGGCCAGGCGGTGGGGCGACCTGTAATGACCAGTGATCTGGAGCCCATGCGTAGCGTTGCCGGGCCAGGGGGGGCGCTGCTGGTCAATCCGCAATCAGTGGATTCAATCCGTGAGGGGTTCCTAAGGCTCATTGGCGACGGCACTCTGCGCGCAAGCCTGATCGCCGCCGGCAAGGATAACTGCCGACGCTTTACCCTGGAGGCGGTCGCTGCACGCTATATCACCGTGTATCGCGGGCTTGAGGAGGCAATCATTCCGTCGGAGTCATGAAGCTGGATGCAATGTTAACGAAACGCAGATCGTATCGACCCGCCAGTACGTCAAGCAATAGCGAACAGCCTCGCGTGAAAATCGTTGATGTAGTTCTGGACTGTATTGTCTTCGATCTTCAACCGAACGGGGGTGTTTCCAGATTCTGGCTCAATTTGCTTACCGGTCTCGCCGCTTTATCGTCCGGACCCCGGATGCACATTCTCATAAACGCGAATGCAAGCACCGAGTCGGCGCAGAAGGTGATCAGGATCGCGCACGCCAACCCGCGCCTGACCCTGTACCCGTATAAGACCCGCAGGCTCGAACGGATTCGCCAGCCGTTGGTGCCCGCTCATTTGACGGAGCGCGCGGTTTTTCACAGCAGCTACTACCGCTCTGTGGCCGGCATGCCAAATGTGCTCACCGTCCACGATTTTACCTACGAGGATTTAGTCGGCGGTTGGCGCGCC
>Ga0209048_10006035_pt1 | contig 11371 bp, 6 predicted proteins | sample FrelakmetCRP12CR_FD_187146 | JGI IMG/M metagenome (GOLD analysis project Ga0209048, IMG submission 187146) | Freshwater lake sediment microbial communities from the University of Notre Dame, USA, for methane emissions studies - CRP12 CR (SPAdes)... | ecosystem: Environmental > Aquatic >... | reverse complement strand
AGCGCTTGGCCGGCCGCGCCCAGCCGACGTCGGCCGCCATCGCGCGCCTCTGCAGGCGGCGCCACGCCGTGCGGTCGCGCGCCAGCGCAAGCACACGGCCGATCGCGAACTCGAGATTCTCGCGCGTCACCGGCGCGAACTGGATGCCGGTGCCGGTTCCCGCGGCCAGCGCCATCTCGCTCGCGTCGATCACGGTGTCGGCAAGGCCGCCGACCCGCGCGACCACGGGGATCGCACCGTAGCGCAATGCGCACAGCTGGGTGAGCCCGCAGGGCTCGAAGCGCGACGGGACGAGAAGCGCATCGACGCCGCCCTGCAGCAGATGCGCGAGCGCCTCGTCGTAGCCGATCACCGCCGCGACGCGACCGGGATGGCGCTTCTGCGCGGCGGCGAAATCCCGCTCGAAGGCGGGCTCACCGGAGCCCAGGAGCGCGAGCTGCGCGCCGGTGCCGGTGATGGCCGGCAGCGCGGCCTGCAGGAGATCCATGCCTTTCTGCAGGGTGAGCCGGCTGACGACGCCGAAGACGAAGGTCGCCGGCTCGACATCGAGACCGAAGCGCGCCTGCAGCGCCGCCTTGTTCGCCGCGCGCCGGGCGAGGTGCCGCGCGTCGAAACGGCTCGCGAGGTGCGGATCGACGGCCGGGTCCCACACGCTCTCGTCGATGCCGTTGACGATGCCCGTCAGCACGTCGGCGCGCTGGCGCAGCAGCCCGTCGAGCCCCATGCCTCCCTCGGGCGTCCGGATCTCGGCCGCGTACGTCGGCGACACCGTGGTGATGCGGTCGGCCAGCGCGAGCCCCGCCTTCAGATAGCCGATGGTACCGTGGTACTCGACGCCGTCCATCGCGTACGCGTGCGGCGGCAGCCCGATCGCCTCCAGCAGCTCGCGCGGGAACTGTCCCTGGAACGAGAGGTTGTGCACCGTCATCACGGTGCCCGGCCGCGGCGTTCCGCCGTAGTGGAGCAGCGCGGGCGCGAGGGCGGCCTGCCAGTCGTGCGCGTGGACGATGTCGGGCGCGAAGCCTGCGACCGTGCCGCGCGCGATCGCCGTCGCGCATCCGGCGAGCGCCGCGAAGCGCAGCGCGTTGTCGGACCACGCGTCGCCGTCGGGACCGAGATACGGGTTGCCGGGCCGCGCGTAGAGGTGGGGCGCGTCGAGCACCAGGAGGTCGAGCCCCGCGGCGTGCGCGGCGAGCAGCCGCGCCGGCCCGCCGTGCAGGTGCGCGAACGTATGGACGGCTTCGGCATTGCGGAGCCCGTCGACGACCGCGGGATAGCCGGGGACCAGCGTGCGCGTCGCGATGCCCTCGCGCGCGAGCGCCGGCGGAAGTGCGGCGACGACGTCCGCGAGGCCGCCGGTCTTCAGCAGCGGAAAGACCTCGGACGCGACCGAGAGGACGTGCAGGCGCTTCACGCGGCGAGCCGGTCGATCATCGGCTGCGTGACGAGGCAGACGCCGCGCGACGTGCGGCGGAACCGCGCGGCATCGAGCTCGGGATCCTCGCCCACGACCAGCCCGGCCGGGATCCGGACGCCGCTGTCGACGATCACGTTGGTGAGGCGCACGGTGCGCCCGATCTCCACGTACGGCAGCACCACCGCGCTCTCGACGTGCCCGTACGAGTGCAGGTGGACGCCGGTGAACAGCAGCGAATGGCGCAGCGTGGAACCGGAGACGATGCAGCCGCCCGAGATCAGCGACGACGTGCCGATGCCGCGCCGCCCGTCGACGTCGTGCACGAACTTGGCCGGCGGCGTGATCTCCGCATAGGTCCAGATCGGCCAGTCGCGATCGTAGAGGTCGAGCGCGGGAACGACGTCGGTCAGGTCGATGTTCGCCTCCCAGTACGCGTCGAGCGTTCCGACGTCGCGCCAGTAGACCTCGACCTCGTCCCGCGAGCGCACGCAGGAGCGCGCGAAGCGATGGGCCACCGCCTTGCCGTGGCGGACGAGGTACGGGATGAGGTCACGGCCGAAGTCCCGGCTCGAGTGCGGATCGGCGGCGTCGCGCCTCAGCTGCTCGTTCAGGAACTCCCGCCGGAACACATAGATGCCCATGCTCGCCAGCGCCCAGCCGGGGCGGTCCGGCATCTCGGGCGGGTGCTCGGGCTTCTCGACGAACGACACGATGCGGTCCATGTCGTCGACGTGCATGATGCCGAACCCCGACGCTTCGGCGACCGGCACGTCGATGCAGGCGACGGTGACGTCGGCGCCGTCGTTGACGTGCTGGACGAGCATGCGCTCGTAGTCCATCTTGTAGATGTGGTCGCCGGCCAGGATGATCAGGTACTCCGGCGCGTAGCCGTCGATGATGTCGATGTTCTGGTACACCGCGTCGGCGGTGCCCGCGTACCACTGATCCTCGGCTACGCGCTGGCTGGCCGGCAGGATGTCGAAGCTCTCGTTGCGCACCGGCTGCAGGAAGTTCCAGCCCCGCTGCAGGTGCCGGATCAGGCTGTGCGCCTTGTACTGCGTCGCGACCGCGATGCGCCGGATGCCGGAGTTCAGCGCGTTCGACAGCGCGAAATCGATGATCCGCGACTTGCCGCCGAAGTAGACGGCGGGCTTCGCGCGCCGCTCGGTCAGCTCCATCAGCCGGCTGCCGCGTCCGCCCGCGAGCACGTAGGCCATCGTCGAGCGGGACAGCGGAGTCGAGTAGGTCACCTTGTCCATTGCGTTCTCTCCAGCCGCCGCATTGTGCTCACGCGCCGCCGTCGTGTACCAGCCACACGGTGGCGAGCGGCGGCACCGTGACGTTCGCGTGATACGGGTACCCGTGGCACTCGCCGTGCAATGCGTCGACGCCGCCGGCGTTGCCGCGATTGGACCCGCCGTAGAGCCCGGCGTCGGAGTTCAGAATCTCGCGCCAGCGCCCGGGCAGCGGCAATCCGATCCGGTAGCCGTCGCGCGGCACGGGGGTGAAATTCGCGATCGCGGCGACCGGCGGCGCGTCGTCGTCGCCGTGACGGAGCCACGCGAACACGGAGTTGTCGCGATCGTTGACCTCGATCCAGCGGAAGCCGTCGCCTTCGCAGTCGCGCTCGTGCAGCGCGCGCTGCGCGCGGTAGAGGCGGTTGCAGTCGCGCACGAGCGCCTGCACGCCGCGATGCCAGCCGACGTCGAGCTGCGACCAGTCGAGACCCGCCTCGAAGTCCCATTCGCGGCCCTGGGCGAACTCCTGGCCCATGAACAGGAGCTTCTTGCCGGGGTATGCCCACATCAGCGCGTAGTAGGCGCGCAGCGTCGCGAATTGCTGCCATGCGTCGCCGGGCACGCGGGCGACGAGCGAGCCCTTGCCGTGGACGACCTCGTCGTGCGACAGCGGCAGCACGAAGTTCTCGGTGAACGCGTACATGAGCCCGAACGTCATCCAGTCGTGGTGCCAGCGCCGGTGCACCGGTTCCAGCCGCAGGTACTCCAGCGTGTCGTGCATCCACCCCATGTTCCACTTGAACCCGAAGCCCAGGCCGCCCGCATAGGTCGGCTGCGAGACCGCCGGCCATGCGGTCGACTCCTCGGCCATCGTGACCACGCCCGGGTGACGGCCGTACGCGGCCTCGTTCAACCGCCGCAGGAAGGCGACGGCGTCGAGGTTCTCGTTGCCGCCGTGTGGGTTCGGCACCCATTCGCCGGGCTTGCGCGAGTAGTCGAGGTAGAGCATCGACGCGACGGCGTCCACGCGCAGGCCGTCGACGTGGTAGCGGTCGAGCCAGAACAACGCGTTGGCAACGAGGTAATTGCCGACTTCCCGCCGGCCGAAGTTGTACACCGCGGTGCTCCAGTCCGGGTGGAAGCCGAGCCGCGGATCCTCGTGCTCGTAGAGCGCCGTGCCGTCGAAGCGCGCGAGGCCGTGCGGGTCGATCGGAAAATGCGCGGGCACCCAGTCGAGGATCACGCCGAGCCCCGCGCGGTGGCAGCGGTCGACGAAGCGGGCGAACCCGGCGGGCTCGCCGTGGCGGGAGGTCGGCGCGAACAGCCCGATCGGCTGATAGCCCCACGATGCATCGAGCGGATGCTCGTTGACGGGCATCAGCTCGACGTGCGTGAAGCCCATGTCGGCGGCGTAGGGGACGAGCGCATCGGCCAGCTCGTCGTACGTGAGCCAGCGGTTTGCCTCGCCGCGGCGCCACGATCCCAGGTGCACCTCGTAGACGGACATCGGCGCGCGCCGGGGGTCGCGCCGCGCCCGCGCCTCCATCCACTCGCCGTCCGCCCACGCGAAATCCGTCGTCGTGCGCACGATCGACGCGGTGGAAGGGCGCAGCTCGGCACCGAAGCCGACGGGATCCGCCTTGAGCGGCAGCAGCGCGCCGTCGGCGCCGATGACCTCGTACTTGTAGAGCGCGCCGTCCGCGAGAGCCGGGACGAAGATCTCCCAGACCCCGGTGCCGACGCGCTTGCGCATCACGTGGCGCCGGCCGTCCCAGGCGTTGAAGTCGCCGACGACGGATACGCGGCGCGCGTTCGGCGCCCACACCGCGAAATGCACGCCGCAGACGCCCTCGTGCTCGATCACGTGCGCGCCGAGCCGGTCGTAGAGCTTCGCGTGCGTCCCTTCGCCGACCAGCCAGTCGTCGAGCGGGCCCAGCACAGGCCCGAATCCGTACGCATCGTCGACGATCCACGTGCCATCGCGGTTCGTTGCGCGGAGGCGGTACGCGGTGCGCCGCGCGAGCACGCCCTCGAAGAAGCCGCCGGCGTGGCGGCGCGCGAGAGGAGCGAGCAGCGCGCCGTCGCGGGTCACGGCGTCGACGGTGTCCGCACCCGGGACGAACGCGCGCAGGACGAGCGTCCCGTCGGCCTCGTGGAGACCCAGCACCGCGAAGGGATCGCCGTGGCGGCCTTCGACGATCGCGTCGATCGCACCGGAGGGCAGGGCGCCCGGCATCGGGATTCAGTGCCCGCGCGGCCGCCCGAAGGGCACTGTGCGCCCCCTCGGGGGGCAGCGAACGCAGTGAGCGTGGGGGTCGTTCATCTCAGTGCTCGCCCGGCTCCGCGCCCCAGATCTCGCGGGCGTAGTCCAGGACCGCCCGATCCGCGGAGAACCAGCCCATCCGCGCCGTGTTGAGGATCGCCTTCCGGCACCACGCGCCGCGATCGAGCCAGAGTGCGCTCGCCGCGCGCTGCGCCGACCAGTACGCGTCGAAGTCGGCGGTGACCATGAAGTAGTCGTGGTGCCGGAGGTTCTCGACGAGGCCGTGATAGCGGCTCCGGTCGTCCGGCGAAAAGGCGCCCGTGTCGATGGCGGAGAGCGCTTCGGCGAGCGCGGGCGACGCGGCGATCGTCGCGGTGGCGTCGATCCCGGCGCTGCGCCGCTGCGCGACTTCCTCGGCGGTGAGGCCGAAGATCAGCATGTTCTCCCCGCCGACATGCTCGAGGATCTCGATGTTGGCACCGTCGAGCGTGCCGATGGTGAGCGCCCCGTTCAACGCGAGCTTCATGTTGCCGGTGCCGGAGGCCTCCATGCCGGCCGTCGAGATCTGCTCGGACAGGTCGGCCGCCGGGATGATCGCCTCGGCGAGGCTCACGTTGTAGTTCGGCAGGAACACGACCTTGAGCCGCCCGCGCAGCACCGGGTCGCGGTTGACCACGCGTGCGACGTCGTTGGCGAGCTTGATGACGAGCTTCGCCTGGTAGTAGCCCGCCGCCGCCTTGCCGGCGAAGATCTTGACCCGCGGCACCCAGGCGCCCGTCGGATGCGCGCGCATCGCGTTGTAGAGCGCGATCGTCTCGAGGATGTTCAGCAGCTGCCGCTTGTACTCGTGGATGCGCTTGATGTGGACGTCGAAGAGCGCTTCAGGGTCGATGCCCACGCCGATGCGCTCGGCGACGAGCCGCGCCAGCGCCACCTTGTTCGCGCGCCGCACCGCGTGGAAGCGCTCGCGGAACGAGGCGTCGTCGGCGAAGGGCGCGAGCGCCTCGAGCCTTCCGGTGTCGTCCAGGAACGCCGGTCCGACGGCATCGACGATGAGCGCGGTCAGCGCCGGGTTCGCCTGGTAGAGCCAGCGGCGCATCGTGATGCCGTTGGTCTTGTTGACGATCCGGTCCGGATAGATCGTGTGCAGGTCGCGGAAGACCGTCTGGCGCATGAGCTGCGTGTGCAGCGCCGACACGCCGTTGACGCGGTGCGAGCCCAGGAACGCGAGGTGGCCCATCCGGATCCGGCGCGAGTGGTTCTCCTCGATCAGCGAGATCGACGACAGGAACGCGTCGTCGTCGCGGCCGGCGGAACGCTGCGCGTCGAGGTGCAGCGCGTTGATGAGATACATGATCTGCATGTGCCGCGGCAGCAGGCTTTCCATCAGCGACACCGGCCACGTCTCGAGCGCCTCGGGCAGCAGCGTGTGGTTCGTGTAGTTGAACACCGACGTCGTGATGTTCCACGCGAGCTCCCACGGCATCCCGTGGACGTCGATCAGGAGCCGCATCAGCTCCGGCACCGCGATGGCGGGGTGCGTGTCGTTCAGCTGGATCGAAACGTGGTCGGCGAGCGACGCGAGCTCGCCGTGCTGCGCCTTGTGGCGGCGCAGCAGGTCCTGCAGCGACGCCGACGCGAAGAAGTACTCCTGCCGCAGCCGCAGCTCGTGGCCGGCTGCCGTTTCGTCGCTGGGATAGAGGACGCGCGAGATCGCCTCGAGGCGCACGCGGTCCGCCAGCGCCCCGACGTGGTCGCCGCGGTTGAAGTCGTCCAGCCGCAACGGGTCGCGCGCCCGCGCCGACCACAGCCGGAGCGTATTGACATGGTGGCCGCGCCAGCCCACGAGCGGCGTGTCGAACGCCACCGCATCGACGCTCTCCGCCGGGTCCCAGATCGAGCGTGTCGCCCCGTCCTCGTCCTGCACGGTGTCGACCGATCCGCCGAAGCTGATGACGTAGGCGACTTCCGGCCGCTCGAACTCCCACGGGTTGCCGCCCGACAGCCAGTCTTCGGGCAATTCGAGCTGCCACCCGTCCTTCAGCGACTGCCGGAAGATGCCGTGGTCGTAGCGGATGCCGTAGCCGTGCGCGGGGATTCCCAGCGTCGCCATGCTCTCCATGTAGCACGCGGCGAGCCGGCCGAGGCCGCCGTTGCCGAGCGCGGCGTCGGGCTCGAGCTTGCGGAGCCGGTCGAGGTCGACGCCCAGGTCGCGCAGCGCGTCGCGCGCGATGTCGGTGAGGCCGAGGTTGCCGAGCGCGTCGAACAGCAAGCGCCCGATGAGGAACTCGAGCGAGAAGTAGTAGACGCGCTTGCGGCCGTCCCGGTAGGTCCTGCGCGTCGCGTCCATCCACCGGTCGACGATGCGGTCGCGCGTGGCCAGCGCCGTGGCGACGAGCCAGTCGTGCTCCTGCGCATGGGCAGGGTCCTTGCCCACCATGTAGGTGAGCTTGTCCAGGACCGCGTTGCGGAACGCGGCGAGGTCGTCGCTGGCTGGCGTGCCTGCCGCTGCGGCGGCGTCGGCCGCCGGGACGGTGACGGCGTCGCGGGTCTCGAGGTTCATGGGGTTTTCGATCGTGCTGTGATGGGCGGCGACGCGTCGCGCCGGGGGTTCTTTCCGGCGCGCGTCGGGGTGCGGTCGCGGGTCTGCATGTTACGAGGGCAGGACGAGGGTTGCAGCGGACGGGCTTCCGGCAAGCGCGCGTCAGGTGCAAAGTCTACAACGGTCACGCGCCTTTTCGGTTGAGTCCGCGCAAGAATCACGCACAAAGCATGCCCGAAATGGTGCGCCGGCGCCGATCGCAGAGGGTGTGGCATATTGCAAAGGGGCGAGGATTCGCCGGGGCGCCCGGATTCGGGGCAGGGAAATCGCGATGGATGACGAACGCTTGCGGTTGGGCATCGATCTGGGCGGGACCAAGACGGAAATCGTCGCGCTCGACGCGCGGGGCGGCGAGCTCCTGCGACGCCGGATCCAGACGCCGCAGGGCGACTATCGCGCGACGCTCGCCGCGCTTGCCGGTCTCGTCCGCGATGCCGAGCGGGATCTCGGCGCCCGGGGGACGGTTGGCATCGGCACGCCGGGGTCGATCTCGCGCGCGACCGGCCGGCTGCGCGGCTCGAACTCGGTCTGCCTCAACGGCCAGCCGATCAGGCGCGATCTGGAAACTCTGCTCGGACGAGAGGTGCGCATCACGAACGACGCCAACTGCTTCGCGCTGTCGGAGGCGCGCGACGGCGCGGGGAAGGGCGCCGACGTCGTCTTCGGAGTGATTCTCGGCACGGGTGTGGGTGCCGGCATCGTCGTGCACGGCCGCGCGCTCGACGGGCCGAACGGGATCGCCGGCGAGTGGGGCCACAACCCGCTGCCGTGGCCGAAGGACGACGAGCGCCCCGGCACGGCGTGCTTCTGCGGGCGGGCGGGCTGCATCGAGACGTTCGTGTCGGGACCGGGGCTCGAGCGCGACTACCTGCGCGCGACCTCCGAGCCGGCGAGATCCCGCGACATCGTCGCCCGCGCGGCGATCGGCGATGCCGCGTGCGCGGCCGCGCTCGAGCGTTACGAGGACCGGCTCGCCCGCGCGCTCGCGCACGTGATCAACATCCTCGATCCCGACATGATCGTCCTCGGCGGCGGAATGTCGAACGTCGAGCGGCTTTACGCGAGCCTGCCGCAACGCTGGGGGCCATGGGTGTTCTCGGACCGGGTCGACACGCGGCTCGCGCGCAACGTGCACGGCGATTCGAGCGGCGTGCGCGGCGCCGCGTGGCTCTGGGGCCAGGAGTAACCTGCGGACGAGCCGCTGCCGCCGACGCGACAACGGGCCGCGCGCCGACGGGATAGACGAGGGGAAAACGATATTGCGGCGCAGGTTGATCGTGGTCAACGCGCGCTGTTGCAACGGCCGCGGGCTGGCGCAAAATCAACATCGGGTAGGGTCCCGAGGGCTCGGGGCCCGAACCAAGGTAGCAGGAGCTGGAAGGAGTCAATCATGACCAACCTCGTAACCTATGATCCTTTCGTCGACATCGACACGGGGATGGACGATCTGTTCCGCGGGTTCTTCAAGCCCGTTCGCCGGGAAGGCGGTCGCACGCCGGTCACGATCAAGGTGGACGTGACCGAGACCAAGGACGGTTACACGGTGCACGCCGAAATGCCGGGGATGAAGAAGGAAAACATCAACGTCGAAATCGAAGGCGATCAAGTCACGATCACCGGCGAAGTGAAGCGTGAGTGGGAAAAGAAGGAAGGCGACAAGGTGCTGCGCAGCGAGCGGTACTACGGCAACGTGTATCGGAGCTTCACGCTGCCGCACATGCTCGACGAAGCGAAGTGCGAAGCCGCGTATGACGGCGGCGTGCTGGAGCTGAAGCTCGTCAAGATGGCGGGCGTCGCAGGCAAGAAGCTGCCGATCAAGTAAGCCTTGCGCCGGGGAAGGAGCACAGACTCCTTCCCGGGGTCGAATGCGAGAGGGCCTCCGCAATGGGGGCCCTTTTTCCGTCCAGGTGCCGCGAAGCTACATGTTCGGGTAGTTGGGCCCGCCGCCGCCCTCGGGTGTGACCCACTGGATGTTCTGCCGCGGATCCTTGATGTCGCAGGTCTTGCAGTGCACGCAGTTGGCGGCGTTGATCTGCAGCCGCTTCGGATGCCGGGCGATCGCTTTGTCGCCTGCGTCGCCGGCTCCTCGCCGTACCGCCTGTACTGCCTCGTCGCCGGCTCCTTGGCTTCGCGCGCTCATCCCGGCCTCCGAACCGGCTGTCGCGCTCTCGTCCATGTCGACGAATTCGTAGACGCCGGCCGGGCAGTAGCGCTGCTCGGGCCCCCCGTAGATCGCGAGATTGACCGCGACGGGAATGGCGGCGTCCTTGAGCGTCAGGTGCACCGGCTGGTCTTCCTCGTGGCTGGTGTTCGACAGGAACACCGACGACAGCTTGTCGAACGTCAGCACGTTGTCCGGCTTCGGGTAGGTGATCGGGGTGCATTCGGCGGCGGGCAGGAGCTTCTCGTGGTCGGCCTGCCGGCGGTGCAGCGTCCACGGCGCCTTGCCGCGGAACACGTGCTGGTCGATGCCCCAGAGCACCGCGCCGGTCACGAGGCCGCGGTCGAGGTACGGCTTGAAATTGCGCGCGCGGTGGAGCTCGTCGTGGAGCCACGACGCCTCGAACGCCGCCGGGTACGCTTTGATCTCGTCGTGCGCCCGCCCGGCCGCGACCGCGTCGAACGTCGCGTCGCCCGCCAGCATCCCCGACTTGATCGCGGCGTGCGAGCCCTTGATGCGCGGCGCGTTCAGGAAACCGGCGTCGCAGCCCACGAGCGCGCCGCCGGGGAACGCGAGCTTCGGCAGCGACTGCAGGCCGCTCGCGTTGATCGCGCGTGCGCCGTAGGCGAGCCGCTTGCCGCCTTCGAGGAACGCACGCAAGGTCGGGTGCGTCTTGTAGCGCTGGAACTCCTGGAACGGCTCGAGCCACGGATTGGCGTAGCCCAGCCCGACGACCAGCCCCACCGAGACCTGCCGGTCCTCCATGTGGTACATGAAGCCGCCGCCGTAGGTCGCGTTGTCGAGCGGCCACCCGGCGCTGTGCAGCACGAGCCCCGGAACGTGCTTCGCGGGGTCGACCTCCCACAGCTCCTTGATCCCGATGCCCCACGTCTGCGGATCGCGACCGTCGTCGAGGCGGTAGCGGGCGATCACCTGCTTGCCGAGATGGCCGCGCGCGCCTTCCGCGAACAGCGTGTACTTTCCGACGAGCTCGACGCCGGGCTGGAAATTCGCGGTCGGCTGCCCGTTCCTGCCGACGCCCATGTCGCCGGTCGCCACGCCGCGCACCGCGCCCGCGTCGTCGTAGAGGACCTCGGCCGCAGCGAAACCGGCGAAGACCTCGACACCGTTCGCCTCCGCCTCGCGCCCCAGCCAGCGGACGACATTGGCGAGGCTCACGATGTAGCACCCGTCGTTGATGAAGCAGTCCGGCAGCAGCCAGTGCGGGTTGTAGATCGCCTTCGACTGCGTGAGGAGGTAGAAGCGGTCCTCGGAGACCGGCGTCGCGAGCGGCGCGCCGCGCTCCTTCCAGTCGGGGACGAGCTCGGTGAGCGCGCGCGGATCCATGACGGCGCCGGAGAGGATGTGCGCCCCGGGCTCGGACCCTTTCTCGAGCACCGCGACGCTCACGTCGCTGCCGGCTTCCGCCGCGCGCTGCCTGATGCGGATCGCCGCGGCGAGCCCGGCGGGGCCGCCGCCCACGATCACGACGTCGTATTCCATCACTTCGCGTTGCACGATCGGGATCCTCGCTGCGGCGCGTGCCGGAGAATCGAATTGTATAATGCGCGAGCCCCGGCACGTTGCGCACGCGGGGCGCTGCGCCTGCCCGCAACGACCGGATCCGCCGATGAGCCCCCTCGGGATTACGCTGCTGATGCTCGTCGCGTTCGCCGGGTTCGGCTATCTC
>Ga0209048_10006034_pt1 | contig 11374 bp, 10 predicted proteins | sample FrelakmetCRP12CR_FD_187146 | JGI IMG/M metagenome (GOLD analysis project Ga0209048, IMG submission 187146) | Freshwater lake sediment microbial communities from the University of Notre Dame, USA, for methane emissions studies - CRP12 CR (SPAdes)... | ecosystem: Environmental > Aquatic >... | reverse complement strand
GTACGAGCGTCCAGAGCGGATAAAACAACGCGCCCAAGCTTGCGACGAGCGTCGAAGCACGCTGGAACGCGACTACGAAGCAGCTCGCGGTGGCCCGTGCGTGTGAGAACAGCCGACCCGATGTGTCGATCAGCAGGCGATACGTGGAGGGAGATCGGCGGGGACGTTGTGTAGGTCAACGAACTCGGCGGCGAAGCTCGCGAACCGGTCAAGGTCGGGGAAATTGGTGGCGAGGCCGAGCGACGCTCGTACGGCGCCGCCGGATGGCAGGCCGATCGCGCGGACGTAGTCGTCGAGCACCATTCCGTCGCCGAACTCCCCGCCCACGAGGGTCTCCCGCGAGATCGTGAAAGCGAGCTCGCCTGCGCCTGGGTTACAGAAGCAGCCCGTGCGCAGCGAGACGTTGTGCTGGCTGGCGATACGGTCGACGTAGCGCTCGTCGACGATGCTGCCGTCGGGGTGCAGGAAGTTGAACGCGATCGTTGCGCCTCTGCGCTGCCACGACCGGGGACCGTAGACAGTCGATGCCGGGGAGCCGTCGGAGTGCGTGAGCGCGCCGAGCGCGTCCAGCAGCCAGCCACCCAGTGCGGCCACTCGGGCATGGATCGTCTCGAGCCCGACGCGGTCCAGCAGGTCGAGCCCCATCTCGATGGCGGGCAGGTTCAGGTAGTCGACCGTGCCATCCTCGAAGTGCGCTGCGCCGGGAGCGGACTGGTAGTACTCACGCTGCACGAAGGCCGCCACGATGGTCCCTCCGGAGAACCATGGACGCTCGAGCTTGGCGAGCGCCTCGCGGCGAGCGAGCAGGCAGCCGACGCCCGTCGGCCACCCGAACATCTTGTAGAACGACGCCGCTACGAAGTCCGGGTGCCAGCGACCGAGGTCGAGCCGGTTGGTCGGCACGTATGCGGCCGCGTCGATCATCACGTTCCATCCGTGCGCGTGAGCCTGATCGATCCACTCCAGCGGGTGCTGGACGCCCGAGAAGTTCGACTGCGCGGGATAAGCGAACAGGTTGTGGTGATCGCCAATAGTGTCGGTCAGGTAGCGCGGGAGAAGGCTCTCGTCTACCCGCAGTTCGGGTGCGACGCTGGGGACGTAGGTCGTCTCGGCGCCGCGGGCTCGGGCGAACTCGCGGATGCCGTTGACCGAGTTGTGGTTGTCGAACGTGAGCAGGAAGCGATCCCCGGTCTGGAAGGGGTAGGCCTCGCCGACGAGCCGCAGTGCGCCGGTTGCATTGGGCGTGAAGATCGCCTCATACTCGTCGGGAGAGGCTCTGAAGAACCCCAGTACGCGCGACCGGGCGCGCTCGAGCAGTTCGGTGCTTGCGGCAGAGGTGGGGTTGATTGAGTGGGGGTTTCCGTAGACGTTCTCGCGGAGCAAGGTCATGTGCTCGACCAGTTGCGAGTCTGCGTAGAGCCCGCCGCCCGTGTAATCGAGGTAGACGTGACCCGTGCGGTCCAAACGCTTGAAGTCGGTGCGGCGGAGCTCGTCGAGCACGACCGTGTCAGCGAACTCCGGATGCTCTCTCAGGAAAGCCCGTTCAGCCTCGGCGCTCTTCTGTGGCTCGGCGCGTGCGATGCTCATGTCGTCTGCTCGCCGGTGGCCGGCTCGACGGCGACGTCGACGTCGACGGCGATGCCCGCGCGAACGCTCTGGGTAACCGCACAGAAGTCCTCGAACAACTCCAGACAGCGCTGCATCTGCGGCTGCTGGGAGTCCTCCACGATGGGCTCGATCAGGCCGCGAATGCCGCCTATACGCATCCGGGAGGCGTCGTTTCGCTGTAGCGAGCCACTGACCATGGTGTGCATGCTCTGGATGTCGATCCAAGCACGCCGCAGGCAGTACAGCGGACTCGCGCTGAGGCAGTTCTCGACGGCTGCGGCGAGAACCCGTGCTGCGTTCGGGTGAGAGCCGTCGCCAAGCGGCTCGGGCTCATCCATCAGCATCGCGGCCACGCCCCCCTGTGCGAAGTCCATTAGGCACTGATAGCCGTCCTGCGGACCCAGCGTGAAGCTGAAGGACTCGTCAACAGGCATTCTCCCTCACGACCTGCCCGTAGTCAGTCCTCGTGACGTCGCGCCATCCCGAGCACGAACGGGACTCCAAATGCACCCGGGCCCGACGTGAAGCGACGGATGCGTTCGAGTTTGAAGCCAGTGGCTGTGATGGCCCTGACGGTGTCGCGTGTCAGGTGGCATCCGGCGCCGAGTTGGGGCCAGATGCCAGAGCCATCCAACCCAGCCTGCACGGCCTTGCCAACGCTCTGCTCGGCGATGACGTGCTCAAAGAAGCGCAGCTCGCCGCCCGGCAGGAGCACGCGGTGAAGCTCGGCGAGCGCCGTCCTCTGGTCACTCACCGAGCACAGGACGAGAGAGCTAACCACCGAGTGGCAGGAACCCTCGCCGAGGGGGAGCAGCTCTGCGGTCCCGTCGAGCACCGTGACCCGCACCGGTGCCGCTAGAGCAGCTTCGGAGGCGAGGCGCCGCAGGTAGGGCTCGGGCTCGACCGCGAAGACCTCGGTCACCTCTGGCGGATAGTGAGCGAAGTTCCGCCCGTCACCTGCGCCCACCTCCAGCACGCGGCCATGCAGCCCCGCGAGCAACTCCGCACGGTGTTTGTGAGAGACGACCCTTCCAGAGATGCGGCTCCAATAACGCGCGAACAGCGGATGCTGCTCGTTGCTCGCCCGCCGCGGTCGCCGAAGCTTGGTCAGCGTGTTCAGGGTGAGGTTCGCGAGGGTCATTGCGCGGGCGATGGCTTCAACTTGGTTGAGCTCGCGAGCGCTCAGATGCTTTCGTGCAGCCTCACGGGCCTCACCGGCCTCAGGAGACGCGGAGCCGGCGAAGCGTTTCTGCGCGAGGTCGACGGCATAGGAGACGGCGGCCCGGCTGCGCGGGTCGAGGTGCTCATGCTCTCCCGCGCGGAGCGCGTCGAGTTCAGACTCTGAGACGCCGGCGCGCAGCGCCCAGCGGCGGTGCACGCGCGCACACTCCCTACATCGGTTGGCCTGGCTGACGGCGACCATGACTCGCTCGCGAAGTCGGCTGTCGAGGCCGCCGGCGTAGGCCCGTGCCAGATGTGGGCCGCCGACCAGAACGCCCAACGCGGCGCGCGCCGCCTCTTCCGTTGAGGAGAACCCGCGGGGCGAGCAGCCGCGACCTCGGAGCGCGCTGTCATCGCGCTCCGCGGGGACAGCCGCGCCTGAGGTGCGTGGCTGTCCCATGGTCGGTTCTGGCACGAACTCGCTCAGGCTGCTCACGATCTGACTGTAGCCTGCGGGGGAGCGATGCCGATGTGGGAGGCGATCGGGGGGGACCGACGGCGTGATCGTCGTCGTCGGCGTGGTCCCCTCGCCGCCGGCCTGTTCAACTTCTGTCTGGCCGGCCCGTGTCCGGCTCTCGAAGCAGCCGGGCCGGCCAGAGCTGCAGGTGCAAGCGAGGTGACAAGGGGCAAACCACCGCGAGCCGGACCGTAGTTTTCACGAATGATGCTCCGGCCATGCCGGCATACAGTCATTCGCACCATGTGCATCGCGATCAGACCAGAGCGAGATGCCCGCGGATCACTGAGCGCGGCAGGTGCCTCGCTCGCTGGCTGGGAGCGGCAGCCGCGATGAGCCGCGTCGTGGTGCTTGGTGCGGGCATCGCGGGGCACACCGCGGCGGCTTTCGCGCGCAGCTGGCTGGGTCGCGGTCATGACGTGACGGTGGTGTCGCCGAGGCCGGACTACAACTGGGTTCCGTCAAACATCTGGGTTGGCGTCGGGCTGATGAAGCCCGCACACGTGACCTTCCCGCTTGCACCGGTCTACGAACGGGCGGGGATTGAGTTCGTGCAGGCGGCGGCGCGGGAGATCCACCCAGAGGGCGACCAGGATGGCACGGCTCCTTACGTAACGGCCGAGTCTGCTGATGGGAGGACGCTGAAGGTGCCGTACGAGTTCCTGATCAACGCGACCGGTCCGGCGCTGCGTTTCGACAAGACCGAGGGCCTGGGTCCCGAGGGCGGCCACAGTCTGTCGGTCTGCCTCCCGCAGCACGCCGCGAATGCTGCCGCCGCGCTCGCCGAAGAGGTCGAGCGCATGAAGAAAGGCGAGCGGCGACGCTTCCTGGTTGGCGTCGGCCACGGCACCTGCACGTGCGAGGGCGCGGCGTTCGAGTACATCGTCAACCTGGAGTTTGAGCTGCGCCATCGAGGCGTCCGCGACCGCGCCGAGATCACGTGGATCACAAATGAGTATGAGCTCGGAGACTTCGGCATGGGGGGGATGCACCTCAAGCGGGCGGGCTACGTCACCCCGAGCAGCATCTTCAACGCGTCCCTGTTTGCCGAGCGAGGGATTGACTGGATTACCCGCGCCCACGTGAGCAAGGTCGAGCCGGGCCGCGTCCTCTACGAGACCCTCGACGGCAACGAGGGAGAGCAGGAGTTCGACTTCGCGATGCTGCTGCCCCCCTTCTCCGGCGTGGGGTTGAAGGCTTTCGGCCGTGACGGCGCCGAGATCACAGAGAAGCTCTTCATGCCCAACGAGTTCATGCGTGTCGACGCCGACTACACTGCGAAGCCGTATGAGCAGTGGAGGGCGGCCGACTGGCCGCGCACCTACCAGTCACCGTACTACGAGAACATATTCGCGGCCGGCATCGCCTTCGCGCCGCCGCACGCGATCTCGGTCCCGCACAAGAGCCCAAACGGCACGGTGATCGCCCCGGCGCCGCCGCGCACGGGGATGCCCTCGGCGATGATCGCCAAGGCAGTCGCGCACAGCGTTGTCGACATGATCGGCGGTGCTAAGGCTCCGACGCACACGGCCTCGATGGCCGACATGGGGGCCGCCTGCGTCGCCTCCGCCGGCGCCAATCCCCTCACCGGCACAGCCGCCTCGATGACCGTCTATCCGATCGTGCCCGACTTCGAGCGCTACCCCGACTACGGCCGCGATCAGGACCGCACGTTCGGCGAGATCGGGCTCGCGGGCCACTGGATCAAGATCCTGCTGCACCACCTGTTCCTCTACAAGGCGCGTCTGCGGCCCGGATGGCGCCGGATTCCGGAGTAGCCGAATGGACGCCGAGAAGGCCAACTACATCACCAAGCCGACTCGCTTCACTGTGTTCCTGCGCACCTTCCTGCCCTGGCAGCTCTGGCGCTTCGCCGCGATCAACCTGAAGATGATCGAGATCATCCGCCGCAGCCACCGCTCCGAAAGCAAGAAGTGAGAGCGAAGGAGAACCCGGCGTCATGGTGTGCAACCCGCTGAAGCTCTGTACACACGTAAGTAGCACCGACACGGGATGACCATTCCCGCGACACGCCAGATAGAGCGACTGGCCCGCCGCGAGGAGACGCTGATGGTGCCCCGACCCGTCTCGAACGAGCCCGGGCTCGTGACCGTCGACGCGACCTGGGGCACCATCTCTCCGATGCAACTCGCTCCTGGAGTGCGCACGGTGGGCGAGCTCGAGGTGATCGAGCACATTGAAGAGGGGCTGCCGCTCATCGACACTCGGCGGGCGCACTTCTACAGAGAAGGCACCATCTCCGGCGCGCGCAACATCACCCACGAGCAGATGGAGGAGTCGATCGGCGGCCTTGACCCGCACCTAGCCACGATCTTCTTCTGCAACGGCCCGCAGTGCGCAGCGACGCCGACCTCCATCCGCACGCTGCTCGTAGCGGGCTATCCGGCCGAGGCGATCCTCTACTACCGCGGCGGTATCCACGACTGGGTCACGCTGGGACTTCCGCTTGAGATCCCGGGGTAACTGTGTTGGCGAAGTGGGCCGGGCGGGGGTCGAGAGGTGCCTAGAGCGAGCGTGTTGCCGTCCCGAGTGCGCCGCTAGCGCGTCGGACGACCACTAGGAGTCAGACGGGCCGGTCGGCTCACCCCTGCTCCCGCATGCGATTGCGGTAGGCGCCGGTCCGCCCGATCGTCACGCTCGCGGCTCGTCGTGGCTATCGCACGAAGCCCTCTGCGAAAACCTGGGCCGCGCTCGCTGTGACGGGCTCTGAATGCGCTGGAAGTGCCGAGGCCGGGCAGGACGCTCCAAGTCCGGGCGGTGAGCTTCGACTTCTTCGACCCCACCCTAAGAACGGCCTCAGTGAGCGCGGTTGGGGTTTGTGCGACAGCCACCGTCCATTGCGCTAGTGCCGGGCTCAGTGAACGACACGCTCGCACACGCGACGAAGCGAAAGCCATCGGAGTCCGCGTGCGAACGCCGCCTGGCCGATTCAGGCTCCGGGCGCGTCGCCGAATGGCGCGGCGTGGGCTGCGCCAGAGCCCGCCTCGCGCGAGGCCCCGACTGCCAAGCGGAAGCGTCGCGCTCGGATGTAGCTGGGAGTTGAGGAGCGGCTGTGAGCCTCAGCCGTTCTGGCTGCCCGGGTCGGTCACGCGGCCGTCGACGATCCTCGCCACGCGGTCCGCGTAGTGGGTGATCCGGTCGTCGTGGGTGACGATGATCGCCGCGGTGCCCCTGGACTTCATCTCGTGGCGAATAAGGTTCACCACCTGGTCGCCGAGGCGAGTGTCCAGAGCCGAAGTCGGCTCGTCGAACAGCACCAGGTCGGGTTTGTTCATCAGCGCCCGGCCGATCGCAACCCGCTGACGCTCTCCTCCGGAGAGCTGCGCCGGCACGTTCCCAGCGCGTTCGGCGAGCCCCAGCTCGCCGAGCAGCTGATCCGCCCGCTCTCTGGCCCTGCGACCTGTGCGCGGGCCGATCTCGTCGACCACGAGCAGGTTCTCCCGCGCCGTGAGGAAGGGAACCAGGTTGACCGTCTGAAAGACGAAGCCGACCGACTCCCGCCGGAATCCCGTGAGCTGCTTGGCGCTGTACTGCGAGATGTCCTGACCGGCGACGATAACCGCGCCCTCGGTCGGCGTGAGCAGGCCTCCCGCGATCGAGCATAGGGTGGTCTTCCCGGATCCCGACGGCCCCACAAGCGCGATGATCTCGTCCGCGCCGACGGTTAGGTCAACCCCGTCGAGGGCGACGACCTCGCTGTCCCCGACACGGTAGACCTTGCGGACTCCATTCATTTGCAGGGCCAGATCGGCGGCGACAGCGGTCACGATGGCCTCGAGGGTGACGGGGGGAGGTTCGTGGTACGGCGTTTCATGGGCGGGCCTGCACCTACTGCTCTGCACCGATCGCGGCGGCCGGGTCGACGCCCAGAACGCGGCGAAGCGAGAATGCGCAGCCGAGCAACGCGGCGATCAGTAGGTAGGCGGTGCTCGTGAGTAGCCGCGAGGAGGTGGCGACGAACGGGATCGAGCCTTCCGGGATCGCGGCGGCAAGCGCCAGCGATGAAGCGGCGCCTACGGCCGACGCGATGAGCGTCACGACGAGCGCCTGCAGCAGGACGCCGGCAAAGAGGGTTCCGGAACTCGCTCCGATCGCCTTCAGCACGCCGTAGAGGCCGACGCGCTCGACGGTGATGAGGGCGAAGAACAGCCCCACCACGACCACCGCGATCACGATCGTGATCCCGATGATCTGGTTGAACACCGTCTGCTGCTGCGAGACGCCGGGGAGCGCGTTGATTGCCTGCGGGACCGTCAGTGTCTTCGTGGCGCCGTTCGTCGCCCGATCGATCATGGCGGCCTCCTTGCTCGCATCGGCGACTCCCACGCTCACGACGAGCGCCTGGTCGACCCCCTGGCCCGCCCTCTCTCCCGGTCGGTTCGCGGCCAGCACTTCGCGCCACGTCCCCAGCGAGCCCCACAGCGTGCCCTGAAGCGAGTAGCGGCTGTCGTCGAGGAACCCGATCACCCGGACCGGCGTGCGAGCGGGGCCCAGACGGACGGTGCTGCCCTCCTTGACTCCTTCGGACTTCAGCGAGCTGTCGGCGTAGACCTGGCCGGCGGCGGGCACCGCGTTGGGCAGCCCTCTCGGCGCAAGCTCGTAGCCGAACAGCACGACCGGCACGAGGTCCCTCGGGCCGTGGCCCTCAACGCGGGCCCCGAGCTGGACACTCCCGAGGCCGGCGACGCGACCGGCCCCCGCGCTCTTTTCGACCTCGTGCCGCACCGCGGGCGTGATGCGGCTGCGCACAAGCGATTCCTGTGAGGTGGACGAGTAGACGATCAGCTGGCCGCGCTGTGCTCGCAGCGCACCGGTGCTTCCGGCGACCAGCCCGTCGAGCAGGCCGCCGAGCACCATCAGCAGCAGGGCGATCAGGGCGAGGATCGCCGTGGCGACCACGAAGCGACCGGGCCGGCGTCGTAGTTCGCGCAGGGCGAGCTTCACCGCGCGCCTGCTCCGGTTGTGGCTTCCAGGGGGTCGATCGCCAGAACGCGCCGCGCCGCGATGATCGCGCTTACGAGTCCGAGGACGAGCAGCAGGACGGCCCAAAAGACGACCGCTCCCGCTTCGAAGCTCAGCGAGAGCTTGCCCAGCTTGGCCTGAGACAGGGGCAGATAGAGCAGCGTGCCGAGCGCGATGCCGCCTCCGATGATTATCGCCACCTGCACCAGCAGCGAGCGGACGAGCACGCTCGCAGGCGCACCGATCGCCCTCAGCAGTGTCAGGGGGCGGGCCTTCTGGAGCGTGACGATCAGGAAGAAGAGCCCGGTCACCAGTGGCACGACGAGCGCGAAGAGTAGGAAAATCAGGTTGAATGAGCTGCGGACCGCGGACACCCCGGGTGCCTTTTCAGCGGCCTGCTGGCGGGTCAGCGCGTCAGCCTCCTCGGAGGCGTCGTTGATCCGGGCGGTGAGCGTGTTGGCGGTCACGCCTGCGGCCGGACGGACCCCTATGACGCTCGGCGGAACTGTCGCGGCATCGGGGTTCACCGCGCGGGCCGCAGCCACGTAGTCCTGCCAGGAGACGAAGAGCGTCGGTGTCACCTGGATCTGCGCGTTGTCGGCCAGCCCGACGACGACGAATTCCGGACCCTTGCGGGCCCCGACGACGCGCACCCGGTCGCCGAGAGCGAAGTCGGCAGAGCTCCCCACCGCCTCGCCGGCCGCGCTCGGCACTCGCCCGGCGCTCAGCCGGTCCGGTCCGCCAACCCGACTCTTTTCATAGCCGATCAGCGCCGCATTCGACTGGTTGCCGTGTCCGACTTCGACGGTGAACGTGCCCTGCCCGATGCGCCCGGCCTCGGCAACGCCCGGGACGCCGTCGATCGCCTTCTCCAGCGAAGGGGTGATAACGCTGCCCTGCAGGTTGTGCTGGCCGTCCACCGCGAACACGAGCACCGGCGCCGACTGGCGTCGGAGGGCGCCCACGAACGACGTGATGAGACCGTTCTGTAGCGCCTGCTGGGTCAGGATCAGGAATACGAGAAGGGCTACGGCGGTGACGAGCAGCCCGAAGCGCACCTTGGCCTGTCGGATCTCTCTCAGGGCTAGGAACATGGTCAGCGTGGCGTGGTGAGTGGCTACGCCCAGATTCTCGAGCAGAGGGCTCGCCACTGTCCTCGCCACTCAGGCTGGAGGATGGATCCGACCTGCAGATTGCGGCCAGACGCCTCGCGAGATCCTCGCCAATGCTCTCGTGGGCGACCCTACCAAACGGCCAGCCCATCGAACCGGCGCGGGAAGAAACGAGGTTCCGCTGCTCCGAGCTCCGCGATCCCCTTAGGCGAGCGTCATGACGAGGTCGACTGAGTGACCGGAATGGACGAGCGAGCGCGGCGACAGGGCGGATCGTCGTTACCGCAATCGCAGACGGAAGCAGCCGTGAGCCGCCCGGCCCGTCGGACTCCCGGTGGTCGTCGCTTGCGGGCGTGAGCACGGCTCTCTCAAGGACACTCGCTCGTCCTGGCGAAAGCAGTGCGGAGACCGTTGCGTCAGCCTCGTAGCGCGTCGATCAGGCCGAGCTCCTGAGCGTCGCGCGTCTGCTCCTCCGCAGCAGCGCCTCCTGACGCTCGGATGCCGCATACGAGAAGCTATGGCCGGGATGAGACGAGGCAGAGCGATGTCGGCTCTCGGTGGGCGCGTGCTCGCGTGGCGCTCGAGCGGCAGGCTGGACGAGGTTGCGGGTCGCCAGATCTTCGTGCGGCGTCGCGAGGGCTCGGGTCCGTTGCTGCTGTTCCTGCATGGGTTCCCGTCCAGCTCCTATGACTGGCGGGATACGCTCGCCGCGCTAGGCGAGCACGCCACGCTGGCTCTTGACTTCCTCGGCTTCGGTCTCTCGGATAAGCCGCGCGACGCCTCCTATAGCCTGCTCGCGCAGGCTGACATCGTCGAGGAGATCCTCACCCGTGAGGGTCGCGCGCCAATCATGATTGTCGCGCACGACATGGGCACGTCGGTGGCGACCGAGTTGATGGCCCGCGACATCGATGGCGCTCTTGGCTGTCAGCTTGCAGGTGTGCTGCTGTTCAACGGGAGCATCATCATTGAGCGCGCCTCACTAACCTGGGCCCAGAAGCTGCTGCGCTCACCTTTCGGGCCCGCCGCGGCGCGCTTGAGCAGCCGCCGAGTCTTCATCCGCCAGTTCGCGAGACTGTTCTCCGCCGAGCACCCGCTGCGCAGAGATGAGGCGGAGGATCAGTGGGCGCTTTGGCACCGCGCGGAGGGTGATCACATAGCGCACCTTCTCACCTACTACTTGACCGAGCGAACCCGCTTTGCCGCGCGCTGGCATGGTGCGATCGCGAGCTGGCGCGGCCCACTGCGGCTGGCTTGGGGTATGCGTGACCCGGTTGCCACTCCCGATGTGTTGGCCGGGCTGCGCGAGCTGCGACCCTTCGTGCCGGTAACGGAGCTCGCTCGGCTCGGCCACTACCCCCAGATCGAGCAGCCGGGGGCTATCGCTGCTGCCGTGCGGGAGCTGCTGTCGAGCTGCCAAGCGTAGAGCGATTGCCACGCGCAGGCCTCGCTCGGCGCGCCCGTGGGCGATACCCAGCGGGCAGTCGGCCGCCGCGGTCGCGTCAGCCCGACCGCTACTGGTGCCTGTGAGCGAGCGACGCGGTTTGAGCGAGTGGCGCATGCCTGCCACGGGCTGGAATACGCCCAGAGCAGATCTGTCGCGGGCTCGAGCGTCACCGTGATCAAGGCCAGTTGCTGCTCACGCCTGCTTCTGCATGGAAGAGCGGTAGCCGGTCCGCCTTGTCGTCAGTCGAGTCCGTGGTCCTTCCTATGGTCCCCGAGTGCGCGGATACCGCTTCACCTCAGGGCAGCTCAGAGCCCGCCACACGGCTCAGCACACCCCAAAAGCCTGCAATCTGCCAGTTCGAGCACGGCATCGCCGATAGGCGGTCGCCACGAGGCGTCTACAAGGCGCGTCGTCAGGGGCTGGCGGTCGGGTGGTCGGGACTATTGGCCTCCCGTGGCTAGACTCCGGCGATGGCCGCTTCCGTTAGCCCTCGCCTGTCGCGGGAGAAGCTGGCGGACTACTTCGTTCGGCTCTGCGAGTTGATCC
>Ga0209048_10006033_pt1 | contig 11375 bp, 9 predicted proteins | sample FrelakmetCRP12CR_FD_187146 | JGI IMG/M metagenome (GOLD analysis project Ga0209048, IMG submission 187146) | Freshwater lake sediment microbial communities from the University of Notre Dame, USA, for methane emissions studies - CRP12 CR (SPAdes)... | ecosystem: Environmental > Aquatic >... | reverse complement strand
CGACCCGACGAAGGAACACGAGATCCGCGCCGCGCTCGGCGAGGTGATGAGCGGTCGGACGACGCTGATCATCGCCCACCGCGCGGCCACCATCGCGTTGGCTGACCGCGTCGTGCTCATCGACGGTGGACGCGTCGTCGCCGAAGGCACGCACGACGAGCTGCTCGCGACGTCGGCGAAGTACCGCGACGTGCTTGCCCAGGCCGAGGGCGCAGACAGTCTCCCGGTCACCGGAGGCGGCCGATCATGAAGGCAGAGGCGTGAGAGGCGGGCCCGGGCGCGGAGGTCTCGGTGTGCACGCGGTCGATGAGTCGCTCAGTCGCGACGAGGCCAAGGGAGTGGTTCGCCGTCTCGCGCGGATGCTCCGGCCCTGGCGGGGGAGGATCATCGGAGCGGTTGCGCTCCTCGTCGGCCAGACGGCGTGTCTGCTCGCAGGCCCTGCGCTCGTCGCGCACGGCATCGACGCCGGGCTGCGTGCGAACGACGCAGGTGCGCTGAATCTCTCGGCTCTCCTCTACCTGTTCGTGGCGATCGCAGCTTTGTTCTTCGGCCGAGCCTCGATCTGGGCGGTTGCGAGGGTCGGTGAGCAGTTCCTGCGCGAGCTGCGGGTGCGGGTGTTCAATCACCTGCTCTCGCTCGGCCTCGACTTCTTCGAGCGGGAACGCACGGGCCGGTTGGTGTCGCGTCTGACGTCCGATGTCGACGCGCTCCAAGAGCTCGTGCAGCAGGGCCTCGCGATGTTCGTGCAGAACGTGCTGCTGTTCTTCGGCGCGGTCATCGTGATCTTCGTCCTGAGCTGGCAGCTGGCCCTGTGCATCCTCGTCCTCGTGCCGCCGATCGTCTTCGCAACCCGTTGGTTCCGACGCTCGTCGAATCTTGCGTACCTGGAGGTGCGCGAGCGGATCGGCGCGAACCTCACGACGCTGCAGGAAGGCCTGGCCGGTGTCCGGGTGGTGCAGGCGTTCGGTCGCGAGGTCTCGTTCGCGGGCCGGTTCCGGGAGACGAACGAGGCGCAGTTCGACGCGAACCTCGAGACGGTCAAGATCTCCACCAAGTACTTCCCGTTCGTCGAGTTCTGCGGCGTTGTCGGCGTCGCGATGATCGTCGGCATCGGGGGCGTGTTCGTCGACCAGGGGATCCTCACGGTCGGCACCGTCGCCGCGTTCGTGCTCTACCTCAACAACCTCTTCGAGCCGGTCCAGCAGCTCGGCCAGCTGTACAACACGCTCCAGTCCGCGGCGGCTGCGCTCTACAAGCTGTTCGGGCTCCTCGACACGAAGGCGTCGATCGGCGAGCGCCCGGGAGCCATCGACCTGCCCGAACGGGGCGAGTTCGAGATCGATCACGTCTCGTTCGGCTACGCGGACGGCCCCGACGTGCTGCACGACGTGTCGCTCGTCGTGAAGCCCGGGGAGCGGATCGCCCTCGTCGGGCCGACCGGTGCCGGAAAGTCGACGCTGGCAAAGCTCGTGGCCCGTTTCTATGACCCGCGTTCGGGAGCCGTTCGCTACGGTGGCATGGACCTGCGCGACGCGACGTTGACGTCGCTGCGCGCGCGCATCGTGGTGGTGCCCCAGGAGGGGTACCTGTTCGCCGGGACGATCCGGGAGAATGTGCGCGTGGGGCGTCCGGCGGCCACCGATGCGGACGTCGACGCTGCCCTCGAGGTGCTCGGGATCCGCGAGCGGTTCGCATCGCTGCGTGAGGGGCTCGATACGGAGGTGCGCGAGCGAGGCAGCCGTCTGTCGGCGGGGGAGCGCCAGCTCATCTCACTGGCACGCGCCGCGCTGGTCGACCCGCCAGTCCTGGTGCTCGACGAGGCGACCTCGAATCTTGACCCCGGGACCGAGCAGACCGTGGAGCGCGCACTTGAGGCGCTCACCGGGCGCCGGACCGTGTTCGTGGTGGCGCATCGCCTCTCCACCGCGGCGCGCGCCGACCGTGTCGCCGTCGTCGACGACGGTCGGATCGTGGAGCTCGGCCCGCATGAGGATCTCGTCCAACGCGAGGGCCGGTACGCGAGCCTGTGGGCGAGCTGGTCGTCCTCGCAGGCCCGGGCCTCCTGAGAGCGGCGTCAGTCGAAGGCGACGGCGGGCTCGAGGCGGTGCGCGAAGCGGCGCAGCGTCCCGAGCAGCGCCAAGCCGAGCAGAACGATCAGCAGCGCGTTGAAGAGCGCACCCGCGGCATCCCACGCTAGCGATGTGGCGACGTAGTACGACCAGTAGTGCGTAGCAGTGTCGACGATCCCGAGGCCTGGTCGCCAAAGCGTCGGCCCGTTGCCCTGGAACAAGGGCCACGACCACAGGTTGAGGATCGCCCCATAGGCGAAGCCCCAGATCCATCCGAACGCCGCGACGACTCCCACCTCGACGTGTGGCTCGAGGCGGCCGGTCCACCGGCCGAGCACACCCGACGTCGCCCCCATCGCGCCGAGGCCGAGCATCTGGAACGGGAGCCACGGCCCGATCCCTCCGGTGATGAACGCCGACGCGGCCATGGCGGTGAGGCCGAGCAGGAGCCCGAAACGCGGCCCGAACGCGACACCACCGAGGATCACGAGAAAGAAGATGCCCGCGTTGTTGCCGGGGAGCTCGACGAGGCGGAGCATCCCCGCACTGGCTGCGAGCACCCCCAGCACCGCGATCGTCGCGCCGTTCATCGTGCCCCGGCGCACCTCGAGCGCGAGCGCAGCGACCACCAGCACGCAGATCGCCGCGGTCCAGAGCGGGGCGTCGGCGCTGTGCGCCTGGCTCGGCAGGGCGCTGGCCGGCAGCCAGAAGGGATAGAGGAACGCGGCGACGCCGACGATCGCGACGAGCACGTACACGAGGGCGGGTCGGAGCCGATCGGTCACGTCCGCTCCAGCGCGGTCTCGACCTGTTCGACAGTGAGGAACGGTGGGAGCACCCGCAGCACCTGGGGGGCGAACAGCGACCCGGTCAGGACCTCGCGTGCGCCGCCATCCGCGACCACGTCGCCATCGCCGAGCACGATGACGCGCGACGCGCACCGAGCCGCGAGCTCGACGTCGTGGGTTGCGAGGACCACCGCGCCCCCACCCGACGCGTGTTCGCGCACGGCTCGTTCGAGTGCGGCGCGCGAGGCGGCGTCCATACCCCGAGTGGGCTCGTCGAGGAGCAGCACGTCGGCGCCGCCGACCGCGACGGCCGCGATCGCGACCCGTTGGCGTTCTCCTCCGGCCAGGCTGCGCGGGTGGCGCCCGGCGAGATGACCGATCCCGAGCCGCTCGAGCCACGCGTCGACTTCGCCCCGGTCGCGCCGCCCGAGCAGCTTCAGAGTCTCCGCAACCTCGCGGCGAACCGTCGGCGAGAAGAGCAGCGTGCTCGGGTCCTGGGGGACGTAGGCGACGGTGGCGGGCCTGTCGACGCGACCGCGACTCGGACGGCTGAGCCCGGCGAACGCGCGCAAGAGGGTGGTCTTGCCCGCGCCGTTTCGCCCGAGGAGGGCCACGACCTCGCCCGCGGCGATCTGCACGTCGACCCGGTGCAGGACCGCGCGCCCGCCAAGCTCGATCTCGAGCCCCTCGGCCGCGACCAGCCTCGCACCTCCCGGTGGGTGCACTTCCGCCGCCTCGGGCGCCGCCTCGGGCGCGAACGCGGCAGTGGTGGTGGCGTAGGCGCGGGCGTCGCGGACGGTGAGCGGCAGCGGCGTCCAGTCGAGGAGGCGGCCGAGGCGTGTCACGGGAGGCGCACCGGGGTACCCGGCGAGCGCGGCGGCGACGCCGCTCGGTACGGGCACCGAGCCGTGGCCGAGTACCACGGCGCGGTTGGCGAGGGGTGCGGCGCGCTCGAGGCGGTGCTCGGCGAGGAGGACGGTCGTCCCGAGATCGGCGTTCAGGCGCGCGACGGCCGCAAGGACGTCCTCGGCACCCTGGGGGTCGAGCTGTGATGTCGGCTCGTCGAGCACCAGCGCGGACGGCGCAGCCGCGAGTGCGCCCGCGATCGCGACCCGTTGGCGCTCCCCACCCGAGAGCGTGGTCGGGGTCCGCCGGCGCAGGTGCGCGATGCCGAGCGCGTCGAGGGTCTCTTCGACTCGCCGCCTCATCGTGGTTGCCGACATCCCCAGGTTCTCGAGGACGAACGCCACGTCGTGCTCGACTTCGTCGACGACGAGCTGCGCCTCGGGGTCCTGGCTCACGAACCCCACGACGTCGGCGAGCTCGCGCGGGTGGTGACTGCGGGTCGAGCGACCGAACGCGATGACATCGCCGCCGAATCGCCCCCCGGTCGCGTGGGGGACGAGGCCATTCGCCGCCCGGAGCAGGGTGCTCTTGCCCGAACCGGAGTCACCGACGACGAGCAGGATCTCGCCGGCGGCGACCTCGAGGTCGACACCTGCGAGGGCAGTGGGGCCGTCGGGGTAGGCGAAGGACACGTCGCGGTACGAGATCGCGCTCATGCCGGAGCGACCTGGGCGGCGCGCAGGGTCGGCCCGTCGGCCTCGACCCGCGCCGGCACCGGCCGGCGGCCGAGCGGTGCGAGGAGTGGTAGGAACGCGAGGGCCGGAAGCACCCCGAACGACGGCCACGCCACGGGGTTCGGGGTCCAGGTGAGGGTGTTGTCGCCGGTGATGACCAGGGCCGCGAGCAGGATCGGCGCCAGCAGCGAACCGGCGATGCAGAACCGGTCCGCGGTCGTCAGCCGGCGCGGGCGGTAGCGGATTCGTCCAGTTGCGCGCGAGGCAGCCTGCACCGTCGCGAGCAGCGCGAGCACGCCCACCCCACCGAGCACGAGCGCGAGCGTGTCTTCGCGAGCGACGAGCGCGACGAACCCGCTGCCCAGAGCGACGAGCGATGCGACACCAGCCCAGCCGGCACCGCGCTCGCGCGCGGTCGTGCCACTGTGCGCGAACCCTCGCGAGTCGAGGGACTCGGCCAACGTGACAGCCTTCTCGAGACCGCGCTCGAGCACCGGGACGACCTGACGGACGAGCCGCCCTCGCCGCACGACGCGCCCACCCGTCCGGGCGCGATCGGCTTCGCGCACGTCCCGAATCGCTTCGATCGTGGAGGGCACGAACGCGAGCGCCACGACGACGATCAGTCCTAGCTCGTAGAACGCGCGCGGCGTCGTCTGCACCAGCTCGTAGTGGGAGACGACCGCGTTGAACGCGGCGAAGACCGCGATGACCCCGACGACGACGAGGCCTTCAGATCCGGCCTGCAGCACGATTGGCGCGGTCGTGGACCCTCCGACGGTGAAGCCGCCGAGGAGCTCGGGCATTCTGAACGAGGGCACCGTGAACAGCACGTCGGTGTTGCCCTGGGTGGTGAGTGCAATCAGGACGATGCGAAACAGCGCGAAGAACACGGCGACGCCCACCAGCACGGGGAACGCACGCGCGTATGGTCCGTCGAGACCGTGCTCGGCGACCATCAACCACGCAATGCCGATGACGAGCACCACGTAGACCGGGCTCGGCGCGAGTTGGAGCGACGCCGCGGCCGCGAGTGCCCACACCACCCACGTGACCGCGTGCCACGCGCGTTCGGAATCGCCGCTTTCGACGTGGGAGTGCCGGGGTTGCGCACCGTCGAGGGAGGCTTTCGTCTTCGGCACCGTTCTCCAGTAATGTCCGCAGCGACAGCGGTCACGCACGGCCCGGATGCCGTGAGTGGTCCCGGCTCCTCCCGCGAGGGAGGGACCGGGGCGGGGGAAGTCGGTGCGAGACCGACGCTGACCCGCAACTGTGAGCGGTACCGAGCTCGGGCAACCGGGTCGGGACCGTGAGCCAGGCTACCTGCCGCTGTCCGCCGGGCCACCGGCGCTCCCGAACGGGAGGCCACCCCAGGTGGGTGGTCACAAGAGGCCCTCGTGGACCAGGGGCCGCCGGAGGAAATCTCTCATGGCTCGCTTCGTGCGCGCGGCTGTCGTCGTCGCGATCGTCTCGGCTTCGTTCTCGGTGGTGGTCGGCGCGCCCGCATCCGACGCGTCGACGCCCGTCACCAACGCCGTCGACTGGCTCCGGACCCAGCAGCAACCCGACGGCGGGTTCGAGGTCGCAGGCTTCCCCGGCTTCGAAACGCCCGACGCGGTCTTCGCCCTCGCGCAGGGGGCCCAAACGGGCACCACCTGGAGCCCGAGCGCCGCGCTCGCCGCAGTCACGGGAACGACGACCGGCGGGAAGGATCCGCTCGACGCCGTCGACACGTACGCGAGCGGTTCGATCGGCAGCGGTCAAGCGGGGAAGTTGATCACGCTCGTCACCTACCCACTCGGCATCGATCCCGCGACCTTCGACCCGTCGGGTGACGGCGTCGTCGATCTCGTGGCCAAGTTGGGCACGCCCGGACCCGACAACAAGTGGGGCATCCCGTTCGCGTCGTTCAACAACGTGCTGTATGCGATGCGCGGCTACGCACGGGTGGCCACCGTTCCTGTGGCGACGATCCAGGTCGTGCGCAACGCGCAGAAGAGCGACGGCAGCTGGTCGTTCGACGGCGTGCGCACCGGAGCCGACGGCGGTGCCGACACGACCGCCCTGGCCGTCGCGGCACTCCTCGACGCAGGTCTCGGCACCGGCGACGCGACCGTCGCCAAAGGGATCGGTTACCTCGTCGCTCACCAGCAGAGCGACGGCGCGTGGACCGACGGGTTCTCCGAGAACCCCAACTCGACCGCCGTCGCGATGCTCGCGCTCGCCCAGGCCGACCGGATGGGTCCTCTTGCCGCAGGAAACGCGTTTCTCGTCTCACAGCAACAGCTCGACGGTCACATCGAGGGGCCATACGACTCCGGGTCGCCGAACACGTTCGGGACGTCCCAGGCAATCGAGGCTCTGCAGCGCGTGCTCCAAGCCGTGCCGGTGTCGTCGGTGGTGAAGACGATCAGACCCGCACGCGGGAGCGGCGACATCACGATCCAGACGAGCGCTGGCGCCTTGGCCAACGCGTCGGCAGTGGACCCGACCACGGTGGCGAGTCCACCCGCTGGGGTGACCTTTCCCGTCGGTCTCGTCTCATTCCGACTCACCGGCCTCTCCGTCGGCGCGACCGCGACCGTGAGTTTGGTGCTTCCGGTCGGTACGGCCGTCGCCCGGTACTTCAAGTTCAACGGGTCTGTGTGGTCCGACACGACGTCGCTCGCGACGTTCGTCGGCAACGTGGTGACGCTCACGCTCACCGATGGAGGGGCCGGCGATGAAGACGGGGTCGCGAACGGTGTGATCGTCGACCCGGGCGGTCCGTCCGTCGTCGCGACTGCGACGCCCGACGCGATCGCCCTCGTGCCGCGGTTCACCGGATGATGCGCGTCGCACGAGTCACCGCGCTGTGCGTCTTGGTGGTGGGGGCGCTCGGTGTCGCCTCCGCACCGGCACCCGCCGCCGGTTCGAGCCGGGCGGTCGTGAACGTGGGTGGCCGCAACCGGGTCATCACCTTCAACGGTTCGATCAGCGGCATCGGCGCACTGCAGGCGGCCGCCGGCGTCGAGACGATCTCCTATGGGGGCCAGGGCGTCGCGGTCTGCCGCATCAACGGGGTCGGCAATCCCCCGATCCCGGGGGAGTGCCTCGGCGAGGTGAGTGGGCAGTACTGGTCGTACTGGCGCGCTGCGCCCGGCGCGGGCGGCTTCTCGTACTCGGGCGGCGGAGCGGGCGGCACCTCCGTCACCGATGGCGCGGTCGAGGGCTGGAGCTTCGGGAGTGGTGGGCCACCTCCGTTCAGCTCGTTCTGCGCGGTCGTGGGCTGTGCACCCCCACCCCCTCCTCCCACAGTCGCCCCGACCCCTGCTCCGACCACGCCAGCGACCGTCGCCGCGAGCAGCGAGTCATCGTCGAGTAGCGGTCCTGCGGCCGCAGCGAGCGGCACGAACGACAACGGCGGCAAGCCGGGCTCAAGGAAGGCTTCCGGCACGGGTTCGGGCGGCGGCGACCCGAACGTTTCGGGGAACTCAGGCTCCGCATCGGATTCGGGATCGAGCGGAAGGAACGGCTCCACCGATCGCGGTGCCAGCAGACGCCATGGGCAACAGGCGGCCGGTCCCGTCGTGTCGCGTGAAGGTGACGGAGGCTCGCCGTGGGGCGTCGCGGCCGCCGCCGGTGCGTTCGCAGCTCTAGGCGCGGGTGGCTACGTGGTGCGCAAGCGGCGCAGGTCCCCGATGCCGCCGGCTTGACCGGTCCCTCTCTGTGATGGAGTCGTCGAGGCAAGGCGCCGTACCCACGCGAGATGGTGTCAAGATCGCCGTGATGGGGGAGCCCGTGGAGAAGAAGCGAGGTACCGAGACCTCCCGCTTTGGGGTTGGCCGACGTGAGAGCCACGACGCTTCGGGGTTCTACTCGCGGTTCTCGCCGCCGGAGCTGTCCGACGACGAGACCATCAACCCGGTCGCCGTTCGCGACGAGATCTTCTGCGGGAACGCCAAGGACATGACCGACGCTCAGGTCGCCGACTCGTCCGTCGCCTTGGTGGTTACGTCTCCGCCGTACTTCGCCGGCAAGGAGTACGAGGAGGCGTTGGGTCAGGGTCATGTCCCCGCCACCTACTTCGAGTATCTCGGGATGTTGGAAGTGGTGTTCGCGAAGTGTGTCGAGAAACTCGAACCGGGTGGGCGCATCGCGATCAACGTCGCGAATCTTGGTCGGCGACCGTATCGATCCCTCTCATCCGACATCATCACGATCGTGCAGGACCTCGGCCTCCTCCTGCGCGGCGAGATCATCTGGCAGAAGGCTCGTGGTGCCTCCGGGTCGTGTGCATGGGGCTCTTTCCAGAGCCCGACCAATCCTGTGTTCCGCGACCTGACCGAACGCGTGGTCGTTGCGAGCAAGGGTCGCTTTGACCGGGCCAAGACTCGCAGGGAGCGGGAGCAGGACCCAGACCTTCCTTCTGAGGTCTCGCTGTTCAAGGACGAGTTCATGGAGGCCACAACCGATCTCTGGGAGATTCCACCGGAGATGGCGACAAGGGTGGGCCATCCCGCGCCGTTTCCCGTCGAGCTCCCTCAGCGCCTCATCGAGTTGTATACGTACCGGGATGATCTCGTCCTCGACCCATTCATGGGTTCGGGGACGTCCGCTGTCGCAGCGATCCGGACCCAGCGCTCGTACGTGGGATTCGACACCGAGACGGAGTATGTGCGAGCCGCCAAGGAGCGCTGTGCAACCGAGGTCGAACGTGTTCGCGACACCAAGCCGTGGTCGAACTTCATCGACCTTTCCAATCGCTCCGGCGGTGATGACGAGGTTCCGTTCCAACGGCGTGCGGTCAAAGAGGGCAAGAAGGCCCAGGAGATCGCGCGTGACGTGCTCCTTCACCTTGGGTTCAAGTTCGTGCAGGAGAACCGACGCACCAAGAGTGGAGTCGAGATCGATCTTGTCGTCGCGGATCAAGATGGACGCGAGTGGAACATCGATGTCTCTGGTGCGTTCACGAGCACGAGAGCGGGGCTTCGTCGCAGCGACACCTTGTGGAAGGCGCTCGGGAAGGCAGCAGCCGTCGAGTCTCCAAGTCCCTTTCTTCTGCTCACGACGGACCTGCCGGTTCCCGGTAGTGCCGGCGATGCCGCACTCAAGGCGACTCGCAATCGCAACCGGATCCATGACGCGATCGAGATGTTGAGTCCACAGGGGCAAGAGAGGTTGGCAAAGTACGCGCGCGGCGGATGGACGGAGCGCGCAGAAGGCGAGCTCTTGCCGCCCGCAGGTCCGTGAGCGAGGTTCACGGTGCGACACGACCGGGAAGGGTCGCATTCGCAGTCGTGCACCACGACCCGACGTGTACATCGCGGAGGATGAGCAGGTGCTTGCTCGGCTCGTTGCGCTCAACGTGGTAGCGCCAACTCGTCCGGAGAATTTGTCATCCGCAGCAGCGGTCCCGCAACTGCGCGCCTGTCTGCTGGAGGAACACCGGGCCGACGCGATCTTCGCTTGGGTTGAGTTCTCTGGCGTCGTGATCGATGCATACCCAGACGAGATCGTCTGGACCGAACCTGGTCTCGACATCGAGCGCGCTGCTCTCGAGATCCGGTTGTCATCGTGTTCAGTGATTGAGCTCGCGGGGACGGCGGGTTGAGCGACTTCCAATCTCTGGCCGGGCAGCAGGGGAGACAGTTCTCCGAGCAGTGCGACGTCGTGCTCGCAAGTGAGGGCTTCCAGCTCGAGGGTGCCCTCCGTCTCGTCGACATCGGGGTCGAGATCGATCAAGTCGCCCACACAGCCGGAGGGCGTGTCGTGTGGTTCGAGTACAAGGGCAGCTTTCGGGGAAGAATCCCAGGGCTCCTGCGGACCGACACCGTCAAGAAGGCAATCGCCAACGGCGCGTTGCTCGCAGCAGTGCCCAACCATCCGCCCTACGTGGTGCTCACGTCGCATGCTCCAACGCGAGGAGCAGCTCTCGCCATGCTCGAGACCGCGCTGCGGCTGGGCTTCGTGGCGGATGCCATCTGTGTGAACGATCCGACCGCCGTTCGGAGGCTGCGCGATCTCTGATCCCCGGGGTCTCGCTCCGTCGGGTCGACCGCCGAGTGCCCGGGCGCTGTCCCGACCTCCTACCCTCGTCGGGACGTGATCGACCTGCTGTCCTCTCTCTTGGGAGCCGTGCGCGACGCCACCAGCGACGTCTACGTGCTCACGGCGTTCGGCGGCGGTGTCATCTCCTTCTTGTCCCCGTGCGTGCTGCCGATCGTGCCGGGGTACCTCAGCCTGATCTCCGGGTTGACACTCGGCGAGATCGAGGAGGCACGGTCCAAGATGCTGGGCCGGATCGCGTTCACCACAGGGCTGTTCGTTGCGGGGTTCACCCTCGTCTTCGTGCTGCTCGGCCTGGCCACGACCGCATTGGGACAGGCGGTCTTCGAGAACCAGGCAACGCTCACGCGCATCTCGGGTGGCTTCGTGCTGCTCATGGCGGCGTACCTGGCCGGTTCGCAGCTGCTCACGACGCCGCGCCTCTATCAGGAGTTCCGGTTCCAGCCCCACCTCGACCGTTTCGGCCCGGTCGCCGCGCCGGTCGCCGGCGTCGCGTTCGGTCTCGGCTGGACGCCGTGCATCGGTCCGATCCTCGGCACCGTGCTGGGCTTCGCGGCGCAGGGCCAGGAGCTCGGGCGAGCCGCGGTGCTGCTCACGGCCTATTCGCTCGGTCTCGGCGCTTCGTTCCTTGCCGTCGGGCTGGCCTTCGGCCGCTTCGCCGCACCGCTCGGGTGGGTCAAGCGCCACTCGAAGGCGCTGACCCTCGTGTCCGCCGCGATCCTCGCGGTGTTCGGGGTGATCCTGCTCACGGACCAGCTCCCGATGGTGACGGCACGACTGTCCGACCTCATGGACTCGCTCGGGTTGCGGTCGCTGGTCGAGATCGGCTGATCAGGTCTTCTCCGGCTTCTCCACCTTGGTCGTCGCCTTGGTGGTCTTCGTCGCAACCT
>Ga0209048_10006032_pt1 | contig 11376 bp, 11 predicted proteins | sample FrelakmetCRP12CR_FD_187146 | JGI IMG/M metagenome (GOLD analysis project Ga0209048, IMG submission 187146) | Freshwater lake sediment microbial communities from the University of Notre Dame, USA, for methane emissions studies - CRP12 CR (SPAdes)... | ecosystem: Environmental > Aquatic >... | reverse complement strand
GCGTTATAACGATGTTATAGCCTGCGGGGAAACCCGAGCGAGAGGGGTCGTCCCGTGGACACCGCCACCATCCATCGCCGCCGCTGGCTCACCCTCGGCGTCTTGTGCCTGTCGCTGTTCGTCATCGTCGTCGACAGCACGATCGTAAACGTGGCCCTGCCCACGCTCGTCCGCCAGCTCGGCGCGACCACCACCGACCTGCAGTGGATCGTCGATGCCTACACGCTGGTGTTCGCCGGGCTGCTGCTCGCCGCCGGCAGCCTGGGCGACCGGTTCGGGCGGGGCCGGGCCCTGCGGCTCGGGCTGATCGCGTTCGGGATCACCTCGGTGCTCGGTGCGCTGGCCCAGAGCCCGGGTCAGCTCATCGCGGCCCGGGCCCTCATGGGCATCGGTGCCGCGCTGATCTTCCCCGCCACCCTGGCCATCCTTACCAACGTCTTCACGCTGCCCGGCGAGCGGGCCAAGGCCATCGGCATCTGGACGGCCATCACCGGCCTGGCCGTCGCGCTCGGGCCGGTCACCGGCGGCTGGCTGCTCGAGCACTTCTGGTGGGGTTCGGTCTTCCTCGTCAACCTGCCCATCGTGATCGTCGCGCTCGTGGCCGGGAAGTTCCTGGTGCCCGACTCCCGTGACCCGGTCCCCCGCCGCCTCGACCCGTTGGGCATCGCCCTGTCGATCAGCGGCGTGACCCTGCTGGTGTGGGGGATCATCGAGGCGCCGCACCACGGCTGGACCTCGACCACCTCGCTCTGCGCCTTCACCGGGGCCGCCGCCCTCATCGCCGCCTTCATCGTCTGGGAGCTCCGGAGCAGCGCCCCGATGCTCGACGTGCGCATCTTCCGCAACCTTCGCTTCAGCGCCGCCAGCCTCTCGGTGACCGTGGCGTTCTTCGCCCTGTTCGGCTTCATCTTCATGGTCACGCAGTACATGCAGTTCGTGCGGGGCTACGGCACGTTCGAGGCCGGCCTGCGCACGGTGCCCTTCGCCGTGGCGACCGGCATCGCCGCGCCCATCGCCCCGCTCCTGGTGCGGCGAGTCGGCACCAAGGTGGTGGTCGCCGGCGGACTCGCCCTGATGTCGGCCGGCTTCGTCGTGGCCGCGACCACGACCGCCACCAGCTCCTACAGCGTGGTCGTCGTGTCGATGGCGCTCATGGGTGTCGGGCTCGGCCTGACCTCCGCCCCCGCCACCGAGTCGATCATGGGGGCACTACCGCCGGAGCGTGCCGGCGTGGGTTCGGCCGTGAACGACACGACCCGCGAGCTCGGCGGCACGCTCGGCGTGGCCGTGGCGGGCAGCGTGCTGGCGTCGGCCTACACGACCGGACTGGCCGACAAGCTGGCCGGGCTGCCCATCCCGGCCGACGCGCTGGCCACGGCCCAGTCGTCGATCGGCGCCGCGTTCGGCGTGGCCGACCGGGCGACCGAACTGGTCGGCCCCGCCGCCGGTGACGCCATCCGGGGTGCGGCCTCCCAGGCCTTCATCGACGGGTTCCACACCGGGTCGCTCGTGCTCGCCGCCGTGGCCCTGGTCGGGTCGCTGCTCGCGCTGGTGATCCTGCCCGCGAGGGCCGATCAGCCGGCCACCGACGACGACCGGGCCGAGACCACCGGCGCCCTGGCACTCGAGGGGGCCACGGCGTGAACCGCTCGGCTCAGCCGGCGTCGATCTCGCTCATGCCCCCGGTGGTCCACCAGCTCGCGGTGAGGCGCAGGCCCTCGACGTTGCCGCGGGGCTGCATCTCCTCGTAGGTGCGCTTGTACCCGGTGCGAGAGATCCTCCACTCGCCGTCGACCTTGCGGTACTCGTCCTCGTAGAAGGCGGCGCCTCGAACGGTGAGCTCCCAGTCGGTCATCACCACGACGTCGTCCATGGCCCAGGTGCCGGTGGCGGTGTCGGGGCCGGTCAGGTCGATCTCGGGCTGGTGGATCCGGTGGCTCGAATGGAACGTGTCGGCCCCCATCGATCGTTCGAGGAACGAGAGGATCTCGTCACGACCGTCGAAGTGGTACTTGCCGCCGCTGTAGCCGGCCACGGCGTCGTCGGTGAAGACGTCGCGCATCTCGTCCCACCGCTTCTGGTCGAGACAGCGCATGTACTTGTACTTGACCCGCTTGATCTGCTCGATCTCGACCAAGTCCTCGACGTTCATCTGCGACGATCCCCCTGTGGCGTGTGCGACCCGGGAGGATCGTAGCGGGGCCGGTCAGAGCCCGACGCCGGTGCCCTGCCCCCCGCCACCGCTCGGCGACTCGGCCGGCTGCACCATGACCCAGCCCTGACCACCGAAGGACATCTGGAACGTCTCACCCGAGCCCTTCCCGATGAAGGTCTTCAGGTTCACGTCGCTCTTGATGCCCATGGACACCCCGCTGGTCCACATGACCACCGCGTTGGGATCGGCGAAGGTCGGAGCCGACGCGACGTCGAGCACGACCGGCGGCCCGTCGGAGGTCACCGCCACGTAGCCGGTGCCCGACAACGTGACGTTCCACATGCCGCCCGCCATCATCCCGGCGCCACCCACCATCTGGATGTCGTCGTTGATGCTGGCGCTGAACGCGAGGATGCTCCCGCCGTTCACGCTGATCGCGTCGTTCTCGAGGTACATCACCTGGATGTCCTTCCCGGCGTCGGCGAGGAACACCTCGCCCGTGCCCTGGACGCTCATCAGGTGCTGGCCCTCGCCACTCACCTTCGACTTGAGCCACTTCTGCATGCCGCCCGCGCCCTGGTGCTCGAACTGGGCGTCGCCCTGGTACGCGACCATCGAGCCGTGCGCGGCCTTGATCGGTCCGTACTGCAGGAACACCTTGAGGAGCTTCTTGTTCTGGAGAGTGAAGGGATCCTGCGCCGTCGTCTCGCTGAACTCGGTGAAATCGGCGTGAATGGTCACGATCTCGTCCTTTGTCCTCGGTGGCCGGTCGCGCGAACCATACGACCAGAGTCGCACCGACGGTACGGCCAAACGACCCCGAGTCAGACCAGGCCGAACCAGCCGGCCACGGTGACGCCCACGACGGCTACCGCCAGCACGGCGATGGCCGACACGCACACCGTCGCCACGACCCGGAAGCGGGGCCCGTTGACGGCGCTGCCCAGCACCGACCGCCGGTTGGCCAGGATGAGGACGAAGGTCAACACGATGGGCGCCACCAGGCCGTTCAGCAGCTGCATGTTCAACAGGAGCTGGATGAGGTTGCCCGGGAACAGCGCGACCGTCGCGCCCACGACGATCAGCACCGTGTAGAGGCCGAGGAAGAGCTTGGCCTCGCGGAACTTCTTCGACACGGAGCGCTCGACGCCGAACGCCTCGGCCACCGCGTACGAGGTGGCGAGGGGCACGATGGCAGCCGCCAACGCCGACGCGCCGAGCAGGCCGATGCCGAACAGCACCTCGGCCGAGCTGCCGGCCACCGGCTCGAGGGCCTGGGCCGCCTCCTTGGCCGACTCGATGGGGCCGGTGCCGCCGATGGCCGCGGCGGTGGCGATGATGATGGACATGCTCACGAGGTTGGCGAGGATCGACCCGCTGACCGCGTCGAACCGGACCTCGGAGTAGTCGTCGACACCCACGCCCCGATCGGCGACCGCGGCCGCCTGGTACAGCTGCATGTAGGGGGTGATCGTGGTGCCGATGAGCGCCACCGCGAGGAGCAGGTACTCCTTCGAGAGCACGCCGTGGGGCAGGAGGGTCTGCGACACGACCTCGTGCCAGTCGGGGTGACCGAGGATCGCCGCGATCGGATACGCGATGAAGGCCAGGCTGAGCACCAGGAACACCCGCTCGGCGTAGCGGTACGAGCCGAGCACCACGACGACGAACAGGACCAGCGCCGACACCGGCACCGACAGGTAGCGCGACACGCCGAACAGCTCGAACGCCGCGCCGATGCCGGCGAACTCGGACACGACCAGCCCCAGGTTCGCGAGGAGCAGTGCCGCGATGGCGAACGTGGACGCCCGGAGCGGGAACTGCTCGCGGATCAGCGACATCAGCCCTTCGCCCGTGTGCGCGCCGAGCCGGGCCGACATCTCCTGCACCACGACCAGCGCGATGGTGATGAGCACCATCAGGAACAGCATCCGGTAGCCGAACTCGGATCCGGCCGAGGCGTAGGTGGCGATGCCGCCGGCATCGTTGCCCGCGTTGGCCGCGATGAGCCCGGGTCCGAGCGCGGCGAGGTAGACCAGCCCGCGCGACCGGCGCCGCGGGCGCGGCGCCGCCTCGTCGGGCCCGGCCGCCGGGGTCATGGCAACAGGCGCGACATCGTGAAACGACCGCGGTCGGGCACCAGCGCATCGACCACGTCGTCGGCGAGGATGCGCCCGACCGGCCGCTCGCCCTCGTCGACCACCACGACCGACGAACCCCGGTTCTCGATGAAGGCGTCGACCACCTTCTCGATCGGGTCGTCGGCGTTCACCGTGACGGGCCAGGGCGGCGCACTCAACCGACCGACCGTCTGATCGGGTTCGGCCACGAACAGCTCGATCACCCGGACGTCGTCGACCAGCGCACCCTCGTCGTCGACGACGAGTACGCCGTCGATCTCGCCGTGGTGCTCGGGGTTGGCCAGCACCCGCCGGCGCACCTCGGCCACCGTGGCGCTCTGCTCGACGACCACGATCGTGGTGGTCATGAGGCCGCCGGCGGTCGACTCGTCGTATGCCAGGAGGTCGGTGAGCACACCGCGCACGTCGGGTGACATGGCGTCGAGGAGCTCGGCCCGGGTGACGTCGTCGAGATCGCGGAGCGCGTCGGCCGCCTCGTCGGGCTCCATCTCGGCGACCAGCTCGGCGGCACGCGCGGGCTCGAACTCACGCAGCAGCGCGACGAGCTCGTCGCTCTCCATCTCCTCGAGCGCGTCGGCCGCGGCCTCCGCGTCGAGCACGGCCAGCAGCTCCTGGCGCTGCGACCGGCCCAACTCCTCGAGCAGGTCGGCGAGCTCGCCCGGGCGGAGCTTGTGCAACTCCTGGTTGGCTCGGGTGAGCCGCACCGGTTCGCCGGGGTCGCTGAAGGGCTGGATGGCGGCCCAGTCGATGACCCGCTCCGGCGTCGGCCGGCCCCGCCACTTGGCCGGCGCCAACCGCCGCACCAACGTGCCGAAACCCACATCGGCGCCCACGAGGCGGTACCCGGCACCGACCTTCGCCAGGTACAGGTCGGCGGCGCGGAACACCCGCACGCCGTCGACGTCGACCATCTGGTGATCGACGACGTCGTCGACCAGCTTGACCTCCTGGGGTCGGCGCTCGAAGTCGTTGAGATCGAGCCGGGCCGACCCGAGGCGCACCTCGCGCTGGGCCAGTTCGTCGACCTGGTCGGCCGACACCCAGGCGAGACGGCGCCCGACCTTCACGACGAGTCCGGTGACGCCGGGGTAGGACTCGCCCTCCCAGCGCACGACCACGTCGACCACCCGGCCGACCTCGGCCCCGGCCTGGTTGCGCACGGGCGCGCTGACGAGACCGGCGACCGAGACCAGCGCATCGACGACCGTCTCGAGCGCCAGCAGCCGCTTGGAGCGCTGCTCACGGCGATCGCGCAGTACGCGCGGGGAGGGGATCGAGCTCATCGGGGGACCTCCTGGGTCGGACACGGGCATCGTCGGCCGTGCCGCCTCACCGACGGCGCGCCCTCGGGGCGCCGTCTCGGTCAGATCAGGGAGATCAGGATCTGCTCGAGGAGGTGGCACACGGGAAGACGCGGCTACTTGGGGGCTCGCTGGTCGGCATGCGCTTCACCTCCTCGGTCGGGTGCGTCGCTACGCGACGGGGGCCCTCTTTTCTACCACGCGGGGACCCCGCTCCGGCCATAAGGCGATTGGCCGACGAGGGCGCCGACCCGGTAGGACGTCAGCTCCATGGCCCGTCCCCCACTGCTGCTGTTGCCACCCTCGGAGGGCAAGGCGGCCGGCGGGCGCGGCCCCGCCTGGGAACCCGGATCGATGCGGTTCCCCGAGCTCGACGGTCGTCGCGGGAAGGTCATGGCCGCGCTGGCCCGGGCCATGACCCGCTCCGAGGCCAAACAGGCCGAGCTGCTCGGCGTGAAGGGCGCGACGCTCGGGGCGGCGACGGCCACGAACGCCACGGTGACGGAGGGCCTCACCCTCCCCGCCATCGAGCGCTACACGGGGGTGCTCTACGACGCCCTCGACGCCGGCGGCCTGCCCGCCACCCACCGCCGGCGGCTGACCGACCAGGTCCTCATCTTCTCCGGTCTGTGGGGAGTCGTGGCTCCTCGGGACCCGGTGCCCGACTACAAGCTCAAGATGGGCGCTCGCCTCCCGCCGATGGGGCGACTGAGCTCGTGGTGGCGGCCTGCCATCAGCGAGGCACTGGCGCCGCTGATGAAGAGCCGGGTCGTATGGGATCTGCTCCCCCACGAGCACGATGCCGCCTGGGCCCCGGGCGCGGCCGGGACCGGCGGGCCGGCCCTGATCGTGAAGGTGCGCTTCCTCGACGAGGTCGACCGCGACGGCGAGCGACGGCTCGTCGCCGTGAGCCACTGGAACAAGCTGCTGAAAGGCGCTCTGGTTCGCCACGTGCTGGCCCACCAGCTCACCGATCCGACCGACCTCGACTTGTTCGAGCACCCGGAGGGCTACCGCTTCGCGCCACGACTCACCGAGCAGCACGGCAATCGGGTCACGGTCGCGCTCGTGAGAGCGTGGGCCTAGCTGCGCAGCAACCGGGCCACGGCGGCGACGGCCTCTTCGACCTTGGCGTCGCCGGCACCTTCGCTCTCGACCGCGGCCTCGCGGACACAGTGGCGGATGTGCTCGTCGAGCAGGCCGAGGCCCACGCTCTGGAGCGCCTTGGTGACCGAAGAGATCTGCGTCAGCACGTCGATGCAGTAGGTGTCCTGCTCGACCATCGACTGCAGGCCGCGCACCTGACCTTCGATGCGCCGGAGCCGCTTGAGGTAGTCGTCCTTGGAGATCGAATAGCCAGCCATAGGGTTGGGGGGTACTCTACATGGCGAATCCCCCGACCCGGACGCTCTTGACGAATATAGGGTGGGGGGGTATCCTTCCGCCATGGGAACGCGTATCGACCTCCCCATCGAGGGCATGACCTGTGCGGCGTGCGCCACCCGCATCGGCAAGGGGCTCTCCAAGCTCCCCGGGGTCGAGCGCGCCGACGTGAACCTCGCTGCCGCCCGAGCCACCGTCGTGTTCGATGCCGACACGGTCGAGGTCGACGACCTCAAGGCCAAGGTCGCCGCGCTCGGATACTCGGTGCCCGAGGACGACGACCAAGAAGCCGCCGAGCTCCGCTACCAGCACGTGCTGGGGCGCCGCCTGGTCGTCGCCATCGTGCTCTCGGTGCCGACGGTGCTCATCTCGATGGTGCCGCCGCTCATGTTCGACGGTTGGCAGTGGCTGGCCTTCGCCTTGGCCACGCCCGTCGTCTTCTACAGCGGCTGGGGCTTCCACCGCGCCGCCCTCGTCAACCTCCGTCACGGCACCGCCACCATGGACACGCTCGTCTCGATGGGCACGCTCGCCGCGTGGACCTGGTCGACGGTGGCCCTCCTCTTCCTCGGCGCCACCGACAAGGCCACCACCATGTCCGGGATGGCCGGGATGACGACGACCGGCGTAGACGTGCCCCACGTCTACTTCGAGACGGCCACGGTCATCATCGCCCTCATCCTGCTGGGCAAGTGGTTCGAAGCCCGCGCCCGACACCGCTCGAGCGAGGCCCTGCGCAAGCTGGCCGAACTGGGTGTGAAGACGGCTCGGCTGACCGACGGTACCGAGGTGCCGCTCGACCAGCTCGCGGTGGGGATGCACTTCGTCGTGCGCCCCGGCGAGAAGGTCGCCACCGACGGCGTGGTGGTCGAAGGCCACTCGGCGGTCGACCTGTCGATGATCACCGGCGAGCCGGTGCCGGTCGAGGTCGGCCCCGGCGACGAGGCCATCGGCGCCACGCTCAACGCCAACGGTCACCTCGTCGTCGAGGCCACCCGCGTAGGCGGCGACACCGCGCTGGCCCAGATCGTGCGCCTGGTCGAGGAGGCGCAGGGCTCGCGCGCCCCGATCCAACGCCTCGCCGACCAGGTCGCCGGCGTGTTCGTGCCGGCCGTGCTGCTCATCGCGCTGGCCACGCTCGTCGGCTGGCTCGTCACCGGCCACACGGCCAACTCGGCGTTCACCGCCGCGGTCGCGGTGTTGATCATCGCCTGCCCCTGCGCCCTGGGCCTGGCCACACCGACCGCCATCATGGTGGGCACCGGGCGAGGCGCGCAGCTCGGCATCGTCATCAAGGGCGGCGAGGTGCTGGAGAACACGCGGCAGGTCGACGTGGCCGTGCTGGACAAGACCGGCACCATCACCGAAGGGCGCATGGAGCTCGTCGAAGGCATCGCCACCGAAGGTGAGGATCCCTCCGCCGTGCTCCGCCGGGCCGCCGCGGTCGAGAGCCGCTCCGAGCACCCCATCGCCCAGGCCATCGCCGCGGCCGGCGGGGCCCTGCCCCCGGTCGACGACTTCGAGAACCTGCCCGGCCGCGGCGTGCGGGGTGCCGTACGCGAGGGCGACGCCTCCGTCGTGGTGTCCGTCGGCCGGCGGGCGCTGTTCGCACGGGTGCCCGACGACGTCGAGGCCGCGGCCGCCGCGGCCGAGTCCGCGGGCCGCACCGCCGTCCTCGCCGGCTGGACCGACCCCGGGAACCCGGCCGACACCGCCCCCACCGCGCGCGGCGTGCTGATCGTCGCCGACCGGGTCAAGGCCACCAGCGCCGAAGCGATCGCCGATCTCCACGACCTGGGGCTCGAGGTGGTCCTGCTCACCGGCGACAACCGCCGCACCGCCGAGTCGGTGGGCGCCGAGGTCGGCGTCGACCGGGTGGTGGCCGAGGTGCTGCCCGCCGACAAGGTCACCGAGGTGCGGCGCCTGCAGGAGGCCGGGCGCAAGGTCGCCATGATCGGCGACGGCATCAACGACGCCCCGGCGCTGGCCCAGGCCGACCTGGGCATCGCCATCGGGACCGGCACCGACATCGCCATCGAGGCCAGCGACCTCACCATCGTGAGCGGCGACCTGCGCGCCGCCGCCGACGCCATCGCCCTGTCCCGCCGCACCCTCGCCACCATCAAGGGCAACCTGTTCTGGGCCTTCGCCTACAACGTGGCCGCCATCCCGCTCGCGGCGCTCGGCGTGCTCAACCCGATGATCGCCGCCGGGGCCATGGGCTTCTCGTCGGTCTTCGTCGTCACCAACAGCCTGCGCCTGCGCCGCTTCCGTGGCGTGCGCCGGGGACGCGCCCCGGGCACGACCACCCCGAGCGGGTCCACCTCCTCCCCCACAACCACTCCCGAGAGGACCGCCACCCCATGAGCACGATCGTCTACACCGTTCCCGGCATCTCCTGCGACCACTGCAAGCACGCCATCGAGACCGAGGTCGCCGGGGTCGCGGGCGTCGAGCTGGTCACCGTCGACGTGCCGGCGAAGACCGTCACCGTCGAGGGCTCGGCCGGCGACACCGACATCCGTGCCGCCATCGACGAGGCCGGCTACGAGGTGGCCACCGTCAGCGAGAGCTGAGATCGACCAGTCGCCGGTCAGTCCGCGGCGAGGATGGCATCGATCTGGCCGATGGCGGCCCGGATGCCCTCCTCCATGCCCATCTCGACCATCTGCTCCATCGCCGCGAGCGAAGGGAACCGTGTCTCGATGACCATGCGGGTGGCGCCAGCGGGGAGCTCGGCGAACGAGACCGTGAACTGGGTCGTCGGCATCGTGTCATCGGGGTTGCCCTCGGTGTCGGCGAAGCCGTCCTGGAGGTCGAGGCGGTTCGGCTCGTCAACGGCGACAACCTTCCACCAGCCGTGGTGCTCGTCGCCCTCGGGGCCGGTCATGAAGTAGGTGACCTTCCCTCCCGGGCGCAGATCGTGCTCGACGACCGTCGCGGGGTAGGTGGGCGGGCCCCACCAGCGTTCGAGCTTGCGGGGGTCGGCCCAGAGCTGCCAGACGCGGGCGATCGGGACATCCCACTCGCTCTCCACCGTCATGGTGAGGGTGGTCGGGTCCTTGTGGACGGCGGTCACGGTCACGGGTGCTCCTCATCGTCGGGTTCGGCGAGGACGTCGCCGAATCGTCTCAGGCGGTCACGCCAGCAGGCCTCGAGCTCGTCGAGCAGCCGCTGGACGTCGCTCACTGCGTCGATGCGCCCCCGCACGAAGCGCTCGCGGCCTCGCTGGTGCTTGGTGACGAGCTCGGCCCGCTCCAGAACCGCGACATGCTTCTGCACGGCGGCGAAGCTCATCGGGTAGCGCCTCGCCAGGTCGGACACCGAGTGCTCGCCCTGCAGCACGAACCGGACGATGTCCCGACGGGTCGCGTTCGCGAGCGCGTGGAACCGGAGGTCCATTCGCTCCAGCTCCGCGGCGGCCCCCTGATTTACAACCATATGGTTGCATATTATCGGGAGTGGTCGTGTCGCGCCAGCGCGGGCCACGACCGTGGGCGGGACGGTTGCGACGGCGCCGGCGACACCGCCTCATGGTCTGACGGCGGGCGAGGCGGCCGTTCAGACCCGGCGGAGGTGCCAGGCGCGGGGTCGGGTGAAGGCGAGGATGCCGGCGGTCGACAGCGTCGTGCCCATGCCCGACCGGTGCCGGCCCGACCACGGCAGCCGGGGACTCACCCGGTCGCAGCAGTTCCAGTAGGCCGAGCCGCTGTCGACCTCGGCCAGCAGCCGCCGGGCCCTCGCCTCGTCGGCCGTGTACACGCCTGCGGTCAGGCCGTAGTCGGAGTCGTTCATGAGCGCGGCCGCTCCTGCGTCGTCGGGCACCGAGGCGATGCCGATGATCGGCCCGAAGCTCTCCTCCCGCATGACCGCCATCTCGTTGGTCACGCCCGTGAGCACCGTGGGGGCAAACCAGGCGCCGGGACGCCCCGTGAGCGCCCGCCCTCCGGCGCGGAGCGTCGCGCCCCGGTGTACCGCGTCGGCCACATGGGCCTCGAGCAGCGCCACCTGTGCGGGGCGGGTGAGCGGCCCGATGTACGTGGCGGGATCGGTCGGGTCGCCGACCACGAATCCCTCGACCGTGCGCACGAAGGCCTCGACGAACTCGTCGTGGACGGTCTCGTGCACGTAGATGCGCTCGACCGAGCAGCAGCTCTGCCCGTTGTTGTACATGGCGCCGTCGGCCAGACCCTCGGCCGCGGCGACCACATCGACGTCGTCGCACACGTAGACCGGGTCCTTGCCGCCGAGCTCGAGCTGCAGCGGGAGCATCCGCCCGGCCACCGCCTCGGCGATGCGCCGCCCGGTGGGATACGAGCCGGTGAAGAACACGCCGTCAACGTCGGCCTCCACCAGTGCCGATCCCACCTTCCTGCCGCCGATCACCGCGACGAAC
>Ga0209048_10006031_pt1 | contig 11381 bp, 11 predicted proteins | sample FrelakmetCRP12CR_FD_187146 | JGI IMG/M metagenome (GOLD analysis project Ga0209048, IMG submission 187146) | Freshwater lake sediment microbial communities from the University of Notre Dame, USA, for methane emissions studies - CRP12 CR (SPAdes)... | ecosystem: Environmental > Aquatic >... | reverse complement strand
GGTGCGCACACTCGCTGCGCCAAGGTCTATCGAAACATGGCACAGCGCAGCTTCCAGAAGCGCGCCCAGTACCAGGAAGGACGCAAGATCCGCGGCAGCCGGCAGGCCCGTGCGATCAGCAAGAGCACGACTTTCGGCCGCAAGGAACAGGAGGCCGCCTGGAAGAACGCCGAGGTGGACGCGCTGTATCAGCTCGTGGCCGCTGGCGTACGCGTGCCGAAGCCGCACGGCTATTTCGATGGCGTCCTGATCATGGAACTGGTGACGGATGCGGCGGGGAGCCCTGCGCCCCGCCTCGGGGACGTGGAACTTTCTGCCGAGACCGCCCGTGAGTACCACCGCTTCCTGATACGACAGGTCGTACGCATGCTGTGCATCGGTCTCGTTCACGGCGACCTTTCCGAATTCAACGTGCTGGTCGCTCCCGACGGCCCGGTGATCATCGACCTTCCGCAGGCCGTCAATGCGGCGGGGAACAACGCTGCGCAGGCGATGCTCGAACGAGACGTGAACAATCTGCGGTCCACGCTCGGTCGCTTTGCACCGGAGCTGCTCGCCACCGAGTTCGCGCGGGAGATGTGGGCGCTGTTCGAGCAGGGCGAGCTGCGACCGGACAGCGAGCTCACGGGCCTCTTCGCGCTCGATGAGACCGTCATCGATCCGGGCAGCGTCATGCTCGTCATCGACGATGCGCGCGAAGAAGAGATGCAGCAGCGCCTGCGCCTGGCGAGCTAGCTCTTCTTGCCGAACAGGGCTTCGAGTTCGGCCCGGGCGCGATCTGCGGCAGAGATCGCTGCCGGCTGGTAGGCGCTGGTCGTGGGTCGGAAATAGTCGCAGAAATTGGCGGCGGTCTTGTCCTTGACCTCCTCCGCGATGGTCTCGCGGCAGTGTTTGGCCTTGGCCGTGTCGTAGAACTCGCACATGCGGCAGACGTGCAGCTCGGCCCGGCACGCGCGGCATTCCTCCGTGCGCCGCAGCGGCAGGCTGTAATCGGCGAGCGAAACGCCGCATTTCCAGCAACGCAGGCCGTGATCCAAGGGCTCCTCCGCTTCGGTCCGGGCGCCGTCCGCCCCCCGCCTTGCCAACTCGGACGCATAGTCTAACCTTGCGCCTTGCCCAGACCATCCCGGAGTTTGCGCCATGACCGCGACCAGCGACCGCCCGGCCTACCTGCTCGTGCAGGGCACGGTGACCGACCGGGAGGGCTTCCAGGCGTACAGCGCGGCGCTGCCGCCGATCTACCACAAGTACGGCGGCGCATACCTGGCCCTCGTACCGGCGCCGCAGATCGAAGTGCTCGAGGGCAACCCGGAGATCCGCAGCGTCGTGATCGCGAAATTCCCGTCGAAAGCCGCGGCGCTGGCATTCTGGCATTCGCCGGAGTACACGGCCGCGAAGGCGCTGCGCGCCGGCAAGGGCACGTTCTACGTGACGCTGCTCGACGGCCTGCCGGGCGCGGCCGGCTAGGGGCAGGCCATGGCGGTTCGTCCCGTCCTGCGCATGGGTCACCCGCTGCTGCAGCAGGTGTCGGCTCCCGTCGCGCGCTTCGGCACCCGTGAACTGCAGGATCTTGCCGACGACCTGCTCGACACGATGCGGGCCATGGACGGCGCGGGCCTCGCGGCGCCACAGATCGGCGTCTCGCTGCGGGTCGTGCTGTTCGAGGTCAACGCCAACCCGCGCTATCCGCAGGCCGAGGACGTGCCGCGCACGGTGCTCGTCAATCCGGTGCTGACGCCGCTCGACGACGTGATGGCGGAAGACTGGGAGGGCTGCCTGTCCGTGCCCGGCCTGCGCGGCCGGGTGCCGCGCTACCTGCGGCTGCGCTATCGCGGATATGACCTGCAGGGCCAGCCGATCGACCGCGCCGTCGAGGGGTTTCATGCCCGCGTGGTACAGCACGAAGTGGACCACCTCGACGGCATCCTCTACCCCATGCGCCTGACCGACCTGCGCAACTTCGGCTACCAGGACGTGCTGTTCCCGAACGGCGTCGGGTCCGCGCCGGACTGAGTCCGGACGGCCCGATTAACCGCTAGAAGCCGGGCCCTCGCGCCCGGTATCGCGCGCATTGCTGCGCCTTCCCCGTATTTTTTCCACGCGCCATCGCGGCAATCCTTGGGGGCACCCGGCCGCAGGGAGCTGCCCATGACGACCCGCCTCGAGCCCCGCCAGATGGAAGAGTTGCGCAAGTCCCTGTCGGACCGCGCGCGGCAGCTACGCGAGGAAATCCGCCAGACGCTCGTCAAGAGCGACTCGGAACACCACCAGCAGATCGCCGACGAGGTGCACGACCTCGAGGACGACTCCTTCGCCGACCTGATGGTGGACGTGAACCTGGCCGAGATCGACCGCGACCTCGAGGAACTGCGCGCGATCGACGCCGCGATGTTGCGCATCGCCGACGGCAGCTACGGCACCTGCGAGCACTGCGGCCGGAAGATCGAGTTCCAACGGCTGCAGGCCACGCCGTTTGCGATCCGCTGCTTCGATTGCCAGAGCGTTTACGAGCGCACGCATTTCAGCAAGCAGGGCCACACGCTCTGAGACAATGGGTCCTGCGCCGGAAGTCCCGGCCGGGGGCCCCATGCTCACGCTCGTCATCGGCGACAAGAACCTTTCCTCGTGGTCACTGCGCCCGTGGATCCTGCTGCATCACCTCGGGCTCCCGTTCGAAGAAATCCGACTGCCCCTCGACACGCCGCAGTTCGACGAAGAAATCGTCCACTACTCGCCCGCGCGCCGCGTGCCCGTGCTGGTCGATGGGGAGCGGCGCATCTGGGATTCGCTGGCGATCTGCGAGTACGCCAATGAACTCGCGGGCGGCCGGGCCTGGCCGGAGGATGCCGCTGCGCGGGCGCACGCGCGGGCGGTGAGCGCCGAGATGCACTCCGGATTCCAGGCGCTGCGTGCGGCGTGGAGCATGCGCGCGGCGCTGACGGGCCTGCAGGTCGAACTGGGAGCGGACGGCCGCACCGACCTGTCGCGCATCGACGAAATCTGGCGCGATTGCCGCGCGCGGCACGGCGCGCACGGACCGTGGCTGTTCGGCCGCTACAGCGCGGCCGACGCGATGTACGCGCCGGTGGTACTGCGGTTCAACTCGTACGGCGCCGAGCTTTCGGCCGCGGCGCGCACCTACCTGGAATCCGCCCTCGCCGATCCGGTGCTGCAGGAATGGATCCGCGGCGCGGAACACGAGGTCCGCGTCGAGGGCCGGCCGCCGACCCACGCCTAGGGCAACCTGCTCAGGTCTCGCGCCACGCGGCGTCGTACGCCAGGCCGAACTGCAGGATGCGCTCGAGCAACTTGTCGTAGCCGAGACTCGAGGCGAGCGCCGACGTCGCGAAGTCCTCGACCTGCGCGAGGTTCGGGTTGGCGTTCGCCTCGAGCACGTACAGGTTGCCCTCGGGCGTCAGCCGCATGTCGATGCGCGCATAGCCGCTCAGGCTCAGCGCCCGATAGATCCGCCGCGCCGCGGCGGCAACGCGCTGCGGCATACCCTCCGGCAGGTCCTGCGCCGGCCCCGTGCCGATGCCGTGCTTGTTCTGGTACTTGCGGTCCCACTTGACCTTGCGCGTCGCAATGCCGGCCATCACGTCCGGCAGCGTGCCGAAGCTGAGTTCCCAGACCGGGAACGTCGTGAGCCGCTCGTTGCCCGTCACGCCGATGTAGAGTTCGCGCCCTTCGATGTATTCCTCGACCAGCGCATCCGAGTACGTCTGCTCGTGGATGAATTCGACGCGCTCCTTGAGCTTCGTCATGTCGTGCACGACGGACGCCTGCGAAATGCCGAGCGAAGCGTCCTCGGTCGCGGACTTCACGAACAGCGGGAACTTGAGCTTCTTCGGCGCCAGGAACCTGCGCTTGCGCGGCAGCAGCGCGAAGCGGGCCGTGGCGATCCGGTGGTACGCCAGGATCTGCTTCGACAGCACCTTGTCGCGCGAGATCATCATGCCGCGCGGGTTGCAGCCGGTGTACGGCAGCTTCATCAGCTCGAGGAACGCCACCACGTACTGGTCGTAGGTCACGATACCCTGGAACTCCTCGAGCAGGTTGAACGCGATGTCGGGCTTCCAGTCGGTGATCGCCGCCCGCAGATCCGAGAGGTTGTCGCCGAGGCCGAGCACCTTGACGTCGTGGCCCATCGCGCGCAGGCACGTCGAGACGTCGTACTCCGTGCGCCACTCGTCGATCTGCTGGTCGGTGTAACCGTCGGTGCTTTCCGGCGGCACGAGCGTCTCGTGCACCAGCACCAGCACGCGCAGCTTCTTCATAGGGTGTAGTTCTCCCGGTCGCGCAGCAGCATGTCCAGCATCATCCGCTCGAGCATGCCGAGCGCCTCGCGCTTGGTGTCGCGCTGGCTGCCCTTCAGGCGCAGGTTGAGCAGGCGTGACCGCTGGATTGCCGTGCGCAGGACGTGGTTGACGATGTACGGATGCATGCGTGCGCGCCGGATCAACAGGCGACGCAGCTGCGGACGGACCTCGCGCAGGAAGCGGCTGGCCTGTTGGTGGCGCGGGTAATCCGCGGAGCGCCCGAAGACCCGCAGCAGGCGGCGGTCGTACGCGGTGTTGGTGTCGATCTCGTAGCGCTGCTGCTTGCGGCGATAGTGCTCGCGCAGCGTGCGGCGGTTGTCCGCGAGCGGCTCGACGGTGGCGCGGTCGAGCCGCACGGCGCGCTGCCCTTCGAGCGCGCGCAGGGTCGCGTCGACGAACTCAAGTTTCGCGAGCGCCGGCCAGCCCCGGTACTGGCTGCGCCAGCGGGAACGCGGCGGCAGCCATACCGCGAAAGTCTCGGCGAAGTCCTCGGTCGGGTGACTCTGCGCGTACCAGTGACCGAGGTGCAGCACGAACCGGAGGCTCGTCGGCCGCGGTGAGTAGCGCGCCGGATACTTGCGCGAGGCCTTGCCGAAAACCTGGCGCCACGCCTTGCGCCGGCGCAGTGCGAACGCCGTGTCGATGGCGTGCCCCGTCTCGTGGCGCAGGATGCGCATCAGCCACTTGTCGTTGCCGCCCTCGACTTCGTGCATGAAGCGGCGCTCGAGGCGCTGCAGTCGCGGGTGCGCGAGGTAGAACGGGATGGCGATACCGGGAATGCCGTCGGGCGAGAACCATTCCTCGGAGAGCCAGAAGTGCGGACGGAACCGGATGCCCTTCTGGTCGAGTTCCGCGTAGAGCCGCCGGATGCTGGGTTCGAGATGCGAGTTCGCGAGCGTCAGTCGCAGGTCGCAGAAACGCTTGTCGAGCAGCGACTCGTCGTCGAGCCGTGTCCATGCGGGTTCACGTCGCGCGCCCTTGCGTCGAGGGACCGCGGCCATCAGGCACCCGGCCGTTCGTCACGAGTGGCCAGCTGGTCCGCCAGCTGTTGCACCTGCTGGAGGCCCGCGAGGGTCTCCAGCCGTTCGCGCGGAATCGTTCCCTCGCCGTACAGCGCTCCATACAACGCTCCGGCCAATGCGCCGTCGAGCGCAGGATCGCCGCCGCACTCGCAGGCGATGCGCACGGCTTGCTCGAAATCCGCCGCCGAGCGCACCGCCGCGCGAGCGGCGAGCAACGCTTCGAGTACGTCGCCGGCGGTGTCGCGCTTCGCCGGGCTCGTGCGCCGCTCGCCCGCGTCCTTGGCGACGGCCGCCACCTCGCGCCTCAGCGGCTTGGCGCCCCAACAGCCCGGCACCGGCTCGGGCACGCCATCGAGCACCTGCGCGGCGGCGCGGCCCTGGAACGCGTCGAGCAGCAGCGCGGCGAAATACCGACAGGCGTCGATTGCGATCGGTGACTGGTGCGTCGTGCGCGAACACTCGCCCGCGAGCGCGATCGCCGCCGCCGGATCGCGCGCGGAGAACGTCGCGGCCGCAACGACGCGCGGCAGGCTTGCGGCGGATCGGTCGCGGGGGTCGTGCGACCCGGCCATCGGCGAGCCTCGCCACAGGTAGGTACCGAGCGCTTTCGCCACGTCTCGCGAGGCCTGCCCCGGTTCGCCGGTCGCCGAATGCAGTCCTTCGCGCTGCCAGCGCACGTAGCGCTCGATCTGGTCGCGCGCGTCGCAGCGGCCGGTCCCAAGCAGGCTGTCGCCGAGGCACAGCGCCAGCGCCGTCGGCTGCGTGTAGGCGGGATTCGCGATACGCCCCGCTGCGCGCCCGGCGCCAATGGCGTCGCCGAGCGCGAGGCCGAGCCAGGCCCCACGCAGACGCTCGCGCCGGCCCACGGCCGAGGCTTCCGTTACCGCGGCCCGGGTCGTCGCCGCGGCGGACCCGTCGAGCCACGCTCGCACGAACTCCTCCTGCGCCTCGGTTTCAGGGATTTCCGTCCATCGGCTCGACTGCGAAGACTGCTTCCAGCCTTCCCGAAGCTCCTGCAGCGCCCGTTCGGTGCTGCCCCGCTGATTCGCCAGCCAGCATCCGGCGACGGTCGCACTGCGCCCGATACCCGCCCGGCAGTGCACGTACACCACGTGACCGGCCGCCAGCGCATCGTCGAGAAGCACCAGGATGCGCTCCATCGTCGCGCGGTCCTCCGGCACGTCGTGGTCGAGGATCGGCTGGCGCAGGTATTCGACCCGACGCCCGGACGGCGTCGCGAACGGCAGCAGTGCCTCGTAGGACGCAATCTCCTCCGGCTGGGTCAGGTCGATGAAGCAGGTGACGCCGGCCGCCAGGAAGCTGTGCAGGCGCTCCATGGCCTCGGCCCGCGAATACGACCCGGGATGCTCGCCGACCAGCAGGCGCCCCGGAACGACCCAATAGCAGGCCGGGACGGGCTTCGGCGGAATCCATTCGCGGGAGCTCGGCGGGGTCGGCATGGGCACCATGATACGGCAGAGGCGACCCCGGGGGCTGTGGGCCACCGCTAGCGTATGAGAGACTTGGGCGTATTCGCTATCGGGGGAGACCGTCAGTGCTGAAACAACTCGCAGCCCGCAAGTCGGTTGCGTCGATCGTGCGCGAGCTCGAAACCGGCCCGAAGCTCAACCGGGTCCTCGGTCCGGGCAGCCTGACCGCCGCCGGCCTCGGCGCGATGATCGGCAGCGGCATCTTCGTCCTGACCGGCACAGTCGCCGCCGAGCACACGGGCCCCGCGATCATGCTCGCGTTCCTCATCGCTGCCGTCGGCTGCGGCCTCGCCGCGCTTTGCTACGCGGAACTGGCCGCGATGATCCCGGTCTCGGGCAGCGCCTACAGCTACACATACGCGACGCTGGGCGAAGGCGTCGCCTGGTTCGTCGGCTGGAACCTCGCCCTCGAGTACGTGATGTCCGCGGCGGCCGTCGCCGTCGGCTGGTCGGGCTACGTGGTGAACCTCTGCGAGGAGGTCGGCATCCACTTTCCGTCGGCGCTCATCAACGCCCCGCTCGGCAAGCTGGCCAATGGCCACCTCGCCCCGACCGGCGCGCTCATCAACGTGCCCGCGGTGTTCATTGTCGCGATGCTGACCTGGGTCTGCTACGTGGGCGTGAAGGAATCGACGCGCCTCAACAACATCATGGTGATCGTGAAGGTCGCGATCATCCTGTTGTTCATCTGCGTCGGCTTCAAGTACATCGACACGACGAAGTGGCACCCGTTCCTGCCGCAGAACACCGGCGACTTCGGTCATTTCGGCTGGAGCGGCGTCGTGCAGGGCGCCGCGATCATCTTCTTCGCCTACATCGGATTCGACCAGGCCGCGACCACGGCGCAGGAAGCGCGCAATCCGCAGCGCGACCTGCCGATCGGCATCCTCGCGGCGCTGGTCATCTCGACGACGCTATACGTCGTGATGGCCTCCGTCATGACGGGCATGGTCGATTTCAAGCTGCTCGACGTGGCCGCGCCGGTCGCCGTCGCGCTCGACGCGCACCCGGAACTGAAGTGGCTCGGCCTGCCGGTGAAGATCGGCGCCATCATCGGCATGACGTCGGTCATCCTGATGTCGATCCTCGGGCAGCCGCGCATCTTCATGGCGATGTCGCGCGACGGACTGCTGCCGACCGCGATGCAGAAGGTGCACCCCAAGTACCGCACGCCGCACGTCGCCACCATCGCGACCGGCATCATCGCAGCCGCGTTCGCCGGCGTCTTTCCGCTCGACGTGCTCGGCGAGCTGATCTCGATCGGCATCCTGCTGGCGTTCACCGCGGTGTGCGCGGGCGTGCTGGTGCTGCGCAAGACTCAGCCGGATGCGGTGCGGCCGTTCCGCGTGCCGGGCGCGGCGTTCACCTGCATCGCGGGCGCCATCGTGTGTCTCGGCATGACGCTCGCCCTGCCCCACGACACCTGGATCCGGCTGCTCGGCTGGTCGATTGTCGGCACGATCGTGTACTTCGGGTACGGGTTCAAGCACAGCCGGCTGCGGCGCGAGAATGCGGACGGCACGGCAATCTGACGCCGACACAAGGCGCGGAAGAACGCGGCAGCAAGATCGGAGAAGAGGCGCGCAGTCGGCTGCCGTCTACGGCCGGTTACGCGGCATCGCGTGATTCACCGGGGCCGAGTTCGCCTTCCCACTTGGCGACCACGGCGGTCGCGATCGAGTTGCCGACCACGTTGGTCGCGCTGCGCCCCATGTCGAGGAAGTGGTCCACCGCGAGGATCAGCAGCAGACCCGCCTCCGGGATGTGGAAGAACGACAGCGTCGCCGCGATCACCACCAGCGACGCGCGCGGCACGCCCGCCATGCCCTTGCTCGTCACCATCAGCAGCAACAGCATCGTGAGCTTCTGCGCGAGCGTGAGGTCGATGCCGTACGCCTGCGCGATGAACAGCGTCGCGAACGTGCAGTACATCATCGAGCCGTCGAGGTTGAACGAGTAGCCGAGCGGCAGCACGAAACTCGCGATGCGCTTCGAGGCGCCGAAGCGCTCGAGCGCCTCGAGGGTGCGGGGATAGGCCGCTTCGGAACTCGCCGTCGAGAACGCGAGCAGCACCGGTTCGCGGATCTCGCGGATCAGCCGCCGCACGCGCCCGCCGAGCACGAGCCCGCCGAGCAGCGCCAGGATCAGCCACAGGATCCCGATCGACAGGTAGAACGAGCCGATGAACTTGCCGTAGGTCAAGAGGATGCCGAGGCCCTGCGTCGTGACCGTCGCGGCAATCGCCGCGAAGACCGCCAGCGGCGCGACCAGCATCACGTAGCCGGTGACCTTGAGCATCACCTCGGCCAGCCCGTTGATCGCCTGCAGCAGCACGCGCGCCTTGGCGCCGACCGCACCGAGCCCCACGCCGAAGAAGATCGAGAACACGACGATCTGCAGGATCTCGTTGTTGGCCATGGCCTCGGCCGCCGATTTCGGCACGAGGTGCGTGACGAAGTCCTTCAGCGTCAGCGCGGCTGCGCCGAGACCGGCCGTCGCGTCGGCGGGCGGCAGCGGCAGCGAAAGCGACGCACCCGGCTGCAACAACGTGACCATCAGGATGCCGAGCAGCAGCGAGATCACCGAGGCCATGACGAACCACGCGAACGTGCGCAGCCCGATGCGGCCGAGATGGGAGGATTCGCCCATGTGGGCGATCCCGCCGACCAGCGTCGAGAACACCAGCGGCGCGATGATCATCTTGATCAGCCGCAGGAAGACATCGGTGACGATCGAGAAGTACCCGCCGATGCGCGCCAGGGCATCGGGGTCGGTGACGCCCTGGTGCAGGAATCCGCCGACGAGGATCCCGAGGACCATCCCCGCGAGGATGTAGGACGTGAAGCGCTTGGCCAATCCGATTTCCCCGGGAGAGCGTGGCAGCGGGGACTCTGCCGGGTAACGGCCGCAGGCGCAACCGCCTCAGGTTTCGTCCCAGGGCTCGCGATCGCCCGGTTCGGGAAGACTGGCGTCCGCGGCGGCCGCGGCCCGCAGCGACTCCAGTCGCGCGAAGTCAAACGTGGCCGGGTCCGCGAGATGCGAGGTCGCGACGTTGCCGAGCGCGGAGAAGATGGCCTCGGTGCGCCCGGGATGCTCCTGCTCCCACTCGGCGAGCATCTTCTTCACCTGCACGCGCTGCATGTTCTGCTGCGAGCCGCAGAGCGTGCACGGGATGATCGGGAACTGCCGCACACGGGCGTAGCGCTCGATCTCGCGCTCCGGCACGTAGGCGAGCGGCCGGATCACCACGTGGCGCCTGTCCTCGGAGAGCAGCTTCGGCGGCATCGCCTTCAGGCGCCCGCCGAAGAACATGTTCAGGAACAGCGTCTCGACGATGTCGTCGCGATGGTGCCCGAGCGCGATCTTGGTGATGCCGTTCGCGGCCGCGTAGCGATAGAGCGCGCCGCGCCGCAGCCGCGAGCAGAGCCCGCACATCGTGCGGCCCTCCGGGATCACGCGCTTCACCACGCGGTACGTGTCCTGCTCGATGACGTGAAACGGCACGCCGAGCGCGGTCAGGTACTCGGGCAGCACGTGCCGGGGAAAGCCGGGCTGCTTCTGGTCGAGGTTCACGGCGACGAGTTCGAACCGGACCGGCGCGCTGCGCTGCAGGGACAGCAGCACGTCCAGCATCGTGTACGAGTCCTTGCCGCCCGACAGGCAGACCATGACGCGATCGCCTTCGGCGATCATGCCGAAGTCCTCGATGGCCTTGCCCACGAGGCCGCGCAGCCGCGCCTGCAGCTTCCTGAACGTGTTGGAGGGCGGCCGCTGCCCGGGCGCAAGACTGCGGGGAGCGTGCGCGCCCAACGACTCGGCGGCCACTATTGCGGCGCCTCGAGGTACTTCGCCTCGGCGTAGCGCAGCCACGGCGTCGCGGAGAGTTCCCTGCCGGTCGCGTTCTTGATCAGTTCCTGCGCGTTCACGCGCGCGCCCGCGCCGTGCACGTTCTGCCGCAGCCAATCGAACAGGCTGCCGAAGCGGCCGGCTGCGATCTCGCCGTCCAGCCCCTCGATCTCGTTGCGCAGGCTCTCGTACAGCTGCGCCGCGATCAGCGAACCGAGCGCGTACGACGGAAAGTAGCCGAACGAGCCGATGGCCCAGTGCACGTCCTGCAGGCAGCCCTCGGCGTCGTTGGCGGGCCGCAGCCCGAGCCGCTTGTTGAGGCCGTCCTTCCAGGCTTCGGGCAGGTCCCTGACCGGCAGCGAGCCGTCGAGGATCCGCTGCTCGAGTTCGAAGCGCACCAGGATATGCACCGGGTACGTCAGTTCGTCGGCGTCCACGCGGATCGCGCCCCTGCGCACGCGGATCAGCGTCTGGTAGAGGTTCTCGACCTCCCACTCGGGGCCGGAGACGCCGTAGTGCTTTTCGAGCAGCGGTCGCAGCCACGTGAGGAACGGCCGGCTGCGCGCGATGATCATCTCGAGCAGCAGCGACTGGCTTTCTTCGAGCGCCATGCCGCGGTCGCGCCCGACCGGCTGGTCGCGCCACGCTTCGGGCAGCCCGAGGTCGTACATCGCCTGCCCGCCCTCGTGCAGCACGCCCATCAG
>Ga0209048_10006030_pt1 | contig 11385 bp, 11 predicted proteins | sample FrelakmetCRP12CR_FD_187146 | JGI IMG/M metagenome (GOLD analysis project Ga0209048, IMG submission 187146) | Freshwater lake sediment microbial communities from the University of Notre Dame, USA, for methane emissions studies - CRP12 CR (SPAdes)... | ecosystem: Environmental > Aquatic >... | reverse complement strand
CTCGCGGTGGATGTCCTGGGTGCCGCAGATGAAGCGGACCGACGACATGCCGTAGCCGCGCGACTCGAGCCCCTCGTGCGCCGCCTTGACGACGTCGGGGTGGCTCGAGAGCCCGAGGTAGTTGTTGGCGCACATGTTGATGACTTTTTTGAGGGGCGCCCCGGTCGGGAATTCGACCTCGATGTCGGCCGCCTGGGGCGAGTGGATGTAGCGCTCCTGCTTGAAGAGGCCGGCGTCCTGGATGCCCTTGAGCTGCGTTTCGTAGGTCCTGCGTATCTTGTCGCTGTAGGCCATGGCCTTAACCTTTCTTCGCTACGAATTCCTCGACGAGTGTCGCGATCTTGTTGACCGAGTCGAAGGCCTCGGGGGTCGCCTTGTCGTCCGGGATCTGGATTGCGTACTTGTTTTCGAGGAACCGCTTCAACGAAACCATCGAGAACGAGTCCACGATGCCGCCTGAGATGAGCGGCGTGTCGTAGGTGAGGGTCTCGCTGTCGTCTTCGAGATATTCCTTGGTCACGTAATTCAGGACGGTGTCCTTCAAGCCTTCCAGTGCCATGGTCGTTCTCCTTATTCGTATTTTCCTAATCGTTCTCGAGGGTCGACGTGTCGCCGATCTCCTCGCCCCACTCCTTGGCGTGAAGAATGCGGCGCATGATCTTGCCGCTCCGTGTCTTGGGGAGCGACGGCACGAACTCGATCTCCTGCGGCATGGCCAGCGGCGAGAGTTTCTTCCGGATGAAGTTCATGATGTCGAGGTCGAGGTCCTGGCTGGCCGTGAATCCGGGCTTGAGCGCCACGAAGGCCTTGACGACTTCCAGGTTGATCGGGTCGGGCTTCGAGACCACGGCCGACTCGGCCACCGCCGGGTGCTCGAGAAGGGCCGATTCGACCTCGAACGGACTGACCAGGTGGCCGGCCGTGTTGATGATGTCATCGTCGCGGCCGGCGAACCAGAAGTAGCCGTCCGCGTCGAGCTTGGAGCGGTCGCCCGTGATGTACCAGCCGTTCCGGAATTTCTTTTGGAAAGCCTCTTCGTTATTCCAATACGTCCGCATCCGGGAAGGCCAGTCGAACTTAAGGCCGACGAGGCCGATCTTGCCGTGGGTCGTATAAGGCTCGTTCTTGACCGGGTCGAGGACGGTGCCCGTGATGCCCGGAAAGGGCTTGCCCATAGAGCCCGCCCGGACCTCCATGCCCGGGTAGTTGCTTATGACGATGCAGCCCGTCTCGGTCTGCCAGTAGGTGTCGTAGAAGGGCTTGCCGAAAACCTTCTCCGACCAGACGACCGCCTCGGAGTTCAATGGCTCGCCGACGCTCGCCAGGTGGCGGAGCGAGGAGAGGTCGAACTTCTTGACGATCTCGTCACCCGCCTTCATCAGGGAGCGAATGGCCGTCGGGGCGGAATACCACATCGTAACCCGCCGCTTCTCGATGAACTTGTACCAGGCCTCGGCCGAGAACCCGGCGTCCATGACGCCCTGGGTGACACCCAGGGCGAACGGGGCGATGATCCCATAGGACGTCCCGGTGACCCAGCCCGGGTCGGCTGTGCACCAGTAGATATCGTCCTCCCTGAGGTCGAGGGCCCACTTGGCCGTGAGGTACTGGGAAATCAGGGAGGAGTGAACGTGCTTGACGCCCTTGGGCATGCCGGTCGTACCGGAGGTGTAGTGGAGGACGGAAGGCGACTCGGCCTTGGTCGGGTGGATATCGAGGCGCTCGACGGCCGCGGCTTTCTCCAGGGAGAAAGCGACCTCGCGGTCCTTGAGCGGGGAAGCGCCGTCGTGGTCGACGAGGATAATGTGCCGGACGTGAGGCAGCTTCTCGAGGATCTTGCGGACTTTGGGGGCGTGCTTCTTCTGGGTGATGACGGCCGACGTCTCGGCGTTTGAGAGACGGACGAAGAGCGACTCGTCGCCGAAGGCCGAAAACAGGGGCTGGGCGATGGCCCCGATCTTCAGGATGCCCAGGAATCCCAGGTAGAGCTCGGGGATCTTGTCCATGAACAGGCAAATTCGCTCGCCATCCTTCAGGCCGAGGCCCCGAAGGAAAGCGCCGATGGTGTTCGTAGCCAAACGGATGTCATTGTAGGTGAAGGTCTTTTCGGCGCCGGCGTGCCCTTCCCAGTACAGGGCGACCTTCGAACCTTTCCCCTGTTGGCAGATCCGGTCCGTGCAGTACCAGCCGATGTTGATGACGTCGCCGGGCTTCCAGCCGAGCTCCTTCTCGGCGATCTGCCAGGAGAAGTTCTTCGCCCGCTCGTCATAAGAGCCGATATTGGACATGATGATCGATCCTCCGTTCGTGTTCATTCCGGTTTTTTTTCAAGGACGACGACCGCCTTGGCCAGGTCCTTGATATGGGACAACGAGACCTGCATCCCTGTAATCCCGTGGGCCCGGCAGAACTCATTGACCTTGCCGTGGACGAAAAGCTCGGGCTTGCCCAGGGTATTGTTGACGACCTCGATCTCGGAGAATTTATGCCCGCCGCTCCAGCCCGTGCCCATGGCCTTGAGGAAGGCCTCCTTGGCCGCGAATCGGGCGGCATAGTGGAGGGCGGGCCGGTGCTTGGAGTCGCAATAGGCGATCTCAGTCGGGGTGAAGAGCTTCTCCTTGAGGCTCACCGTACGGATGAGCTTTTCCTCGACCCTTTGGACCTCGATGATGTCCGTACCTACTCCGAAAATCAATGACTTATGTGCCTTTCGTCTACGGATGCGCGGGCCCGCGGCGCTTGGCAGGCCGGAGAGGCGGCCGGTTCAGCCGTGGTCCCGTAAAGACGGAATAGTATTATAGATAACGGGCGGGAAATGTCAAAGCCAGGAAACGCCGGACATCCAAGAAGGGGTCAAGTCTACGCAATGCCAGCTTTTTCTTGAAATCGCCCAGATTTCGACTTTCTTTTTTACTCCGGTTCGGCACCAAATGAAAAACGTCGCGGTTCCCGCTTAGAGACCTGCCACGACTTTCTTGAGTTTCGCCCGGACCTCAAGCCCCACCGGCTCGAGGGCCGGCTTTTGGACCGCCTGCATGGAAGCGACGGGATCGATGGCCGCGACTTCGACCCGGCCGTCCGCCGTCTCCTGGACGATGACGTTGCACGGCAGCATTAGGCCGATTTTGTCCTCGGCCAGGAGTGCCTTGTAGGCGTTCGGAGGATTGCAAGTGCCGAGGATGCGATAATTCCGGAAGTCCGCGTTGAGTTTCTCTTTCAGGGTCTTCCTGATGTCGATTTCAGTCAGGATGCCGAAGCCTTCCTTTTTAAGCTCAGCTTTAACCTTTTCAACAGCCTCATCGAACGGGACATCGATCGTTTTGCTAAAATAGTAACTCATCCCCATAGCCTCCGTTATTCTTCTGCTTCACGTACTCCGGCCGAAGCCGGGGATATTATAGGAGGAAGGGCGGTAAAAGCAAGGAAGGTCGTCAGGCGCTTCGGCCGAGGAGCCCGAGGAAGTCCGCTTCGAGGAGGTAATGATAGCCCAGGAGACGTCCGTCGTACACGATATTGAAGACTCCGTAAGGAGAGGGCGCGCGGGCTTGGACGCCGGCGGCCGTCCGGAATTCGACGACGCGGGCCTTGATCTTCTTCCTGGCCGCGACGTCCAAAAGGATCCGGGTCGCGTCCGGAAGATAGGGGCACTGGTCCGACCTGAGGATGGTCAGCCCGCCGCCGAACCGCGCCGCCCGCGCCGCCCAATCATGGGGGAACGAAGGCTCGGGACCGGGCCTGAGCTTTTTGACCATGAGGGTGAAGGAAGGCGGGGCCGTGTCGACGGCTTTGAAACCGCGGCCCTCGAGCAATTTTTTCCCGGCCAGCCAGTTCCCCTCGCTCGTCACCATGGCCACGCCGGCCATCCCGGCTATCTTGGCGTCCTTGACGCACCCGTCAAGGAGGACGGCCCCGAGACCCTTTCCCTTACTCCTCCCAACGACCCAGAGGCAATGAATGACCATGTAGTCCTTGGCCTTCACGGCCCGCCAGGCGTATTCGCCGGGAATATATTCGATGAAGCCGCGCTCCGGCAGCTTTAGCATCTTAATCCGCATCCCTTCGCCGAATCGCGCCGTGACCCAGGCGAGCTTCCGGAGAAATCCCTCGGACTTCCGTCTGCTCATGTAGCAAAAGAAGCCCGTGTCCTCGACGTTGGACCCGTCCACGTTGATGATCTCTGTCTTTCCGGTCATTGTCAGCGCCTCCCGCGGCCTCAACAAGGATTCCCTTGCGATGACGCCGCAATATTATACAGGATGGCGGCGGGGCTCGAAAGCGGGCCCAACACGAGCAACAGAGGAAAGTTGTCCGGGGCTGAAGCCGGTGTCCCCATATTTCCCTGCAGTTCTCCATCGGTTGACCGGGTCCGCGGCTTGGGATATAAGGGGGCTCGATGATACAAGACGCTCCGCCTGATCCTTCGCTCAAGGCAGTCCCCCCTTCCCCGCCTCACAAAACTCGCGCCCTGGCCCTTCTCGCCCTGGTCGAGTTCCTCGGCATGTCGGTCTGGTTCTCGGCCTCGGCCGTCGTGCCGGCACTCACGGCGGCCTGGAATCTCGGCCCATCGGGCCAAGCTTGGCTGACCATGTCCGTCCAGCTCGGCTTTGTGGCCGGGGCCTTCGGGTCGGCCGTCCTCAACCTCGCCGACCGGCTCTCCTCGCGCTTGCTTTTTTCCTTCTCGGCCCTTCTTGCGGGCGCCACGACTTTCTTTATCCCGGCATCGGGGTGCGGATCGGGGGCGGCCATTGTCCTGCGCTTCCTGACGGGACTTTTTCTTGCCGGCGTCTATCCGGTCGGGATGAAGATCATGGCCACCTGGACGCGCAGCGACCGCGGCTGGGGGATCGGCTTGCTCGTGGGCGCCCTCACTGTTGGCTCGGCCGCCCCTCACCTCCTCCGGGCCTTCAGCGCTGTGTCCGACTGGAGGCCCGTCCTTTTTCTGAGCGCCGCGCTGGCCGCGGCCGGGGGCCTTATAGCGCTCCTCTTCGTTACGGAGGGCCCCGACCGGGCGCCCGCTCCCCGCTTCAATTGGAAATACGCCGGCGAGATCTGGCGGGACAAGGGAATGGCTTTGGCCAATTTGGGCTACTTTGGTCACATGTGGGAACTCTACGCCATGTGGACCTGGGTGCCGATGTTTCTCGCGGCTAGCTTCAGGAGCTCGGGAATCGGGGATCGGTGGGCCCCGATTGCGTCCTTCGCCGTGATCGCAGTCGGAGGAGCTGGAAGCCTGGCAGCCGGGAAACTGGCTGACCGCGTTGGAAGGACCGCCATCACCTCGGCGGCGATGGCCGTAAGCGGTACTTGCTGTCTCGCCGCCGGACTTATTTTCGGCGGGAATCCCCTGCTCCTGTCCCTCCTCTGCCTTGTCTGGGGCTTCGCCGTGGTCGCCGATTCCGCCCAATTCTCCGCGGGCGTGAGCGAGTTGTGCCCGGTCGAGCGGACAGGCACGGCCCTCACGCTCCAAACAAGCCTGGGATTCCTACTGACTCTCGTAACGATCCGCTTGGTGCCAACCCTGGAGCGCCTCGTTACCTGGCGCTGGGCCTTCGGCTTCCTCGCTCTAGGTCCGGCGGTCGGGATCTGGGCGATGCTCAGGCTCCGCCGTCTCCCCGCAGCGGCGAAGATGGCCTCCGGCCGCCGCTAACTCGCTAATTCGGGGAAACACCATCCATTTCCCAATTACAGCGCTAGTGAGAGAAATGCCGGCAATTTTTGTAAATAGATATTGTGTCCCAGATTTTCCGCCCTATTTCCGATGGATGAGCATCGTCGAAGCCTGGGCGGTCGGCATGACGATCATCTCGCTGATGTTGACGTGAGGCGGCCGCGTCGCGCACCAGACGACCGCTTCGGCGATATCGTCAGGCGAGAGCGGCGTAACCCCCTGGTAGACCTTGCCGGCCCGGTCCGTGTCGCCATGGAAGCGGACAACGCTGAACTCCGTTTCGACCATGCCCGGCGCGACCTCGCTCACCCGGATGGGCGTCCCGTTCAGGTCGAGGCGCAGGCCCTTCGACAGGGCCCGGACGGCGTATTTCGTGGCGCAGTAGACGTTGCCGCCGGGGTAGACCTCATAGCCGGCGATGGAGCCGATGTTGATGATGTGCCCGCTCCCCCGCTCGACCATGCCCGGGATGACGGTCCGGCTGACATAAAGCAGGCCCTTGACATTGGTGTCGATCATTTCCTCCCAGTCGCTGAGAAGCCCTTCATGCAGCTTGGCCAGCCCGCGGCTCAAGCCCGCGTTGTTGACCAGGACTTCTATAACGCGCCAATCTTTGGCCAGCCCGGCGACCGCCTTCTCGACCGCGGGCTGGTCCCGCACGTCGAGGGCGAAATGATGAACCGGCACGCCGAATTCCTTCTTGAGCTCCGCCGCGAACATCTTGAGGCGGCCGGTCCGGCGGGCGCACATGAGGATCTTCGCTTCCTGCCCCGCGAACGCCCGGACGCAGGATTTCCCGATCCCCGAGCTCGCGCCCGTCACGAAAACGACCTTATCTTTCAAAGAATACATATCTTTTCTCCTTTGATTCTTTCCGGCCTAACTTATATAAATTCGGAAATTAGTATTGTGTCCCCAAATTAGCGCCTTGTCCAGCCCGAGCCGCCGCATGATTGACAGTCCGGCACCCCGCGTTTATATTGTCTGCGCGTGAACGGCGGCGCCATCGCCGGGCCGCCGGTCTCATGACACAGGAAACATAGGAGGGGACAATGGCTCCAAAGCAAATCCCGAGACGCGGCTTCCTGGCATCACTCCTGGCCGGTATTCCCTTGATGGCCCTCGACTGGGAAAGCTTTCCCCGGGGCGCGCAGGAGCTCGGCCGCAAGGACAACGACTATGACGCCGTCATCATCGGCGCCGGCCTGGGCGGCCTCAGCTGCGGCGCCGCTTTCGCCCGCCAGGGCTTCCGGACCCTCGTCCTCGAAAAACATAATAAGCCGGGGGGTTACGCCACAACCTTCCAGCGGCCGGGCGGTTTCGTCTTCGACGCCTCGCTCCATTCGACAACTGTCTCCGCCAGGAACGGCGTCTTTGACTTAATCCCCGGGTTCCCGGAGATCACGGGCATCGAATTCGTGCCGCACCCCACTCTCTACCGGGTGATCTACCCCGACCATGACATCCGGGTCCCGGACCGGGATCTCCCGGCCTACGTCGCCGACCTGGTCGGCAAGTTCCCTGACGAGAAGGAGGGAATCGTAGGGATTTTCGATGATATGAAGGGTCTTGCGGCCGATATCGGCAGGATTTCCGCCGCCGGGGGCCGCCCCGACATGACCCGTTTCGCCCAGGACTATCCCTATCTCGCCAAGACGATGGGAAAGACCTGGGGGGCCATGGTGGACGCCCGCCTCAAGAATCTCAAACTCAAGGCCATCGTTTCGGCCCTCTGGGGCTACTACGGCCTCCCGCCGTCGAGGCTCTCTCCCTATTATTACGCCCTCCCGACGATTGGATACCTCCTGGAGGGCGGTTTCTATCCGGTCGGCAAATCCCAAAAAATCAGCAACGCTTTCGCCGAATTCATCGAGAACCACGGCGGCAAGGTCATGCTCGGCACGCGGGTCGAGAAGATCCTGCTCAAAGACGGCACCGCCATCGGCGTGCGGACGGCCGACGGCCGGGAGTTCAGGGGAAAGGCCGTCGTGTCGAACGCCAACGCTCCCGACACCTTCAGGAAGATGATCGACGACCCCGGCCTGGTCAAGGCCTCCCTGGCCAGGATGGAAAGGCTCAGCATCAGCCTCTCCACGTTCCAGGTTTTCCTCGGCTTGAAGAAGAACCTCATCCGGGAGCTCGGGATCAAGGACACGGAGATCTTCTACAACACGGGTTACGATATCGAGGAGGATTACAAAGCGTCGGTCCGCGGCGATTTCACGAACCCAGGCTTCGGCGCGACCCTCTACGACAATTTGTACAAGGGGTATTCCCCCGAAGGGAAGAACACCCTATCCATTATGACCCTTCAGGGCTTCGAACACTGGGAAAAATACGAGGCCGACTATTTCGCCGGAAAAAAGGACGCCTACAAAGCCGAGAAGACCCGGATGGCCGACATCCTGATCGACCAGGCCGAGAAGATCCTTCTCCCGGGATTGCGCAAGGCCATCGAGGTCAGGGACGTGGCGACCCCTCTCACCAACCTCCGCTACACCGCGAACACGCGGGGCGCCATCTACGGCTGGGACCAGACGCTCGACGATTCTGGCCCGTCGCGATTCCCCCAGCGGACGCCCGTCAAGAACCTCTATCTCGCCGGCGCCTGGACAAACCCCGGCGGCGGCTACGGCGCCTGCATCCCGAGCGGTCTCCAGTGCTTCGCCGAGATCATGAGAAACTGGAAGGAGAAATGATGTTGAAGAAATGGCTGATCGCCGCCCGTCCTTGGTCCTGGCCCGCGTCGACCATGCCGGTCGTCTTCGGGACGTCGCTCGCCGTCGTCATCGGCGGGGCGCCGTTCTCTCTCCTCCGCTTCCTCTGGGCCCTCGTGACCATGATGGTGCTTCACAGCGCGGCCAACATGCTCAGCGACGTCTTCGATTTCCGCCGCGGCCTGGACAAGGATGTGACGCCGGTGAGCGGAGCGATCGTCCGCGGGCTTCTGACGGGTAAGCAGGTCCTGGCCGGGTCCGTGGTGCTCTTCGCGATCGGGGCGGCCTCGGGCCTCCTCATCGCCCTCGCGACCGGAAAGGCCCTCCTCGTCATCGGCGGCGCGGGAATCGCCGTCGGGGCGTGTTATTCGCTCCTCAAGGCGCATGCCCTGGGCGACCTGGCCGTCCTGCTTAATTTCGGGCTCCTGGGTTCGGCCGGGGCCTGGACGGTCCAGACCCGGAGTTTCTCCTGGCTGCCCGTCCTCTGGGTGGTCCCCATGGCCATGCTCGTCAGCGCCATCCTTCATGCCAACAACTGGCGGGATACCCTGTCCGACAGGGAGCGCCGCGTGAATACCGTGGCGGGGATCCTCGGGGACAAGGGCTCGCTCTTTTATTACGGCTTCCTCATTTTCACCGGCTTTGTGTTCGACCCCGCCCTCATCGTCCTGCCACGTCTCGCCGGCGGCCAGCTGATACCGATGCCCTGGACGTTCTTCGTCGTCTTCCTCGCGCTCCCGAGCGCCCTCAAGCTCTGGGGCCGGGCCGTCCGGCGCCGGACACCCCGCCAGCCCATGGACTTCATCATCCTCGACGGGGCCACAGCCAACCATAACCTCGTCTTCGGTCTGCTCAGCACGGCCGCCGTCTGGCTCGAGGCTCTCCGGCGATGCCTGTGAAAGGGGACGCGCGGCGGCCGGCGAGCGCAGCCCTGGCGGGGATCATCATCCTGACCGGGGTCCTCTTCGCGCTGCTCTTCAAGTTCCATCGCCTCGGCCCCTTGGACTTCTGGTGGTGGATGGGTCTGAACGTTTTTCTGGTCGCGGGGCTGGGCTTTGCGGCCGACGGGGATTACGCGGCCAGGCTCAGGTCGGACCTTCGAACAGGATTCGCTCGGAAAGCGGGCCTGGGACTCGTTTCGGCCGTTGTGCTCTACGGCCTTTTCGCGGCCGGCAGGCTGGCGGCTCTCGAGATTTTTCCCTTCGCCGCTTCAGGCATCGCCTCGGTCTACGGCCTCAAAACGGGAGCGGGAATCGCGCGCGTCGCCCTTCTCGTCGGCCTCCTCATCGGGCCCGGGGAAGAAATCGTCTGGCGGGGCTTCCTCCAGGAAAACCTCGGCCGCCGGCTCGGACGGACCGGGGGGCTCGTTCTGACGGCCCTCGTTTACGCCGGCGTGCATATCGGGAGCGGCAACACCATGTTGGTCCTTGCGGCCGCCGTCTGCGGCGTTTTCTGGGGACTGCTTTACACGGCCTGGCGCTCGCCCGTGCTCAACGCCGTGAGTCATACCGCCTGGGCCCTGATGATCTTCATCATTCGGCCGCTCTGACGCGACCACTCAACGCCGGAGATGCTCGACGAGGACCCTGACGCCGATCCCGATCAGGATCAGGCCGCCCAAAAGCTCCGCCCGCCTTCCGACAACCCGGGCGACGACCGGCCCGAGCCTGGCGCCGATGATCGTCATGAGGAAACAGACGACCCCGATGACCGCGGCTGGAAAAAGGATGCCGCTCTTGATAACGCCCAGGCTCAGTCCGACGGCCAGGGCATCGATGCTCGTGGCCACCGAAAGGACCAGCAGCCGGGCCCCCTTCGTTTGGTCGGGCCGGCAGGCCTTCTCCTCATCGCTCAAGTGGAAGGATTCGTAGATCATCCGGCCGCCGATCGCGGCCAGCAACCCGAAGGCCAGCCAGTGGTCGAAACTCCGGGTGATGCGCACCACGCTCTCCCCGGCGAACCACCCGAGGACGGGCATGCCGAACTGGAAAGCCGCGAAAAAGAAGGCCATGCGGACGGCCTGCCGCATCGTAAGGCCCTTCTGCCCACAGGCCAAGCCCATGGATACGGCAAAGCAGTCCATCGCCAGCGCGACGGCCAGGCCCAGGACGAGAACGAGCGACATCCTTATTCCTCCGATTTGCGCTCCATTATATCAAAGCTTGCGGGGCCTCTCTACTATGGGCCCGAGGGCAGGGCCGAGGGGAATGGCCGGAACGTCATGTGCGGCTTAGCGCAAGACGCACTCTGGAGTGGAGGACATCCTCTCGGCCCTGACGGAGGATAAAGCCGGGACAGGGCCCGCCGGTCGTGTTATAATGGCCAATTAGGCTGAGCCCATGGCGAGCACAGAGAGCATCATCCTTCGCGGCGTCAAGGTCCACAATCTCAAGTCCATCGACCTCGACGTCCCCCTCAACAACCTGATCGTGGTGACCGGTGTGAGCGGGTCGGGGAAGTCGTCGCTCGCCTTCGACACCCTCTACGCCGAGGGGCAAAGGCGCTACATCGAATCCCTGTCCTCCTACGCCCGACAGTTCCTCGAGCGTATGGACAAGCCGGACGCCGACCTCATCGACGGCATCCCGCCGGCCATCGCCATCCAGCAGAAAGCCGCCACCAAGAATCCGCGCTCGACCGTGGCCACGGTCACCGAGATCTTCGATTTTCTCCGGGTCCTCTACGCCCGGATCGGGACGGTCCACTGCCTGAAATGCGGCCGCCCGGTCAGGCGGGATACCATCGACAGCGTCATCGAGGACCTGGAGCGCCTGCCGGCCGGAACGAGGGCCCTCATCACGTTCTCCTGGCCCGGCGAGAAAGGCACGGCGCTCCTCAAGAAAGAGGGCTTTTCAAGGATCGTCGTGGATGGTGCGGTCGTCGACATCAACGGCGCCGCGGCGGCCACAAGGAAGGCCCCGCTCGACGTCCTGGTCGACCGGATCTCCATCCGGACCGACGAGCGGGAGCGCCTGGCCGACTCCCTGGAGATGGCCCTCA
>Ga0209048_10006029_pt1 | contig 11388 bp, 6 predicted proteins | sample FrelakmetCRP12CR_FD_187146 | JGI IMG/M metagenome (GOLD analysis project Ga0209048, IMG submission 187146) | Freshwater lake sediment microbial communities from the University of Notre Dame, USA, for methane emissions studies - CRP12 CR (SPAdes)... | ecosystem: Environmental > Aquatic >... | reverse complement strand
GCCGCCGTACTGCTCAGATCTCAATCCGATTGAACGATTCTGGTTGCACCTGAAAAACTTGGCTTGTGCCAACAAACTCCAGGACAATATCGACGAGGTTGTGAAAGCAGCAGAAAAGATCATGAGTACTCAGAATGATGAAACTTCTCATCTACGCTTTCGCCTTTCTAAAAACTTATGACGGTCCACTTAGTTACTCTGGCCTAATCCTTAGCAAGGCCCACCAGAAGCAATCATGATGTGTATCTTTGCAACCATAACACGCCGGACAACGTATATGATCAAGAGGTGAATCAACTCATGGTCATACGAATAAAGAATTCCTTCCTGAAATCAAAGCAATTTAAATACAAAGGAGTATGAGCATGACCAAAAGAGTGGCCATTTTGACGGGTGGAGGCGACGTACCCGGTCTAAACATGTGTCTTAAGAGCCTGGTCTACCGGGTAATCGACTTGGGTTTTGAACCCATTGGGGTACGCAAGGGTTGGCATGGACTGATTAATTACAACCCCAATGATCCCACGACCTACAGCGAGCATTTCATCGAACTCACCAAAAATATGGTGAGGCCCATCGACCGTACCCCAGGTTCTTTTTTGCACTCCTCACGATTGGACCCGCGCAAAACTCCCCGAGAATGGGTGCCCGAATTCCTGCGCAAGCCCAATGCTGAAAACCAGGACATGACCGACCATATAATGGAAGTGATTCACCGGCTTGGCTACCGAGCGCTGATTGTTATCGGCGACAGCGAATCTCTCAACTTTTCCGCTCACCTCAGCCAGCACGGTGTACCGATTATCGCGATCCCCAAAACGATCCATAACAACATCCCTGGCACGGATTATACGCTGGGCTTCAGCACCGGCCTGTCACGCGGGGTTGCTTTCATTCACGAATTGCGCGCCCTAGCTGGAAGCCGAGAGCACATCATGGTAGTCGAAACCTTCGCAGGGAAGTCCGGCTACGGTGCGCTGCTCATGGCATTGATGGCTGGCGCAGACCGCACGGTGATCCCCGAAGTGCCTTACGACCCCGAAAAACTGGCCTATCTGGTGCTTCAAGACAAACACCAGAACCCGGCCAACTATTCAGTCGTCATTGTTTGCGATGGGGCAAAGATAGAGGCGAGCAAGGCTGAAAAATACGCACACCTGCTCCAGCCCAAGAATCAGATCGAAGCAGCCCTGGCTGCCCACGATGAGGAAAACTATTATGGACCAAGGCTGGTAGGAAGCGGCATGGTGGCGGCTGAACTACTGGGGCACATTACTCAAGAAGGCGTCATGCTCCAACCGCTAACCTACCTGCTGCGGACCGGATCTCCCGATGGGCAAGATTTACTTGGAGGCACCAACTTTGCCTTTACCGCCGCCCGTTTGCTCACCGAAGGTAAATATGGGCGCATGACGACTTTTATCCAAAATAAGATGTGGACAGATATTGACTTAAAACTGGCCTCTGAAGGCGTCAAGAGTGTCGATGTGGATGCCTGGTATGACGTAGAAAACTACCAGCCAAAATTGAATTTGATCTGGTCGGCTGAGAATGGAAAGTAACAAGGCAGCGACGGTTTTTTGCGAGGTAATACGACAGGATCTGATAATCCCTTCCTCCTGCAGGAGTGAGACCCATGACAGAAATTGAAAACGGCCATTTGGTCCGAGTGATTGATGTGTTTAAGAGCTTCCCGCTGGGGGGTGGGGAAATTACTGTCCTGAAAGGGATTTCCTTCGAGGTTAAAACCGGGGAATTCGTCTCCATTGTCGGACCTTCAGGCAACGGCAAATCAACATTGTTGAATATGATCACCGGCATCGACCGGCCTACCGGCGGCGAAGTAATCGTTAATAGCCTGCTTATTAATAAAATGAGCGAAAACAAGTTGGCTGCCTGGCGCGGCCAGCACGTAGGTATTATCTTCCAATTCTTCCAGATGCTGCCCGCGCTCAGCCTGCTGCAAAATGTTATGCTGCCTATGGATTTCGCCAAAAAATACCGCCCTCGAGAACGTCGCGAAAGAGCTATGGAATTACTGGAGACTGTAGGGATAGGCGACCAGGCGAATAAGCTGCCAAGCATGGTTTCCGGCGGGGAGCAGCAGCGCGCTGCTATCGCCCGTTCTCTAGCAAATGATCCCGACCTTATTGTCGCGGATGAGCCTACGGGTAACCTCGATACGCGCAATGCCAACGATGTTTTCGACCTTTTTATTGGCTTAGTCAAAAAAGGTAAAACCCTCATAATGGTCACGCACGACAAAGAGCTTGCCCGGCGCGTGCCACGCGTAGTAGAAATTATCGATGGACGCATCACACGCGATGAATTTGTAGGCGGCGCGAACTGGACAGGGTATTAAAGGAACGCGGCTGAAAGCCGAGGTGTTATGGGTGTTCTCTGGAGCAAGGTTTACCGAGATCTTTGGACCAATAAAGGCCGCACTATCCTGGTGGTGCTGTCCATCGCGATCGGAGCGACAGCGATTGGGATGATCATGACGACCCGCGACCTGGTCGTGCCTGGCATGCAGAATATGTGGCAAGCCATGCACCCGGCGATGGTGAATATCTTCGTTGGACCTGCCGTTAGCATAGATCAGATTTATACCCTTAAGAAAGTAAAGGGTGTGCAAGACATCGAAGGGATGAGCAACGCAACCATTGAATGGCGTATCAATCCACAAGATGAATGGAAACAGGGCGGGATTAACCTGCGCGAGGATTACCCGTCCCAGAGGCTGAATAAAATTGAGCTGGTAAAAGGGAGCTGGCCTTCAAAAAACGTCGTAGCGATCAACAACGGAGATGACACTTTCTTCAAAATACCCATGGGAGGAACTGTCTACATTCGATTTAATAAAACGATTTACACTTTCAAAGTCGGCGGGATGGTTTATAACCAGCTTTCCCAACCGGCTCTATTCGGCGGTACCGCCCAATTTTTCGCCACGATCGATGACTACGAGCGAGTAGTCGGAAATCGAGATTTTACCCAATTAATGGTGACCGCGCCCCAATGGGACGAAAAGGCTGTCACGAACCTGGCTGCAACACTGGAAGATAAACTCGCCAAGACGGATAGAACCACTTTCCGCTTGGTAACCAACCCAAATAAACATTTCTTCCAGGATTCAATGGATGGCTTATTCTTGCTCCTGGGAGTAATGGGGGTGCTATCTTTAATCCTGGGCCTGCTGCTGGTTTACAACACCGTCACTGCCTTGATCTCTCGCCAGGTCGATCAAATTGGCGTGATGAAGGCCATTGGCGCTCAAACCGGGCATATTTTACGTTTGTTCCTGACCACTATTTTCCTATATGGCTTAATGGCCTTGATCTTGGCTGTACCCTTAGGGGTCTTAGGCGGCTGGGTAATCTCTAAATGGCTGGTAGGAAGCTTTGGCGCAAATATGGGCAACTTCCAGATTTCACAGCAGGCTATCATCGCGATGGCGCTGATCACGCTGCTGGCTCCTCTGGTGGCGAGCTTGCCGCCCATTTTTTCCGGGGCACGGATTACCGTACGCGAAGCTGTCTCTACATATGGATTGCGGACCCAGGCGGGATTGCTGGAGCGATTGCTCTCCAAGATGAAAGGTGTCTCGAGGATGGTTCTGCTGACAATTAGCAACACCTTCCGAAATAAATGGCGCGTCGTGTTGATGGAAATCACCCTGGTGCTCAGCGGCTTGATCTTTATGATGGTGATCAGCGTGCGCGACTCGGTCAATTTCACGATAAAAGACGTAGTATTTGCGATCCTAGGCGCAGATGTAACCTTTATTTTTGAAAATCCCCAACGTATCGAAACCATCCACGATGTAACCATGGCCTATCCGGATGTGAAGTCTGTAGAGTCCTGGGGGTTGGCCTCCGCCACACTACGCCCAAAAGGCAAACCGTACTCAGAAGATGACAAAAGCACTACGCTGTTTGGGGTGCCGCTGCCAACTCAGCTTTATGGATATCAACTGAGAAGCGGTCGCTGGCTGCAACCGGATGACACGTATGCTGTTGTGCTCAACAAGAAGCTAGCCGATGATGTCGGTGTGAATGTTGGCGACTGGGTAACCGTGAGGTACAGCGAAAACCATGAAAGAGACTGGTTAGTAGTTGGGCTGGTTTTCGACCCCATCATCACCACTTCTTCCAACGTGTCGCGGGAGGTTTTGCTGCGCGATACCAATGCAGTAGGCCGGACAAGCACAGTATGGATCAAATTAAAAACCAAAGATCCACAAGCACAAATCCAGATCGCCAAGAGCCTGCGTGCTTACTACGACCAAAACCAAGTCAAGGTCAGCGCACAGCGCGGCGTTTTCGGAATGGGCGGCGATGCTACGGTTGAAACGGCGCAGGCGATCATCGGCCAATTTAATTTTATGGTGATCTTGCTGGCTATGATGGCGATCATCATTGCAATAGTAGGGAGCATTGCCCTGAGCGGTGCTGTGTCGCTCAGCGTCATGGAGCGCCGCCGTGAGATCGGCGTGATGCGGGCGATCGGCGCTTCATCCAGGACCGTTTCCCGCCTTTTCATCGGAGAAGGCCTGATCCTGGGGTGGCTGAGCTGGTTGATCGCCCTGCCATTAAGCATCCCCGCAGGAAAACTCATGGTTCAAGCGCTGGGAGCGGCGTTCAAGCTGAACCTGGTCTATCATTACACTCCTACAGGAGATCTTCTCTGGCTATTTATCATCACGATACTCTCAATAGTAGCAAGCTGGCTGCCGGCACGCGGCGCAACGCGCATCAGCGTACGGGAAAGTCTGGCTTACCAATAAAAGAGCCTGGAATCCGTTTTTCTTTGGGTATAATGAACTAATTAAGTCAGGAGAAATAAAAAATGAAACCAAATTTGTTCAAAATCGTTATTTTTTTGATGATCGGTGGGCTGCTTATCTCAGCTTGCAGCTCCGCCTCTTCATCAACGAAGAATGCACAACCCACTTCCATCCCTCCAGTAGCATCGAATACGAATATCGTTGCCGAGAGCAAGATCGCACCACATGATTCTCGCGATCTTTCCTTCTTTACCAGCGGCCAGGTAAGTGAAGTTCTCGTTAAGGAAGGGGATGTCGTTAAAACGGGCGACCTGCTGGCGCGTCTGGGAGATCGCGAGCGAATCGAAGCTCAAATCTCCACTTCTGAAACCGCGTTACTGAACGCCCAACGGGCCTTAAACGATCTCAACAAGCCTGAGAACCTCGAGGTGGCCAAGGTAAAATCGGTAGGTGCGATCGCAACCGCGAATAAGGCGGTTAAAGACGCCCAGTATGCCCTGGATAATTTTAGCGTACCGACGAACCAGCAAGACCTGACACCGATGGAAGGCATTCAAGCGATGAAAAAGCTCCTGGATGCGGCGCGCACAAATTTCGAACCATATAAATATTTGGATAGCGGCAACCAGACCCGCAAAGACCTCAAAGAGAAGTTAGATAACACCCAGGCGGATTACAACACCGCTATCCGCCGTTTGGAGCTGGAGACAATCCTGGAACAAGCCCAGGCTAACCTCGATAAAGCGATCAAGGATTCCGAGGCGTTGCAGAATGGTCCCAACCCGGATGACCTGGCGTCAGCTCAAGCCAATGTAAAAACGGCGGAAGCGGCTCTGGCATCTGCCAAGGCATCATTGAAGGACCTGGATTTGGTTGCGACGATCGATGGAACGGTCGTTACACAAAACCTAGTCGTCGGCCAGCAGGTGACGCCTGGACAGCCAGCCATGACGATTGCAGACTTTTCTAATATGTATGCCCTTACCGATGATTTGACCGAAATTGAAGTCGTGGATATTTCCCCGGGTCAAAAAGTGACCGTCGTTGCCGACGCCTTGCCGGATGTTAAGATGACGGGAGTGGTTGAATCGATCAGCCGGAAGTTTGAGGAAAAACGAGGGGATGTGACCTATACAGCAAAAATCCTGCTTGATAACCCCGACCCCCGCCTGCGCTGGGGAATGACGGTCGTGACCACCTTTCAGAAGTGAGTGATGAACCTCATTATTGGGTCATCACACTAATATTATTGATCAATACCCGTGGGCTGTCCCAAAATAAGAGGACAGCCCTCGATTAATTTGCCGATAATACTCCCAGCAGATCTCGAGCATCGAGTAAGTCAGGCGTGCCAAAACCTTCAGTAAACCAGTTGAATATATCGGCTAAACACTGGCGGGCTACCTCTTGCTTACCCTGGCGTTGCCACAAGCGGCAGAGGGAGATCGTCACTCTCAACTCCCATGATTTGGATTGCTGGCTTCGGGCGCACTGAATGGCCTGGTGGTAACAATCCTCTGCTTCAGCTTCGTGGTCCCCCTGTCGTAAAAGGAGATCACCTTTTAAGCCGTAGAGCAACGAAAGGTTGAATGAACCCTGGCTGTCGAGCTCCAGGCTCATGCCTTCTTGCACACATTGTAGAGCCATTTCCAACTGACCAGCCTGTCCCAATGCGATAGCCTGCAAGGACAAACAACCCACCTGAATCTGACGAGCACCGATCGCCCTGACGGTATCAATCCCTTGCCTGATTTCTGCCAGCCCGGCTGGGATCTGACCAAGCTGAGCCAAAGAGTTACCGTGTAATGCCTTGCTAAACGCGATCCAAAGTGGGAAACCAAACCGGGTGGAGGCTTCGATAGCCGATTCCGCCAACTGCAAGGTTTTATCTTCCAACCGGCAAAAGTGATAAAGGTTTGCAGCTAACCCTAGAGCAAAAGCCAATGAGAAGGGGTGAGCGCGTTCCCTGGCTAAATCCAGGGCTTGCTCACAGCGCTGCAAAGCCTGATCCGGATAACCTAATGCCCACAATGAACGGGCCAGCCAAGTTAATATCGAGACACCCGGTTCCTGGAAAAAGATGTGTGGGTCAAACCTGGCTGGGTTGTAAGCAGCTAAAGCCCTTTCCAGAAAAGGACAGCTGGTAGAAAAATTGCCGACCGCTACATAATAGTAACCAAGCTGCCAATCGGATACCATTTTCAAAGATGGATCATCAACCTCCTGAGCTATCTGTTGTAGCTGTTGGAAAACTGCGAAGGCGGCAGCGTAGCGAGCCTGGATCGAATAATACGATCCAAGGCCAAGGAGGGTTGGTACGAGGTGCGGTTTGTTCCCTAGCTGATTGCATAGATAGCGTGACCGATCATAAGTCTCGCCCACCTGTAAATCCGAATAACCTCGGCTGGCGACTAACGGCACAGCCAGGCCCATTTGCAGTCCGAGTTCTCGTCCAGATCTGACCAAGTTATCTGGAAGCTTTTCCAACAAATTTAGCGCGCGACGGTAAAAGGCGATGGCTTCAGAATTAGCCGAGAGAAGCACACTTCGGTCAGCCGCCTGCTGGAGATAATCAATCGCCTTAGAGATCAACCCGGCTGCTTCGAAGTGCCAGGCCAATTGGACCACCATTTCATTCGCCTGATCTCCGCAGATTGACTCTAAGATGTTCCCAACAGCTTCATGGAGATGGGCGCGTTCCACCGGATCAAGCCGGTTATAGAGGTATTTCTGGAATAAAAAGTGCCGGAAACGAAAACGCGAAAATCGCGCGGGGCCCAGGCGCTGGAGACCCTGAGCAATAACCAGGTTGTGCTGCCTGCTTAACGCTCCACTAAAATTATGGAGGGATTCCTCTTCACTTACACCCTGTACATGGGCAACCAACTCGGCGGAAAAATCTTCACCTTCTACGCTGGCTATGGTGAGCGCCGTTTGCAGGGCTTCGGGCAACTTGGCAATACGTTCAGCGATGACAGCTTCAACCCGCGGAGGCAGCTTATTCCAGTCCAATGATACTCCTTCAACCCACCATCCAGCATCATCTTGAAAGAGGTCACCGCGTTCTTGAAGCCCGCGCAAGAATTCTACCGTGAACAAAGGGTGTCCGAAAGTATGCTGGTACAGCGTATCCCGGAAGGCAGCGCCTAAACGGTTCGGCTCGCTATCTAAGAATCCATCTACAAAGGATTTCCCCTCCGCATGGTCCAGATTAACCAAGATGTCACCGAAATCACGCTGACACTCGTGGACAATCGACTCCAGAGGATGCCTGGCTGAATTCCTCCCCGCTGCAAGCTCCGCTGGACGGTATGCGCCCAGGACCAGGATACGATGCCCGGGGAGCCTGCGTACCAGGTGGAAGAGCAGGCTGATGGAGGCCTCATCGGCCCATTGTAAATCATCTATAACCAACAGCAGTGTTTTGCGACGGGCAGAAGCCTGCAAAACCCGGGTATATTGCTCGAAGAGGTCAGATTGTGTTGGACGAGCACCATCCATTCCTTCCCGGCGTCTTAGATAAATATCTAGCTCGCTGGCCAGACTGCCAGGAATAGATTGCAAGCGAGATAATAATGCTTTGCCGGAAATAAAACGATCGAGTAAATCTGGACTTTGCCCCAGAATGGAGCTCACCGTCACGGGAAGGAGGGCGTAAATGCGACGAGCGAGCTCCCGGCTGATGAGTCCAGAGCTTAAGTGGGATTCAAGGTCTCCAGTCAGCATTAACAAGATTTCAAGGAATGGCAGGTAGGGGTCACCTATCCCGGTATAAGCATTACAGCGTCCGCTGACTGCCACCAGAGCGGGATAGTTTTCACAGGCGCGGCGCGCAAACTCCATCAGAAGAGCCGTCTTTCCACTACCAGGCTCCCCGATCACGAAGAGGATTTGACCTCGACCAGATACCGCCCGCTGCAAGACATGATCCAATTTTGAAAGTTCTGTCTGGCGAGCCACAAAAGGAGAAACCGAAAACAGTGGATTTCTCGGAAGCTCCATAGAAATCCACTCTGACGTCTGAATACTTATTCCAGATTTTATCTGCTCATAAAGCCGCGTTGTTTCGGTCGATGGCTCTACACCAAGCTCTTTGAGAAAAATCGTACGGCAAGATTCATACTGAGTCAGAGCTGCGTTTCGCTCGCCCTGGAGGAATAAAAGCCGCATCAATTGCCGGTGGGCTTCCTCTCGCCAGGGCTCAATCTCGATCTGCCTCCTCGCGAAGATTTGCGCCTGTAGATAATTACTCTGCTCCTCATAAAAATCTGCGAGATAAGCCAAACCAAACAACATCATGCGTTGAATCTGCTCGCGCTTAAGTAAAATCCACTCTTCGAAAGGAGCGCTGCCGATATTCGGAAAGCCCTCAAGGAAAGACCCTTGATAGAGGGCAATTACAGATTTTAGATTATTGATCTCAAGGAACTGGCTTTTGGAGGCAGAAAGGGTATGGCAAGATGCCATCTGTGGATCGACGAATTTCGAAAGCGTTCTCGTGAACTCAGACACATCCAACCAGTGGTCACTTTTTTGGTTAAATTGGAGGGTTTCACGATCGACCAGTAAAAGCGGAGGGTTTGCACCACGATCACAGATAGCACGACGAACCTCAGCAAGGCATGAACGCAAATTGGTTAAAGCGGAATGCTGAGAAAAATCCGGCCAAAATAATCCTACCAGCTCATCCCGATAATGGGGATAGCCGGATTCGGCAGCTAAATAAGCTAAAAGCGCCCGGGCTTTGTGAGTGGCGAAGTGTGGCGCAGGCATCCTCTGCAAGTTGGCCTGAAAATGACCCAACAAGAGCAGATCAAGATGCGCCATTATGCCTCCTGGCTTGCACCCAACAACTTTGATTAATTATAAACTGCAAGAACAATTCCAACAAAATACTTTTTCACGCTATTTTCACGTTTTTTGTATGCTCGGTTGCTACCATAGAGATACATACATCTATATTTTAGCACCATAAAGAAAAATACTAATCGATGAGAACCCAGGAGAGAAGAAAATGAATAAAGTAATAATCATTTTCGTTTTGAGTACGTTAGCGTTCGTAAGCTGCCAGTCGTCTACGCCCACACAGAAAGTTGCCGCGCCGCCCACCCAACTCGCTGTTACCAATAAACCTACCAATGCTCCATTGCAGCCAACAGCGACCGAGCTACCGAAAGCATCCGAAACCCCGACTGAAGTCCCAACACCAGTAGCCATCTTGCAGGCCACGCCACGCTATACCGAGCCGTTAATTGTAAATTCCGAGAAAGATATCCCTTACACCAAACCGCTTCAGCCGGAAGTTAAAGAACAAATGCTGGATATCTATCACCCAGAACAGCCGGGAACCTACCCGGTTGTGCTGGTTATACCACGCCTGTCTCCCAACCGAGGTTCCATGGCTTATGTGAGCTTAAGCAAAACTATTGCGGGCCAGGGCGCAGTTGTTTTCATCGCGGATTTCGGGAATATGGATGTTTACTTCCCAATGAAGGCCGCGGACAATAATGGCAGGTTATTCCGCCAGGCCCAAGAAGAAATCGTCTGCGCGCTAAGCTTCATCGAAAAAAACGCCAGCCAGTATGGCGGTGATCTCAATAAAGTGATCCTCATGGGCCACGATACAGGCGGTTTATATGCCCTGGATGCTGCCTTGTCTGTGGATAAGCAGGAAACTATGTGGGATAAGTTCTCCGCCGGACGTGGAGGACCGCCGCCTCAAGCCCGGTGCCTGGCGGACAGAGCCCCGGCAAAAGTGAACGCTCTGGTCAGCTATGCTGGACAATTTTTTTACCTGGACGACGTCCGTAAGAAAGATGCTGCTCTAGGCGACCTGGTTGATCCTGTAGCTTTGGTAGGAGGGAACCCGGGGATGAAGATTGCACTGATGACCATAATGAGCGATACGGATATTCCAGTTGAGCCAACGATGAAAGTAAAAGATGCGCTGTCGGCCGCGGGCTACCAGGTAGAATTGATCCCCTTGTATATCAGCTCAACCAATATTAATGCCCAAGGGCCCGAACTTAAATGGATTACGAATACGGTTCTGCAATATGCCCAACCATAAAGCCAGATATGGCCATAACCCACCCGGTTACAAGGCTTATCTTTTGCGTCTTTGGCAATCAAACATGAACAGCACACCTGTTTGGAGAGCCTCCTTGGAGGATACACAAACAGGTGTGCGACATGGATTCGCCAGCTTGACGGAACTGAATGAATTCTTGAAAAAACAACTCGAAGAAGAAACTAGCTAACCAACCAGCTCCCGCCGTTTTTTGATCACTTCGAGGGTATGCATCCAGCTTTTAATAAACATGCTGCGGAAAAGCTGGACCGGGCCAAAGTCGGCAAATTCTTCTGGAGTAAGCCCGTCTTCTCGATAACCGCGCTTGAAATCAGGCAGTTTCTCCATCAATTCATCGATCACTTTTTGTGGGACCGGGTTGAATAAACGATACATAACCGGGGGATTTTGCTGAATCAACGTATCGGCTGTACCCTCCCAGTTAATCGTACAGCAAACCCGACCGCCTACCATCTCGGTGAAATGATGCAAGCCCCGCGCTCCGCCAGCGATGAAGGTGGCATGATAGCCG
>Ga0209048_10006028_pt1 | contig 11389 bp, 10 predicted proteins | sample FrelakmetCRP12CR_FD_187146 | JGI IMG/M metagenome (GOLD analysis project Ga0209048, IMG submission 187146) | Freshwater lake sediment microbial communities from the University of Notre Dame, USA, for methane emissions studies - CRP12 CR (SPAdes)... | ecosystem: Environmental > Aquatic >... | reverse complement strand
CGATGGCCAAAGCTCGGGTCGAGGGGCAAAGTCGATTTCAACGCTAGTCGTGCGTAAGGTTATCACACTCCTGGCGGAAGGCGTACGTGACGGAGCGGCCGCCCGAGCAGCTTCGGACAGCCTGTTCACCGAGAAAAACGGCAAAGTCTCCGCAACCTTGAATATTATGTCTGTCGACCAGCAGACCAAAACGTTGGTTATCACTCGCAATAACCCGGTCTCTGCGTTGATCGCCAACTGCAGCGAGATCCGCGAGCTGGCCGAACCAAGCCTACCTATCGGCCTGTATCGTGGTACCCGCCCGGTAATCAGCGAAATCACACTCGAGCCGGGACTGGTTGCGGTAGTTTATACCGATGGCCTGGTTCATGCTGGCGACCGGTACGGCGAGCATCTGGATATTCACATGTGCCTGCAAGTCATGCTGGAGGAAGAAATCCCTTCGCCGCAGTTTATTGCTGACTCCCTATTGGGAAACGCTATCAGGCTAGACCGCGACCGACCTGTCGATGATATCAGTGTGGTAGTGATGAGCGTTTTGCATCATAGCGGGGACGATGTCCGTCGGATGGCCGTCCGCCTGCCCTTGACTCCCAGCTAGTGCCAATATATTTCAATGAAACGCGCCAGGATAGGCGTTGTCGGCCCTTGCGCAGCAGGCAAGACAACCCTGATTGGTAACCTTAAGCTGCACGGGATCGAAGCACGCCACATTGCCCAGGAACATTCCTACGTGGCGGACATGTGGCAACGCCTAACAAACCCTCAGGTGCTCATTTACCTGGATATTTCTTACCCCCTGACTATGAAACGCCGGAAAATAGACTGGACGCTCCCGGAGTATGAGGAGCAGATCTATCGCCTGCGCCATGCACGCCAGAATGCTTCTGTTTATATTCAAACCGACGATTTAACCCCGGTCGAGGTGCTACAAAAAGTCCTGGCTTTCTTGGAAACCGCCAATCTGGAGTAACCTGGGTGATAGAAGCAAATAATATTGCGCAAATATGCGGCGCAGTTTTGTTGGACAATCTCGCGAAAGCAGTGTATAATCCCCCGCGGCCAGCCCTTGGCTGGTATTTGTTTGAATCTGGAGGTCGCAACTCGCATGTCCAAACGTACGGTAAATTACTTGATTATCACCGCAGTGGTTGTACTCGTCTCACTTTATATCATCTGGCCGAGCAGCCCAGGGATCAACATTGGGAGTGTCCAAAAGGTATTTCAGACACGCTTGGGACTCGACCTTGTAGGCGGCGTTCAAGCCTTGCTGGAAGCTGATCTTCCCCCGGGGACCAATCCAGACGCCGAGTCGATGGGTGCAGCAACAAGAATTGTTGAAAACCGTGTGAATGGCCTGGGAGTGACTGAAGCAGTCGTTCAGCAAGCAGGCAACAACCGCATCGTCGTCGAACTTCCAGGAGAGACCGATCCAGAGAAAGCGCTTGCTACACTCCAGCATACCGGTCTATTGGAATTTGTAGACCTCTCGAAATTCCAACCGGCAGATATCTCGAAACTTCAAGGTGGGGCAGTAAAGACTGATTTCGGTATTACACCGGGTCAAACAATCACAACCACCCAATCGGTCACTTCAACGGCAGGCGTTTCCGGAACAGCAGTTCTTTCACCAACGTTGCACACGATTATGACTGGCGCAGATCTCAAAAGCGCCACGGTTCAAACCAACCCGACCACCGGCGAGTACGAAGTAAATTTTAAACTAAGCGGTGCAGGATCAAAAACCTTTGGTGACTTCACCAGCAAGCATGTTGGCGATATCCTGGCGATCGTTTTGGACAAAAAGATCATCTCCGCGCCCAGGATCAATACAGCCATCACCCAAGGCACTGGTTCGATCACCGGGAATTTCACATACGATACGGCCAATGCGCTTGCGATCCAATTACGTTACGGCTCTCTGCCAATTCCATTGAAGGTAGCTGAAGTCCGTACCATCGGGCCTTCCTTAGGCCAGGATTCGCTCCGTAAGAGCTTGATCGCCGGAATGATCGGTTTCACGATCGTAACTTTATTTATGGTCATATATTACCGGCTATCCGGCGGAATTGCTGTGGTTGCGATCATTATTTACGCGCTGATTGACTTCGCGATTTTCCGCTTCATACCGGTCACAATGACTCTGCCTGGCATCGCCGGTTTCCTCCTGTCGACTGGCTCGGCGCTGGACGCGAACATCCTGATCTTCGAACGACTTAAAGAAGAGCTACGCAGCGGTAAGAATTTAAACCAATCGGTGGACCTGGGATGGCGGCGAGCGTGGCCTTCCATCCGTGACTCAAACATCGCAACTCTGATCACCAGCACAATCCTCTTCTGGTTCGGGAGCAACTTCGGGGCTTCCCTGGTCAAGGGTTTCTCCATCACATTGGCTATCGGCGTGTTGGTCAGCTTATTCTGCGCCCTGGTGGTCACCCGCGGCCTGATGGAATTTGTCCTGTCGAATTTGAAGTCGAAGAATTACGATAAGTGGTTCGGCCTTTAGGTATATAACCTGTACCTGGAGCGTCTAACCACCAAGATTCGAACCGCTTTATTTATCAACCTTTACTCTGTGCTTGGGGGTTCTGTCTGGTGATTATTACCCTTCAGAACCCTTTTGTTTCTCAGGGCGCGGGTCTTAGCGCAAGAATGCACCTTTAAAAAATAACAAAATCACAGCGCTGGCTGCGAGGAAAGGCCCGTAAGGTAAGGCCAGGTTGGGATGGTAGCGGCGGCTGACCAGCATGAAAAGAACATAAACCAGGCTGATTGCGCCAGCTAACAAGATTGCCAGAACCAGCCCTGCGATGATCCCTGGCCAACCTAATATCAAGCCGATCACTCCACCGAGATTCACATCGCCAAAACCCAGGCCTTCCTCTTCCTCAACCGGCTGCCCGCGCATCCGGGAAGTTAAATGGACAAATTTGATCCCCAGATAGTAGAGGACGAACATCCCGCCAAATCCGGCTACCCCTCCAAGCAAAGTCGCCTGCCAACCATGCATCGAGGTGCCAATGACGGCAGCCAATGCAGCCCCTGCCAGGCTCACCGGGTGAAGGATGGCGCGGTGTTCTATGTCGATAACGGTTACTAAGCCGAAATAGAAGAGAATGCTAAGAGCGATAATGAAGCCAAAGGCCTCGCGTGGCGAAGCCCACAGCCAGATGCTTGCCAGGAGATAGAATATTTCTACCAGCCAAGTCCTGGACAGGCGGCGTTTTCCGCACTTGCTACAGCGCCGGGGCCAGAAAAAGTAATTTACCAGCCTCATCGGCGATTGGCAGGCCAGGCAAACCGGTCCAGCACGATGCGGTGACAGTGGCAGCACATCGGCAAGGTAATTTACCGCTGCTCCAGTGAACCAACCTAAAATTGCGGCAAGGATCAAGAAAAACATTGTTTGATCTTTCTTCCGTGGACTATGCCCTTCAAGAACTTGGAACTTGCCAATTCGAAGAGCTTAAGGGTATTATAGCAGGGTCTCTTCAAGATTGCCTCACGAAACCATCACTCTGCTCTGCGTGAACGAGCAAAACCAACAGGAGAATAAATCATGGATGAGTTCATTATCCAGGGTGGAATTCCGATCAGCGGCGAGATGACTCCCGCAGGAAACAAAAATGCAGCTTTGCCCCTTTTAGCTGCCTGCTTGTTAACCGATGAACCTGTTATTCTGCACAATGTCCCCGAGATCCGGGACGTACAGGCCATGCGTGCGCTGCTGCTGAGCCTGGGAGTCACAATCGAGACGATCAACAACCACACCTTGCGAATCCAGGCCTCCAATATCCGGCCAGCCGACCTTGACCCGGACCAATGCAGGAGAATACGAGCCTCCATTTTACTCGCCGGTCCAATGGTGGCCAGGTCGGGTGAACTACACCTGCCGCCGCCTGGAGGAGATGTCATTGGCAGGAGGAGAGTCGATACCCACATCCTGGCGCTGCAAGCTCTGGGCGCAAAGGTAGACTACAACCGCGTAGCACATGTCTTTGATTTCCAGGCCAACAAGCTGGAAGGCGCAAATATCTTACTCGACCAAGCCAGCGTCACTGGGACCGAGAATGCGATCATGGCTGCGGTTACCGCCTCGGGTGAAACTATCCTGCGAAATGCCGCCTCAGAACCCCATATTCAAGAACTGTGCGCCTTTTTAAACTGCCTTGGAGCGCAAATCGAAAATATCGGCTCAAATACGCTCCATATTCACGGGGTGCCACGCTTGCATGGCGGCGAATTTTCCGTAGGACCTGACTACCTGGAAGTGGTCAGCTTCATTGGTGCAGCCATCGTGACGCGAGGTACGATCCGGATTCGCAACGCAGGACCCGGATACCTCGACATGATCGCTATGGTTTTCGGTAGATTAGGAGTCGCCTGGCAAGTAGACGGGAACGATGTAGTGGTCTCATCCGAACAACGACTGGAAGTAGAGCCGGATCTGGGCGACGCTATACCAGAAATCAGCGTCATGCCATGGCCGGCGTTCCCTACAGACCTGATGAGCATAGCCATCGTCATCGCCACTCAGTCCAAGGGCAGTGTTTTATTCCACGACTGGATGTACCCCAGCAGAATGTTCTTTATCGATAAGCTGGTCGGCATGGGCAGTCATATCGTGCTGTGCGACCCACACCGTTGTATTGTCCAGGGACCAACGATGTTGTATGGAGAAAAGATGGAAAGCCCGGATATCCGCGCTGGGATGGCTCTGTTGTTGGCAACTCTGGCAGCGAAAGGGACATCGGTGATCCGCAATGTCGGCCAGATCGACCGGGGTTACGAACGAGTGGACGAAAAACTACGCGCTCTAGGGGCGAAAATTGAACGCATAACCGGTAAATGAGGTATGACGAATTAACCAAAAGACATAGCTGGCGCAGCAGCCCCGCTATGTCTTTTGGTTAAACAAAAATCAATTTTGTTTAACAACATCCATGAATTGGACGACAATATCGCGCAACATTGGCTCGGGCAGAGCGCCTACCTGACGGTGAATAATTTTACCTTTGGCGACGAAAAGCATGGTCGGAATACCTTGAACGCCATACTTTTGCGCCCATTCAGGGTTTTCGTCGGTATTTACCTTCGTCACCAGGAGCTCTCCAGCATATTCTTTTGCTAATTTTTCAAGCGTCGGCGCTACCATGCGGCATGGAGTGCACCAGGGCGCCCAAAAGTCGACGATGGTCGGCAATGCGGATTGTAATACAGTCTTTTCAAAGGCTGCATCCGAAACATGTACAGGTTCAGAAATCATACTTTCCTCCAGAGTTTTTATCTAATTCTTAGATGCAGCAAGCATTCCAAAGGTTACATTAAGAACAACTTAGTCTTTCGGTGGGTGGAGAATAAATTCAGAGCTTATCGGCGCGCTCTTGCTAAGCATAAGCCCAACGGAACAATATTTCTCTTCCGACAAGCGGACTGCTTTTTCAACTGCTTCAGGATCCAGACCTTTTCCCCAAAGATGGTAAACCACATGGATCTCTGTATACACCTTAGGATGGGCATCTGCTCGTTCCGCACAAACTCGGACCTGTAAGTCCCGCAAGTCCTGGCGCTGCTTCTTTAAGATTGATACGATATCCATCCCGGTGCAGCCAGCCAACCCCAAAAGCAGCATCTCCATCGGGCTTACACCCGGTGCTTCCCCAAACGCGCCCATCTGCACATGGCCGCCAGACGGGTTGTCTCCCAGAAAACTCATCTCACCTTGCCAGTTCGCAATGACTTCCTTCAATTCTTCACTCATTTCATTCTTATTCCTCTTATGTTTTTATTCAATTTGCTGCTGTTCGATCCGCAGGAGTCGAATACGTTCGCTAGTTAGATCATGTTTTAGCCGGGTGCTGAACCGAATCAAGTATAGCATGGTGGAGGAGAATTGTCAGGTATAATCGCATGGATGGATGCCAGGATAACTTTCTTTCACGCGCGTTCCTACACGGTCGCTACAGAAGTCTACGAAGGACCGCTGGATCTGCTCTTGCAGCTCATCGAGCGCGCCGAGCTAGACATAACCAGGTTGGCGCTTGCTCAGGTGACCGACCAATATCTGGAGCACCTTCACTTGTTGGCGGAGAGAACAGCAGAAGAGGTATCCGCCTTCCTGGTTATAGCCGCTAAGCTCCTGCAGATAAAATCCGAAGCGTTGCTACCTCGTCCACCTGTGCGGGAACCGGCAGAAGAGGACCCCGGCGATGCCATGGCCCGCCAGTTGATCATCTACAAGCGCTTCAAAGAGTTAGCAACTCTGCTGGCGGAACGGGAGGCCTCTGGCTTACGAACGTATCCACGCCTCGCCCCTAACCAACCCTTGGATTTCAGCTTTGACTTGAGCGGGCTGACTATCGACGAGCTGGCCGCCGCGGCGCGATCTGTATTCATGCAGTCAGACTTCGTGGCTGTGTTAGGAAGTGTTGTTTCGCTCCCCCGAGTGACAATACGCGAGAAAATACACCTGATCGCCGTTTTTTTGCGAGCGCATACGCATGGTACATTCCATCAATTACTCGCCGAGAATGATCTACGCCTGGATGTGGTGGTTACCTTCTTAGCTTTGCTGGAGCTGGTAAAGCGCCAGCTAATCCTCACCCGCCAGGAAGCGCTTTTTGGTGAGATTGAATTCGAAACTGGAGAGGTTTGGGACGAAAATGAACCTTTGGAATTAGAATTTGGCGAATAGGGATCGTTTTTTGAAAGCCCTATGAAAAGGGGATTATATTTTGTGAATTGCTTTATTTGTAGGTAACTTTATTATGAACCATCTTGCGGGGGAAAATTCCCCTTACCTCCTCCAACATGCGGATAATCCGGTAGATTGGTTTCCTTGGGGTGCAGAAGCTCTCGAAAAAGCTCGCCAGGAAGATAAGCCGGTGTTTTTAAGTATAGGATACTCGGCATGTCACTGGTGTCATGTGATGGCTAACGAGTCTTTCGAAGACCCGGTTGTCGCTGGTTTCATGAATGAACGGTTCATCTGCATCAAAGTAGACCGTGAAGAACGTCCCGACCTGGACAGCATCTACATGGAGGCCGTTGTCGCAATGACCGGCCAAGGCGGCTGGCCCATGAGCGTCTTCCTGACAGCCGAGGGCCATCCCTTTTTCGGCGGCACTTATTTTCCACCCACAAGACATTACAACATGCCTCCTTTCATTGAAGTACTGCAGGCAGTCGACCGTCTATGGCGCGAAGATCGAGCCCGTTTGCTCCAATCCAGTGCGGAGCTACTCGACCAATTAGCCAGTAGACATACCCTGCAAGCGCCTGGAAATGAACCCGAGGGAAATACTTTAAACCAGGCTGCTATACGACTGGCGCAGGCATACGACTGGCAACACGGTGGTTGGGGAAACGCGCCGAAATTTCCACAACCGATGGCGATCGAGTTCTTGCTCCTGCGCTCCGTTCTTGGGGATAAGCTCGCTTTAGATGTCGCTGAGCATGCTCTGAACGCCATGTCACTCGGTGGAATGTACGACGTTTTAGGAGGGGGATTTGCCCGCTACAGCACTGATAATGACTGGCTGGTCCCCCATTTTGAAAAAATGCTTTATGATAACGCTCAGTTGTCACGCGTTTATCTCCATGCCTACTTACTTACTGGTGAGGCTCATTACCGTGAGGTGTGCGAAGCCACGCTGGACTTTATCATCCGTGAATTGATGACTCATCCACCGGAACGTCCTCTGCCCGCGCCGGGTATATTCAGCAGCCTGGATGCCGACTCTGAAGGCGTGGAAGGCAATTATTACCTCTGGACCACAGCGGAAATTCGAGCCGCATTGTCTAATATCCACTTTTCCGAACTGAACCTGGATGCAGCAGAATTCTTCCTGGCGGCCTATGGTGTAAAAAGCAGCGGAAATTTCGAAGGTAAGACCGTTTTGCAACGCGATCTGGATGATTCAGCGCTTGCCGAGCGCTTCAAGGTTGATGTCGATCAGGTCCCTATTCTGTTGAGGAAGTTACATGCCGGGCTTCTAACCTACAGGCAACAGCGCATCCCGCCTGGGCTGGACGACAAAGTATTGACAGCCTGGAACGCTCTGGCTTTGTCAGCTTTCTCCGAAGCAGCACGTTATCTAAAACGGCCGGATTACTTAGCAATTGCCCGTCAAAATGCAGATTTCCTTCTCAGTGAACTTTTAATTGATAAACGCCTTCTGCGTTCATGGCGACAGGGCCAGGCTCGTCATGACGCGTATCTTGAGGATTATGCCGGATTGATCCTGGGTCTTCTCGCTTTGTACCAATCCGACCCAGACCCTTATTGGTTCAATTCTGCCCAGCAGCTAGCCAACGATATGATCGCCCACTATCGCGATCCAAAGGGTGGATTTTTTGATACACGAGATGATGGCGATCAGTTATTTATCAGGCCTAAAGACCTCCAGGATAATGCCACACCTTCCGGAAACTCACAGGCAGCGCTCGCCCTATTGCAGCTTTCGCATTACACAGGAAATGGGGAATGGAGAGATCTAGCTGAAGGAGCGTTGAGTGCTATTCAAAGGGTTGCAGTGAGATATCCTACGGGTTTTTCTAATTGGCTATGCGCTTTTTCATTTTCCTTAACTCCAATCCAGGAAACGGCAATCCTTGGTGATGCTCAAGATCCACGCATGCAAGCCCTCGTGGAAGAGCTGTGGTCGCAATTTCGCCCATACTGCCTGGCAGCCATTTCGTCTTACCCGCCTGCTCCAAACTCCCCCGCCTTAGTCCAGGACAGGTCCCTGCTACACAATCAACCCACCGCATATGTGTGCCAGAATTTTGTCTGCAAGCTTCCTGTAAACTCTCCCAACCTTCTTTCTGGTCAATTACACCAAGAGGCCATTCCAGACTGATAGGAATCTGACAGCGTCTAAGATACGTGCGACTGGCAGGGTTATTACTAACAGGATATAATTGGCATATATATAAAGGAAGGTCCTTATGCAAGACTCCCCCACGACCCCAGTTCATGGAAATGAACCGGATACAACCCAAAATCTAACCGGAAACCAAATCTCTCGCTTACCTTCGTTTCCCGAAGGCAAGCGAGAGAATAGCCTGCAACCCACTCGCGGCGAATTCTCGTCTCCTGACATGCTGCGTTCGCTCACCAGGCTGATTATCGGCGGGATTTCTCTTGGATATGACGGATTGAAGAACCGTCTGCAAGCCTGGGAGGAAGTCTCCGCCCAAATATCATCTACGTCCACTATTGACGCTTCTGGTCAGGCTACTGGAAAAGTAGAACAGCAGACTTCCGGCGAAGTTGAAATCATCACCATTCCCAAGGAACCGGAAACAGAAGCCGATCTGCTTCGGTATGCCGTGATTGGCGCGATGTTCGAAACCCAGGAAAAAATAGGCGCCGGATTGAAGACTCTGGACATCGCTACTCGCGCAGCCAGCAATCTGGCCGACCCGTTTCTCCATCCGGTCGCGAAGAGCCGCTTGCTTTCGCCCTTCCGCAGCCGTTTCACTAGGTGGGTAGACCGCGGGCAGGAAGAAGTCAACCGCTGGATCGAAACCGGGCGTACTGAAGAACCGCAAAGCCGGGCTTTAACAGATGCTGCCTTACGTGGGACAGTAGATTCGTCAATAGATTACCTGGCGGATAATAAGCAAATTCAAGAGCTGGTGACTATGCAAAGCGCCGGGTTAGCGACCGAGCTGGTCGAAGAGGTACGCGAGCGTACTGTGACAGTCGACAACCTGGTGGAAGATATCGTACGAACAATGCTGCGCCAGCCGCTTCGCAAGGAGCTCCCTGAGCCGCCTCAGCAGGTTAAAGCCCAAGCTACCCCGTTATGGAAAGCGAAAGGGGGAGTAATTCGAAAGCCATGAACACGACCCCGCCCACACAACCAAAGCACGCCTTAGGCCAATACGCAGGCTTTATCAGCCGCCTGTTCGCCTTTATAGTCGACATGGTGATCCTCACCATACTCCTGATCGCTTCTAGCTGGTTTCTCCAAGTCATCAAGACATTTAATTCGCAAAATGCGTTAATCAACATAAAGCCATATTTTCCAATCATTACGAATATTTGGGCATTTATGTTCAACCCGATTACCCTGAGCGTCGCCGCTGCGCTCTTAATCCTTGGGTATTTCGTGATCTTCTTCTTCCTGGCAGGACAAACACCTGGAAAAGCTTTGATGGGGGTTAAGGTTGTGTCACTGCGAGGAGGAAAGATGAAGCTTTGGCAAGCATTGATCCGCTATATAGGTTACTATATTTCCTTTCTTGTATTTGGCCTGGGTTTTATTTGGATCATTCTGGACACCCGGCGCATGGGCTGGCATGACAAGATGGCTCGGACTTGCGTGGTTTATTCCTGGGATGCCAGGCCGGACGAAAACTTCCTGCTCGGTTCTTTAGAAGAGCTGCAAGCCCGCCGTGAGGCAGTGGGTGCCTTCGTATCGCAGCGCCGGCTTGGCAAGCAAAAGATTGATATGTCCAATGTTGTGATCCCAGAAACAACAGGCGACCAACCGGTGGGAGATCAAGACTCCAACCCGCAATAAACGACCGAATTATGAGAGAAATTGCAATTATTGGCATTGGACAGACCCCCGTAAGCGAAAATTGGGACCAGTCCATCCGAGAAATCGCCGGCGAAGCGATCTTTGCCGCATTGCTCGATGCTGGCCGCGAGCGAGCGGATGGCATTTTTATAGGCAATATGCTTTCTGGATTGCTCAGCCGCCAGGAAAACCTGGGAGCCTTTGTAGCCGATTGGACCGGATTGAGAGATGCAGAAGCTTATAAAGTAGAAGCGGCTTGTGGCTCGGGCGCGGCCGCGCTACGCCTGGCAATCATGGCGGTTGGTTCCGGCGAAATGGATTGTGCAGTGGCAGCGGGCGTAGAAAAAATGACCGAGACGAAAGGTGCAGAAACGACAGCCGCCCTGGCTACCGCTGCCGATGCAGATTATGAAGTCATCCATGGCCTGTCGTTTGTCGCACTAAACGCTCTGGTGATGCAGCGGTACATGCATGAATTTGGCTGGAAGCACGCGGATTTTGCTCCTTTTTCCATTAACGCACACTGCAACGCTATTTATAACCCATTTGCCCGCTTGCATGAAAATATAACCGAGAAAGATTACCAGCACGCGCGTATGGTGTCCGATCCGATCAATCTATTAGACGCTTCTCCGATCGGCGATGGCGCCGCGGCCGTTGTCATAGTGCCTCGAGACAGCATCCATCCTTCTTCCAACGGCGGTAATAGTAGCCAGCGGCGCCAACTAATTACTATCGCAGGCTCTGCTTCGGCAACCGATGCTCTGGCAGTGCACAGCCGCCGGGATCCTTTATGGCTCCTGGCTGCCGAAAAATCTTCACGGGCAGCGTATGCACAAGCTGGAGTCAGACCGGCC
>Ga0209048_10006027_pt1 | contig 11390 bp, 10 predicted proteins | sample FrelakmetCRP12CR_FD_187146 | JGI IMG/M metagenome (GOLD analysis project Ga0209048, IMG submission 187146) | Freshwater lake sediment microbial communities from the University of Notre Dame, USA, for methane emissions studies - CRP12 CR (SPAdes)... | ecosystem: Environmental > Aquatic >... | reverse complement strand
GGGTTTAGGAAGAATTCAGTTTCCGTCCCAGTGATTCCGGCCATGTTGCGACCGGATTCCGGTGACGCTGTCACGCTAACGCCATTTAGGTTGGTTAGCGCCCTCTCATCAAGAATACGCTAGCCAGCAACGTGCCGGCTCCGATTTTTCCTTCAGTAAGCACTTTACATGCGCATTACGATCGTAATTGGCGATATGAATCTTTAGCGGTTCTCCGCACAGGACACAGGTCATCTTTTCATATCGCCTTAACCATTGCTCACAGTCGAACTCAATGCAAGTTCCCATATCAAACTCCTAAAAAGGAAGTAAAGGTAACAGAATTATCAAAAAAGAGAAAACAATTATTAATTATGACAAAATAATTGTTATTTAAGACATAAGAAATTTGGGAAAGGTTCACAAGATTTATGTGGCGAGCGGTGACACCACAAGATATCGTGGGTCGTTAGGCGGCGGAATACTACATGAGGGCGATAATGAGCCTTGTTCAACCGCTTATTTCAGGCGCTCTTTGATCTTGTCAATACCGGCTTGAGCGCAGATCTCATCCTTATCACCACCGGGGGCGCCGCCGACACCGATGCCACCGACAACTTCCTCGTCGGCCTTTATCGGTAAGCCGCCTGCTAGAATGAGCATCTTATCGTTGACGTGCCGTAACCCTTCAGCGGCCGGATTACTGGCAAGCATGTTGGTAGCTGCTTGAGTTGAAAGGCGCAGGCTGGCGGAGGTATACGCCTTATGAGTGCTGCTATCTATAGTATGCGGCGCCGCGCCATCACCCCGCAACAATATTCGCACGAGCCCAGAGCGGTCTACCACGGCCACGCTTACCCGATAGCGTTGCTGCTCGCAGGCCGACAAGGCGGCCTGTGCCGCTTCGGTGGCTAGTGCTAAAGGTAGCGTCTTGTCCATAGGTAATCCCTGCGCTATGGCCGAACCCCCGGCCAGTCCAAGGCAGGGTAAAGCGGCTGCCAAGACCATTGAGCGATACCGGCGATTATTGTATAGATTATTGATAAAATTTATAATTGTCACGTTTATTCGCCTTTGGTGGTAATGGAGATTCAAGGTATCAAGGTACAGGAGTATTAGGTTGCAGCCGCTCACGCACCTAACCACAATAGTAGCTTGTAACTGGCCTTCAAGGATGCGCTTTAGCGCGGATCAGGCACCGCCTGTTAGTCATGGCGGATTCACAAACACTCTCCCACGGAACCCGGCCGGCAGCGTCGGCGGTCGATCCAGATGGCACTGCCCAGGCGGGCATTGGTGAAATTGGTGTTGTCGATGCGGGCGCCATGTAAGTCGGCACCGGACAAATCGGCGCCGGACAAATCGGCACCCAGTAAATTGCTGTTGTCCAGCTTGGCTCCGTTGAGATCGGCGCTCTTGAGATCGGCGCCCTCCAGCACGGCCCGGCTCAGCACCGCGTCGCGCAGCGTGGCATTGGGGAGCAGAGCGGCGGTCAGGTTGGCCTGTTGCAGGTTGGTTTGGTTCAGATTTGCCCCCGTAAGATTGGCGGCATCGAGATCCACCTGATACAGTTGCGCCTGGCTCAGATCGGCTTGTTCCAGCACCGCACGACGGAGCACCGCCCGTTCCATGCGCGCCCCGGCCATGGACGCTTTAGTAAACGTAGCCCCATCCAGTTTTGCGCTCACCAAGCGGGTACCGGTCAGCACGGCCGCGGAAAAATCCGTGCCTCGCAAATCGGCTCGCCCCAGATCGGCGCCGCTCAACCGTGCGCTGCGCAGATTTGCCCCCGCCAGGTTGGCGCCTTCCAGTACCGCCTCGCGCAGATCGGCACCGCCAAGATCGAGGCCCTGTTTCTCGCAGCGCAGCCAGTTTACCCGCCGGGCAGGCGGGTCTTCGCAGGCGGCCCAGGCGGTGGCGGGCGGCGCCAAACCGAGCGCGGGGAGCAGGCAAAATAGCAGGCGGCAGGGCGTGGCGAGCATCGAGTAGGGTCTCACGGTGGGGCGTCAGGTTGGCAGGACCAGCTTTGCCACGTCCCGGAAATGGCTGACGAAATGTGCGGTTAACCCCTTGCTGATGTGCTCTGGCAGCTCCTCGTAGTCGCCGCGATTGGCCTCGGGCAGTATCAGTTCCGTGATCCTGTTGCGGCGCGCGGCAATCACCTTCTCGCGGATACCGCCCACTGCCAAGACCTGCCCGGTCAGGGTGAGTTCGCCGGTCATGGCCAGGGGGCGGGCGATTTTCCCGCCTCGCGCCAGGGACAGCAGAGCGGTAGCCATGGTGATACCGGCACTGGGACCGTCCTTGGGCGTGGCGCCTTCGGGCACATGCAGATGGACGAAGGCCTCGTCGAAAAATTTCGGGTCAGCCTTATAGTCCTGCAGATGGGAACTGACATAGCTATAGGCGATGGCCGCTGATTCCTGCATCACCTCGCCGAGTCGTCCGGTGAGTTTGAAGCCCCGGTTCTTGGTATGTACCAGGGTAGCCTCTACGTTCAGGGTTGCACCCCCCAGAGCAGTCCAGGCCAGGCCCGTGACCACGCCCACTCCGGTCAGCGGTACCTCCCGCTGGAATACGGGCCTGCCGAGGTATTCAGGTAATTCCTTAACCCCAATCCGGATAGTACCCTCATGCCCCTGTAGGATCTTCACCGCCGTCTTGCGGACGATGCGTCCCAACTGCTTTTCCAGATTGCGTACCCCAGCCTCCCGCGCATAACCCTCGATGATCTGGCGCAGGGTAGCGTCCGACAGCTTGATGCGCTGGGCGGAGATGCCTGAGCGTTCCAGTAGCCGCGGCCAGAGATGGTGCTTGGCGATGGCCATCTTTTCGGAGGCGATGTAACCGGCCAGGCGAATGACCTCCATACGATCCAGCAGGGGCGCGGGAATGGTGTCCAACTGGTTGGCGGTACAGATGAACAGCACCTTGGACAGATCGAAGCGCACATCCAGGTAATGATCCAGAAAATCGCTGTTCTGCTCGGGGTCCAGCACTTCCAGCAGAGCCGATGCCGGGTCACCATGGTAGGACGCGCCGATCTTGTCGATTTCATCCAGCATGATGATCGGGTTGGCTACCTGGGTTTCGCGGATGGCTTGGATGAACTTGCCGGGCAGTGCACCGATGTAGGTACGCCGGTGACCCTTGATCTCGGCTTCGTCGCGAATGCCGCCCACGCTCAGACGATAGAATTTCCGTCCGAGGGCAGCGGCGATGGAGCGGCCGATAGACGTCTTGCCAACACCCGGCGGACCCGCTAGCAGCAGGATTGAGCCGGTCACTTCGCCTTTCAGGGCGCCCACAGCCAGAAATTCAAGGATGCGATCCTTGACATCATCCAGGCTGTCGTGATCCCGGTCCAATACTTTGCGGGCATGCACCAGGTCCAGGTTGTCCGTGGAATGCACACCCCAGGGCAAGTCGGTAACGACATCCAGATAATTGCGGGTGACGGCATACTCAGGTGAGCCGGTTTCCAGGATAGCGAGCTTGTCCAGTTCCTCGTCGATACGCTTGCGGGCCTGTTCCGGTAGTTGGCGGTTTTCCAGGCGGCCTCGAAAGCGTTCCACATCGGCGGTGCGATCATCCTTGGACAGCCCCAGTTCCTTTTGGATGATCTTGAGCTGTTCGCGCAGGAAGAAGAGGCGCTGTTGCTCGCTCATCCGTTCCTCGACCTTTTGGCGGATTTTGGACTGAAGCTTGGCGACTTCCAGCTCTTTTTTGATGAGCACGATGACCTTCTTCATCCGCTCCAGGATCGGCGCGGTGGCGAGAACGTCCTGCAAGTCTTCCTTGCTGGCGGTGGTCAGGTTGGCGGCAAAATCGGCGAGCGGCGACGGATCATTAGTGTTGAACCGACTCAGGAAAAATTTCAGTTCCTCGGAATACAGGGGATTAAGAGGCATCAATTCCTTGAGGGTATTGATTACCGCCATGGAATAGGCTCGCAATTCCTCGGTATTGACAAAGTCGCTGTCATCCAGGTACTCCACGCAGGCCACGTAGGGGGGAATCATTGACAACCATTGCGTGATGCGGAAGCGTTTCATGCCTTGGGCTACGAATTGCAGTCTGCCGTCGTTGCGGGCCAACTGGTGCATGCGCGCCACGGTGCCCACCTCGAAAAAATCTTCGGTGGCGATGTGTTCGGAGTCGTCCGGTTTGACCAGGATCAGGCCGATTACCCGCTGTTCGCTGCCAGCCGCCGCCTCGACGGTAGGTAGCCAGGGGTCTTCGTTGAGGACCAGGGGCATAACCTGGGCAGGAAAGAAAGGCCGTTCCGACAGTGGCAGCAAGTGCAGGGTCGTGGGCAAAATGTCCGCCGCGACCGCTATGCGTTTGGATGGCTGCGCTTCGTCGTTGAGGACTTCGACGTCGATGGTTGCGTTTTCAGTCATGATGTTGTGGTGCCGGTTACAGTAGGATAATGCTGTTAAAATGCGGTCGGCAGAGGTGTTTATCAAGGCTAGGCGACGCCTTCAGGCCAGCAGCACCGCCACAATGCCGGTGATGAAGATGCCGTCGAAAGTTCCCGCGCCGCCGATGGCGGCCACCGGGACACCCATCTGCTGAATGTCTTTGAGCCGCAGCAAATCCGCCCCAATCAATACCCCCAGGGTACCGCATATATAGGCCAGCGGGGCGCTTTGCCCGGGATTGATGAGCATTGCCACCAGCGCCGCGGCAAGCGGCGCGATGAAGATGGGCATGGCTACGCCAAGACCCGCCATCGGGCGGCTGAAGGCAAAGCTGATGGCGCTTACCAGCGCCGTGGCCACGCTCGCATCGGCCAAAGGCAAAGTATTATGGCTCAACAGATAGGCGGAAAAGCAGACTGGGATCAGACAACCTCCCACATTGATGGCGATGGTGGTGCGGCCGGTAAAGGGGCGTTGGGGCATGCGCAACAGGCGGCGCAACGGGGGCGGCAGGGTTTCCATGGGAGGCAACTCCGCGCGCACGCTGAACAGCGGCAGGTTGATCATGCTGCCCAGCAGGGAACTCATTAGCAGGAGAAAGGCGGATTCCGGTGACAGGCCCAGACGTTCGAAGGCGATGCTGAACAGTTGCAGTTGCACCATGAACAGCAGGCTGGCCAGGACGGCTACGAACAGGGCCAGTTGCAGGGGAGATAGCGGGGAGCGCATGCCGATCACCCGGCGAGAACGATTGATGCTGTCAAGGTAACCTTCTCCTGTTAGACGTTTCTGAGATTCCTCTACAATTAAACGATCCTGAGTCCGGCCAGCGGGCGAGGATTACTGGCTTGCAACCAAAGGGTATCCGGATGCTGTTAAATAAAAATATTAATAATCAATGGCCAGGCTGAACGCAGAGGTAAAAATAAGACAACCTGTCTACGGGCTGATCTTATTGTTATGGCTGTTTAGCCAATCTCCAGCCGCCTTTGCCAGGGGGGCCGCTGCTCCGCAATTCGCTCGGCAGCGGCTCATGCTGCAGGATTTTAATCAGGCGCTCGGGAACGACCTTGTCCGCGGTGGCACAGCCTGGAAAACCAATCCTGGCGATTCGAAAAGCGCAGTCCAGTTCAGGCTGGAATCATCCCACAGACGGGGAGAGAGTGGAAATGCTCTCTATCTCAGCTATACGCTTAATCCCGCCAAGGCAGCGACCAATGGCTTCCGGCTGTATCTCAAGGGATTGGATGCTTTGGCCTACGATCATCTGGAATTCTGGGTCAAGGGCGATCGCCGCAAAGGCTTTGCGAATGCCTTCAAAGTGGAGTTCAAACGGCCTTTCCTGGTGTTGGACGAGCAACGCTACGCCCCCCGTAATCTCGGCCTTAACGATGCTGTCCATGCCACCGTACACCAGCGTTATGCGCTGGCCGAGCATTTTTTCGAGTGAGGCATGCGGCCAATGGCCAGCGTTGAGTTTTGCCATGTTGAAAAAGTCTTCGCGGATGGAACCTGCGCCGTCCACGATTACAACCTCGCCATCGCGGACGGTGAACTGGTGGCCTTCGTGGGGCCTTCAGGTTGCGGCAAGTCCACCCTGCTGAGGCTGTTGGCGGGTTTGGAGGAAACCACTAGCGGGACACTGCATATCGGCGACAGGATCGTCAATAAACTGCCGCCGCAGCAGCGCAATGTCGCTATGGTGTTCCAGGACTACGCCCTTTATCCGCACATGTCGGTGCGGCGTAACCTGGAGTTTCCGCTACGGATGCGCAAACTTCCCCGTGGGGAGATTGATCGGCGGGTTGCCTGGGCCGCCGAGCTGTTGAGCATGAACGAGCTGCTGGAGCGCCGGCCACGGCAATTGTCCGGCGGCCAGCGCCAGCGGGTGGCCATGGGGCGGGCGCTGGTGCGGCAACCGGCGGTGTTTCTGATGGACGAACCCTTGTCCAATCTGGACGCCAGGTTGCGGGTGCAGATTCGCGCGGAGATCGGCGAACTGCAAGAGCAGACCGGCACCACCATGATCTATGTTACCCATGACCAGGCGGAAGCCATGACCCTGGGCGACCGGGTGGCGGTCATGCAGCATGGTTGCCTGCAACAGGTCGCCAAGCCCCAGGAGCTTTATGAACGACCGGCGAATACGTTCGTGGCGGGATTTATCGGTAATCCGCCCATGAACCTGTTCCCAACAGCTCTTTGCAGCGGCGGTGACGGGCGTATCTGGATGAAGGTGGGCGAGCAATCGCTGTTGATGTGTCCCGCCCACTTGACGAAAGCGCACCTGCGTTCTTGCCTGGACAAACCGCTGACCGGTGGTATCCGGCCCGAAGGATTTCGCATCGCGCCGATCGATAGTCCCGAGGCTCTCAAGGCAACTGTCAGCACTGTGGAATATCTCGGTCATGAGACCTTGCTGTATCTGCGCGCCGGGCAATCGCCGTCCGCAAACGACAACGCCGTCCTCATAGCCCGCCTCCCGGGAACTCATCTATTTCGCAAAGGCGATAGCGTTCCCTTGCTCATCGATGGTTCGCAGGTATATTTGTTCAGCCAGGAGGGTCAATCGCTGGCGGCGACCGCCGCGTGAAGGCCCAGCTTCTTTTGCACGCTGGCCACCTTATCTTCCAGGGTTTGCAGGCGGTCGGTGCGAGTGCCTACCTGGATCGTGGTGGTGATGCGCGGCGCGCCCATGGCGTGCACGGCTGAGTGGCAACGTTTGATCGCCGCGAAAACCTCGTCCCAGTCTCCCTCGATATTGGTACCATAGGCATGCAGTTGGGTCTTCAAGCCCGCCTCCGCCAGCACCCGTTCGCAAACCGCCACGTACTCCGAAACCGAGACGCCGACGCCCAGCGGCACCACGCACAAGTCTGCGATGACTTTCAAGATACGGCACTCCTCGGTTGTTGAGACCGGAAAAATTGCGCAAGGACATGGGCTGTTGATTCCGGCGTTTCCATATGCAGATGGTGGCCACCCGGCAGCATTTTGAGTTCGAGCTGTGGCACCCGCTTATAGCGTTCAGCCATGAATTCCCGCTTGACGAGGTAACCCGACTCGCCGCAAATCAACAGGGTTGGCGCCTCGATATGGGCGAGAAAGGCAAGTACCTGCTCCTCCGTGAGATAGAGGGGGGACGTGAGAGTTAGCTTGGGATCGCTGCGCCAGCTTATGCCGGTTTGAACAGGCTTGGTGCCGCGGCCCGCCAGGGTTGCGGCGGCCTCCCGGGAGAGTTGGCCCGCTGTGGAGCGGACCTGGACAGCCTCCTCCAGGCTGGCATAGAGCGGTAAGCCTTTCTCGGCCAGTTGCGCCAGTTGCGTCATGGATCTTTGCAGAACCGCAGGGCTGTCGGCGGGCTTGCCCGACAGCGGCCCCAAGCCCTCGATGAGGGCAAGCTGGCCAACGCGCTCTGGGGCAATCGCCGCCGCAAAACTGGCGATGCTCGCTCCCAGGGAATGGCCGAGCAGGGCGAACCTGTCCCACCCTAATGCGGTTGCAGCGCTCAGTACGTCCGGGACAAAATCGATGAAATGGTAGTGAGTCCCGAGAGGCCGGTGCTCGGAAAACCCATGGCCAGGAAGATCGAGGGCGACTAGCCGGCAGTGAGGTAGTAGGGGGGCCAGTTGATCAAAACTGGCCGCGTTATCCAGCCAGCCATGGAGCGCCAGCACCCGCAGTCCATGCTCAGGACCCCAAACGCGGGCGGCAAGCCGCAGGTAGGGTGTCTTGATCTGGATTTCTTCAGGCGGTTTCATGGCCATCAGCTTGCCCTGGGACTTTTCGGGAAGGAGTTGTTGTGAGAAAGTGAACAAGTTTACTGGATTATGCGCTGAAACCAGTCTGTAGCCGTTCCATGACGTCAATATTCTCCACGAAACTGGCCATTAGCAGCGTGGCCGAGCTTAACTGTGAACCATAATCATAGTAGAAAGTTCTTAGTCATATGTCCGCTCAGTTGCTCATCATGGGCAGGCGAGGGAACCGGCGCCATAAGGCCATGTTCCGATGGCGATGACGGGTAGTGGCCTAGAGTTGTCAAGACAGGGGCCGTCAACCGGCAGTTTTATCAGATGACGCGATTGAATGGTATTGATTTAAGCGGTCTATCGCCAATCATGGTGCGGTTGGATCCACAATAATCTATTGTTAGAGTTATAACCTTGTGAATTTTCCGGTAACTATCTTCACAGATAACAATATCTCTGCTGCGAAACGTAGCCTGCGCAAAAGGCTGCACCAGCTTTTTTCCTCAAAATGGCTATTGTCGAATCATGAATCATCAAGGCGTATCGTTCGTTTGGAAGAGCCAGTATCCGGCTGCACTCCGCTGCAATGGTTGCAATTGCAAAGCCATCCGGTAAAAGTTTACTGGTCCGATCGCAAGCACGATTTTGAATCCGCAGGTATTGGTTTTTCCGATGTGGTCAAGAGTGATGACGAAGAACAGCATAACTTGAAACTACTAGGGATTAAACAAAAATTGGGTGACGTTTCAGGAAAGGCAAAATATTACGGGGGTATGCGGTTTAACTCAAAAACCGAAATTGATGAACATTGGCTACCTTATGGGTCGTGCCTGTTTATCCTTCCTCAATTCGAGCTTTATTCGGATGTCTCAGGGACTCATCTGGCCTGCAATATTATTATCGAGCCTGGTCAACAAGCTTTCGGCAAACTCCAATATATCTTGGAGTCCCTGGACAAGGTGCAAATAGATGAGGAAACGACTGCGATGCAGGAAGGAATTGCGCAGTTCACTCGCAAGGATACTCCGGAGAAAAAGCAATGGTTTTGCATTGTCGATTCCGTACTGGATATTTTAAAGTCTGGAAAAGCTGAGAAGATAGTTCTGGGACGTAGTACCCTGCTGTTATTCGATGTCGTGATAAAATCAGTTCAGCTTATGGAGAGATTAAAAAGAATTGAACCGGTTGCCTATCATTTTTATATTCAACCGGAGGAGGGTAATGCGTTTATTGGCGCTTCCCCGGAGTGTCTTTATAAACGACATGGAAGCTTTATTCAAAGTGAAGCGGTAGCGGGGACCTGCCCGCGAGGTATGACGCTGGAAGATGATAGAAGGCTGGGAGAAGCTCTACTGCAATCCGAGAAAAATCATCGAGAACATATCTGCGTACGCAATAATTTAAAATCCCTGTTGGAGAATTGTTGTCAATCTCTTCAAATTGAGGATATAAAATTGCTAAAACAAGCCAAGGTGCAGCATTTGTACAGTTATGTCTATGGACAATTAGCTGAAAGTATATCGGATATGGACTTGTTGAAATTGTTGCATCCGACGCCGGCAGTGGGTGGATTGCCAAGAGATCGAGCCTTACAGGATATCGACAAATTGGAACCTTTTGACCGTGGTTGGTATGCGGGGCCAGTGGGTTGGATAGGCCATGATATGGCCGAGTTTGCTGTCGGCATACGCTCGGCGCTGATAACTGGCAGTACTCTAAGGCTGTTTGCGGGAGCCGGTGTAGTCGAAGGGTCTAAAGCCCAGTTGGAATGGGACGAAATGGAGAGCAAGATCAGTGCTTTCATGAATGCATTAGGGAAAGATTAGTGCAGGATGTTAAACCTATGAGCGGTGCGAATTTTAATAACGTATGGAGCGTTCTCCTGATCGAGGAACTGATAAGAAACGGAATTAATCACTTCTGTATATCGCCTGGCTCTCGTTCGACACCTCTGACCGTGGCCGTGGCCCGCCATCCTCGGGCGAAAACGATTATCTGCCATGATGAACGCGGCGCCGCCTTTTATGCACTCGGTTATGCCCGTTCCGCCGGTAAATGCGCTGTATTGATATGCACGTCAGGAACGGCTGCCGCTCATTATTATCCGGCGGTTATAGAGGCCTCGATTGATCGATTGCCCATGCTCATCTTCTCGGCGGATCGGCCGCCGGAGTTACAGCAAACGGGGGCCAATCAGACGATTCAACAGGGACGTCTGTTTGGTCCATACGCCAAATGGTATTTGGAGATTCCCTGTCCAGATGCGGCCATCCCGGGAAAAATGCTGCTCACGACGATCGATCAGGCGGTGTATCAAGCTCATTCCTCCCCGCCGGGTCCAGTGCATCTGAACGCGATGTTTCGAGAGCCCCTGGAGCCTTCTCCAGGTGATGTGCCAAGTCATTATTTAGAAGGTTTGTGGAAATGGACCGAGACAACGGATTCTTTTACCAACTATGGAGCATCCGTAAAATTACCCGCACCAGCGGCAATTGAAAAAGTGACAGGAATCCTGCAATCGGCTGGCAATGGAATGGTTTCAGTAGGCCGCTTGAATACGGCTTCAGAGCGACAAGCCGTTATAAACTTACTGAAAATTCTTAATTGGCCAACCTTCGCTGATATTGCATCTGGCTTGCGCCTCGGCATTGAGGATATTCCAGTTGTTCATTACTTTGATCAATTGCTTCTGGCAAAGACTTTCCGTGACCAGTATCGTCCAGATACCATCCTGCATATTGGTGGCGAATTAACCTCGAAACGATTTTTGCAGTTTGTAGAAGATACCAGACCTCAAAATCATTTGGTTATAAAAGATCATTCTTTTCGCCATGATCCTTTGCATAATATTTCTTATCGTCTGGATGTCGATATTGAACGCTGTTGTCTCGCATTAATTGAACATCTCGGTGGCTGTTTGCATTCGGAAGGGTTAAACAGCTTATTCTCGATATCAACCCTGGTTGATGAGGTTATTGCCGGTTCTATTGTTCCTGGTCGAGCGCTTAGTGAAATATCGGTAGCTCGCTTGGTTTCTGAGAATATACCAGCCAGTCATGGTCTTTGGCTGGCGAGCAGTATGCCTATTCGTGACATGGATATGTATGGAAGCGGCAAATCGCCCGCCGTACGAGTTGGCTGCAACCGCGGCGCCAGCGGTATCGACGGAACGATCGCTTCGGCGATGGGATTTGCAGAAGGGCTTGAAAGCTCGGTCACCCTAATTATCGGTGAT
>Ga0209048_10006026_pt1 | contig 11390 bp, 11 predicted proteins | sample FrelakmetCRP12CR_FD_187146 | JGI IMG/M metagenome (GOLD analysis project Ga0209048, IMG submission 187146) | Freshwater lake sediment microbial communities from the University of Notre Dame, USA, for methane emissions studies - CRP12 CR (SPAdes)... | ecosystem: Environmental > Aquatic >... | reverse complement strand
CTAGTGACCGATCGCGAGACGAAAACTCATCGTCGTGGGCGGTCCAAGCGATCGTACGGCCATTGTCGACGCCGCACTGAGATCCCGGAAGCGGAACCTCGTGCGGGCAACATCCCAGCACCGGCGCGCATTCGCGCAGTTTGCGCTGGCCGGACGAGGGGTGTCTCTTAAGGGCCGCCCGGTCATCGTTCCCGGGACGGGGGCCCCACACGGACACAGCAGCGGGCAGTGGACGCCCCGGGATCGGGTTGAGCCAAGAGTCTCCCCCACCAGCCGGGTCGCGGCCTGGTCCTCGCCACATCCGGATACGTCGCGGCGTCGCGATCGCGGCGGGCCGCGGGGGTCCTCCTCGGCCGCGCGAAGCAGGGCAGCGCCCTGAGGCGGCGTGATGCGTGCAACCTGGTTGGAGCAAGAGCCGGGCGTCCGCAACGGCTGTCCGTGCGGTCGGATGGTGCGGCTCATCCAAGCTCCCAGCGTGGTCGCCGAAGGCGGGGATGCCGTGCCAGGGGTGCCGTTGCCGGGGCGCCCAGCGAAGATCTGAGAGACTCGCGGCGTCAACTGCAAACGGAGAGATGATGCCCGACGCCAAAGACGTGATCCTGAAGCACATCGCCGCGTTCAACGACCGTGATAGCAACGCTGAGCCGTGGGCCGCCGATGCCGAGATGGCGGCGCCCGGCGCCCAGGTCAGCGACCGTGAGGAAGTCATCGGCTTCCTGGGCGTGTTCCACGAAGCGTTCCCGGACGGCCGCCTTGAGATCAAGCAGCTTCTCAGCGACGGGCCAGCCGCGGCGGTCGAAGGGACCTTCGTGGGCACCCATGAGGGCGTGCTCCACCCCCAACGGCGATGTTGCGCCAACAGGACGAGCCGTTGAGTTCCGGTGGGCGGCGGTCTATGCCACCGACGCTGACACGCTGAAGTCCGAGCACCTGTTCTTCGATCAGATGGACTTTCTCGGTCAGCTCGGTCTCCTCCCCGATTAGCGGCCGACGCTCGGCAGCGCCAGGACGCGGACGAAGCGCATCGCAAGAGTCACCGTCGGCTCCGGCCGTGAACGGAAGTCCATACAGCGTTTCCGGCATCCGACCGGACTGCTCCTGGGAACGATCTCGTGTCGGGCTCGCCGTGCCTGAGTACGCGGAGCGACGAAAGCGTGACTAACGTCACGCTAGGTTGCTTCCCTGCTGATCGCCAGATGCAGGTGCTGGCGCAGCCGGACCCGAGGGGCGCAGAGTTGCCGGCCTACGTAGGCAAATCAGCGGCTGGCAAGTCGACTTCGGCAGCCTCGCTCTCGGCGACGACCAGCACGTTGGTGCAGCGACATGCCCGCTTCGCGTACTTCATCGTCGTAGGCGGCGCTGGCGGCTCGCACGCTATGTGCTGGTCACGAGCAGGGTCCCCATCGCGCGGCCAGCCACTGCTCGAACTTGGCGGCGACGATCCGCTCGTCGTGGACACCGGCCGCCGCCGGCGAGGCGAGCCAGACGATCGGCGCTCCCATGATCGAAGGGTCGAGCAGCCGCTCGCGAGCGGCGGCGGGCGTGTCGTCGGGAATCATCCCGGTGTCGGTAGCGCCGCCGGGGAGCAGCACGTTGACCGTCACAGCGCTGCCGGCCAGGTCGGCTGCCATCACGCGCGACAGCGCCTCGACCGCCGCACCGGACGGGCCGTAGGGCACGAAACCGCGCCGCACCATCGTGGCCTCGTTCATCGAGATCGTCACGATCCGCCCGCCGCCCTGCTCGAGCATCAGCGGCACGACCGCGCGCGCCATCAGGAAACAGCCGGTCGCCTTGGTCTCGAGCACGTCGCGGAAGCCGTCCGGAGGCACCTCCCAGAAGGGCTTCGGGTCCGACAGGAAGCGGGGGTTGACGGTGCGCATCCCGATGCCCGCGTTGTTGACGAGCAGGTCGATCCCCCCGAGGCGCTCCCAAACCTCCGCCACCCCGGCGGCGACGCCACCCTCGTTGCGGGCGTCGAGCGCCAGGCCGACGGCGGCCGGGCCCAGGTGGGCGGCGGCGTGCCGCGCGCGCTCGGCGTGACGGCTCGTGATGACCACGCGCGCGCCCGCGTCGACGAGCGCCGTGGCCATCGCCAGCCCGAGCCCGCTGGTGGCGCCGGTGACCAGCGCGCGGGTGCCGCCCAGCTCGGTCATGAGCTCCGCAGCCTACCGGCAGGAGCCCCCGGCGCCTGCTCTTGGGCGATTCCGATCGTCCGGCGCGCCGCCGACTGCGCCGGACCGCCACGATCGGAATGTCGCCATTGCGCTCGTGCGACGCACGACGGCGAGACGAGGAAAGCGATCGCGCGAGTCGCGGCAGCCGGACTACGGAGATTGGAGCGCCAGCAGGAGCGCCGAGTGAGGATCCTCGCGCTCCTGCCTCGGACCATCGAGCGAGAGCTCCTGCCGGGAGCCGCGCGACCGCCGAGCATTGAGCGCACGCGTTGTCCGGCTGTCTGATGCCAAAACTCCCCTCGATGCAGTCACCGAGAGACGTGGGCTGGGCGGGTTCGCACGCAGCAGATCCGCGCCGCAGCCGGCGACACCCACGGTTGCTAGGGTCGGGCGGGTGAGCGACCGGCCTCCGCTTCGCGACCTCTGGCGGCGCGGGCAACGCGGCTGGCCGGCGAGTTTCCCGCTCGCGCAGTTTCCAAATGGGCCGCTACTGGCCGCGCTGGGCGCATTGGTCGTCGCCACGTTGACGGATGGCTCGCTGCGTCACTACGCGCGAGCGGCGTTTTACGCCGCCCTGGCGGCGTGGGCATGGGACGAGCTGGCGCGCGGCACGAACTGGGTGCGCCGCGCGCTCGGGGTCGCCGGGCTCTTCTACGTCATCGTCAAGGTCGGCACCGCGCTCGGGGCTTGACGGCGAATCGCTGTCCTTCGCAGGTTCACCGCTGACCTGCCCCGACCGACTGTGGCGCTGTCATCGCGTGCGGCCTCGGACCGGCCTCCGAACGTCACACAGGGACACCGGTCGCTCGTGCTTTCGTGCCGCCGGAGCGACGCCTGCATCCACGCGATAGCGACGACGCGGTTCGGCAAGGTCTCCGTATTGCTCCGGCCGGCGATGCTTAAGCGCGGGGCCGGCCCCCAGGTGTGCCGCATCCCCGTGCATCCCGCAGGCTCTTCTTCGACGGCGTCGAGAGCGCGTTGTAGCGCGAAAGCGAGAGCGACTTCAGCAGCCCGCTCGGCGATGAGTTCGGCCGCCTGCGAAAGTCTGAGGAGTCATGTTGAGAGAGTTCGACGCCCAACTCCAGAAGGGCGACAACCCAGGCGCATGGACGTGCGTGGTGATGGACGATGTGCCCGAGGTCTTCGGTATCCGCGGGCTCGTGAAGATCCGCGGTGCGATCGATGGCGAGCCGTTCACCGGCGCGTTGATGGCGCAGGGCGACGGCACGCACAGGCTCCCGGTCAAGGCGACGCTGCGGAAGACGATCGGCAAGGAAGCGGGCGACACCGTCCACGTCCGGATCGACGAGCGGATCGGGTAGCTGCTGCGGCACCTGCGGCGGGGCGTCGCACGTGTCGTGCCGGTTCCGCCGGCAGCCCTGGCACTCGCCACGGGCGCGATCGGCGTCCCCGGCCCGCCACGCCGTAGCTTCCGGTTGCCCTGCATGCCGCGCGAAGCGGGTCGCTCGTTCTCGGCAGTGAGATGCTCGTCCTCACGCGAAAGCGCGACTCGCGGGCGTGCCCCGAGCGTCGCTGACCGTCGCAGTGAGGGGTGAGGGATGTCGTTGCTTTGCGCCAGAAACAACGACGTCGTCGACCAGCGCCGACGTCGTCCCTTTCTGAACCGGCGAGGGGAGGGGCGAGCGCCGATGTCGTGGCTGCATTCTGCGACCAGGAGACAGCTCGCGGCCTTGTCCTGCATCGCTGTCGCCGCGGCCGACACCCACGCTCAGCTGCTTCCGCTTCATGATCAACTCGACAGGGCGCCGTCGTGCTACCCGCCAGGAGCCGATACAGCGCGTCGCATTTGGCCCGGAGCGGATGCGGAATCGTGTGGGACGGCGGTGGCGCACGCTTGCCGGCAGGAACAGGCTCGGTTGCATCAAGCGTCGCGTTGGCGACCACGAGCGCGTAACTGAGGCCGGGGCTTGGTACGGTCACCCCCACGGGAGGAATGCGTGGCTGAGGACGAGCAGATACCGGCGACTCGCGCCGCTCTGGGTAAGGCCAGGATGGAGGCGTTCAGTGACGGCGTGCTGGCCATCGCCATCACGTTGCTGGTGCTCGACCTGGCGCTCCGGCCGCCCGGTTCGCCGCTGGAGCAGTTCCTGCGCGACTGGCCGGCCTACCTGGTCTACCTCGTCAGCTTCCTCACTATCGGCGCAGCCTGGGTCGCCCACAACAGCCTCACTGACGATCTTGACCACGTAGACCGGGTCTTCCTGCGCCTGAACCTGCTCTTCCTGCTCACCGTATCGTTCCTCCCGTTTCCTACCCGGATCGTCGGCGACGCCTTGGAAAAGAGCACGTCCTGGCAACGCGTGGCCGTCACCGTGTTCGGAATCACGGTCCTGGCAACCAGGTTGGTGTTCGCCGCGATGGCCACCTACGCGCGACACGAGCACCTGCGACGAGCCGGTACACCCGACAGGGACTTACAGGACGCCCAACAGAAGTTCCGCGTCGCTGTCAGCCTCTATGTGGGGGCGATCGCCCTCGGCCTACTCTTTCCTATCGTCGCGATCGTCCTCTATTTCGGTGTAGCGGTGTTCCTCGTCGTGCCCTTCCATGCGGTCGCCCAAGTGCTGGTCAGAGGCCGACGAGAGAACGCTAAGGAATGACCGGTCGCCGAGCGACCAGAGGCTCCGGAAGAGATCGTGCTCGCCCCACTGCTGCTCCGGGCCAGAAGCGGAAGCCGCGCGTTCACACGCGGACCGCTGACATCGGGACTGCCCGCCTGACTCCCACCTGCGCGATGGGGCAGTCCGACTCGCCCGCGCGCTCCATCGCCTGCACGAAAGGGACGACGTCACCGCTCGTCCACGACGTCGTCGCTCTTGGCGCAATCCGACGACGTCGAGGCAAAACCGGCCTCCAACTCGTCAGCGCACGCTTGTCGACCGGGATACCTGCCCACAGACAAACGCAGGTCTCGGGCCGCCACGGACCGCGTGTCCTGCTTCTCGCCAGAGGCAGGACTGGAACGTCGCAAGGGAGGCGTAAAGGGCGACACGCCGAAGCGACCCGGGCGCCCGCTTGACACCCGGAAAGACGCACCAAGGGTTGGGAACTGAGCTTTCGGCGGCGGTCATGGATGATGTAGCGAAGCCACTCGGCCGCCGCGTCCGCGAACGGCGTGCCGGTCCGCACGATCCCCGGGAGCGTGCCACGCCGCGCGTCATCCAGCACCCCTCGCAGCCAATCCTCGGCGCCGCGCTTGTTCACGCACCCCGCCTCGGGTCGAACCTGCCTCCCCACGCCGCAGGTCAACCCCTGCCTCCCCCACGCCGGCCCGATCTTCTTCTGGACCTGTCGGCCATCGGGCAAACGGTAGCTCTCTCAAGCCGACGCCCGGACTCGAACCGCGGGCCGTTCATTACGAGTGGCCTATTTGCAGGGCATTTGCGTGAAACGGGCGTTTGAGTGCGCCTGAGTGCAGTCAGAGCAGGTCAAAGCTGACCTCGGGACATTTTCGGGACATCGTTTCCGGTTGCCCCCGATGCTGTGCGTGAGTGGCGACCGAGTCATGCTCTCGCGCGCGAAGCTGGACTCTAAGCCAGCGCAGACAGATGCGTCCGCTGTGCCGGAAAGGCGGTCCGACCACGTCCGCCGCCGGTGAGCGCGAGCGGGCCACGATTGATCAGATCGGAGCCGCCTGAAACGTGGTCAAGTCGGGCTCAAGGACCCGGCGGCGCTTCACAAGCGTGAGGTCAGGGTCGGCCACGATTCACCCGGGTGATCGCGGTCCGGGACCGTGGCGGTGCACGGAGCGGCGCCCTACGGTTGACCCAATGGCACCGTTGCCATCACGCGCGCGAGAAGCGAGGTCACGACACTCCGATCACGCTTTGCTCGTTCGGCCACATCCAGCCGACTCTCCGGTGATGCTGCGAGAGGTCCCACAAGCGGTCGCGGCTGCAGATGGCCCGATCACGCTCGTCATCGCCGACGACTCGTACCTGATCCGCGACAGCCTCGTGCACATGCTCGGCGGGCACGATCGCATCGAGATCGTGGCGGTGTGCTCCGACTCGGCCGCACTCGAATTCGCGATCGCGTGCGAGCGTCCGCGGGTTGTCGTGACCGAGACCCGGGTGCTGGGTTCCACCCCGTCGAAGGGGATCGAGCTCGCCGGCAGCCTTCGGCAGACCAATCCGGACCTCGCGCTCCTGGTGCTGGCCCGCGATGCCGACGCCGGGTACGCCGAGGAACTGTTCGAGCACGGGTCCAGCGCCCGCGGCTACCTCCTGAAGCGCACCATCCGGCACAGCCGAGAGCTGATCTCCGCGATCGAGGCAGTCGCTCGCGGCGAGACGGTCGTGGATCCCGAGATCGTTGCCGGGCTGATGCGTACGACCAGTCGGCGCCCGCCTTCGCTGCTGGCGGAGCTCACGGCACGCGAGCGCGAGCTCCTGGCGCTGGTCGCCGAGGGGAAGAGCAACGGTGCGATCGCCGAGTCGCTCGTCGTCACGAAACGGGCGGTCGAGAAGCATCTCAATACGATCTTTCCCAAGCTCGGACTTCACGTATCGGGATCCGAGCACATCAGCCGCCGCGTCAAGGCGGCTCTCATCTTCGTCGCCGAGCAGCGCTGACAGCCGGCCCCGCCCGGCCAGGCGTCGACCTTGCGTCGGCGGCCAGGCGCGCCCACATGTCATCCCGCCATGCGCCCGATGTGACACGCTGCACGAGGCCCACACGAGTGCTCGACGCCAACCCGGATGGTCGACGTCGTGACGCATGCGACTGAGATGAACCGTTCCGCAACGCATCCGCGTGACTCGATCCGAGTGATCGAGTCAAAGATCATGCTGCCCCGAGTTCAGCCCGAAATGCTTCGCCGGGCGCGACTATTGCAGCTTCTCGATGGCGACCACGCGGGCTCGCTGACGCTGATCAACGCGCCGGTCGGCTACGGCAAGACGACGCTGCTGCGATCGTGGTGCATCGAGCGCCACGAGGTCGTGATCTGGATTACGCTCGACGAGGCCGACGACGACCCCGTGCGCTTATGGGCCCACGTGGCCACAGCGGCCGAGCGGGCGGGTCTTGGGCTCGCAGCTCCGGCTCTACTGCGCCTCGGAGTTCCGGGCGCTCAGGTCGAGACTGCTGTCGACGAGCTGATGAACAGTCTCGTCGCGTACGGTCGGCCCGCAGCGGTCGTTCTCGACGACCTACATACCGTTGGGAGCGAGGGGTCGCTTCGCTCGGTCGCGCACGCCGTCGAGCGGCTGCCCGCGAACGTGCACCTGCTCGCGGCGACGCGGTCCGATCCCGCGATCAGCCTCGCGCGTCTGCGGGCGGCGGGGGCGCTGACCGAGGTTCGTGCCCACCACCTGGCCTTCACAACCGACGAGACACGCGAGTTGATCGCGCACGAGGAGATCGTGCTATCCGCCGAGAGCATCGAGCTGCTGCGGGAGCGAACGGAGGGCTGGCCGGCGGGGCTCTACCTGGCGGCGCTGTGGCTACGCGAACTCGAGGATCCCGATCAAGAATTGGAAGCGTTCGTGGGCAGCGCTCGCCATATCGCGGACTACCTGACAGAGGAGGTTCTCGCCGCGCTTGCGCCCGACGCCCGTGACTTTCTGCAGCGCACCTCGGTCCTCGGACGGTTCACCGCCGAGCTGTGCGATGCGGTCCTCGGCCGCGACGACTCAGCCGCGGTGCTAGAGCAGTTCGCACGCTCGAGCATGTTCCTCGTCGCATTGGACGCCCGCGAGCAGTGGTACCGCTATCACCATCTGTTCGGCGACCTGCTGCAGCTCGAGCTCGGCAGTGAGGAAGCGGCTGAATTGCGGCGTCGCGCGGCGACCTGGTACTCCGAGCACGGTCTGATCGAGGAGGCATTGGAGCATGCGGCCGCCGGGGGGGACGCCGAGGCGGTCGCCGAGATCCTGGTCGAGCACCACCGCGCGTTTATCTGGAGCGGGCGGCTGACCCAGTTTCTGGGGTGGGTGCGCTGGCTTCCCGTCGAGCTTCTGCTCGAGCACCCTTCGCTGCCTGCGGCGGGGGCAGCAGCGGCGCTGCTGCTCGCGCGCCCCGAGCTCGAGGCTCAGCAGCTGCTCGCCGTAGCCGAGCGCGCGCGCCGGGAGCGACCGCAGCTGTGGCTGCCATACGATGAGGCGGTCGTGGAGGTCGCGCGCGCGACGTTGATCGAGCGCGGGGACGTGGGTGCGGCGGTGGAGCACGCTCGTCGCGCAGTCGCCGCCGTCAGCGCCGGCGCTGACGTTCTGACCGTCAGCACGCTTGCGAGCCTCGCCCAGGCGCTGTTCTTCGCCGGCGAGCTAGAAGAAACACGGCGGGTCGCGAGCCTGGCCGTCGAGCGACTCGACGCGCCCGAAGTTCCCGAGGCCTACGTCGGCAGCCTAGGGCTTCTCGCTCTCGTTGACGCCGAGCAGGGCCGCGCGGAAAGCGCCGAGGCCTGGGCTGTACAGGCGATCGCGTTCGCGCACGAGCGATTCCCAGCGGATCTGTGGACGCTCTCGCTGGCTCACCTGGCCCGTGCGCTGGCATGCGCCGGCCTGGGGCGCCACGACGAGGCCGAGCGCGAGGCGATTCGCGGGGAACGCCTGCGACGCGCGCCACAACCCACCGTCGGTCACGCTCACGCCCTGCTCGTCCTTGCGCACGTTCGCGTCGCGCGATCCCGGCTGCATCGCGCCGCTGGCGACCTCCGGCGCGCGCAACGGGCGATCGCGGAATTCCCGGATCCGGGGCGGTTACCCGTGATGGCGGCCGCCGTCGCGAAGGAACTCACCACCGCTCGACGCGATGCTCGACGCGGAGCCCTTATCGAGCAGCCGAGTACGGCCGAGCTCGCCGTGCTGCACCGCCTCGGGACCGGACTCTCCCGACGCGAAATCGGGGCCGAGCTCTTCATCTCACTCAACACGGTGAAGACCCATATCCGAGAGCTGTACCGAAAGCTGGGCGCGACATCACGAGCGGACGCGATCGCCCGCGCCGAAGCGCTCGGACTGCTCGATGTCACCGAATCACCCGGGTGATCCTCCTCCCATAAGCCCAAAACCGGGCAACGAGCAGGCATCGTAGGGCTCGAATGTCACCCGCCTGCTACCGCATCGTCGTCGAAGGAGAACTCGGACCGCGGTACGCGTCCGCGTTCGCGGGCATGACGTTGCACGCGCAGGAAGGTGAAACGGAGCTCGTCGGCACGGTGATCGACCCGTCCCATCTCCATGCGGTGCTCGAACGGATCGCCGGACTCGGACTGACGCTCCACAGCCTCACGGCGATCGAGCCCGAGACCCTCGAGCTGGACGCGTCGCCACACCCACAAACGGCCGGGACCGAGAACACGGACCCTGGAACCGATTCGAAAGGACCATAAAGCCATGACCTTCCTCTGGATTCTGCTGGGCATCCTCTATGTGGCCTGCTGGATCTACTTCGGCCTGTCGACGTTCCGCAAGGGGCATTACTGGATGTTCTGGATCGGGTTCATCTTCCCGTTGCTGTGGATCATCGGCGCATTCATGTCCCCCACCGAACGCGCCGCCAGCGCGGTGTAGCAGCGGCTCCTCAAGCCCGGTGACGCGCGGTGAGTGAACCCGCTCTCCCCGTCGATCCGGGCCCGTTGCCCCAAGCAAGAACCATCGCGCGTTCGGGTCCCGAAGGTGCCCCGTGTAGTGCCCTTGCTCGTGCCCGGATTAGCTGCCGTACCGTCCGCGCATCGCGGCACGGAATCGGTGCCGCTGCGCCCTGACGGTGCTATAGGTTCGTTCCACCGCTGGGCGAGCTGAGTGCGCCAAGAGAGCGAACACGACGAGCGCGGCGAACGAGGACGTCTCCTCGGGCAGCACCCCCGCAACCGACCGGATCGACTGCTTCGCGATGGCGGCGCCGATCAGCGCGTCTCCGAGGGAGGGGCTGGGCTGAGCTTCGCGCACTTTCGCGCCGGCGCCCTGGAGTCCCTGCGCGAACGCGCCGACCGCGATCATCGTGATCAGGAGCGAGCTGAACGAGCTCTCCCGGCTCTGGATCCCGAGTGTTCGCTCGATGAAGCGGTGGCGAAACTCGTTGGCCACGCGGCCAGCGACCTGTGCGTCGGTGAAGAGCAGCTCGGCGCCGCTGAGATGGTTATCGGATGCCATCATGAAGTCCTTCGTTTCGTGTCGGGGGGCGAACGGGGTCGGTCACGGTCAGCTCAGAGGAGGGTGATGACGCCCCTGACGACGAGGAAGAGGCCGATCACCGCGGCGCCGAGGATGGCGGCGGGGCGGCCTTTTCGACCCATCCAGGCTTTGAAGCGGTTGATGGTGGTTTGGGTCCACTCGGGCGCGAAGACGTAGCCGAGCAAGGGGAGCTCGAGCAGGATCTGCTGCATCAGGCAGAAGCCGATCACCAGCAGCACCGTCTGCACGGTCCCGGGGTTGAGCTTGGCCATCTTGTCCAGCGCGGTGATGTAGGAGACGCCCGGAAAGCTGAGTAGCATGCCGACCACGAAGGTCACCTTCGGGTCGCCCTTGCCGAGCATCCGCAGCGGCAGCGACTCCGTCGGCTTGCCCGCCTCCTGCTTGGCCTTCAGCTTGGCGTCCTTCTTCTCCCGCCGGCGGTCCTGAAAGCCGGCGTCCCGACCGGTCGCGAGCACGAACGCGATCACGAGCGCGAGCGCGCCGAGGACAATGTCCTCGACGGGGCTGATCGTCTTCTTTGCCGAGCTGGTGGCGCTGGAGCCGTTGAGCGAGAACACGATCACCAGCCCGAGCGTGATGCTGGTCGTGTACGCACCCAGCAGGTAGCCGACCATCAACCGCTTCGGGCTCGGCAGCAGCAGCATCACCGTCAACGCGGCCAGCAGCGACGGGTTGAACATCGACGCCAGCGACAGCAGGAAGATGTCGAGTAGATCGCTCACTCCCACCACCATCGCAGCCGTGAGAGGCACAGGGCGGTCTACGGCGTGGAATCACCCGGGTGATTCCAAGCTCGCTCAGAGCGGCCGCGACAGTCGCTGGTTCCGTGAGCTAAGCAGCTGATGAGCCCCTGCTCGCCTCCTTAGTGGGACGGCCGCCTGGATCGCTGATGACGGCGACGCGGCTCGTGGCTGAACCGCATCGAGGCGCGGTTCCGAGCCTCGTGGTGACGCGGAGCGCTCCGAGCTCGAGCCGCGTCTCGGCATGCTCGAAACGGTGCGGCATCGACGCACGCCCCGCGGGTGAGTGAGCTGACGCGAGGTGGGGCGGGCGC
>Ga0209048_10006025_pt1 | contig 11392 bp, 13 predicted proteins | sample FrelakmetCRP12CR_FD_187146 | JGI IMG/M metagenome (GOLD analysis project Ga0209048, IMG submission 187146) | Freshwater lake sediment microbial communities from the University of Notre Dame, USA, for methane emissions studies - CRP12 CR (SPAdes)... | ecosystem: Environmental > Aquatic >... | reverse complement strand
CAGGTCGACATGAACGTCCTCATGACCCTGGCGGCGATCGGCGCCGCCGCGATCGGGCAGTGGTCCGAGGCCGGGCTCGTCGTCTTCCTTTTCGGTCTCGGCACCGTGCTCCAGGTCGCGACACTCGAGCGTACCCGGCGCGCCATCACCGGCCTCATGACGCTCACCCCGCCGGAGGCGGTCACGGTGCGGGACGGCGAGGAGCTCACCGTCCCGCTCGCCGGGATCGTGCCCGGCGACGTCGTGCTCGTGCGGCCAGGTGAGCGCGCCGCCGTCGACGGCGTCGTCCTCGACGGGCACGCCGCCGCCGATCAGGCGCCCGTGACCGGCGAATCGCGCCCGGTCGCCAAGGCGCCCGGCGACCAGGTGTTCGCCGGGTCGATCATCGAGGGCGGGACGCTGCGCCTGCGCGCCACCAGCGGCGCGGCCGACAACACGATCGCCAAGATCGTCCACCTGGTGGAAGAGGCGCAGGCCAGGCGCGCGCCGGCGGAGACGATCGTCGACCGCTTTGCGGCGCGCTACACACCGGTCGTCGTCGCGCTGGCGGCGGCCGTCGCCTTCGTGCCGCCGCTGCTCGGCGCCTCCTTCGACACCTGGTTCTACCGCGGCCTGGCTTTGCTCATCATCAGCTGCCCCTGTGCGCTCGTCATCTCCACGCCGGTCAGCATCCTCGCCGCACTCGCCCGCGCCACGCGCAACGGGGTGCTGGTCAAGGGCGGCGCCTACCTCGAGCGCGCCGCCACGATCGGCGCGATCGCCTTCGACAAGACGGGCACGCTCACCGAGGGCCGGCCCAAAGTGACGGACGTGGTGGCGCTGAACGGCGTCGGCGCGGACCGCCTGCTGGCGGTCGCCGCCGCCGTCGAGCGCCTCAGCGAGCACCCGCTGGCGCGGGCCATCGCGGAGCGCGCCGGCGTCGTGCCCGGCGCCGCGACGAGCGCCGCGCCGGCCGAGTGCGGCTGCGGCTGCGAGGACCGGGCGGCCGCATGCGAGGACGCGGTCGCGGCGTGCGAGGACGGGCATGCGCACGCGAGCGAGCACGAGCACGCTGAAGACAGCGAGGACGCGCAGGTGCACGAGGACGCGCAGGTCGCCCGCGGCTGCTGCTGCGAGGACGGGCGCGACGACGCGCACGTCTTCACGGCTGCAGGCGCAGGGGCGCTGCGCGTGGAACGCTTCCGCGCCCTCCCCGGCCGCGGCGTGCGCGCCGAGGTCGACGGCCGCCTCACCTTCGTGGGCCGGCCCGAGCTCCTCGGCGACCATGCCGCCGACCCGGCGCTGGCGGCGGCGTTCAGCCGTCTTGAGAGCGAAGGCAAGACCGCCGTCGTGGTCGGCGACGAGGACGGCGCGCTCGGAGTGATCGCCGTCAGCGACCCGCTGCGCGCCAAGGCGGCGGCGGCGGTCGCCGAGCTCCGTCGCCTCGGCGTCCGTCAGGTCACCATGCTCACCGGCGACAACCCGGAGACGGCGGCCGCGATCGCCGCCCAGGCAGGCATCGGCGACGTGCGCGCCGGCCTGCTCCCGGCCGACAAGGTCGCCGCCGTGACCGGTCTGGGCGACGGCCGCGGGACCGTCGCGATGGTCGGCGACGGCGTGAACGACGCTCCCGCGCTGGCGGCTGCCGGCCTCGGCATCGCCATGGGTGCGGCCGGCACCGACGCCGCCCTCGAGACGGCCGACATCGCCCTCATGGGCGACGACCTCAGCGCCGTGCCCGAGACGATCCGTCTCGCCCGCCGCACCACGCGCGTGATCTGGCAGAACATCGTGTTCAGCATCGTCGTGAAGGCGGTGTTCCTCGTCCTGGCTCCGCTGGGACTCGTCACGCTCTGGCTCGCCGTGTTCGCCGACATGGGCACGTCGCTGCTCGTGACCGCGAATGGGTTACGCTTATACCGTCACTAGAGGAGGAGCCTTGCCGGTCACGCTCTACACCAAGCCCGGCTGCCCGTACTGCGCGGCCGCGCGCAAAGACCTGATAGCCCGCGGCGTGCAGTACGAGGAGATCGACGTCACCGTCACGCCGGGGGGCGAGGAGCGGCTCGCCGAACTGACCTTCGGCAGCATGATGGTGCCGGTGATCGTGGAAGACGACGGCCAGGTGCACGTGGCCGCCGGAGGCGGCTGACGCGTGTGACCGGGCGCGCGTGCCGCGCCCACACTCCGCGGGGGCGCCGCGGCCCGCGGCGCCGCGCCGCCGCTATTCCTTGAGCGGCAGTCCCGCCTTCTTCCAGGCCACGAGGCCGCCGTTGACGTTGCTCACGTTGGTGAACCCGATGCCGGCGAGTCGCTTGGCCTGCCGCGGGCTGCGGTGGCCGCTCTGGCAGATCACGAGCACCTCGTCGCTCCGCCCCAGCCCGCTCTCGTCGCGCTTGATGGCGGCCGGCGGCACGTTGCGCGCGCCCTTGGGATGAGAGCCGCGGAACTCCGCCGCCGAGCGTACGTCGACGAGCTTCGCGCCGCGCTTCTGGCGAGAGAACGCTTCCTTGACGTCGACGGTGGCCACATGCGCGGGAACGGCGGCGCCGCCCGCGCCGCGCCTAAATGGCCACACCGTCGCGTTGCGGCTGCTCGACGAGGCTGTCGTACAGCACTTCGAACGGCCCGCTGGTGAGGATCGAGTGCAGCGTCCCGTAGATGCGCTGCACGACGCCGCTGGAGTAGAACTCGTCGTGCGCATCGAGCGACTCCCACTGCGTCTCGAACACGAAGTGGACGTCGCCGAGGGCGGACTCGCGGCCCTCGTCGTGCAGGGCGCTGGCGAGCGGCGACATACCGAACGAGCGCAGGACGCGGTGACCGGTGTTGCCGGGAGCGTGACCCACGTGGCCGGCGAGCTCCTGCAGAGCTGTCTCCGCACGGTGCTCGGTGCCCTTGGTCACGCTGAACATTGTCTGGCCGACGATCATGAAGGGTGCTCCTTTTCGGGTCGTGCCACTCCTCTTTTCCCCGTGAAGCCCCGGATGGAACGAAGCCGGCGCGCGCCGGCGGTGTTTCGCGTGCCGTTCAGCGCGCGATCTCGCGGAAAGCCGCCATCAGGGAGGCCGGCCTAAGCGCCGCCTCGCCCTCGCCCGACCAGACGATCTTGCCGGCGCGGTCGACGATGAAGGCCATCGGCCGGACGTCGCCGTCCTCCTTGAGCGCGCCGTAGGCTTGCGCCACGGCGCCGTCGTCCGGGAGCAGCGGGAACGCGAGGCCGTCGACCTTGCCGGCCAGCGTGCCGCACTCGGCGCGCGAGGCGTCGCAGATGCCGAGCAGCTGGCCGCGCATGCCCCAGATACTGTCGGCGGCGGCGCTTAGCTGCGTGAGCGCAGTCTCGGCGAACGGCGACTGCGTGGGCAGGAACACAAGCACCGGGTACCAGTCGCCGCGGTATTGCTTGAGATTGACCTCATTGCCGTCGACGGCGCTGATGATGAAGGTCGGCGCCTCGCGGCCGACACCGGACTTGTACCCCACGTCGGGACCTCCTGGCCGGGCGGGCCCGGCCCGCTTGGTGTGCCGTCCGAGTCTATCAAAGCGCGGATGGCGGGCGGCTCGAGGGCGCCGGCGTCGCCCGCCTCAGGATCGGCCGGCGCCCTCGCGAGGGTCACTGCACGACGATCTCCCCGTGCATCCCCGCCTGGCTCTTGTGGATGGTGCAGACGTAGTAGTAGGTGCCGGCCTTGGTGAACGTGTAGCTGAACGACGCGCCGGAGTTCACGGAGCCGTTGAACAGGCTCGTAGTCTTGGCGCTCGTCGAGATCCCGTCGGCCGAGGTCACCGTGTGCGGCGCCGAGTCCTTGTTGGTCCAGGTGACTGTCGTGCCGGCCTTCACCGTGAGCGTCTGCGGCATGAAGGCGAAGTTCTCGATGGTGACGGCGGCGGATCCGCCGGCCGAGGTCGCGGCGCTCGGCGCGCCGCTCGCGCCACCGCTTGCGGTGCTGCCGCAGGCGGCCAGGACGAGCACCGCGACCCCTGCGGCCACCGCGACCAGGTTCTGCGGGCGGGTCAGACTGCGAAGTGTCATGGGAAGTGCCTCCGGGAGAGGGATATGCACGCATTTAGTTGCACGTGCACAGAAGTCTTCCCCGCCAAGCCCTTCGCATCACCGCCGCGCGTGGCAGCCGCATCACCGCTGTGCCGCGGCCGGCGCATGCCGATCGCGGCGCGTGACCGCGAACGGTGATGGGGCCGGGCGGCGCAGGGCCACCCGGCCCCATCGGACCGCGACACGTACGGCGGGCGCGCCGGCCGCCTTGCGGCGGGGCGCGCCACGCCTCTTCGAAAGCGTCAGAACGTCTTGTACTGCTCCTTCGGCGCGGCACAGAAGGGGCACTTGTCCGGCACGTCGCCGATGACGGTGTGGCCACAGACGAGGCACACGCTCACCGGCTGGTCGGCGATGTCCTTGCCGGCCAGCACCTGCTCGCGCGCCTCGGCGTACATGCCCTTGTGATCGACCTCGCTCTTGAGCGCGAACTTGATGCTGCGCACCGCCTGGTGGTTGCCCTGCAGCGCCGCGATCTCGTGGTAGGCCGGGTACATCTCGTCGACCTCGAAGCTCTCGCCGCCGAACGCCGCCTTGAGGTTGTCGGCGGTGGAGCCGATGCCGTTCAGGACGCGGAAGTGGTTGCGCGCATGACGGGTCTCCGCGTACGAGATGGCCCGGAACAGCTTGGCGACGTGCGGGTAGCCCTCCTCCTCCGCCTGCTCGGCGAAGACCATGTACTTCTCGGCCGCCTGGCTTTCCCCGGCGAAGGCGGCCTTCAGGCTCTCCTCCGTCATCGGGTTGAGGTCTTCGGGCTTGGGAAGGCGCTTCTCGACGGCTTCGTCCATCAGAACTCCTTGAAGTACGACCCGGCGGTGCCGCACACGGGGCACTCGTCCGGAGCGTCGCCGACGACGGTGTGGCCGCAGATCGGGCAGACGCGCACGGGCTCGCCGCCGAGGTCCTTCTTGCCCTCGACGCCTTTGAGTGTGTTGTCGTAGATGCCCTGATGGTCCTTCTCGGCGGTCAGGGCGTAGCGGATGCTGGTCTGCGCGCTCTTGTTCTCCTGGAGCTTCGCGACCGCATCGTATGCCGGGTACATCTCGGTGATCTCAAAGGTCTCGCCGCCCCACGCCGCCTTGAGGTTCTCGGCCGTGGTGCCGATGCCGCCGAGCACGCTGAGGTGGTTGCGCGCATGCGTGCTCTCGGCGAAGGCGACGGCGCGGAAGAGGCGCGCGACGTTCGGGTAGCCCTCGGCGCCGGCGACGTCGGCGAAGGCGAGGTACTTCTGCGAGGCCTGGCTCTCGCCGGCGAGCGCGGCGGCGATGTTCTGGGCGGTCATCTCGCCCTTGTTCTCGGGGGCGGGCGGGGTGTTCTTGAAAGGCTCGGCCATCTTGCTGTTCTCCTCCTCGTCGGTGTGGCGGGCGCGCCGCCGGTGTCACGTGGTCGGTACCAAACGGACGTCTATGGTAACAGGGCAAACGGCGCAACGAACGGCCGCGCAGCCGCTTGGGCGGGGCGCGGCCGCCGGGCTACCGCCGGGCAGGTCGAGCGCTGCCTGTCCGCGCCGGGCCGCACTCAGGCGGCGGCGCGATGCGGCTCGAGCGACGGCACCAGCCGGTGCAGGACGCTGTGGACCTGGCGCTCGCTGACGTGGTCGAAGAGCGCGTAGTAGAGGTCCGGGTTGGACTGGCTGCGTGAGAACTGACTGAGATCGACGGTGTGGCCCGCCCTCGTGGCCGCGCGGGCCTGGGCGCCGTCGATGGCGAGCAGGGCCGCCGTCGCCGGCACGGAAGCGTCGCTGCAGATCTCGGCGATGTCCTGCGGCAGCCTCCACAGGGAGAGCGCCAGAGGCGTGCCGCCGGCCTCGGCGACGACCAGGCGCACGCCCGTCGCGACGTCGCCGCTGAGATCGAAGTGGCGCCGGTCGGCGCTCCGCGCCGCGTCCACGGCGCGCTGGACGCTCCGGACCTTGTCGATGAACGTGGTCGGTGCAGGACGTGCCATGATGAGCCTCCTCGACACTCCCCCGAAGTCTTCCGGAGCCCTCAGGATCGCTCGCTTTCGCGCTTGTCCTTCCCGTGGCTGAAGGGGGGTAAACCAGCCGGACGTGATGGAAACTACCCCTGGTCGACACGGCGCGCCGCGGCCTGGCCGCGCCACGCGCCGATGCCGGCGAGGAGGAAGGCGCCGACCATGCCAACAGTCTCGATGTTGGTCGCCGAGGAGGCGCCGGGATCCCCGAAGAGGAGGGCGAGCCCGGGCATGAAAGCGACCAGGCCGGCGGCCACGAGCCAGGGGCCGCCGGCCCTGTGCGCTGCGGCCCACGTGCGCTCGTCGCGCATGACGACACTCATGCGGATGCCGACCCAGTCGTTCAGGGGCAGCGCGCCGAAGACGCCGAGCACGCCCGGCACCAGGAGGATCAGTCCGATCAGGAACGAGAGGAAGACGTAGAAGCCGGGCATGACGAGCGCGGCGGTACTGTGGCGGTGCGGGCGCCGGCGTCAGCCGGCGCCGAAGCCGCCGCCCCCGCCGCCGCCCCCGCCGCCGCCGGAGAACCCGCCGCCCATACCGCCGCCCGAAGACGAGTTGGAGGTCGCCACGGCGACCGCCTGGCCGAAGCTCTGGTCCATCACGCTGAAGGCCGACGGGCCCATGCCCGGCTGCGCGATCATCATGAAGGTCATCGTGCGGAAGGCCGGGTCCTGCAGGACCTCCGGCACCTTGACCTGCATCGCCTTGATCACCTCGTCGGCCATGTCGAACACGACGGCGTACACGAGGAACTGCTGCCACAGCACCACGGCGTCCGGCGGCTTCTCCTGCATGCGGCCGAAGTCCTTCATGTACCGCCGCAAGGCCTGGTACTGCGCGTGCAGCTCGGCCGCCTCGGCAGAGCGGCGCTTGATCGAGCGCGCCACGAAGATCAGGACGATGCCGACGGGCACGCCGACGAGCGCCCAGTAGAAGCGGCCGATGATGCCGGCGGCGCCGGCCGCGACCGCGGCGATGAAGCCGAAGGCCGCCCCCGTGAAGGCCATGCGGTCGGCCTTGGCGTCGAGGAAGCCGCGCCTGGAGCCCTCCTCCTCGACCATGTCGGTGAACTCCTTGTAGCCGCGCGCGAACTCCGTGCGCTTGGCCTTGGCGAGGTCCTTGAGGTCGGCGATCACGAAGCTCCAGCCCTCCGCGATCTCGGTGAACAGGAAGTTGACGAGGTGGTGCTCGTAGGGCAGCAGCCCGTCGAGCTTCTCCTCGTGCAGCGTGAGCTTGTAGCTCACCTTGCCCGAGTCGCCGCCCAGCAGATGCTTCTCCTGCCACTCCACGCGCTCGATGTCGATGACGCCGCGGTTGATGAGATCGAGCAGGGTCGCCGTGGCGTCCTCGCGGCCCACGCTGCCCATGCGCCAGATGAAGCCGACCAGCGCCGGCGGCAGCGAGGGCTGCGGGATATCGCGGAGGTACGGCGCCTGGAACCTGGGCTTGGGCTCGCGGCCGAAGCGCACGTAGAGCACGATCACGATGATCAGCGCCGCGAGCGGGATCCCGACGCCGACGATGGCCCAGAAGGCGACCTTGGCGCGGGCGAGCCAGCGCTCGCGGTTGGCCTTGTCGGCGAGCGACTGCTCCTCGGCGAGCACGGCGCTGAGCCGCGGCGCCGACCGCTGCGTCGCCTGCGGCAACGCCGCGGCGGGGAAGAGGATGCGGGACTCGACGAACGTTGAGGCCGGCAGCGGCGAGACCGTGCTCACGACGCTCGCGTCCGGCTCGATCGCCACGTTGCCCCACAGCGGGCCGTGGGTCCAGGCCCGCACCTCGCTCTTCCGGACGCCTTGCGGGAGGTGCACGGTGATGCGCACGTGGTCGGACGGCACCGCCGTGTCGGCGCCGATGAACTGCCAATACAGCTCCGCCGTGTCCCGCCAGCGCTTGGCGGCGCCGAGCGCCGTGTAGTCGACGCCGAACGTCGCGCTCGTGTCGGCGACCGCGAAGTCCAGCTGCACGCGCACGCCGGTGGGGGTGTCCTGCACGCTGTACGTGCCGGGGACGCTCGCCACGCCGGAGACGGTCGCCGTGCTCAGTGTGTAGGGGACGGTTGTGGAAGACCCGGCGCCCGGTCCGGACGCGCCGGCGACCTGGATGCCGTCCGAGCCCCTGGCGCTGTAGTCCCAGTAGACGTAATGGAAGGCGCCCGAGAAGTCGAGGGTCCGCGTCTCGTGCACCCTGACGTCGCCGTTGGGCTGCACGGTCGCGTCGACGGTGACGTCGGTGATGGAGAAGGACTTGGCCGCCGCGGGGCCGGCCCAAAGGCCGGCCAGTCCGGCGGCCAGCACGCCCAGCAGAACGGCGAGCGCAAGCCTCGGCGCGCCGTCGGCGAGCCTCCACGCGCCACCCCCGGCGCGACGCCCGCCGCGACCCGCCGCCTCGCGCTCCACACGACCTCCCGGCCGACCTCTCCAGCGATCACAGGGGCGGCTTCCCGCCTCCGTCAGCCTCCCGCCGCGTTCCGTTTGCGCGGCGGACTGCGGCGTGACTCTACCACCGCGTCCGGCGGCGGCGGGAGAAACCGCGATCTTCCGGTTGCGACCGCTCACATGCGGGAACACTGCAGGCAACGTTCGAGAAGTTGCCGAATGCTGAAGCCCATATGACTATCTCTTTTGCGGGGCGCCCCAAACGGGGCGCCCCTTCCGCGTCCGGCGTCTCGCTCGCGATCGCGCGTGCGTATGCACCGGGCGGTGAAGCTACGACCGCGCCAGCCCGAGCCGCGCCAGCTCGGCGTCCGCGAGGGCGCGGTAGTCGCCTTCGGCGATGTCGCGCCAGGGGTCGCCGCTCACGCCGTGCAGGCCGTCCCACGGCAGCGCGTCGACGGCGCGGCGCGCCAGGTAGTGCTCGAACGCCGGGTCGCCGGCCGACGAAGCGAGGCCGGCGCGGACGGCGCGGACGTCGCGCCGCCAGGCGAGCCGGACCGGCACGTACAGCAGGAGGACGAGCGCGGCGGGCAGCAGGCCGACGCCGATGCCGCTCACGACCGCGACGCGCAGGATGCCCGAGTGGCTGGCCTCGCCGCTCGTCATCACGTCCTGGCCCGTCTTCTTGATCTTGTCGGCGAAGCTGCCGATGCTGCCGCCCACCAGGGGGAGTCCGCCGACCACGCCCAGTGCGTCCCCGGTGTCCCTGACGGCGGATCCGATCTTGACCACGTTCTGGCTGAGCTGGGCCTGCGCACGGATGTCGTGCCAGATGAGCACCCCGAGCGCCGCCCAGACGACGATCCACACGACGACGCCGGCGTCGAGCCAGCGCACCGAACGCGCGTTGAAGAGCCGGATGCCTGCGGTCATGATCCCTCCTCGCCGGATGTCCATACTCTAGACGATGAGCGGGCGATCGAAAGCGTTCCGCGGCGTGGTCCCGGAGGCGTTCCCCGCCGCGCTCCCGGCCGCGTTCCTCGGCGCCTGCGATATGCTCCCGGCGACCTGGAGGTGAGCGTGGCCACACCACGCGAAGCCGGATTCTTCATGCCGGCCGAGTGGGCGCCGCACGCGGGCTGCTGGATGGCCTGGCCGTGCCGGCCGGAGAACTGGGACGACATCGAGACGGCACGCGCGACGTATGTCGAGATCGCGCGCGCCGTCGCTCGCTGCGAGCCGGTCACCATGACGGCCAACGCCGGCGACCTGCGGCAGGCCCGGCGCGCCCTCGCCGGCACGCCGGGCGCGGAAGTGGTCGAGCTGCCGAGCGACGACTCGTGGGCGCGCGACAGCGCGCCGACCTTCCTCGTCGACGGCCGCGGCGGGCTCGCCGGCGTGGACTGGAGCTTCAACGCCTACGGCGGCATCTACGCTGACTACGCGCGCACGGCGAACATGGCGCGGCGGATCCTCGACCTCGTCGGCGCCCGGCGCTTCGCCGCTCCGCTGGTGCTCGAGGGCGGTGCCGTGCACATCGACGGCGAGGGAACGGTGCTGACGACGGAGGACGTCGTCCTGGACCCGCGCCGCAACCCCGGGCTCGAGAAGGCCGAGGCCGAGGCGCTCCTCTGCGAGTACTTCGGCGCCCGTCAGGTCGTGTGGCTCAGCGGCGCGCTCGAGCACGACAACACCGGCGGACACGTCGACAACCTCGCCTGCTTCGCGGCGCCGCGAGTCGTGGTCGCGCTCGCCTGCGAAGACGCAGAGGATCCGCAGTACGCGGCCATCCAGGAGAACCTCCGGCGGCTGCGCACGGCCACCGACGCCAGAGGCCGCGCGCTCGAGGTCGTCGAGCTCCCGCAGCCGGCCCGGCCGGAGCACGGCGGCCGGCGACTCTCACCGAGCTACGTCAACTTCTACGTCGCCGACGGCGGCGTCGTGATCCCGGGCTTCGGCGACCCGCGCGACGAAGAGGCGCGCGCCATCGTCGCGCGCCTCTTCCCGGGTCGCGACGTCGTGCAGCTTCAGACGACGGAACTTGCCAAGGCTGACGGCAACGTCCACTGCGTCACTCAGCAGCAGCCGGCTGCGTAGGCGACCGGCCGCCCATCCGGCCGCTCCGAGCGAGGCACCTCGCGACAGTGCGAAAGGTCTGCCGCCCCTGGTTCGTTATGGAGTCACCTGGTCCGGAGGCCAGGAGGAACTCTGGCGAGTCCCTTAGGGGTGGAGGTTGCACCCGGAACGGCCGGCGACACTGTCGCCGGCCGTTTCATTGCCGGTCCGTCTGATCGTAAGCGGCCGTGATGCGACGCCCTTCGCCCCGCAGCGAACCCCGGCCCGCGCCGCGCTCTTCTCAGCCCGCGCGCTTCTCCCACACCCCAGCGTAGTGCGGTCCCATCCAGAACGAGGACCCCTTGGCGCTGCGCAGTTCGCTCAGGCCGGCGCCGCCGAGGAGGTTGCGCAGCGCCGTCACCTCGATGCCATCGTCCTTGCGCGACGGCTCGCGCGTGAACAGCTTGCCGCCGTGACGCAACGCGCTGACGAGCGCGGCGAGCACCGGCCGGCGGTCGGCCGCCGGGACGTCGTGGAACATCCAGTGCATCACCACGACGTCGAAGCTCTCCGCCGGCAGCTCCAACTCGCGCACGTCGCCGAGCGCGAAGTCTACATTGGTGTACGCGCGCAGCGTCTTGCGCGCCACGCCCTGCCACGCCGGCGAGATGTCGACGCAGGTCAGGTGGCCGCCCGCCTGGAGGCGCTTCGCGAGGTGGCGGGCGGCGGCTCCGCTCCCGGCCCCGAAGTCGAGCACGCGCTCATCACCCCGCAGGCCCATGCCGTCGACGAAGCGCCGGTAGCTGCCACTGAGCAAACCGTGGAGCATCAGGCGCGTGGTGAAGATCTCCAGGCCGCCCGGAGCCGGCACGCCGGCGGCGTCGTCGCAGGTGCGATGCTTGGGGGTCACGGTCCCTCCTTTGTGCCGACCATCCTGTTGACCGCCGCAAGC
>Ga0209048_10006024_pt1 | contig 11393 bp, 12 predicted proteins | sample FrelakmetCRP12CR_FD_187146 | JGI IMG/M metagenome (GOLD analysis project Ga0209048, IMG submission 187146) | Freshwater lake sediment microbial communities from the University of Notre Dame, USA, for methane emissions studies - CRP12 CR (SPAdes)... | ecosystem: Environmental > Aquatic >... | reverse complement strand
GAGGAATTTTCGATCACTTCCCTCTTCGTTTTCAACTCGGATGGGAGGCGATCTCCCGTGGGGATTATCCACCTCCATGACCTCCTGAAGGCGGGAGTCGTATAACGGAGTTTCAAGTTTCAAGTCTCAGGTTCATATTCCGACGCCAAGCTTGAAACCTAGACCTGGAACTTGAAACATGCAACTTGCAACTTGTAACAATAGGTGGGAATGAAGCGGATCAAAATCGCCATTCTGATTTCGTTCGGGTTCATCGTTCTGGTTGTTTCCCTCAGCCTCTGGGCCCACCACAAGGCGAAGAAGCCTCCAGAAGAGTTGCAGCTCCCCAAGATTGCCTTCGAAGGCGCTGATTCACGAATTGAGAAGATTCGTTTTGTTGAGGAAAAACAAGGCCAAAAGACTTGGGAGCTTGAAGCAAAGGCGATCCAGCAGTACCAGGGCCAGAACGTCATGGTCTTAGAAGATGTCAAGGTCACCTTTTTCATGAAGGATGGCCGAACCTTAACGGTATCCGGAAATCATGGGAAGGTCTATCAGGACACGAAAAACATGGAATTGGAAGGGAATATTGTCGTTAGCTCCAGCGAGGGTTATCAACTAAAAACCAACTCCATGACCTATGATCATCAGGAGAAGAAAATCCGGACTCCCGATGTGGTCGAGCTCGATGGTGAAAAGATGTGGATGAAGGGCCGGGGGGTGCTGGTCGACGTGGAGGCCCAGACGGTTAAGGTGCTTCATGAGGTGAAAACCCAGTGGAAAGCAGAAAAAAAAGGATGATCCGATCTTCTAAAATCTATTTATTCATGACCTGTTTTCTTTTTGTCTTCATCCTTTCCGGACAGGCTCAGGAGCGGAAGGCCGCGGTAAAAGGGGAAGAACGGGGCACTTCGATGGCTAAACCCTTCGGGCTCATGTCGAGCCGTTCGCCTATCGATATGACCTCCGATACCGTCGAGGCCAACCAGAAACAGAATAGCGTTACATTCAAAGGAAATGTTGTGGCGAGGCAGGAAGACATCACCCTCTATGCCAACATGCTGGTCATCTATTACGATCCGGATGCCAAAGGGATCAAGACGGTGGTGGCCTCGGGCAACGTGAAGATCGTTCAACTCGAGCGCAGGGCGACGGGCCAGAAGATCACCTTCAAGCAGGATGACAACAAAGTGTTGTTAGAGGGAGAGGCTGTCCTACGCGAGGGAGAGAACGTGATCCGCGGGGACCGAGTGATATGCTATATGGATGAAGACCGATGTCTGGTGGAAGGAGGAAAGGGAGGTCGTGTCAGTACCACCATCACTCCACCCAAAAAGGAGCCGTAAAGAAAAGACGTCGTATCTCTTGTGTGAAGATTTGACGAAAGCCTTTCGCCGAAAAAAGGTGGTCAATGGGGTGAGCCTTGAGATTCGAGGTGGAGAGGTGGTGGGACTCCTGGGGCCCAATGGAGCCGGGAAGACCACGATCTTTTACATGATCGTCGGCCTTCTCCGTCCCAATCGGGGAAAGATGTTTCTCAATCATGAAGAGATTACCGTTCTTCCCATGTATATCCGGGCCAGAAAGGGGATCGGGTACCTTCCGCAGGAGCCTTCCGTGTTCAGAAAGCTAACCGTGGAGGAGAACTTAATTGCGATCCTGGAATCCCTTCCCCTCTCGAAAGAAGAAAGAAAGAGCCGACTGGAGGATCTGTTGGAGGAGCTGGGACTATCGCCCCTTCGGAAGCAGAAGGCCTATAGCCTGTCTGGAGGAGAGCGGAGACGAGTCGAAATTACAAGGGCCTTGGTGCTCTCGCCCTCTTTTATCCTTCTGGACGAACCTTTCGCAGGAATTGATCCCATTGCGGTCCTGGATATTCAATCCATTATCCATCAATTGAAATCGAAGGGGATTGGAATTATAATTACGGATCATAATGTCCGAGAAACATTAGGAGTTTGTGATCGAGCCTATATCTTGAATGAAGGCCGGATCCTTGAGGCCGGGTCGCCTGAAAAGATTGCCCGAAGCCAGAAGGCCAGAGAGATCTACCTTGGGGATGGATTCGAGCTCGGTGGGAAACCCAAGGCCAAAAAGGAATGGAAAAAGGACGTGATGACTCCCGTTCAAGGAGAATTGTGGGAGTGAGATGGCATTAGAGCTCAAACAGACGCCGAAACTGGTCCAACAGCTGGTCATTACCCCCCAACTCCAGCAGGCAATCCGACTTCTCCAGCTGACGAGACTGGAGTTGGTTGACATGATCAGCCAGGAGATGAAGGATAATCCTCTTCTTGAAGAAATTGAAGAAGGAGAACAGATCCCGGGAGAAGCCTCGGTTGCGGGAGAGGAAGAAAAACCCTCTCAGGAGCTCGAACATACTCCGGAAGTGAAAGGGGAAGGGGAAACACCGGAGGCGATCAATGAATTTGATTGGGAAAATTACCTCGATAATTACAATCTCACCCCCATTCAACGTTTGAGCGGTCAGGATGGGGAAGAGAGGCCTTCTTACGAGAATTTTTTGGTGAAGAAGACGACCCTTGCGGACCATCTTCTTTGGCAACTCCAATTCTCTCGTTTTACAGAGGAGGAACATCGCGTCGGGACTTGGATTATCGGGAACCTCGATGAAGACGGATATCTGAAGATGCCCCTAGAGGACATCGTGGCCGACGTGAATGTTTCGCTCGAAACAGTCGAGAAAGCTCTTCGGAAGATACAGAAGTTCGATCCGATGGGCGTTGGAGCAAGGGATCTCAGGGAATGCCTTCTCATTCAGTTGAAGGGGATGGCTGTCCAAAATCCCATTGCGGAGACGATCGTTTGCGAACATTTGTCCCTGTTGAAGAATCGAAACCATCCCGCCATTGCCAAACGTTTGGGAGTTTCCCTCGACAAGGTGAATGAGGCAGCCTTTTTGGTCTCCAGTCTGGAACCCAAGCCGGGAAGGGCCTTCGGAGGGGAAGCGGCGCAGGAGATCGTTCCCGATGTCTATATCCATAAGGTTGAAGGAGAGTATGTCGTCTATCTGAATGACGACGAAGTTCCGAGGCTCAGAGTCAATAATCTCTACCGAAGTATCCTGACCAATAGCCGTCCGGTGGTGGACGAAGATAAGAGATATATTCAGGAAAAGCTCCGATCAGCCCTCTGGCTCATTCGGAGTATTCACCAGCGCCAGAGGACGATCTATAAGGTGGCCAAGAGCATTGTGAAATTTCAGAAGGAGTTTTTAGATAAGGGGATCCAGTTTCTCAAACCCCTTGTCCTCCGGGATGTGGCCGAGGATATTGAGATGCATGAATCGACCATCAGTCGGGTGACCAATAATAAATATGCTTATACTCCTCAGGGGATCTATGAGTTAAAATTCTTTTTTAACACGGGGATTACCTCCTCCCAGGGAGAAGACTTGGCTTCCGAGAGCGTCAAGAACCTCGTTCGGGAAATCATTGCCAAAGAAGATCCGAAAAAACCCTACAGTGACGAGAAACTGGTCCAGATTTTGAAGGGGATGAATATTCATATCGCACGGAGAACCGTCTCAAAGTACCGAGAATCCATGAAGATTCTCTCCTCCAATGAACGAAGGAAGATCTTGTGATCATTCTCAATGCTTTTGCGCATCAGGTGGGAGTAACGCGATTCAACACTCGGAGCACTCAATCCCAAAGAGACTCAAAGGGTCTTTATCAGAGGGACCGTGGCAGGCCGACGGTTGAGGCCCACATTTTAGATGGGTCGAGGATTTCAATGGGGCTTCAGGATTGGATTCAGAGGCAAACCACGAATCGAATAAAACAGAAGGAGCGAATCCATGCAGATTGCGGTGACATTTCGACACATCGAACCCAATGAAGGAATGAAGGACTATGTGAAGGAAAAAGTGGAAAAACTGGAGAAGTATCTCGATAATCCACGGGAAGTCCATGTGGTTCTCTCCTCGGAGAAATTTCGACAGATTGCCGAGATCACCGTCATTTCGGATGGAATGACCCTGAATAGCCAAGGAAGAGACAGTGACCTCTATGCGGCCGTCGATCAAATGGTGGATAAGATCGAACGTCAGGTTCGGGAGCGGCGGGGAAAGGTGAAACGGAAAAGGGGAACAGCCCCGTCCGTCCCCAGCCCGCAAGAAGAGGAAGGTTCCTCTGAGGCCAAAACGGAGACTCCCTCGGTCATTCAGCGGCGACGGATTCTTGTCAAACCCATGTCCCTTGAGGAGGCGGTCGCTCAATTGGATCTGCTCCAGGAGGACTTTTTTGTTTTTATCAATTTCGATTCTGGGCAGATCAACGTTCTCTCCCGTCGGAAGGACGGCGAACTTGAATGGGTCGAACCTTCGCTGAAATAGATTGATCTTTCCGGAGGAAGAGAATGAAGATCATGACTTTTGTAACGGAAGATCGGGTGATATCCGATCTGCACGGGGCCGATAAGCTCTCTGTTCTGAGGGAGTTATCCCGTCCTCTGGTGAAAGCCTCCGGCCTCGCCTCGGCCGAAGAACTTGCCCAGGTTTTACTCGAGCGGGAAAAGATCGAATCCACGGGGATTGGGGATGGGATTGCCATCCCCCATGGCCGAGTGAGGGGATTGAAAGATTTCGTTCTTTCCTTTGCTCGCTCGACGAAGGGGATCGACTTTGACTCGATCGATCACAAACCGGCCCATCTTTTTTTCTTAATCTTGGCTCCCGAAAATTCGGCGACCGTCAACCTGGAACTATTGAGCCGTGTTGTGACCCTGCTCAGAGACCACTCCTTCAGGAAACGGCTCATGGAAGCGCGATCCCCAAAAGAACTTTTTCAGATTATCGCTGAAGAGGATGAGAAGTATTAGGCGGCGGCGGCCTCTTTAATGCAAACGGCAGCTCGAAAGAGGAAGAGTGGCATAAGATCATTTTCGATTGAGAATGTTCTGTTTTGAAGCGAGGTATGGGGCGGTTCCATGAGTGGTGTTGTGGTCCAGGAGTTGGAAGAATGCAAGGACCGTCAGTTGGCCCTCACCCTGATGGCTGGACGGAAAGGTCTGGGCAAGAGGATCACCCATTCGCAGATTCAGAAGATGGGTTTGGCTCTCACGGGCTTCATCCGGTTTGTCGATCCCCAGCGGCTTCAAATCATTGGAAATACGGAATTAGCCTATTTTCAAACCCTCTCGGTGGGCCAGCAGAGGGAGGTGATCGATAAGATCTGTGCGGTTGATATCGCCTGCATCGTGGTGACTCGAAGCCTTGAGATTCCAGATCTCCTTCGGCAGAAAGCCGAAGAAAAAGGAATTCCGCTCTTCCAGACGTCCCTTCGGTCGATCGATTTTATTGAGCAGGTGACCCAGTTTTTGGAAGAAAAACTCGCTCCCACGACGAGTATTCATGGGGTGCTGATGGATGTCTTTGGCGTGGGGATCCTGATCCTTGGGAAAAGCGGGATCGGAAAGAGTGAATGCGCGCTCGATCTCATCCTTCGAGGCCATCGATTGATCGCGGATGATATGGTTTCGATTCAGAGGCGCCTGCCGACCTCCCTCTTCGGGAGCGGGTTTGATGTGATCCAGCATCATATGGAAATCCGGGGGTTGGGCATCATCAATATCCGCCAACTGTTCGGGGTCGAGGCGATCCGGGAACGAAAAAGGATCGGACTCGTCATCGAACTGGTGGCCTGGGGCGAGGAGATGGAGTATGACCGCGTCGGATTGGAGGAAGAGCAATACAGCCTCTTGGGAGTGGATGTGCCTATGCTCAAAATTCCAGTGACGCCGGGCCGAAATCTCTCGACGATCATCGAAGTGGCTGCGCGGAATTACCTGCTGAAGAGGATGGGGTTCAATTCGGCTCTTGAGTTTGAAGGGAAACTTCTCCGCAAGATGCAGGAGAGAGGTTGATCTTGAGGTTTAGGACGAGGTGGGGTGAAAAATATCCGGGTGATTCTGATCAGCGGTGTGTCCGGTTCCGGTAAGACGACGGCCATTAAGGCGTTGGAGGATATCGGGTTCTACTGCGTGGACAATCTTCCTATCCTTCTCTTCCCTAAATTCTTAGAGCTCTGCGAGGAATCAGGAGGTAAGATATCCAAGGTGGCCGTCGTGGAGGATATCCGGGGATCGATCTCCTATCCCGGGAATTCGGAAGCCGAGCAGGTCCAGAGCGAGAAAAGTTTTCTGAAGGACTCGAAGAGGATCCTGGAGGAGCTCCGAAAGGAAGGGTTTCCAATTGAAGTCCTCTTTCTGGAATGTTCGGATCCCATTCTGATGCGGCGGTTCAGCGAGACGCGGCGCGAGCACCCCTTGGCCGTGAGAGGAACGATCTGGGAAGGAATCCGGAAGGAGAGGGCTTGGCTCCAGGGAATCCGGGACATGGCGAATGAGGTGATCGATACCTCTCAGTTCAATGTCCACGAACTGAAGGACAAAATCCAACGATACGCCCAAGAAGGCTCCGGCCTTCGTCATCAGATGATGGTTACGTTCCTCTCCTTCGGTTATAGCTTTGGAATTCCTTTTGAGACGGACCTCCTCTTGGATGTGCGGTTTTTGCCCAATCCCTACTTCGTCGAGGAGTTGAAACGATTAAAGGGAGAAGATCCCAGAGTCAAGGATTACATCCTTCAATGGGAGGAGAGCCGAGAATTTTTGAATCGGCTTCACGGGTTCATCGATTTTTTGATTCCTCTCTACGAGCGGGAGGGAAAGACGCATCTGACCATTGCCGTGGGTTGTACCGGAGGAAGACATCGTTCGGTCGTCATCGTGAACCAGTTGGCGGAGACCCTCAGAGATTCCCTCTCGGAGCGAGGGATACGGCTCTCGGTTCGGCACCGTGATGCGGAAAAGGGGGGAGAGGAGAGATGATCGGAGTCGTCATCGTCACGCATTGCCATTTAGCCGAAGAATTGATCTGCGCCGCTCAATTGGTGGTGGGGGATGAACTGAAGCAGTTTCAGGCTGTCTCCGTGGAACCCAAAGACGGGTCCGAGGCGATCCGGGAGAAGATCCTGACGGCGATTCGGAAGGTGGACTCGGGGAGGGGAGTCTTGATTCTGACCGATATGTACGGTGGAACTCCTTCCAATATCAGCCTTTCCTTCCTGGAGGATAAAAAAATTGAGGTGATCACAGGCGTAAACCTTCCCATGCTGCTGAAGCTGGCAACCTACCAGGAGAATTTTGACCTTGAACAGTTAGCCGCCTTCATTACCGATTATGGGCAGAAAAATATCAACCTGGCCAGTGAGGTGCTGAAGAAGCGGGTGGATCGGAAAAAGGGTTGACGGGGGATTATGCAAACAGAGACCTTTACCATCCGGAACAAGTTGGGCCTTCATGCCCGGGCTGCCGCTCTCCTCGTCAAAGCGGCCAATCATTTTGGGGCGAATGTAGCGATCGAAAAGGACGGAATTGAAGTGAATGGAAAGTCGATCATGGGAATCCTGATGCTCGCCGCGTCGAAAGGGACCAAGATCACCCTCAGAATTGAGGGGAAGGACGAAGTGGAGGCCATCAGGGTCCTGGGTCAACTCATCGAAAATAAGTTTAATGAGGAGTGAGATTGGCGAATCGACTTGTAACGGACAAGTTTATCCACGGAATCGGCGCCTCGGCTGGAATCATTATTGGAAAGGCGTTTCTGGTTGATCGGTCTCTCGTCCGACCCGCCCAGAAACGGATTGGCCCGGGAGAAGTGGACAGCGAGGTGGAGCGGTTTAGGCGCGCCCTCGAGGAATCCAAGAACCAGCTCGCTGAGATAAAGGAGAGAATTCTGGATCCTGAGGTGCGTCAACACTCGTTCATCCTCGATGTTCACCTCATGATTCTGAACGATGCGATGCTGATCCAGGACACGATCGATACGATCCGAAAAAGAAAAGTCAATGCCGAGTGGGCGCTCGAGCAAACGATTGACAAACTCGACGCTGCCTTCAATGCCATTGAGGACGAGTATTTCAAGGAAAGGCGCAGTGATCTCCGTTACGTTTCCGCCCGCCTCTTTCGAAGCCTCCAGGGGAAGAAACACGATGACATCACCAAGATCAAGGGAAGCGTGATCGTGGTCGCCCATGACCTCTCGCCTGCGGATACACTCCAGATGAACCTGAAGCATATCTCCGGATTCGTCACCGATATGGGAGGAAAGGTTTCGCACACGGCCATTCTGGCCCGGTCGCTGGGTATTCCTGCGATTGTGGGGCTGAACGTCGCCACAGCCCTCATCAACGGGGGAGACTTGCTGGTGATCGACGGAGAGAGCGGAGATGTGGTGGTTAATCCGACTGAGGAGGTGTCGAAATCCTTTCTGGAGCGGAAACGTCGGATTAAATTCCTGGAGCGAGAGGTGATCAAGTACGCCTCACTTCCAGCAGAGACCCAGGACGGCGTCCGCGTTCAATTGCAGGCCAATATTGAGATGGTGGATGAGATCCCTTCTCTCAAAATATACGGAGCCGAGGGAGTGGGCCTCTACCGCACGGAGATTCTTTTCATGAATCGGAAAGAACTTCCGGCGGAAGAGGAACAGTTTCAGGTTTATCGGCGGCTGGCGGAGGCTCTGCATCCTGCCCATGCAACCATCCGGACCCTGGATATCGGCGGAGATAAGATTCTTTCCAACTATCCCAAGGGGAATGAGATGAACCCGGCGATGGGATTAAGGGCTGTCCGGTTCAGCATGAAAGAGATCGATATCTTCAAGAACCAGCTCAGAGCGATTTTGCGGGCCAGCGCCTTTGGAAAACTGAAGCTGCTCATTCCCATGATCTCCGGGATTCAAGAAATTCGGCAGGTCAAGGCTATCCTTCAGGAGGTAAAGCGAGGACTGACGAAGGCCAAGGTCTCCTTTGATCCGGAGATTCAGGTGGGTGTCATGATCGAAGTTCCCTCTGCGTCCATCACCGCCGATATTCTGGCAAGGGAGGTCGACTTCTTCAGCATCGGAACGAACGATCTGATTCAGTATGCCCTGGCGATTGACCGGGTCAACGAGCATGTCTCATACCTTTATGAACCCCTCCATCCGGCGATCTTGAGAATCATCCGGAACGTTGTTCAGACGGCTCATCAGGCGAAGATCCCGGTTGCCATCTGCGGCGAGATGGCTGCCGAGCCGGCCTATGCCCTGATTCTGCTCGGCATGGGTCTCGATGAATTCAGCATGACCCCTGCCTCGATCCCCAGAATGAAAAGGATTCTTCGCTTGTCAAGGTTCGAAGACGCCGTGGCCTTGGTGGACCGAATCTTTCAATTTCAAACCGCGTCCGAGATTGAGAGCTATGTCCGAAAATGGATGGTTGAACGATTTCCAAAAGATTTCACCGCCCATAGCTCTGTGCAAGAAACCAGGTCGTCAAGTTGATCAAAAAAGGAGGAACGAGTTCATGGCAATGACAGACTTTTTGTTTACATCCGAATCGGTCACAGAAGGACATCCCGATAAGGTCGCGGACCAGATCTCCGATGGGATCTTGGATGCAATCATAGGTCAGGATACGAATGCCCGGGTGGCGTGCGAGACCATGGTGACGACAGGAATGGCGATTATTGCAGGCGAGATTACCACCTCGTGTTATGTTCATATGCCCTCCATCGTTCGCGAGACGATCAAGGAGATCGGGTACAACGATTCGGCCATGGGGTTTGATTATGAGACCTGTGCCGTGATCACCTCGATTGATGAACAGTCTCCGGATATCCAACGAGGGGTGGACGAGGCAAATGAACATGAGCAGGGAGCCGGGGATCAGGGACTGATGTTTGGCTACGCCTGCGATGAGACGCCCGAGCTCATGCCGATGCCCATCATCTACGCCCATCGGTTAACCCGTCGATTGGCCGAGGTCCGTAAGAAGAAGGTCCTCGACTTTTTACGGCCTGACGGGAAATCCCAGGTGACGATTCAGTACGTTAAGGGGAAGCCGGTGCGGGTCGATTCGGTGGTCATCGCAGCCCAGCATTCTGAAAACGTTTCGAACGATACGCTGAAAGAGGGGATTCTCAAAGAAGTCATCTTCAAGATTATTCCTCCGGAGTTGAGAGACAAAAATACAAAATACTATGTCAACACGACAGGCCGTTTTGTCTACGGAGGACCCAAGGCAGACTGCGGTTTAACGGGGAGAAAGATCATCGTTGATACGTACGGCGGGGTTGGAAGTCATGGGGGCGGTTGTTTCTCCGGAAAGGACCCCTCCAAGATGGATCGAACGGCTTCCTACATGGGAAGACATATCGCCAAGAATGTCGTTGCCGCAGGTCTTGCCCAAAAGTGCGAGGTCCAGATTGCTTATACGATCGGGCGGGCTGAGCCTGTTTCACTGATGATTGATACGTCGAGAACGTCGAAGATACCTCCCGATCAGATTGCAAAGCTCATCCGGGAGCATTTTGATTTGAGGCCCAAGGCCATCATCAAGTATCTTGATCTCCTCAATCCGATTTATAGACAGACGGCGTGTTACGGCCATTTCGGCCGAAACGAGCCGGGATTTACCTGGGAGAAAACCCACCGGGCAGAGGAATTGAGGAAAGCGGCAGGACTATAATTCAAGTAAAAGTAATTGAGTTCGGCGTGGAGAGTTCGGAGTGATCAAAACATTGAGACTCCGAACTCCGAACTAAATTACTCCGAACTTTAATTTTAAATTGGAGCAAACATGGATTACGACGTCAAGGATCTTTCACTCGCTGAAAAGGGACGGCTCCGGGTGGAGTGGGCGGAGATGGCCATGCCCGTTTCACAGCTCATTCGGAGCCGGTTTGAAAAGGAGAAACCCCTCAAGGGGATGCGTCTTTCGGCCTGTCTTCATGTGACGACGGAGACTGCCGTCCTGATGAAGACGCTTCAGGCAGGAGGGGCGGAACTGAGCCTCTGCGCCTCCAATCCTCTGAGCACCCAGGACGATGTGGCGGCCTATCTCGTCAAAGAACGGGAGATTCCGGTCTTCGCCATCAAAGGGGAGGACAGCGAGACCTACTATGCCCATATCCAGAAGGCCCTTGCCCACCGCCCCAATCTGACCATGGACGATGGAGCGGATCTCGTTTCTTCCCTTCACTTCATTGCTCTTGAAAAATGGAGGGAACTTCCTCCCTCCGTAAGGAAATGGGCCGAAGCCCTTTCCAAAAACAGACGGAAAGATTTGATCAAGGGCTTGATCGGAGGGACCGAGGAGACGACTACGGGGGTCATTCGGCTTCGCTCCATGGAAAAAAATAGGGTGTTGAAATTTCCCATCGTCGCCGTGAACGATGCCGAGACGAAGCACTTCTTTGATAATCGTTATGGGACCGGACAGTCCACCATCGACGGCATTTTAAGGGCCACCAATCGGTTGCTTGCAGGAGCCACGTTCGTTGTCTCCGGATACGGATGGTGCGGAAAGGGCCTTGCCATGAGGGCCAAAGGCATGGGCGCAAATGTC
>Ga0209048_10006023_pt1 | contig 11394 bp, 10 predicted proteins | sample FrelakmetCRP12CR_FD_187146 | JGI IMG/M metagenome (GOLD analysis project Ga0209048, IMG submission 187146) | Freshwater lake sediment microbial communities from the University of Notre Dame, USA, for methane emissions studies - CRP12 CR (SPAdes)... | ecosystem: Environmental > Aquatic >... | reverse complement strand
CAACCCATCATGCCGGGCCCCATCATCATGCCGGGACCCCAGCCGTACCCACGCGGACCGCCCGGACCGCGTTCGACCGGCGGGGTGCTTGGGCTTGGGCCGGCCTGCTGAGCGACGATGGGCTCAGCCAGAATCAATCCGGCGACGGCGATCGCGGCGGTAGCAATGGCAAGCGTTTTTATGACGATGCCTCCGGCAGGTTGGCAAAATAATTAAAAATCAGGATGCGACGCCGCCCGGGCGCGGTCTTTGACGCAGGTCAACGAGATCGGGAAATACTGGCCGCTTACACGCCGAGCGCAAATTCCCGCTCGATGTCGGCGAGCGAAATTTGCGGCTTCAACGCCGGCGCGGCCGACGCTCGCTCGCCGCGAAACAACACGCCGAGACTGAAGCCGTCATCGGCGAGCACCAGCGCCGTCGCCGCGGCGCGGTCCTGGTCGACCGACAGCGCCGACGGCCGCACCATCTTCTTCCACTCCGTCTGCTCCGGTCGAAACGTGACGCAGGGGCTCAGCACTTCGATGAAAGCGAAACCCGGCCAACGGATGCCATCGGCGATCAGATCAGCAAGCCCATTCGGATCGCCGGAAAATCCGCGCGCGACGTAATTGGCGCCGGCCGCAATCGCGACCGACAGCGGATTGAACGGACGCAAGCCTATGCCGCCGGGCGCGATGTCGCAGTTCCAATCCGGCTCAGTTGTCGGCGACGGCTGGCCCTTGGTCATGCCGTAGACACGGTTATCCATGACCACATAGAGCATGTCGACGTTGCGCCGGCAGGCATGGATGAAATGATTGCCGCCGATCGAATAGCCATCGCCATCGCCGCCGACGGAAATGACGTCGAGATCCGGCCGCACGAGCTTGATTTCAGCAGCGACAGCCAGCGCGCGTCCGTGCACGCCGTGGAATCCAAAGCAGCTCATATAACCCGGCAGCCGCGACGAACAGCCGATACCGGAGACCAGCACCACTTCATTCGGCGGCCGTCCATGCTTCGCCAAACCACGCTCGAGCGCGGCGAGCACTCCGAAGTCGCCGCAGCCCGGACACCAGACCGGATGTGCGCCGGAGGAGAAATCCTTCGCCGCGAATACGCAATGCGCCTCGTCATGGCCGGTATCGACCAATGTACCGCTCATGGCTGCACTCCGTCACACCACATAGGAGGCGATTTCCGACGGCCGAAACGGCAGCGGCCCCGGCCGTGCCACGCTTTCCGCGTTGGGTGGGATCGCCTTCTGACCGATCAAATAATGATAAAGTTGCGCACCGTGGTTCTGCTCGACGACGATGATTCGGCGCGCGCCATTGAGCGCGCGCGCGATCGAGTTCATCGGCAGCGGCGACAATACCCGTAGCGCAACGACCCGGATCGGACGGCCGGTAGCCGCCAGCCGACGTGCCGCCTCACGTGCGGGGGCGATCGTCGAGCCGAAAGCGAGCACTGCGACATCGCCGTTGCCCCAGCTCGCGCCCCAATAATTGCAGGGATCGAAACGCCGGATTTTCTTGGCACGTTTGTTGATCTGAGCGACGTGAACGCCGGCGCCGCTCGCGGGCAATCCGACTTCATTATGCGTCAGCCCCTCGGCCACCCATTCGTAGCCGGGTGTTCCCGGCAGTGGCATCGGCGTGATCGGATCGCTGCCGATCGCATAACGCTTGAACGGCTTGTCCGGCTGCCCACCATTGATACGGCGTTTGAGCGGTTTCGGCCGATCGGCGGCCGGATCGATGACGGTCGTTGTCTGGCCGAGCGACTGATCGGACAGTACGATGACCGGGAGCTGCAGCGACTCCGCAACATAGACGGCGTATTCGGCGGTGTTGATGCAGTCCGCAATCGACATCGGCGCCAGCACCACGCGCGGAGCATCGCCGTGGGCGCCGTAAATCGCGAGATTGACGTCGCTCTGCTCGGTTTTCGAGGCAATGCCGGTGGACGGCCCGGCGCGCATCACGTCGATCAGGACGACCGGGATTTCGGCCGCGACGGCGAGGCCCAATGTTTCGATCATCAGCGAGAAGCCCGGCCCCGAGGTGACCGTCATAGCGGGCGTGCCGCCATAGGACGCGCCGAGCGCCATGTTGATCGACGCAAGTTCGTCCTCGCCAAGCACCAGCCGGCCGCCGAGCTTGAGCAGATGCGGCGCCAACCATTCAACCAGATCGGTGGCAGGCGTGATCGGATAGCAGCCGACAAATCGCACGCCGCCGCGCAGCGCACCCAGCGCCAGCGCCTGATTGCCGCTGATCAGCCAGCGCGCCGCCGGTCTCGGCGCATCGAGCCGCAGATTGAGTGTCAAGGCAGCCGCAGCAGCTGCGCCCAATGCCGCGCCTTTGGCATTCGCGGCGATGAGCTCCTTGCCCCTGCCGGCAAAAATATTGTCGATTGCCGCCTGCACGTCGCTGGCGCCGAGCCCGATGAGCGCGCAGACCATGCCGACAGCAAACATATTCACATGCCGGCCGCGCAAGTCGCGTTCGAGCTTGCTCGCCTGAGGATCGTTCATCGAAAGCGGTACCGTGCGCCCCTTCGACTTGGCGATACTCGGCGGCACGGCGCCGGCTTGCGGATCGGCGATGATGACGGTGGCTTCGTCGAGCGGAATCTCGGCCGCAAACTGCTCGACCTTGTCCCAGTCCAAGGCGACGAACAGATCGTAACGATCGGGTTGCGCCTCGATCGGCTCGGTCGAGATCTGTACCAACGCGGCCGACTCACCGCCGCGCACCTGCGCCCCAAACAATTGCGCCATCAGTCCGTAATAGCCGGCATGGGCAGCGGCGCGCAGCAATACGGCGCCGGCGGTCATCGCGCCGGCACCGCCGCTGCCGGCAAACACCACCGCGATGGATGTGCGCGCCACTGCCTTAGCCTTCGTTAAGCGTAGCCGAGCCAGTGCCAATAAGTGGCGCCGAGCAGCATCACGAGCGCGAGCGCGATCACGGTCAGCACCAATCCGGTGCGGACGAAATCACGCGCGTTGAACGTGCCGGTTCCGTAGGCGACCATGTTTTGCGGCGCATTTACGACCAGGATGAAGCCGAAGCTGACCACGAATTGCAGCAGCATGGTCATGCCGATGACATTGATGCCGGGGGTGGCCACGCTCTTGAGCACCGCGATCACAATCGGGATCATTGCCGAAGCAAGCGCGGTGGCGCTGGCGAAGCCGAGATGGATGACGACCAGAAACAGGCTCATCACGCCGAGGATAAACAGCACGGTCGCGTTCTTCAGGCCAAATTCGGCGACCACGATATTAGCGAGCCAGGTTGCCGCGTTGGTCTGTAGCAAAGCGGTGCCAAGACTGATGCCGACGCCGAACAGCACCACGGTGCCCCACGGGATCTTCGGCTGCGCCTCTTTCCAGGTCAGGATGCCGACGCCGGGCAGGAGCATCAGCGCGACGGCGGTGATCGTGGTGGTACTGGTATCGAACTTGTGGAGCACGCCTTCGGTCGCCCAGAAGGCTATCAATATCAGCGACAGCAGCAGCAGCTTCTTCTCGGAGACCTTCATCGGACCTAGTTCCGCAAGCGATTTGCGGATGCCTTCGCGGCCGCCGGGCACTTCCGCCACTTCCGGCGGCATCATGCGCGTCATGACGAAGTAGAGCGCGATGCACATCAGGATGGCGAACGGCCCGGCGGCAATTAGCCATTCGAGCCACGTGATCGTCTTGCCGAACGCCTTCTCAATGAAACCGACGGCGACCATGTTTTGCGCCGCGGCGGTCTTGATGCCTACGTTCCAGATGCTGGCGGTCTGCACCGTCGTGATCATCAGCATACTGGCGAAAGCGCTGCGCTTGTTGGCGCCGAAGGCGGCGATGATGCCGAGCGTAATCGGAACCAGGCAGGCCACGCGCGCCGTGGTGGAAGGCACCATGAGCGCAATCACAAAGCCGACGACGATCGTGCCGATAACGACGTGGCTTGTGTGGGTGCCGACGCGGGAAAGGATGCTGAGCGCGATTCGCTTATCGAGGCCGGTCGCCGTCATTCCGGCCGCCAGGAAAAGCGCGGAGGCAACGAGCACGAGCGCAGTATTGGCAAAGCCGCTGAAGGCGAGCGTAAGAGCGCCGCTGGTACCGAGCAGGATCTTCGGGTTGGCAACGCTCGGCGCTAAGCCGAGCAGGAACGCCATCAAGGCGGCAATGACCACGGCTGAAACGGCATAGTCGATCGCTTCGGTCATCCAGATGATGACGGCGAAAGCGAGGATGGCGAGCATCCGGTGGCCAGCGACCGGCAAGTCGGCCGGCGTCGGCAACAATAGAATGACAACTAGCGCGGCTAATGCGGCCAACAGACCCCAGTTCGACACGAACCAATTCGTTTCCTTTGGGGTCGGCTGCGCGACCGGGAGATCCCTCGGTTGGGTGGCAATAGCCATGATGTCCTCCAAAGCAAGAATTCTGCTTCACGTGCATCATCCTTGGCGGCTCAACCGGTGCGTTGAGAAAGATCAAAGGGACCCGAATATGCGGGGGGAGGGGGGACAATGACTCACTGGCACAGCGGCGGTAGCCGGCTGGTGACCGCAAAATGAGACAAAGGCGCGCCCCGCATCCCATGAGCCGCGGCGGCGCGCCTTCTCGGCGCCCCGGACTCAGGCAGCAGTCTTGACTTCGATCTTCTTGGCCTGCGCAGGCGCGGGCTTCGGTACGGTCACCTTGAGCACGCCTTTGGCGATGCTCGCCTTGATGGCGTCCGCGTTAACGCCGTCCGGCAGTTCGAGCGTGCGCTCGAACGAACCGTAGCTACGCTCGAGCAGCCGGTAGTTTTTGTCCTTCTCTTCCTTTTCTGCGGTCTTCTCCCCGCGAATAGTGAGAAGATTTTCGGCGACGTTGATCTGCACGTCCTTTTCCTCAAGCCCCGGCAATTCGGCGGTGATCTCGATTTCCTTGTCGGTCTCGGTCACGTCCATGCTCGGCAGCAGCTCCGCTTTCCCATTACCGAAGGCTGGGAAGCCGCGCGTGAAATTGTCGAATAGCCGATCGATCTCGTTTTGAAGCGAGATGAACGGGTTATCGCTGCGAGCCACGCCGCGATCACGACCCGTTGGAATCACGGATTTCAGATTCATGGGATATCTCCATTTCTGATAACGGCGCCGTCTGCAGCGGCGTCGTGGTTTCTTATTTGCGAACTTGCGGCTCCTTTTTCAAGATCGCCAGCGGCGACGCCTACCGCCAGGGCTTATTGCCTAGCTGGCCAGCGTCGCGTCTGTCGGCTCGATCGTCATGCCGGATGTAGGCTCAACCCAGACCAAATGATCCTTCACCGCTTTGACGCCGAGAATGTTCTCGGCAGCAACCTTGAGCGCATCGCGCTGCCGCTCGTCGATAATCACACCCCAAAGTTCGACTACGCCGTCGCGCACGACGACATTGGTCATCGCCGCCGGCGCCCATTGCTCTTTTTTCATTTCCGCTAGCAACTGTTCGCGAATCGTCGCGTCTTCCGCGGCTGTCGGCGGCGCCTTTCGCGCGAGGCTGACCATGGCTTGCATGAGATTGGAGCGAGTTACGATCCCGACAACCTCGCTCCCGCGCAGCACCGGCACGCGCTTGATGCGGTAACGCTCCATCAGTTCCACGATGTCTTCGAGCGGAGTGTCTTCGCCGACGGTACGCACCTCATCGGTCATCACCTCGGAAATCTTGCTGCCGTGCGAATGGGTATATTCTGCCGCACTCCGGCCCGGTCCCATCAGGAACTCAAGCCAGCGCGAACGCCGCCGCTCGGTACGGGTCTCCTGGCGGCGGAGGAAATCGCCTTCCGACAAGACGCCAACTAATTTACCTGCCTTATCGATTACCGGCAGGCCGCTGATGTGATGCTGGAGCATTAGCCGCGCCGCCTGCAGCACTGTCATGTCCGGCGCAATGGAAATAACATTGCGCGTCATCACGTCCTTGGCCTTCATGGCAACTCTCCAATTTTTAGAATTTTGCTACTATGAAAACCGGAAGTCGGCCTTGATGCAGGTCAATCGCTTCGCGGTGCCGTCAATGCTTCCATTCCGGTGGCGGTACGGGGTCCACCGTATGCTGCAACCGCCAAGAAAAATGCCCCGGCATCGAAATGCCGGGGCAGTTTGGCCGAACATTAGTCAGGGAGGACAACGTCCGGCGTTCGATTTGGCGTACGATTGTTCCCGAAAAACCGGATCCGATTTTTCGGGACGATGCGCTAGGCATTCAGGCGGCTCAGCGCACCGCGGTTGCGCAACACAATGCGGCGCGAGGTCGGCACTGCGATAGCCGCGGAATGCTCAAGCTGCGTCAACGTGCGCGAAACGGTTTCGATGGTGAGGCCGAGATAGTCGGCAATGTCCTGACGCGACATCGGCAGATCGATCTCGTTACCCGCGGGCGCGCGCGCGGCCATTTCCAACAAGAACCCGGCCACGCGCTCCTGCGCGGTCTTGATCAGCAACATGATATGGTCCTGCACCCGCTGCAATTCGCTGGCGGTCATCCGCCAGAGCTGGCGGGCGACGTCGCTCTCACGCGCGGCCAGGCTGACCACGCTGCTGCGCTTGATCACCAGAATCTTGGAGTCGATTATGGCCTCGGCGGAAAACGTATGTGCGTCGCCGACCTCGAGGCCGAAAATATCGCCGGGTAGATAGAAGGCTCCGATCTGGCGGCGGCCGTCATTGAGCACCTTGTAGGTGCGCACTGTCCCGCTGATCACCTTGTAGAGATATTCGGAGGGCTCGTTCTCGCCATAGATTTCGGTGTTGCGGGTAAACGGCATCGGCGCGCCCATCAATTCGATCGAATTGCTGGCCGTATGCCGATTTACCGATGGAACTGGCCGCGTAAAACGGCCGGCCGGCTGGCGCGAGGAACTGCGGTTGGTCATCGGTTGGGTAAGCATGGCGCTTGTGTCCTCGGTTAAATTCGATGCTCATTGATACCGATGCAGCCGAGCGCTCGAAATTCAGATAATCTCCATAGGGGGTTTACCGGAGGCGTTCGGGGCGGCGCCGCGGGGCCATTCACGTTGCTCTAGCCAGGCGGGTATGCCAGAAGCCATTGAAATGCCAACAATTTTTTCCGCGCACGAACGAGGAGCGATTTTGCGCTACGGCGTTGCCCCCACGGTCGTCGCCTTGGCGTTGGCGGTGCGCGCATTACTGACGCCGGTGCTCCACAACGACGCGATTTTTTTCTATTTCTTACCGCCGGTCTTGATTTCGGCCGGAATCGGCGGTCTGGGGCCCGGTCTGCTGGCGACTGCGTTAAGCATCTTGGCTGCGTTTTTCGTGCTCATGGACCCATCGGAACTTTCCAAGACCGCCGTGTTCAATGGCGCTGTCTTCGCTACCATCGCTATCGGCGTGTGCTGGGGCGGCGAGTTGCTGCACCGCAGTCGCCGGCGCGCGAACGTCATGACGCGCGATGCCCTGGCCCGTGAGGCGCATCTGCAATCGATTCTCGACACCGTGCCGGAGGCCATGATCGTCATCGACGAGCACGGCGTCATGCAATCGTTCAGCAGCGCTGCGGAACGGCTTTTCGGCATTCGGGCTGCCGACGCCATCGGACGGAACGTCAGGACCTTGATGCCCTCACCGTATCGCGAAAACCATGACGGCTACATGCATCGGTACATGACCACGGGCGAGCGCCGCATCATCGGCATCGGCCGTGTGGTTGTCGGCCAGCGCAAGGACGGCTCGACTTTTCCGATGGAGCTTGCGGTCGGCGAAATGAAATCGGGCGACCGGCGCTTTTTCACCGGCTTCATCCGCGACTTGACCGAGCGACAGCAGACGGAAGCACGATTGCAGGAATTACAAGCCGAGCTCGTGCATATTTCCCGCCTTACGGCCATGGGCGAAATGGCCTCGACGCTCGCGCACGAGCTCAATCAGCCGCTATCGGCAATCTCCAACTACCTCAAAGGCTCGCGGCGGCTGCTCGAAGGCAACAGCGACGATCGGTCGGCGACCATGCGCGACGCCTTGGACAAGGCGGCAGATCAGGCGATGCGCGCGGGGCAGATCATTCGCCGGCTGCGCGATTTCGTCGCGCGCGGTGAAAGCGAGCGCCGCGTTGAAAGCGTTTCCAAGCTAGTCGAGGAAGCAAGCGCGCTGTCGCTGGTCGGCGTCAAGGACCGGGGCATCCGCGTGCAATTCCAATTCGACCCGGCGGTCGATCTGGTGTTCGCCGACCGCGTACAGATCCAGCAGGTCCTGCTCAATCTGATCCGCAATGCGATGGATGCCATGGAAACGTCGCAGACGCGCGAACTCGTCATCTCGATCGTTCCTACCGGCAACAGTCATGTCAGGATCAGCGTGGCCGACAGTGGTTCGGGGATCGCCCCCGAGATTACCGAACAGCTTTTCCAGCCGTTTATCACGACTAAACGCCAGGGAATGGGCGTCGGCCTGTCGATTTCGCGCACCATCGTAGAGGCGCATGGCGGACGTATCTGGGTCGAACCCAATCCCAGCGGTGGGACAATTTTCTATTTTACACTCGCGATCGTAAACGAAGGAGATGTCGACGATGCAGCCTGAGCCGATCATTTACGTGATCGACGATGATGATGCCGTTCGGCAATCGCTCGAGTTCCTGCTACAAACGGCCGGGGTCGCAGTGCGCGGCTTCGAATCGGCCAAGGCGTTCTTGGAGGTTCTGCCGCAGATACACTCCGGCTGCATCATCACCGACGTGCGCATGCCAGGTATCACGGGCATCGACCTGCTGCGCCACGTCAAGAAGTCCAACCCCGATCTTCCGGTGATCGTCATCACCGGCCATGGCGACATTTCACTTGCGGTGGATGCGATGAAGATCGGCGCCATCGATTTTCTGGAAAAGCCTTTCGATGACGACCAGTTGCTCGCCGCGGTTCGCGCCGCGCTCAGCGAGGACGCGGACACCGGCAAACGCAAAGCTGAAATCGCCGACATCCATGACAAGTTGGCCGCCCTGTCGAACCGCGAACGGCAGGTGCTCGAAGGCTTGGTGGCGGGCAGCGCCAACAAGACCATCGCCTTCGATCTTGGCATCAGTCCGCGCACGGTTGAAATCTACCGCGCCAATCTGATGACAAAAATGGCGGCAAACAGTCTGTCCGATCTGGTACGCATGGCGATGCTGGCAGGTATCCTGGACAATTCCGGTAAAAGCGGGCGCTAAACAACAGCAGAAAAGCGCGCACTGATTGCCTATCTCAAGCCGCTTTGATGCGGCTTGCAGTTAGCTTGCGCCGAGCATTTCGCCGTCATGTCCGGCACAAAAGCCGGGCATGACAACAAAACTATCTAATGCGGGTGGAAATTGCTCTCGTCACCGCTTGACGCCGAGCCCGCGCATGAAGCGCTCGCGGATCTGCACCGGATCGCGATCGGTGGTGCCAACCGCCGGCTTATCATCGATCCGCGCCGCGATCAGGCTTGGCCCGCCATCCTTGAGAGCGGATGCGATCAGGCGCTCAAACTCCTCTTCGTCCGCGGCCCATGCACTATTGGCGATGCCCGCGCCGCACGCGATCGCGATGAGATCGGCGGTCGACGCACTTGCCGTCGGCTGCGCGCCGGTGATTTGGTAGATACCGTTGTCCCACACGATCATGGTGATATTCTTCGGCGCCCGCATGGCGACGGTCGCGAGGCAGCCGAGCTGCATCAGCAGCGAGCCATCGCCTTCGAGCGCGACCACGTGGCGCTGCGGCTGCGCAATGGCGACGCCGAACGCGATCGGAATGGCGAGACCCATGCTGCCCAGCATGTAGAAATTCTGCGGCCGATGGCCGCTCGCCCACAGATCGAAATTGGCGTTGCCGATGCCGGCAACCACTGCTTCCTCGCGCTTGAGCTGGCTGACCAACCGCTTGGTCAAATCGAAGCGGTTCATCACCTTGGCATTGTGGGCGCCGACGGGTCCGGTTTGCATAGCGGTCATGGGGCGGCTCAATTCTCGAACACTTTTCCGCCGGTCAACAGCGGCGAGAGGATAAAGACGACCGGAGCTTGGGTTGCGACCGCCTGCTTGATCGAGCGCTCGACGATGAAGGCGAGTTCATCGTGACGCGTGATCGTGTGGTTTTCGACGGCGAGCGAATCGAGCACCGGTCGCATGGTCCGGCACACCATCGCCTGGCCGAGATTGAACTCCCCGAGCGTGCCGCGCTCGGATACAAAGATCAACGCCGGGATCTGGCACGGCACCACCAGCGAGGCGAGCGCATTCGGAATGGTGGCGAAGCCGCTGGTCTGCATTAGCACTGCGCCGCGCATGCCGCCCATCCAGGCGCCGCTGACAATGCCGAGCGCCTCCTCTTCACGGGTGGCGGCAAAGACGGTGAAGAACTCGTCGGCGTGAATGGCCTTGATCAGTGGCGTGAACACCCGGTCGGGGACGTAGACGACCAGCTTGACGTTGTTGTTCTTGAGGGTCGCAAGCACGATCTCGTACCAGGCCGCCGCTCGCGCTGGGGTATCGGTCATGGATCAAGCGACCATTTGCGCCGTCTGAATGTCATGGAATTTGTATGCTTTGGCCGAGATTTCCGCTGGCACCGGACTGCCGCTTCCGACGCCGTTGCTCCAATAATCGCAAAAGCTTACCCTAATATCGATACTGGCGCTAACTACAAAATAATGCCGAAAACCTAGGGGAGGATGATGACGAGATTCAACGGAGACTCGGCGCTGTCGCGGCGCCGTATCATCAAGGGCGCGGGCGTGCTGGCGGCCGGCGTAGCCGCTCCGGCCATCCTGCGCGTCCGCTCGGCCTATGCCGCCTATCCGGACCGCCCGGTCAAGATCGTGGTGGCCAATACGCCGGGCGGACCGTCCGATCTGGTCGGTCGCCTCGTCGCGGCCGCGTTGCAGGAATCGACCGGCAAGACCTTCATCATCGAGAACCGCGGCGGCGCCGGCGGCAATATCGGCATGGGCTATGCCGCGCATGCGGAAGCGGACGGCTACACGATCTTGCTGGCGACCAGCGCCTACTCGGTCAATGTCGGTCTCTTTAACAAGCTCCCCTACGACGCGTACAAGGACTTCGTGGGTGTGTGCGAATTGGCAACTTCGCCCAATACGTTCGTGGTCAGATCCGAGCTGCCGGCAAAAACGGTGAAGGAATTCGTGGCGCTCGCCAGGGCCAATCCGGAGAAGTTTAACGTCTCGACGCCACCGATCGGCACGACGCTGTGGATCCAGGTCGAAGTTCTGAAACTGCGCGAGAAGCTGCCGAAAATGGAGAACGTCGTCTTCAAGGGCGGCGGCGAGGCGCTGCAAGCCCTGCTCAGCGGCACCGTTCAGTTGTGTTCCAGCTCACTGCCGCCGGCGGCTGCGCACATCAAGGCCGGCACGCTGCGGTGCCTGGCGGTGACCGGCGAAACC
>Ga0209048_10006022_pt1 | contig 11394 bp, 6 predicted proteins | sample FrelakmetCRP12CR_FD_187146 | JGI IMG/M metagenome (GOLD analysis project Ga0209048, IMG submission 187146) | Freshwater lake sediment microbial communities from the University of Notre Dame, USA, for methane emissions studies - CRP12 CR (SPAdes)... | ecosystem: Environmental > Aquatic >... | reverse complement strand
CCCGCCACGATCAAGGCGTACTTCTACGACCCCGCCGGGGAGAAGGCGCGGGCGGTCAAGGCCCGCTACCAAGGCGTGTGCCGCGGCTGCGGCGCGTACACACAGCCGCGGAACGGGAGGGGCGATGTCTACCCGTACTGCAAGGCCTGCCACCCCGGCGCGATCGAGCGGCGCTGGACGCGCCGACGCGTGCTGGAGGCGATGCTCGAATGGGATGCCCGGTACGGACAGCTGCCGTCGTCCTACGACTGGTCGCGCACGCACGCGCATCGGCGAGGCGGCGAGCCGCTCGAGCGCTTAAGCGCCGGCGACTGGCCCTCCGCCAGCGCGGTGAGCGGCGTCTACGGAAGCTGGAGGGCGGCACGGACGGCGGTCGCCAACCAGATCGTCCAGGGTGATGAGGATCGACCGTCGCCAGGGCGTCGTTTCTGACGACATGCCGCCAGCCGGGCGGGAGCCATTGGCCATCGCCGTCAAAACGCACACGGCCGTGCACGAAACGGCTGCGCAGATAGGGATTCAGGGCCGGAAACGCTGTGTTCCAGAAGGCAGGTCCTTTCCAGAGGCGATTGAAACGGAGCGCAGTGTCGTGACCACCCAGATCAGCGAGCTCGGCCGAGCCAGCGCCGACTGCGCGAGCGAGCGCGGAAAGCGCTGCAACTGCGTCGCGCACTATCGCGGCGAGGTCCGTGACGCCCGCGGTCGCAAGGTTCGCTCCGCGTGGTCAACGAGCCGCGCCCAGGCGGTCGCGTGGGAGGAGGAGGCGGTGGTCGCGGTTCGGCGTGGCCGGCTGCGTGCGTCGACGCCGACGACCGTCCGCCAGGCCGGCATCGCGCTCGTCGCCGGGATGCGGTCAGGGGCGATCCTCGATCGCAGCGGCAAGCCGTACAAGCCCAAGACCGTCCGCAGCTACGAGCACGCGCCGGAGAACTACATCTACCCGCTGTTGGGGAGCCGGAAGGTCAGCTCGCTTCGTCGCGCGGACATCCAGGGCTTCGTCGAGGAGATGCGGGAGCTCGGTGCGGCGCCGTCGACGGTGCACAACCGGCTCGATCCGCTGCGGGTGATCGATCGACAACGACGAGCTACTCGTAGATCCGTGCGCGCGCCTGAAGATGCCGGTCGTCCGGAACAGCCGAACGCGGATCGAGCCCTCGACGACCGCCGAGGCGCTGATCGCGGCGCTGCCGGAATCAGAGCACGCGTTCTGGGCGCTGGCCCTGTTCGCCGGTCTGCGTCGCGGGGAGCTACGCGGCCTGCAGGTCGACGACATCGACTTCGACGCTGGGCTCGTCCGCGTTCGTCGCGGGTGGGACGACCTCGAGGGCGAGATCGACCCGAAGACGTTCGCCGGCGCCCGCGACATTCCGATGGTCGGCGAGCTCCGTCGCATCTGCCGTGCGCACAAGCTCCAGACCGGCCGACACGGCACCCAGCTGTTCCTGGGCCGCACTCCCGCGGACCCGTTCTACCCGTCGACGATCCGCTTGCGAGCGCTGAAGGCGTGGGGGTGGAAGCAGGTGCCCAATCCGAACCCCGGGCCCCCGCAGAAGATCTGGATCAAGGACCGGGCCGACGCGCTCGAGCCGCTGACTCCCCACGAGGCGCGGCACTGCGCCGCCAGCTACATGATCGCCGCGGGGATGGACTGGAAGAAGATCACCGAGTTCATCGGCCACAGCGATGTCCGCACGACGTACAACCGCTACGGCAAGGTCGTCCCCGAAGATCTCGCACCCGCCGCAGCCCAACTCGAGGAGTACTTCGAGCGGGGCCGCGCGAGGCTCGAATCTCGCTCTCAGGCTGGGAGCAAAGCAGGTCGCAGCATGACCGGCTTCAAGCCGCCCCGCCGACCCGGAGCGGGTGAAGTGAGCCCGGACCCTGCGTCGAGCTGAGGTATGCCGGAGCGGACGGTGCGACCGGTGGTAGGTCACTCGAGCAGCGGTGGCGCGTAGCTGCGCCGAGCAGCAGCTCGCAGACGTCCTCTTCCTGGAGGCCGATGCGCTCCCGGTCTGCGAGCCAAGCAACCGCGCCGTGTTCGCGCCGAACGTGCGCGTGGATGGCCTGGCCCTCGTTGTCGCCGTCGCACTGGACCCGCAGCTCGCACCCCGAGGCTGACAGCGCTTCGAGGAGCGTCGTGACCGCGGTGTTGGGCCATCCGCCGGTGCAGAGAAGCGGCAGGCTCGCCTCGCCGAGTCGTTCGGCGACGGCGGATACCACTGCGGGGTTCTCGCACACGAGCACGGTCTCGTATGCGAACGAGAGCGGTGCCGCCGCAATCAGCGAGCGCAGCGTCATCACGTAGGGCTCTGCCGCTTCGGCGTGCAGGTGAGCCGCTCGGGCGACGACAGTCTCGCCGAGCGGGCAGACGCCGAGGGTGAGCGCCGTACATGAGAGCCCGTCGCAGAGGACGCCGACCCGTTCCCATTCCTCGCGCCACGCTCTGGCGCCGGTCGGGCGCGTGTGGCCCGCGAAGTCCGCAAGTGCGCCGCAGACGAGTGTTGACACCGGCCGCCCGAAGTCGAGTGCGTGCGTGTCGCCGAGCAGCATCGTCGCCAGTCGCGAGAGCTCAACTCTGTCAACCGGCAGCACCTGGAGAACGTCGAGCGCCCCGGTCAAAGCCAGCCCGGGATCCCCGTTGCGACCGACGCGCCAGAGCGCCCCGGTCGTCTTGAGCCGATGTAGCCAGGCGCGTGTGTCATCGCCACGGTTGCTATCGCAGAGCGGGTGAGCGAATGCCTCGGTCCAGACCCGCTCTCGGTCGGTCGCTTGCCGTGCGCGTTGGGCCGGTAGGTCTCGGAGCGGTCCGCCGGTCTGCTCAAGTGCCGCGCGAAGGCTGATGCCAAGCCCAGACTTGCGCAGGTGCTCGTCGAGCCGCGCGAGCTCGACCTTGACGTTCCCGCCGGCGTACAGCCGTGTGCGCCGACGCGAGTCGGCTGGCCACAGCATCCCGTCGAGTGCATCCGCCTCGGCCGCTGATAGCTCGGTGAGCGCCACTGTCCCGCGCGACCCGCCGAGCCGCTCGTAGCGCTCACGGATCTCCTTCCAGAGGCGCGCCAGTTCTGGGCGTGCGATGAACGCTTCGGCTGCCGGGGTCATGCCGCGAGCGTGTCGGGTTCCATGTCCGTCTTGGTGCTGCCGTCCCACAGGAACCGCCAGGCGGCCACGCTACCCAGCCCGCGCGCGCGGTGAAGCGTGTAGATGGACAGGGCGCCGAGCTCCCGCTCGCAGCACCACAGCTCATGCGAGGTGAACATGAAGTCCAGGTCGAAGGACTCAATCAGGGTGAGTAGGTGGCGTTGCATCGTCGAGTCGATGCCGGCGAACGCCTCGTCGAGCATGATCAGCCGCGGCGCGGTCGGACGCGCGGCGGAGAAATGCGCGGCTGCCGCTGCGAGCAACGGCAGCAGCAGTGCGGCGGCTTTCTCGCCGCCTGAGCCCGACTGGTGCAGGGACTTGGTCAGGACCGTCTCGATGCCGTCGCGGCGTTGCAGCACCTTGAACGCGTGCCAGCTGCGATAGTCGAGCGCGGCGAGGAGATGCTGGGCGGTGGTGCCATCATCGGCGATCTCGCGCGCCTGCTGCACGCGGTCGCGGAAGAACGCAGTCAGCTCCGTTCGCTCGGCGTCGGTCAGCAGCTGCACGTCCTTGGTCAGGAGCTTCAGAGCCCGGTCAAGCAACGGGTCCGAGCCTGCCTCGCGCGGCACCCAGTCGAGCTTGACCTCGATACCCGATGAGGTCTGGCGGCCCGAGAGCGCGGCGTTGGTTCGGTCGACCATCTCCTTCGCTGAGCGGATCCGCACCCGCAATTGCTGTGCGAGGCCCTTGAACAGGAAGTCTTCAAGGACTCGCTGCTCCTCGTCGGTCAGGTGCTGGTTGTGGACCTCGATCTCGCGGCCGAGCGCGTCCACCGCGACCCGCACCGGCTGGCGCTGCCCGCCGCGCTCCACACCGACGATGACCAATCCGTCGAGTGTGTCCTTATACGGCTGGGCCATCGCTGCACCATCTAGCCGGAGGCGCAGGTCCACGAATGCGCGGTCGACCGTGTCGGTCAGCGTCTCGAGACGCGCCCTGGTGCGCAGCGCCTGCTCGTGGTCGCGCACGAGGACACCGACCGTGGTGGCGTCCATGTTCAGAACCTGCTCGGCGGTCGGGGCGTCGGCGCAGAGAGCCAAACCGAGAAAGTCCTGTCCGGCCAGCGCCCGGAACCGCCTCAGTGCCTCGGTGACGCTGCCCTCCAGAGCGACAATTCGTTCCCCGGCGCCCAGCAGCTTTGCGGCCTGCTCGGCTTCGGCGTGAACGAGCTGGTCTCGGGTGTCGGATGCGGCTGCCTGCTCAGCCTCCACGCGCGAGATGGAGGCCTTCAGGGCCTCCAGTTGCGCGAGCAGCACCTCGGGGTCAACGTCGAGCGTTCCCTCCATCGCCCGGAGAGCGCCTTCCTGCTCGGCCAGCTGGGCCTGGGTCTGGCTGGCCTCGATGGCGAGCGTCTGCTCGCGTTGCACGAGTCCGCTCAGCGCGTCGGTACGACGCTGCAGGTCGAGGAGCTGGCGGTCAAGTGTCTGACGTGCAGTCTGTAGCTCGCGGACGCTCGATTCGTAGTCGCGCAGGGCCTCGGCGATGTCATCGAGCGAGGGGGTCAGCTGTCCCGGGGCGGGGAGTCGCTGCTCGGTGGCGTGGGCGACCGTGGCCCGCTGCGCCTGCTGGGCCGCGGTCTCGGCGCGCTCTGCTTCGGCACGTCTTTCGACCGCGTGGGCGCGGGCGGCGGCGAACTGCCGCTGCAACGCCTCAGCGTTGCGGGCGTCGGCGCATGCCTGCGCGTCGGAGGGGAGCGTCCCCAGCTCTTGCGCTCCGGCTTCGGCTTCGGCTGTGAGCCTCGCCTCGCGAGCGTCCAGCTCCGCGGTTTCGGCATCAATCCCGGCGAGCTCGGCGAGGAGCTCATCGATCCGGCGAGCACGGGCCGCGGCGCGGGCGCTCGCGCCGATGAACTCGGCCGCCGCCTTCGGATGTCGGCCGGCTGCCGGGCCGAGGCGGAATGAGCCGTCCAGCCCGATGACACACGCGCCCGACCCCGAGTCGGCACCGGCTGCGACGACCTGCACCCCGCCGAGGACCTTGCACACCGTCTCCGCAGAGACCGCGGCGCCGGGCTCGGCGCGGAGCATGCTGGCCAGCGAGCCGTTGCCGCCGACGTCGATGAGCGCGACATCGCCAGCAAGGTCGAGCAGGTGACCGGAGGGGAGCAGCCACGCGTCGAGGAGGCCGCTTGCCTCCAGTGCTCCTTCGAGCCCGGCGCGCTGAACGTCGGTCAGGTCCTCGGCGAAGTCAACCAGTCGCCAGAGCGGCGCCCCGTCGCGCCGATCGCGGCTGGCAGTCCGCCAGTCCGGGGCCTCGGGTTCGCGGTCGCGACGGGCCCGCAGGCCCGCGAGCTCGCTGTCCAGCGGCGCCCGACGCTCGGCCACACGCTCGCGCTCGCTGCCAAGCCGCGCGCGGGCGTTCGCGAGCACTTCACGATGGCGCGAGAGTTCGGGTTCGATCAGGTCGCGCAGCCGCGGGGCGGACGCTTCGCCGGCCACGGCGCAGGCGTCAAGCAGCGCCTCAGTCAAGCTCTCGTCGACGCGGAGCACGGACAAGGCCGCCGCCCAGGACCGGACGTTCTCGGCCAGCTGCTCCCGCGCTGCGGTCAGCAGCTGCTCGCACTCGTCAAGGCGCCGGCGCATGTCGCCGGCGGCGCGCTCGGTGCGCTCGGCGTCGTCGCCGAGCAGCTCGGCGCGCTGCTGGGCGGACTCCTGCTTGCGCCTGAGCTCGCGCTGGTGCCCGATGTCCGCGGCCCGCTCCTTGGCCGCGCTCAGCATCGCGTGGGCGTTGACCGCGGGGTCCTTGCCGGCGGCCAGCTCTTCGTGACCGACGACGCCGACCAGCTCTGCCAGCGCAAGCGCTCCGTCGCCGATGACTGTGACGCTTGCACCGGCGTCTCGAACGCCGGTCTGTGATTGCTCGAGGTCCTGGTGCGCTGTCTGCACACGAGTCTTGATGTCGCCGAGCCCGTCGGCAGCCTGCGCCGCCGCACGGCGGGCGATGCCGACGGTCTGGGAGAGCCGACGTACTGCTTCGACTGCTTTCATCGGCTCCGAGGCTAGGAGCTCGTCCTTGGCACCTCGCGCGCCCTGAAGCTCGACGATCAGCCCGCGGATGTGCGCCTCGATCGCCCGCAGCTGCTCGCGGGTGCCGTCGAGGCGCTTGGCGAGCGCGGTCAGCTCCAACTGGGCGCTGCGCAGCTCGCGTCCGGCGGTGGCGGTGTGCTGCCCGCGCGCCAGCACGACGGCGCGTGCGTAATCACGGTAGGTGTCACAGAACGCTTGGAAGCGGTCGCGAACGTCGACCATCACGGCAAGGTCTCGACGCAGCTGCTCGATCGTGTCGAGGTGTGCACCGATCTCCGACACGAGCTCTTGGTCGATGTAGGGCAGGGCGTTCGAGAGGATCTCCGACAGCTCCTCCGGGTCGAGCGACTCCGAGAGTTTCGAGCGCCGCAGTTGGCGTCCGAGCTCGAGCATCGTGGAATACCGCTCCATCGACTGATAGCCGAACAGCGCGTCATTGACACGGACACGGAACTCCGACGCCGTGTCGATCACGTCGCACTCGAGCCGCTTCTCGAGGCCGGCGCGGCTGAACGGCTCGTCGCCTTCGTTCATCAGCCGTACGTCGGCGCCGACCCGACGGTCGCGCAGCACGATGAACCAGGTCTGGACGCGAGGGTTGTCTGCCACCGCCTTCAGGCCGACGATCGTCGTCACCCACTCCGGGGCTCCTGCAGGTGTCGTGCGTCCGAACTCAAGCCAGGCGTAGCCGACCCGGTTGCGGTGCCGGCCGCCCATCAGCAGGTTCCATTTCATCGGGCGGGAAGTGGACGCGAAGTTGTCGAGCTTGTGCGGCGTCGTGTCGCCGTCCAGCGCGAACGGCAGGAGCAGCTCAAGCGCCTTGGACTTCCCGGAGCCGTTCGGGCCGCGCAGGAGCAGGTGACCGTCAGCGAACTCGAACACCTGGTTGCCGTACTCATACAGGTTCAGGAGGCCAGCGCGGACCGGTTGGAAGCGGGGGGCGGGCGGAGCGTGCGGCAGCTTTGGCATCGATGTCCTCGTAGTCCTGTCAGCTGATCGCGCCGGCGTGATCGCGGACATCCGCGCCGGCGAACCGGGCGAGCGCCGGCAGCGCCTCCCAGTGCTCGCCGTGCGCGCGGATCAGGCTCATGCGCTCGAGCACCGACAGCGCCTCGTCCAGCGTGAGCGCGACCGACTCCTGATCGCGCAGCCTCTCGAGCGCGCTGAAGCGGGAGATGATGTCCTTGACGGCGCGCAGCAACGCATCGCGTCCGAGCAGCGGGCGGCCCTGTCGGTGTGCCTCGTCGAACACGGGGCAGAGGAGCAGAGCGACCTGGCGGTCGGCGATGTTGTACGGGAAGCGTAGGTCGGTCAAGGCCCGCTCAGAGGAGGTGGCGGGGTCGACCATCGCCGTCCCCTCGGCACGGCGCTCGGCCTGCAGCCCGCACCAGGCTTCTACTCGTCCGTCAAGGTGCGGGCGTTGCGAGGAGACGTAGTAGTCGCGCTCCTCGGGCGCAAGCTCATCGATGTACAGCACCGGATGCTCGACGAGACGACGCGCGACCCGGTGACGCAGTCGCCGGTTGCGCCCGTCGTCAGTCGGCGCATACTCGTCCGCGGTCGCGACGACATCCTCGGCGCTGCGGCATGAACTGGCCTCGCGCGCGGTCAGCACGTCGGCCAGCACGCTGTGATTGACGTCGTAGAGCGACACCTCGCCGCCGTCGTCCGCCCCGACTCCGCGCACCCACGCCTCCGCGCTGCCGTGGACCAGCGACAGCGCGCCGATTTCGACCAACGGCTGGATGGCCTCGGCGAGCACCTGCCGGTGGACGCGGTCGTCGAAGTCCAGGGGAATGCCAGCCTCGCGTGCCATCGAGATGACGTTCTCCGCGACCCAGGAGATGATCGTCTGCGGAGCGGAACGCTCCAAGGTCGCGAGCGCCAAGCAGAACAGCGCGTAGTGGCGGCGCGTGAACGGACGACTGCGGTCGCTGTGGACGGTCGGCTGGTGCACGCGTTGCGGGCGCGTGGTGTCGCGTTCGAACGGCTTCTTGCGCAACCTTGCGTGGTCGGCACGAAGCGCGAGCTCATAGCCCAGCAGGTCGGCGAAGCGGCGCTGCAGTTCCGTGTGGTGCCTGCGAACGAGCGCAAAGGCTTCGTGGTCGCGGCACATCAGCGGCGTCTTCAGAAGTGCTCGGAACGCGTGCACAACCTGCTGTTCGCGTTCGAGCTCGTGCTCTGAGAGCACCTGGCTCACGCGCGCTCAACCTGCAGGGTGTAATCGGGTGTCTCGAACGTGCCAAGCGGCGTTGCCAGAGCGACCAACTCCCGGCCGGCGCCGCGTTCTGACAGACGGATGACGACGAGGCCATCGACTGACTCGGCCCGCCGGCAGCCGTCATCGTCGGCGGGACGCTCGAGCGCTCGTCCAAGCCAGGCGAGGAGGTGACGGAACTCGAGTTCGGACAGCCGGCCGATGTCCGACAGCCGGATCAGGCCCTGCCCGGCGAACGTGGCCAACGCCAGGACGAGCTGCTGGCGCTCGAGCTCGCGATGTTGGCGAAGCGATTCCTGCGCCATCGTGTTGTCGCTGACGCGCGATCCGCGCCCGACAGCAGCGTGCTTGCGATTCGGGTTTCGGAACCGCGTCTCGATCGGAGCCGTCGGCCCGTCCCAGAAGCTGCGGTGCGCCGGCACGAGCTCCGGGCTCTCCAACGCGCACGTGAAGTGCCGTGGCGAGTAGAGCCCGAACGCTGCGGCGAATAGCGCGTGCGCCTCGGCGTCAGAGGTGGAGTCGTGGAACAGCCGGGCGAGATGGCGGTACTCGGCCGAGCGGTCGATCCGCTGCGAGGTCCGCTCCTTGAGCCGCTGCACCGCCCGGAGAATCCAGCCGATTGCGTCATAGAGCTTCGCGTCGAGCAGCTCGAAATGCGGCCGGCCGTTGCTGCCGGCGACGAACCAGGATCGAACGCCCGCCCAAGCCCGCCGCGGCTGCTCGGAGGCGAGGCGACGGACCTCGATCGGGTCGAGCTCCAGCGAAGGCGCTTCCTGCTGTGAGGCGACGAGGTCGATCAGCCGCTCCGCGCCGTGCTCCTCAACCTTGCCGATCGCGTCGCGGATCGCGCCGCCGGTGCTCTCGAGCTCCGCACGGAAGCCGTTCAGATAGTCGATGACTTGGTTCTTGTAGGCGGTGAACGAGTCGGCGTCGAGCGCGTCGGTCGACTGCATTGTGTTCGACAGGTCGCGCATGAAATCCGCTGCGCCCTGGCGAAGCTCCTCCAGCGCGGCGGTCAGGTTCGTGAGCGCCTCCTGCAGCTGGACGGGACTCGGCTCGGGCTGGTCGAGCTCGCGGATGATGCGCCGCAGCCCAGTGAGAATCGTCGGGAGGCGCTGGCCCTGAAGCGAGCCAGCCTGGGCGCGGAGCTGGCCGAGCCGCTCGAGGAACCTCTCGCACTCCTCGCCCGCCGGGGTGATGTCGTAGATGAACTGGCGGCGGACCAGCTCAGCGGCGGTGCGAACGCGCGGGTTGTCCTGGCGGCCTTCGAGCGCCCCCCACTGCATCAGCTGCTTGAGGTCGAGGTCGAGCTGGTCGATGTCGCGTTCGATGCCGAAGTGCGCTCGCAACCGGTCCGCGACGTCTCCGGGCGAGAGATGTGGGCCGTATTCCTGGCGGTTCTCGTAGAACAGCCGCATCATCGCCCGATAGACATCGACGTTCGGTGCCGTCGCGTAGGAGATGGCACTGGCGGAGGCGAACTGCGCGGTCGTGCTGGTGGTCTCCACGGCGGTCCAGGGTCGATCGAAAATCACCAAACACCGTAGCCCGAGAGGCGGACGACTCCCGAGACACGAGAGACATCGGGATGGCCTCGGAGAGCCAGGGCGAGGAGCGCCGCGACTGGGGCCGCGCGAGGCTCGAATCTCGCCCCGAAACTGGGGGCAAACCTGGGGGCATTTTGGGGGCAGCATGACCGGTTTCAGGCTGCCCCCAGCGGGGTGAAATGGACCCAAAAACCCCTATAAACACTGGCGTTACGGGGTGCGCAACACAGTTCAAATCCCGGTAGCGGTACTGAATACTGACAGAACGCCAGCAAATATGGCAGAAGCGGCTGGTAGCCTGGTCGTCCAACCACGGACCAACCCGGGAGAGCGGGCAGACGAAAGGTCCGTAGCTCGGCCCGATACCGGACGCTGCCAGGACCGTCTGGCACCGGTGGGACGATCGAGCAATGGCAGAGCCAACCGAGTGCGAGAGCGCGTTGGACGCTGGCTGCGAGCTCGAGGCGGTCGCAGCGTGAACTACGCGCGCCGCCAGCAATACCGCCATACCGCCGGCTCTCAAATGCCGGCAAGGCGGCCCTGGGAAGTGCCGTCGCAGCACTGTTAGGGCTCGTGGTCGCAAGCGCGGGAGCGGCGCCACTCGCCGGGCCGCTGCTTCTCACGGCCGTCGGGCTGGGGTTCTACGCTCGCCACTGGCTCTCGCTCGCACGTCGCAGTCGAGTCGGCGCCCGGTCGGAGGACGAGGTGCAGTGCACCCTTGCCGCCCTCCAAACGGAGGGCTGGCGGCTGCGGCATTCGCTGTCGTGGCAGGGTGGGGGAGACATCGACTCGGTGGCGATCGCCCCGACCGGGATTGCGGTCGCGATCGAGACGAAGACCAGAACGTACGACGACCGCCATCTCGCTCGGGGGCGCGAGCAGGCGGCGTGGCTGTCACGGCGCCGGCGAAGATGGGCCCGCAATGGCGCCCTCGCCGTCATGTGCCTCGTCCGTGCGCGGGGCGTCGAGCGCGTCGAGCACGACGTTCTGGTGGTTTCGATCGAACGCTTGACGCACATCCTCCGGGTCGCGGCGGGCACGGGTCCGGGCGCGCCCTCGAGCGGCTGATCGGGAGGTTCGCGACTTGGCCGCTAGCGTCCGCGCCGATTTCGCCTGGCCGGCCGGCGGGTCCTCATGGGCGAACTCGATCATCCGCAGCGGCGCTGATTGGGCCGCCGCGAGGATCGGAACGTCGCCGTTGCGATCGCTAGTCTAGGCGCGGACGGGGCGAAACGGCGACAGGGATCGTCGGCGTCGACAACGCTCGTAGACGCGGTCTGAATGCGGCGCCTTGGATCCCACAGCTGCCGGCGCAAGCCTTATCGTGGTCGACTAGACTAGACAGAGAGAGCACGAGGCAGAGGGAGAGCCCGCATCGCGGATCTCGACCTCGTGACCGAGCCGCGCCAAGTGGTAGGCAGCCGAGAGCCCACTCGGGCCCGCGCCGATCACGAGCACCCGCTTA
>Ga0209048_10006021_pt1 | contig 11395 bp, 11 predicted proteins | sample FrelakmetCRP12CR_FD_187146 | JGI IMG/M metagenome (GOLD analysis project Ga0209048, IMG submission 187146) | Freshwater lake sediment microbial communities from the University of Notre Dame, USA, for methane emissions studies - CRP12 CR (SPAdes)... | ecosystem: Environmental > Aquatic >... | reverse complement strand
AGGAATATAGATGGGGAAAGATATTTCATTTCCCATTTGGTTTTTTGCGTCTGCGAGAGTTAAATTAAATTTTTCTTTGACCTCAATTAATTCTGTTTGAGGAGGAACCAGGAGATCAAGATTTTCTTTGTTTGCTGTCACCTGGAAATCTATGTCTGAAAAGGAAGATACCGAAACCAGCTCATTATCTAAACCATATTTTTCTATCTTAAAAGGGATTCCGGTTTGAGAATCGATCCAGTATATTTGTTGCGGCCTGTCGTTTGTTTTAGGTTTAAAAACAATTTTATAACAGGTTCTTTTGTTGGCCTCATACTCTCCTAACATTTTTATTTCATAATTTTTTTTAACAAGTTCAAGCATTTCTTTAGGTTTATTATTTAACGGATGATTTATTTTAGTAGTTTCTTTTATTAATGAATTCTTATTAGGAAAGAATCGCCAAAGATTTTTCCCATCATCATAATCAATTTCTTTATCTATCCCATTGCTAAGAAGCTCTTCTTTTCGAAGAATATTTCCATAATTTTCTATTTTATAACGGCAAACTTCAGAAAAGGGGTCGTTGATTAAAATCGTGGTCATGATTCCTTGGTATTTCATCACGGAATTAGACTGTTGCATTTTCATTAAAATATGATTGATATTATCCTCGGATTGATTTTTATCTTGGCTGAATGCTGCCCGAAATGTCCCCAGAACAAAAATCAAATAAATAACTGTTGATAATTTAGCGTATTTCATTATTGATGGTCGGTTGATGCGGTGTATGCAGTATATTTTAAGAGACTTGGTTCATTGGCGAAAGTTTCGATTGATGAAGAAGCTACGTGATGAAAAACAATTGCCTTTTTTTCATCTTCCAAACTGGCAAGTTGAGCGGTCCCCTGAAAAGGTTTTTTGTCTTGTAGTTCATACACACTTAATAATTTTTTTTGTTCGTGGTGGGTAATAAAGTTTTCTAAAAAAACACCGGTTAGCACTCCGATTAAAATCAAAAACGAAAAAACTCCTGCGTAAAAAGGGTTCTTAATAGGGAAAACCAGCCAGTTAATGAACTGAGAAAGATTAAAAGGAGATTTTTTTGTCTTGGGATGAGGATACTCCTGGGTAATTTTTTCTATAACCCTTTGAGCAAAATTCAGGTCAGGTATGGGGGCAGAAGGAATTGCTCGGAGAGAACCTAATTTTTCTTTCTGGGAAATAAAGGTGGTTAAACTTTTCTTGCAGCTTTGACAAGCCTCTAAATGAACTAAGAGGCCTTTTAACTCTTCTTTCGAGAGCTCATCATCAAGATATCCTGAAATTAACTCCTGGTATTCTAAGCAACTCATAGGTTCCTTTCTACATAAAAGGTTCTAATTTTTCTTTTAAAAGACGACGGGCATGAAAAAGGCGAGACCGAACAGTGCCCACCGGGCATTGTAATATTTCCGCGATCTCCTCATAACTCATATCTTCAAATTCTCTCAAAAGAAGAATTGCTCGTAAACGTTCGGGGAGTGAATCTAATGCCTCTCTCACAACAAAAGTGGTTTCTTCAAATAAAACATTGTGTTCTGGAGTGCCAAATTTATTATCGCTTAAGTTTCGAAAAAAATTATTTTCGTCAGACTCAGAATCCAGTGAAAAATGATTTCGCGCGTGCAGGTAATTGATGCTGTTATTAATCGCGATCCTGCGAAGCCAGGTATAGAAAGTGGAGTTCCCTTTAAATGATTTAATCGACCGAAAAGCCTTTAAAAAGGTTTCCTGGGCTAATTCGGGCACGATATCTCTTTCCTTTGTAAAATTAAAAATGAGGTTAAAAATCTGCTTTTCATATTTAATAATCAACAGTTCGAAAGATTTTTTATTTCCTTTTTTGGTCTCTTCCAGCAGAACATCATCGCTTTTTTGCAAATTTTTTTTCTCTCCAACCATCAAATAATACGTTAATTTTTAGACCATTGATATGCGAAAAAGTTCATAAAAAACAATAATATCTCAATTCGAGGTAACCGTTACCCAATTTTTAAAAATCATTATACTTCCCTTATAATTTTTTTCAAGGTTCCGGTTGATTTCAGGACAGTCCATTAAAAAGCTACCTCTGATGCCCTATCAGATTAAAGGTAACGAGAAAAAAAGCTTTTTACTTCCTCTCCAACCTCCCCTTCCCTTCCGGAAAAAAAATGATCTGATTGCGGCAAAACAACCTTCTCTTTTGATGAAGAAATTTTATCAAAGACGATTTCTAATTCTTTTTTGTTACAAATCGTATCATGCTCCCCCTTTACTAAGAGAATGGGTAAAACACTATCGTGTAAAAAGTTAAAGTCATAGACCCCACAGGGCGGTGCGATTCCGGCTACTGCCCGGAGAACATTAATTGTGAGCGCTGCCCGCAATCCAACCCAGGCTCCAAAGGAATAGCCAACAAGAAATAAACGGTCTCGATCAACCTTGGCCTGGGAGCTTAAAAAATTAACGGCAGCAATAACATCATCAACCTCTCCTTTACCCTCATCGTATTTACCTTCGCTTAAGGTTACCCCCCGAAAATTAAAACGGAGAATTGCAAATCCTTCCGCTTGTAAGGCTCCTTTTATTCCCACGACAACGTTATTATTCATATCACCCCCATAAAGCGGGTGGGGATGACAGATTACTACCGCGGGGCACGATGAAGATGTTTGAGGATACGATAATACTCCTTCCAAGGTAATGCCGCCACTTTTGAAAAAAATATGTTCATGATTGATTTCTCTATCCATATTCATCGACCTATCCCTGGCCTTCGCTTAATCACAAATACTCCAAAATCTCTAATTTTATTTTACCCACAACGCTTAAAATTTTTATTTGATCACTTAAATCTCCGATCACTAACCGGATATGAGCAGCATCCGCAGGAAATTGATTAAACGTCGGGTCAATTGCTACCCATTGGCCTAAATAAATTTCCGGCCAGGAATGATAATAAAATTTGTCTTTAAGATAGACGATCCCCACGCACACCCGGGTGGGTATTCCTAAAGAACGGGATAATGCGGTAAAAAGCGCGGTATGCTCATTACAGTCGCCGACCTTGAGATCAAGAACTTCGAGCGCATTCGGAATGCTTAAGGTGGGTTTCTTTTTTACGGTACTAAAGACCCACTGTAATAACTTTCGCGCTGCTGTTTCCGCGTCCTGGCTACCATGCACGATGCTCTTTGCCTGTATGATAATCCGTTCATCCGTGCTTTGAATCAAAAGCGTTGGTTGAAGATAGTGATTAAGATCACTGTTTGGGTAGGGTAATGAAAACGTTTTCCAGGATCCAGGCTCTTCTTGCCGGACTTCTAAAATATCACGCTGTAAGCTTTGCCGCCCTTCAGTGAGATCAAAGTCATTCAAAGGAAGGTTAGTAATTCTAACCTTGAGAAATTTGACCGCTCGAGCATTGTTGATTGAAACATTGACCGGAACAGCGGTGGTAACGGCAACATCCGGTTTTTCTTTCTTCATCCATTCACCCGATAACGCTTGCTCCTGAGTTTCTTTTATAAGCGTCAACCCGATCGGACCTTCTTCTTTTAATATTTCACCTGCTTCTGAGACAAAGGCCAGCGTTTCTATTCCCGCAAAAGACTCCTTCAATTTAAAAACGTTTATTTCATTACCGGAGAAAAGAATCTTTTCTTTTCCTGAAACTTCAATGGTGATGTCACTGGAGCTTAACGTGGCAGGATCAAAAAAAGGTACGTTAAATTTTTTCCCTTCCTTCAGACCCTGGCTGAGAATATAGGGTTTTAAGGTGTTCGAGAGAAAAGGAATGTCTTTTAACGGAAGTGTGGATCGGGTTGTGTTTTTCCCGGACACCATGACGAGATTAAGCGCATTACCGGTAACGTCTCCGTAAAGAAAAAATGTGGCCGAGCCTGATAATAAGGAAAACTCAAACGACCTTAAAGAATAATCTTGGTTGACAACAGATTTTATTTTCGACTCGATTCGTTGGTTGGTTCCCAGCGTATTCAGAAACATCAAAGAGTCTTCAAAAATTTCATAGATATCCCCTACCCGCTTGGTTTTCGTTGTTGAATAACCAACCTTTTCACCTTTAAGGTAGATACCCAGCCACTCCTCGTGGGCGTCTAAGGTATCTCCTCCGGTGGCAAAACTAAGGTGCTCGACGCGGGGATTTACATAGTTTTTCTGGATGAGCAGAACCAGCATCACCAACCAGAAAAAAAGGATGGCAAACCGAACTAACCGGCCCTTATTCATCTTTTTTTACATCTTTTTGTCGGATTGGTTTTTTGTTTTAAGAGTTCGTTGAGAAGCTTTCTTACCTCTGCGGAAGGTAATACAACATAGTCGCCTGGCTTGAGGTTTCCAAGTGAGAACGGCCCAAAGGTTATTCGCTTTAGTTTTAGTACGGGATGTCCTACCGCATCAAACATCCGCTTGATAAGTTTATTTCTTCCTTCAAAGACCGTAACCCGTACCCAGCTGTTATTTTTTGCTTTACCAACCAAAACAACCTTGGCCGGTGGTGTGATCCCGTCAGCGAGGTGAATGCCAATGCGAAGATTTTTAATCGTCATTATATCCGGCACCCCTTTAACCTTGACCAAATACGTGCGCGGAACAGAGAAGCTCGGATGCAGCAGTCTCTGGGCTAACGCGCCGTCATTGGTAAGAAGGAGCAGCCCTTCAGCGTCAAAATCGAGCCGGCCGACGGGAAATACCCTGACATGAACCTTTTTAAGGAGGTCAATGACCTTGGGCCTATCTTGAGGATCATCAAGGCTGGTAATATAGTTTTGCGGTTTGTTAAGGAGGACGTAAATTTTTTCTTTATTGCCCGTGATCAGTTTGCCGCTAACCCGGATCTTATTTTTTTCGAGGTCAGCAAGGGTTCCCAGTTTCGTAATGGTTCGGCCATCTACGCTTACCCTGCCCTCCTGGATAAGCTCTTCAGCTTTCCGGCGGGAGGTAATGCCTGCTTCAGCAATAATTTTCTGTAATCTTTTCTTCATCCGTGCGGCAAGACATTACTGCTGATGGTCATCATCAGCAACAGGTGGTATTTCCTCAGGAACAGAAGGTGTTTCTGTTTCCTTCTGAAGTTTCTGTGAAAAGAGAGGCAGCGTATTGACATCTACCTGGCTGATATCCTCCAGGGTGGGGAGGTCTTTTAAGCCTTTTAAGCCAAACATGGTTAAAAATTTCGGGGTCGTGCTGTAGATCAAAGGTTTGCCGGGCACATCTTTTTTCCCGATAATTTTTATCAAACTTTTTTCCAAAAGCGCGCGCAGAATACCCCCGGCATCAACACCCCTCACATCTTCTATTTCCGCGCGGGTGATGGGTTGTTTATAGGCGATAATCGCCATTGTTTCCAGCGTGGCCGGACTTAATCGCGCCGGTCGGATTTTTTTGAATTTCTTGATCCAGGGAGAATACTCGGTCTTGGTGTAAAACTGGAAGCCATTGGCAACTTCCCGGATCGCGAAACTGCGGTTTAACGTGTCATACTCTTCTTTGAGTTCTGACATTATCTCCCGCAAATCCTTCAGATGCGTATCCGGAAAAATTTCATTCAGTTTTTCCAGTCTCATCGGCGTCTCAGTGGAAAAAAGCAGGCTTTCCAGAATAAGTTTAATTTCTGTCCGTTCCAACGATCAAACCTCCTGAATCAAAAATGTTTGCCTTCAAAAAACAAATTGTTCGAATAAAAAGGGATTATAGTAAATTCTATTAAAAAACGAAACAAGAATCTCTGGCCTTACATCAAAAAGTAATATGCTGTAATTATAGTAAACCCCATTAGAAGGCTTTCATACGGGACATTCATCCCGTTAGAAAATTTTCTAATGGGATTTACCCCATGTGAAAAAGTGTAAAAATATTTAATTTTATCCCGTGCTTCCACCCAGGGCTTTTCTAACGGGGTGAATTATAACTATTTTAGTCCAAGGTGACTCCTGTGAAAATTTTACCTGCGTTTCTTCAATGATTACCAGTGCCAATCAAAAATTCCAGCGTAAATGATATTTTTCGTTGAAAAATTTTAGTTGTATTATAATTTCGAGAATCGAAAAACGGACATCCAGAAAACCTAAAGAAGGAGGGATACGATGAGCAACTGGAAAAAGATAGACCCAGGTTGGAAGTGGGACGACAAGTTCATTTTTTCTCAAGCCATTCAGGTTGGCAACACGATTTACCTCTCCGGCCAGGTGGCACTTGACCCGGATGGAAATTTGGTGGGTAAAGGAGACATGAAGGCCCAGACCCGCCAGGCTTGGGAGAACATAAAAGCCGTGCTTGCGGCAGCGGGAGCTACACTCAATGACGTGGTTAAAATCACCCAATTCATCACCGACATGAGTCGTTTTATGGAGACTCAGGAAGTGCGAAAAGAATATTTTACTGATTTTGCCCCAGCCTCAACCAGCGTGGAGATCAAATCCCTGGCATTTCCTGATCTCCTTATCGAGATAGAGGTCGTGGCAGTTAAGCCTTCATAGACGGGGACGGACTTAGGTATTCATTTTTCTTGTGATATAATGACGTTATGGATATTCCAAAGAGAAAACTGGGTAAAACCGGAGTGGACGTTACGATCCTGGGTCTGGGAGGAGAAGGGGTCCTCAGGACTTACGGTTATGAAAGAGAAGCGTATGATCTGATCAATCGGGCCATCGATCTCGGGATCAATTACTGTGAATCGGCACGGGCCTATTCCGGAAGCGAGTCCTATTACGGCCGGTCTTTGAGAGAGAGAAGAAAGGAGATCTTTCTCACCAGTAAATCCCACGCGAGAAACAAGCAAGGAGCTTTGCTCCATCTTCAGGAAACGCTCAGCAACATGAAGACCGACCACCTTGACCTGTGGCAGGTTCATGATGTGAGGACAAAGGAAGAAATAGAGGAGATATTCGGTCCCCATGGGGCCCTTGAAGCCTTTGTTGAAGCAAAGGACAAAGGTCTGGTCCGGTTTATCGGCGTGACCGGCCATCACGATCCTCTCATCACCAAACGATGTCTCCAACAATTCGACTTCGATACGGTTCTGATTCCGGTTAATCCGGCGGAACCCGCTTACAAAAGCTTTTTGACGGAAGTCATTCCTTTGGCAAAGAACAAGGGGATGGGTATTGTCGGCATGAAGGTCTATTTCAGAGGATTGGCCGCTAAACTGCCGTGGTTTGAAACCATGGAGCCCTTTTTCCGTTTTGCCCTCTCTCAGCCGATAACGACCGCGGTCATTGGATGTGATGACGTGGAACAGCTTGAAGAGAATGTAAAGTTAGCAGGGTCATTCTCTCCCCTGACTGAAAAAGAGACTCAGGAACTGATCAGAAATGTCTCCCCCTACGCGCGGGAGCTCATGTACTACAAACCCTAACCCGGCATAGCGGAACTTTTTTCCCCCTTAAAAAGGAAGGCCATATAGAAATTAAGTGGTATTAGTTCGGTATGGCAATATTTTTGAACGTCATGTTTTGCTACTTTATCTGTTCTGCATTTTCTCCTTCAGTTTTTTCTTGAGACTGTTCGTCGTGTCTCCCCTGCTTTAGTTTCAACTGCTGATCTTGCTGACCCTGGCTTTGTTCGTCGTGTCTCCCCTGCTCAAGTTTCAGCTGCTGATCTTGTTGAATCTGGTTTTGTTGGTCTTTTCTCCGCTGCTCAAGTTTCAGCTGCTGATCTTGCTGAATCTGGTTTTGTTCGTCTTTCCTCCGCTGCTCAAGTTTCAGCTGCTGATCTTGCTGAATCTGGTTTTGTTGGTCTTTTCTCCGCTGCTCAAGTTTCAGCTGCTGATCTTGCTGAATCTGGTTTTGTTGGTCGTGTCTCCCCTGCTGAGGTTGACTAACCTCAGGCCTCTGTTGATATTGCAGTTGCCTTTGATTTCTTAGTTCCTCCCTCTGTTGTTGCGGTCGAGGGTGATAGCCCTGGACGCCCCAGGTTTTTTCCCTTTCCCAATATCGATTATTATGCCAGCTATTCCAGTTCCCTTGAAGTTCCCGGTGAGGAATCCTTTCATAGTTCCACCGGTGTCCGTTCCAATTATGGTCTCTGTAGTATCCTCTCCAACCTGGGTCTACATCATAATAAAAGCTTGGAACATCGTTATAATAAGCCCAACCCCGGTCATAATATTGTGAGCGATACCAACGACTTTCATTTGAACGCCACCACCAACCATTCCAGAAAAACATGTCTACATTTATATCAGGAACAAAGTACACATCGTCCGTATCAGGCATCACTACCACATCCGGAGGTCCATTAAATTCTCTACCGGGTGTATATACATCCCTACCAGGTGTATATACAGCACAGGCACTTATTGACAGCACTATTGCTAAAAGTATCAGTATTTTTTTCATGCTTCACCTCCTATGCTTAGGGAGTTTTTTATTTTAATTAGTCAAGAGTAATGCCGAACTGAGGCCCAACTTCAAATAAGTGTTTTTAAAAAGTTTTTTATATTAAATAAAGACGTTTGGAAGAAGAAAAGGTTGACATGATTTATAAGGTTTTTAAAAAAAGGCCCCCGGAAGAAAGAGGGTTTGAACAATTTTGTTAATCGGATTCACATGTTAGTGTATTTGCCTTTTCGATAACCAGCCAATTTGCACTTAATTAATATCTTACTCCTTCTCGATCCGCTTTACTAACCTAATTATAAGATTATTTTGATGCTCAAGTTGCATTAGTATAGCCTCGATTTCACGTTCTGCCTTTACATTTATTTCATAGTCGGATTTCGCCTATCAGAACTCTTTTCCCTTGACAAGGGAAGGTCATATAAATGTTAGGTGGTATTACTTCGGTATGGCCTTTTTTCGAAAGATAAGTATGAGCACACCGACCACAGCAGAAAAGAGGGATTTTTGAGAATATATCCAAACTGGAAGTCCATATCGGATACCACCCACGAGGTAAAAAATGCCGAAGCATATTAACCCGTACCCAGCAAGTAACAACATCGCCCCATAGTTGAGAGGATTGCGGGCAAGGATTACAAAAAATATACCGGTCAACCCAAATGTCGCCAGACATAGTCGAAATAGAAATACCGTAGTAGGTTCTGCCGTGGGGGGCTGAATCCCGCTCCAGTGGTAGCAAGTGGTTATAACCGGCCATGGGAGAGCCGCACAGATAAATCCCAGCAGACAAGATATTGCACAAATCCACAGTATAATCTTTAAACCTTTCATACCTTCACCTCCTTCAAATAGGTTTGGACAACCAATGACACCTCACTATTGTTTATATGGTTTCCGTATAACACCTATTTAATGTGTTGATGTCGAGATAAAAGATGCAAGCATTCAGTTGTTATAAGCCCTGAGAAGCTTGGCGAACTTATGAAAGTGGCATTGTTTAAGAACGTCCGTCCACAATTTTCGCCTCAATTCGCCTCTTGAGAGGGGTCAGGGGTGTGTTCTTCTATAAATCATTGAAACGCAGAAATCGCATCCCCAATCCCTCCCTTTTCCACTGTCGTTCCCAATTAATTGTTAGCGTTGGATTACTGTAATGGCTTCTTCTGTGGGTTATACACACCCCGTCACTTCGTGCCACCCCTCTCAAGAGGGGATTTTAAAAATTCAATAACCAGAAATTAGCCTTCAACCAGGTCTCTGCTTGTTGGTAGTTCGGGAACAAAAGCCTGACTTTTTCCCAGAATTTTCGTGAATGGTTCCGCACCTCAAGATGCGCAAGTTCATGCGCGATCACGTAATCAACGACCATCATCGGCGCCATGATCAAACGCCAGCTGAAATTCAGTGTCCCCTTCGGGCCGCAGGATCCCCAGCGTTTCCTTGCGCCGGTAATGGTAATCCTCTTAAAGCTTAAGCCAGCCGTTTCCGCGTAAAGCCTGAGCCGATCATTGAATACTTCGCAGGCTTTTTTTCTATACCATTGTTCAAAAAGCTTTTTCGCGTCAGGTAAAAATGATTCTGGAAGAAAAAATTTCTTTTCATTCAAGACAAGGGGTTGTGTGACATCTTGAATAATAAAAAGCTTATGCCAGTCACCCAGATACAAAAACCCTTCGCCGTCGACAAACTCACGTTTAACTGAAGGCCGATAGGACTCTCGCGCCAATTTCTGATGATGCAGTATCCATTTTAATTTTTTTTGAACAAACGTTAATATGGTTTTTTCGGAAACTCTTTCCGGTGCCCGCACAATGAGACTCGCGTCCGGAGCAATCTGCAGTGCCAGTGTTCTGCGGTTTGATCGGATGATTGTTTTAATGAGGCCCTTGTTCATTAATGCATCTCCTCGATCACCTGACATAATATCCTTACTATACTTTTCTGATAAACCGCAATTTTTGCTCATGGGATAATTTCTTTATTTGTAATTCACGCTTTAAAGCATCCGAGAGAGTCGAATAGGTCTCCACATAGACAAGCTTGATCGGGCGTCGTGCCCGCGTGTATTTGGCACCACACGTGCCATTATTATGTTCCTGGATTCTTTTCTCAATATTATTAGTCCAGCCGGTATAAAACGTTTTGTCAGAACATTCCACGAGGTAGACGTAATACCTGCTCATTTCACCTAATTTATAGTTGCCGGATCAATTTTGATGATACGAAATTTATCAGCGTATAAAATCACATAATGAAACGAAGAGACAATGTATCACAAAAAATCAGCCTGTCCCCTTTTCTCCGTAAGGAAAAAGGTGTGACCCCACTTCTTCCCCACTGGTTAAAAAAGATTGGCCCTAGATTCAGTACCCAGATAGACAACTTTAGAAAGATTATCATACTACTTGGAATCCAATTTTTTCTAAATATTCATAAATAGGATCATAAAAATCAGGACATCTTGTTGGATCTTCTTCGTCGCCATACGGGACCACAATAACCATACCTTGCCTGGCACGCGTCAGAAGAACACGGTATGCATTTTTTAGATAGTTTTGACGTTCTTCCTTATGAATATGCATCCATTTGTTGCCCCGGAAAGACCAGTATTCCCATTTGTCCTTTACATGTCTTAAGTCTGCATCCCAAGTGCAACAAACCCAGTCAAGCTCTAGTCCCTGAATTTGGAACTCCGTTGCTACATCTTCTAGATAATAAGACGACCTCACATCTTCCTTTGTATCTAGAAACCAATGGATAGGATCAACTGGGGTTCTCACATCAATAGCATGTGGCTTCAAACGTTCTGCTTGTGATGAAACTACAATTCCATAACGTTCGCTACCGCGTGCCTGTTTTTTCAGCCACCGTTTTGCATTTGAAAGATCACGCGTAATAACAATTGGAAATTTCCCTTTTATTTTTTCTAATGTACTGCGTGCTCCTTCTATATTGAGATCGAGCATTTGCTTTACTAATAAGGAAACATTCTCTGCGCGGAATGACCGCATTGATACAGCAAGGTG
>Ga0209048_10006020_pt1 | contig 11395 bp, 10 predicted proteins | sample FrelakmetCRP12CR_FD_187146 | JGI IMG/M metagenome (GOLD analysis project Ga0209048, IMG submission 187146) | Freshwater lake sediment microbial communities from the University of Notre Dame, USA, for methane emissions studies - CRP12 CR (SPAdes)... | ecosystem: Environmental > Aquatic >... | reverse complement strand
CAGGGTCCCGTCCCGGGTAGCATCCAGGGCTTTGAGGGTCTTCGGGGTGTATACCAGGTCTTCCAGGTAACCGCAGAAAACTCCAGCCTTTTCGACTGCATCCAGCATCTCTTTGGCTTCGGCAGCCGAACGTCCCAGCGGCTTGGTGCACAAAACCGCTTTCTTCGCCTTAACGGCCTTCAGTACAGCTTCTTTATGTAAGTTGTTAGGTAGGCCTACTACGACCACATCCGTTTCAGGGTCGTTGATCGCGTCGTCAAGACTGGTGGTGTATTTCGGAATGCCCCATTTTTCCGCAAACTGCCTGGCATCCCCAATATCTTTTGAACAGATCACATGCACCCTGTCTTTGCCGCGATGTCCGTGCAGGGTCATTGTATAGAATGATCCGATCAGTCCCGCCCCTAACATTGTGATTTTATGCATGAGTCACTCTCCTGATTTAGTCGTAAGTCATGAACCGGATAGTCGCCGGTCGGTTGGACGGTTTGCGTGGTTAACGAAGATCAAGCGACTTTTACGAGGCATGCATTTGTAATATAAAATAGCTTATTAAGGTGGAAAGGTCGGATTGGTGTTTAGCGGGTTTGAAGGGTTATTGCCTGAAACCGCGCTGGCGACCATAAATAGAGATCAAGATCAGCAGGGTTGCCCCAAGCACCATCCGCCTGACAGAATCAGGCATCTGCATCGTGGTCAACAGGCTGGTTATCAGGGTCAGCACCAACGCGCCAGCCATTGTGCCGAAGTAGCTACCCTTGCCGCCTGAGAGGAGTGTCCCACCGACCGCCACGGCAGCGATTGAAGGGAAGAGGAAAGGATTCCCAATGTTAATGAAAACGACGCCGGTATTCCCTAGGACTAAAAATCCTCCCAGACCTGACAACATGCCTGCCAATGCGTAAGTTAATAGAACCATCCCGGTCACATTAACGCCAGAAAGCCGCGAAGTTGTCCGGTTTGTTCCGATTGCAAAGAGTTTTTTACCAAAAGTGGTCCGCTCTAATAAAAGCCACATGAGAGCGGCAAAAATAATCCAGATGATAACTGCACCCGGAATGCCCAGGAACACTGGCCTGGCGATAATACGCGTCATGAGCGGTGCGACTGCTCCACTGACATTTCCGTGCTGGGCAACCAGGATCAGGCCAGTAACGACCCCTGCCATACCTAAAGTCATCACCAACGGGGCTATCTTTAAATAAGCGATCCCGATGCCGTTCAGAAAACCAATTGCGGCGCCAATAGCCAGGGCTGCAATTAGCGCCGGGATCACATTCCCATCCTGGCCTTTGACAATCACATAGGTAACAATTGCACTCAACGTCACCACCGCGCCCGCCGAAAGATCGATCCCCTCGCTACCGCTAATGATCACCAGGGTTTGCCCGGCGGCAATGATCCCGAGAAATACGGAAAGCCGGATGATGTTTGTCGCCTGGGCAAGCGCGACAGAAAGGTTGTTGCCATATCCATTGGGCAAGAGGCCACTTAATAAGAAAAGGACAATGGCTAAGAGGACCGCAGCGACCGGAGGAGAAATGGTTATCCGCTTCATATACGCTTCCTCCGCAGCAGGTTAATGACTCCAGGAGCGGCCAGTGCCAGGACGATGATAGCGGCGTTGACAAAGGTTTGCCACCAGAGATCGACGTTTGCGAATGAGATGATGTTCTTGAATAAACCAAGAATAATTGCGCCAAGGATTGCCCCGGCAATCCCACCAACCCCGCCGCGTAGGGCTGTGCCGCCGATCACAACGGCGGTGATCGAAGCCAGAGTAAGTGCGTCGCCCACCTGAGCATTGCCCGAGCCAGTGAGAAGCGTGATGGCGACCCCGCCGAGGGCAGCCATCAAGCCGGAGATCACATACGTACTGAATTGGACGGTATTAACTGGCACCCCAGTCTCGTAAGCCGCGTCAGGCTTACCACCTACTGCATAGAGGTAGCGTCCATAGCGCGTCTGGCGGGTCATATACCAGGCAATCAAGATTAGCAGGATGATATACAGGCCAAGCGGCAGACCCAGGGGAGTGGTATCTCGATAAAATGAGGAGATTACCAGCGGGACGCCGCCCCCAGGCTCTGGAAGGATGTAAAGCGCAATCCCAGCAAACAGGAAGCTGGTGGCATAGGTGGTAATGATGGGTTGCAGGCGAAGAAAAGCAATGAAGAAACCATTAATTGAGCCGGCGACCATTCCTACCAGCAATGCGATCACAACAACCAATAATGTTTTCTCAGCAGAAGCTCCAGCGCCAAGTTGGGATGCGAGAATTGCATTGATGATCGAAACGATTGCACCTACTGAGATATCGATCCCCCCTCCCAGAATAACTACCGCCTGGCCGGAAGCCAGCAGGATGAGCGGCAGAAAAACCCGCATGTTACTGTTCAGAATACTGCGCTGGAACAGGTTAGGCTGGAATATAAAATTTACTAATAGGGCCAGTAAAAATAACAGGAGGGCGAACAGATAAGGGTTCCTAAATGAGACAGATTGCCAGCGTTGTCTGTTCATTCGATACTCACGTTAGAAGCACCCAGACTCGCAGCCACGAGGTTCGATTTTGTCAGCAATTCACCTGCCAGCTCAGAGTGGATCTTCCCGTCATGCATCACCAGTACCCGGTCACACAGCCCAAGCAGCTCTTCGTCGTCACTACTATAAAACAGCACAGCAGTCCCTGCTTCGACTAATTCTGCCAGCAATTTGTAGAACTCTGCTTTGGTACCCACATCCACTCCCTTGGTTGGGTCATCCAGCAGCAGGAGCTTGGGGTTTCGTAGAAGCCATTTTCCGATGACAATTTTTTGTGCGTTTCCGCCGGAAAGGCTGCTGACCTCCTTATCCAAACTTTCCATTTTTAGTTGCAGAGTGGATGAGATCGAAGAGCCATCTTTGTGGGCTTTATGCATTTTTAGTGGAAAGCCATATTGTTTCCAGGAAGGGATTAACAAATTCTCAAGAATCGAGCGAATAAACAACAGTCCTTCTTTTGATCGCTCGCCCGGTACCAACGCAATGCCTTTCTCGATAGCCTGCTGAGGGTGCTTGAAATGGACCAGCTCATCCGAAACTTTTACCTTACCCAAATAAGGCAGATCGCCGAACAATGCTAATAACAAATCCCGCTGCCCCTGGCCTTTCAAGCCGCCGATGCCTAAAAGCTCGCCATCATGCAATTGCAGGCTGATCCCTTTCAATACCTCCGTTTTCAACTCTTCCACCTGGAGACGTAAAGGGAACTCATCAGATCTTTTTGTAGCCAGGCGATGTCGTTGGCCAACATTGGTAGCCGTGACGGTTTCTACCATTAAGCGGACCAACTCTCTTTCATTGATATCTTTCATCATACCTGCACCGACTGTTTTACCGTTCCTCAAAACAGAAAACCGGTCGGCAATCCGAAAAATCTCCTCCATGCGGTGAGAGACAAAAACTATAGCTTTTCCTTGCAACTTCCATTGCTCCACCAGCTCGAACAACCGCTGAACCTGCCGGCTGTCAAGACTAGCAGTAGCCTCGTCTAGGATAATTAAACGAGGATCGAAACAAATGGCTTTCAATACTTCGATAATTTGCTTTTCGTCAGGAGGCAAGGAATCAACTGTGGCATCGGGATGGAGTTCGATTTTATAAGTGCCTTCGAAAAGGGCTAGCAACTCTACTGTTCGGGCGTGAACGGATTTTTGATCGACGAAACCGGCCTTGCGAAGCGGCTCTCGGGTCAGCCAGATGTTTTCTGCCACGGTCATTTGAGGGACCAGGCTGAGTTCCTGGAAGACCGTGGAAATGCCTAGTTTTTTCGCAGCCTGGGGGGAAGAAAAATGAATGGGCTTATCATCAAGGAGTAGTTGCCCTCCATCGAGGACAACTACTCCGTTGATTATCTTGCTTAAGGTACTTTTTCCGCTTCCATTTGCCCCGATCAGTGCCACCACTTCACCCGAATGAACATCCAGGTTAGCCCCGGAGAGGGCAACAACCCCCCCGTAGCGCTTGACAATGTTCCGGGCAGAAAGCGAAACAGTCACGGCTTATTTCTGGAAGAACTGCTGAACCTCGGCGTCGGACATGATGCCATCCAGTAGGTAAGAGGCGGGCTTGTCCTTGCAAACGGTCGAGAACACCTGCTGGAAGTTATCTTTGGTGACGGTGACCGGCACCGGGATGGTGAACATGTGACCATATTGGCCAGTCAGTTTGCTTTCATCTAGCTTCTTGCCCTGGAGCATGTTGACGGCGATCCGCAGACCAGTGGGTGAGACACCCGGCGGGTTGGCAACCGCGATCGTCTCGAAATTCGGATTTGTCTTTAAAATATCGTTCCAAAGGGACAGGAACTGGCATCGGCCCTCGCCGACTACTACGGGCCACTTGGCCGGGTTTGCAGCCATCAGAGCCTGTAGAGCGCCGATTGCCATACCATCCTGTGTCCAGTAGCCATTCAGGTTGGGGAAAGAGGCCAGGAACTGCGACATCACCTGCTGTCCGGTCGCTTCGTCCCACTTTCCAGTGTCTTTGGCAAGCACCTTGATATCAGGGTAATTCTTCAGGACTTCCGCAACACCGTCCATGCGGGCGACGTTGGCGGGGTGACCAGGAAAACCTTCGATCTCAACGATATTGCCTTTGCCGCCGAGTTTGTCTGCCAGCCATTTGGCGGAGGTCTTAGCCCATTCTTTCTGGTCGATGCCAACATTGTAAACGCCGTTCGCACCGATCTCCTGATCGACAGAGATCACGATGATGCCTTTTTTCACGGCTTCTTCGAGGGTGGCATTCAGACCGTTCACATCCCCAGGGTTGACCAAAATCGCATCCACACCCTTATTCATGAGGTTCTGAAGCTGCTGGATTTGGCCGGCAACATCGGTATCGGCGCTTTCGATTACCAGGTCATTGGTGATGCCAGCTTTCATATACTCCGCGTTGACATCCTTCAACTCCTGGATCATCTGCGTGCGATATTCACTGCTGATGAAAGGGTTAGAAATGCCGATGGTGAATTTTTTGGCCTGGGCCTGGGTCGGCGCAGGGGCTGTGGTCGGGGCAGGGGCATTGGTCGGTGCGGGGGCGGTAGTGGGGGTGGCGCCTGCGCAGGCGGCCAACATCGATGCTACCAGGACGACTGCTAAAACGAGCATGAAGGGTTTGTTGTTTTTCATTTTTCTGGTTCTCCTTATTCTTTTCTTGTATGTCTTAAAAAACTTTGAAATTATTTTTCGAAACCCGAATCACTCTTTACCAACCTCTTCATTGGCCTTGAAGCTTATGAAAGGGTTTCAATTGGATAGAGCTATACGATGATATTTTCCTATAAGGCACCACCTCCTATTCGACAGGTTTAATCTTATACACCCTTTGTTATAATTTGTCAAGAAAACAGTAGATAAGCACTTCAATTCAACCAAAATATGTTATAATATGTTATTAAATGGTGAGTCAACAGACTCGAAAATCGACCTGACATTCACCAGCCCGAAGGTGCAGTAATGATACGAGAAAAACGCCAATTGCGCATTATGGAATTGATTAACCAGGAAAAACTCGTCACCATTCAGGATCTCAGCAACCAGCTAGGGGTTTCCTATATGACCATTTCGCGCGACCTCGATGAGCTAGAAGCCCTGGGGCGCCTGCACCGCATCCGAGGCGGGGCGGTAAGTGTAAAAGAGGGCAACGAACTCGTTCCACATCCATCACTTATTTACGATCCAGAGATCGATCCCAATTATCCGAAAAAGCTGTCGATTGGAAAATATACCGCTGCCTGTTTGATCGAAGATGGCGATACCATTACGATCGAAGCCGGGTCAACTGCCACCAGTGTCGTGTCATTCCTGCAGCAAACAAACCTGACCATATTGACGAACGGACTTCTCGCCGCTATGGTAGTGGCGCCTAAAGTACAAACTACCAGCTTAATCTGTAGCGGAGGCATTCTATCACAAATGGGCGCTTTCGTTGGTCCCCAGGCAGAAGATTTCTTCTCGAAATTCATGGTGAAGAAAGCTTTCTTTGGCGCACGCGGGTTAACAATAAGAGATGGCTTTACTGACCCAACTCCTCTTTATACCGGTTTAAAAAATGCAATGAAGCAGAACGCCGAAAAAGTGATTATGTTGTTAGATTCGAGTAAGTTTGGCGTTCGTAGCCTGGTGCCTGTGATGTCCCTCGAAGAGGTGGATACGATTGTAACCGATGCAGGCGCTCCGGTCGAAATGGTCGCCGCTTTACAAGATATGGGAATTGACATCCGCGTTGCGCCTGATTAGTTTATCGTGAACCCTCCTTTCTAAAAAGGATGTTTAGAGGTGGGGATTATTTTATATAAGGGTGCAAGACATCCCTGGCTAACAGAAAGCCATTTTTCACCAAATCCATTGTCTTTTCAAAATTATGGTCTTCGTGTTCGATGCTGACGACATAGTTATAGCCGGATGCATAAAGCGCTGAGAAGAAACGGTCCCACCGGATATCGCCCAGCCCGGGGAGGACCGGAACCTGCCAGCCCATACCCTGTGAAAGGACGCCGTGCTGGTAAAGACCCTCGCGGTCGATGCGCAGGTCCTTGGCGTGGACATGAAAGATACGGTCTTTGAATTCACGGATCACGCGCTCATAATCGATCATTTGTAGGATCAAGTGTGACGGATCCAGGTTCAGGCCAAAATTGTCATCCGGAATGATCTCCCACATTTTACGCCAGATAAAAGGCGTGCTGGCCAGGTTATTTCCACCCGGCCATTCGTCATATGAAAAGAGCATTGGGCAGTTTTCTATGGCGATCTTCACGCTATGATCCCTGGCGAACCTGACAATCGACGGCCAGACTGTGGCGTAATCTTCCAGGTTTTGCGGGACGGTTTTATTTTTATCTTTGCCTACAAAAGTGCCCACGATGGGGACGTTTAACATCTCTGCCGCCAGGATAACCTTATTAAGGTGACTGATGACCGTATCGCGGTGCTCCGAATCCGGATGGAGCGGGTTTGGATAGTACCCGAGTGAAGAAATCCCCAGGTGGTAGCGATCCAGCATTCCCATGATCACTTTGGCTTTCGCCGGGGTCAGCTCGGTGACATCGATATGGGTGACGCCTGCGTAACGGCGGGAGGCTTTTTCATGGGGCCAGCAGGCAATTTCGACCATTTCGAAGCCGTTTTGAGAAGCCCAGGAAGCTGTTTCTTCCAGGGAAAGGGAAGGAAAAGCGGCAGTGAAAAGACCCAGTTTCATAAGATGCTCCGTTTATTCTTAGCCAACTTTGACCCAGCGATTTTCTTTCCCGCTGGTTTCGATAGCTTCGCAAAGCTGTAATTCATAATGCCCATCCGCAAAAGTGGGGAAATCCGGTTGGGCGTTAAGGTCGCCTTTTCGGATATAGGCATAAACTTTCGCGCACAGCTGCTTGAACGTATCGGGGAAACCCTCATTATGCCCACCCGGATAGGAAGTCACCGAACGCGCCTCTGGGGAAAGCAAGGAAGGGTCTTTGAGCAGCCATTCGTTGGGGCGCTCGCGGTGACCAATCCATAGCTCGTTGTTGTGCTCCGAGTCAAACGCTACAGCTGCTTTCGACCCGTCAATTTCATAATACAGGCGGTTCTTGCGACCAGCACTGACCTGTGAAACCGTCAGCACGCCGCGCGCCCCATTATCGTAGCGCAACAGGATTGAAGCGTAGTCTTCCGTTTTTACCGGTTGGTCGATGTAGTCCTCCGGCGTGAGCAGCTTTCCGGTGAATGTTTCCACCGGCCTGGACGGTTTTTTTCGGATAGGGTGGAACGTTTTAAAGTCTGCCATCACCGAATCAATCCGCAGCCCAGTGATGAAAGTGGTCAGATCCATCCAATGCGAGCCAATATCAGCCACAGCCCGCAGGGTACCGCCCAGCTCGGGTTCGAGCCGCCAGTTCCAGTCGGTGGGGAGGTGGAGCCAATCCTGCAAATAAGACCCTTGCAGAATAAAAATCTCACCTAACTCATCCGCTTTGACCATTGAACGGACATGTTGAGAGATGGGGTAGAAACGCAAATTGAAATTGACGGCGTTGACCAGGTGTTTTTCGGCCGCCAGCTTGACCAATTCGGCAGACTCTCTGGTATTCATCGCCAGAGGTTTTTCGCAAACGACATGCTTCCCCGCCAGGAGTGCGGCCCTGGTATGCGGGTAATGGAGGACGTTAGGGGTGGCTAAATGGACGACAGTGATCTCGGGGTCGGCAAGCATGGCCTCAAGGGACGGGTAGGCTTTTTCGATCCCGAGCTCAAGAGCCTTTTTCTGAGCCATTTCGGCCGAGCTCTCCGCCAGACCCACGACTTTGATATTATTTCGCCTCAACGCCTCTATATGGGCGGGTCCAATAAAGCCGGTTCCGGCAATCCCTACTTTGATATCGGCCATATCAACCTCCGTGTTGTCATTATTTTTGACCTTGATGCCGGGCGAAATCGTCCAGGATGGTTGCGGTAGCGGTGGCTCCCATCCTGGTAACACCCGCATCGATCATCTGCAGCGCCGAATCCAGAGTGCGGACCCCTTGGGCGGCTTTCACCTGGACGTGAGGACTGACACTCCTGCGCATCAGGCGGATATCTTCCAGTGTAGCGCCAGTGGGCGCAAACCCGGTGGATGTTTTGACAAAATCAGCCCCGGCTGCCTCTGAGAGGTGACAGGCCGTTACTTTTTGTTGGTCGGTCAGATAAGCATTTTCGAATATTACCTTGACGATTGCGCCTGCCGGGTGAGCCACGTCTACGACAGCTTTAATTTCGTTTTGCACATAATCGTCATGACCTGAACGCAGCTCCCCAATATTGATGACCATATCCAGCTCAACGGCACCGTCGCTCAAAGCCTGGCGCGCCTCGGCTACTTTGATCGCCGTGGTAGAGTTTCCATGCGGAAAGCTGATCACGGTGCCCACTTTAACATCGAACCCGTCTAGCAACCGGGCTGCAAGCCGCACATGGCAGGGCTTTACGCACACGGAAGCGACAGCATATTTCCTGGCAAGCTCACAACCGGCGATCACATCGGCTTCGGTCAGCTCAGGTCTTAAAAGAGAATGGTCGATGGTTTTGGCCAGTTGTTGAAGTGTGATGGTTTTGCTCGAAAGCTGGGGCATTCGATTTAGTGTCCTTTCTTCCAATTGGGATAAAAAGTTGCCTCTATATCAAGAAGACTAAATGTTAAGTTTATATCATATTACATCGGTTGAGAGGTTTAGTCAAGTGCTCTCGCTTGATAAAAGGCATTTAAACGCCGGTATTGGTGAAAAATGTTGGATAATGTTGTGTATTTATAATTGGTTGGTGCGTTCGCCAGTAAATTATCGGCATGTTATAATCGCCGATCAGATGGCCGAAAACCACCTGGAAATAACCTATTTGCACTTTCGGGCACATAGGGAGGTCTTATGAAAGCTTTTGTTGGCGTCGATTTGGGGGGAACGAATTTGCGCGCAGGCATTGTGGATATAGAAAGAGGGATCGTTTTGACCTCAGACACGGTCCCCACGCTGGCGCGTGAAGGCCCTGAGGCGGTTATGAGGCGTATGGGAGACCTCGTCAAAGCCGCCATCGCATCTTGTAGGTTGGGGGTTGAAGATATAGGCGGGGTCGGGATCGGTGTTCCTGGTGTGCTTGACCTGGACAAAGGGCTTACACTCTTTTTACCCAACCTGCCAGGCACCTGGCCGAACGTCCCATTAGGCTCAACCATCTCCGAGAAGGTTGATTTGCCGGTTTTTTTGCTAAATGACGCCCGATCGATTACTTATGGTGAATGGATGTTCGGCGCTGGTCGTGGCGTTGACACGATGGCTTGCTTCACCATCGGGACCGGCATTGGTGGAGGGTTGGTTATCAATCGCAAGCTTCACCTTGGGATTGGCGGCACCGGAGGTGAGCTGGGCCACCAAACTATCGACTTTAATGGGCCGGTTTGCGGGTGCGGTAACCGCGGTTGTCTGGAAGCTTTTGCATCCGGTCCGGCAATGGCTGGTTTGGGGATCAAAGCCGTCATTCAGGGCCTGACTACTTCTATTGGGAAACTGGTTGACTATGACCTCAACCGGATTACGCCGGAGGTGATCTGTGAGGCTGCCAGGCAGGGTGACTCGATCGCCAAAGATATCTACGTACAGGCAGGCACGTACATCGGCATCGCAGTCGCCAACATCCTGACAACGGTAGGCCCCAGAAAAGTGGTCATCGGTGGAGGGGTGGCTGCAGCTGGCGACTTATTGTTGGAGCCCCTGCGCCGGACAGTGCATGAGCGCGTGCATGTCATGCCGATCGATCAGACCGAGATCGTCCAGGCCAGCCTTGGGTTGAATGCCGGGTTGCTCGGGTCGGCAATGTGGGCAGCTCACAATTTGGACCAAGTTTAATAAGTTGGAAAGAAGAATTAACGTGGACGTTTTTAAAAAGCAGTTTAGGTTTCATTACCAGACGGAGGTGCTGGTAGTCGGGAGTGGCTCTGCAGGGGTTACGGCTGCCATCGCCGCGGCGGAGCAAGGCGCTCAAACCATGTTGGTTGAGCGTTATGGCTTCCTGGGCGGGATCAGCACGCAGGTACTGGATACATTCTACGGTTTTTTTACCCCTGGCAGCCACCCGAGAAAAGTGGTTGGCGGCATCCCGGACCGGGTCGTCGCCAACCTTGAAAACCAGGGCGCTATGCTTATCCGCCCAATACTTACGGAGCTGGCAATGGGATCACGTACGATCCAGAAACCCTGAAATTGATCTGGGAGAGGTTAGCAGTGGGCGCTGGGGTCAAAATTCTGTACCACACCCTGGTCATCGACGTTTTGCTCAAAGATGGGCGGGTGACTGGAGTGGTGGCTGCCAGTAAGAGTGGCCTGTCGTCGATCGAAGCGAGGGTAGTGATCGACGCCAGCGGCGATTATGATCTCCCGCGGCGCGAGGGCAGCGTGCACATCACACCCTTGCCGGGAGTGATGGCGACCAACATGACACGGGTGATGGAAGTGGACGCGACGGATGTCGAACAGTTATCGCAAGCCGAGATCGAAGGCCGCCGGCAGGCGATGGAATATTTCCGCTTCTTACATGACCGGGTGCCGGGGTATGAACAATCTGCTTTAGCGAACTTCAGCACCCAGATTGGGATAAGGGAAAGCCGGCGGATTATGGGCCGCTACCGTTTGACCCGCCAGGATGTGCTCACCGCCCGTAAATTCGAGGATGCAATTGCCCAATGCGGCGCGCCGATTGAAGACTACCACGCCGGGCAGGATACCCGCTGGGAATATTTGCCGGATGGAGAAATCTACCAGATTCCTTACCGTTGCCTGGTGCCTGAAACTATTGGCGGGTTATTGGTAGTGGGGCGCTGCCTTTCGGCTGACCATGATGCG
>Ga0209048_10006019_pt1 | contig 11398 bp, 7 predicted proteins | sample FrelakmetCRP12CR_FD_187146 | JGI IMG/M metagenome (GOLD analysis project Ga0209048, IMG submission 187146) | Freshwater lake sediment microbial communities from the University of Notre Dame, USA, for methane emissions studies - CRP12 CR (SPAdes)... | ecosystem: Environmental > Aquatic >... | reverse complement strand
GGCGGGTATCGCGAGCGCGCGGCGCGTCGCCACCACGAGCTCGGCCAGTTCCTGTGACGCCAGGGCGAAAACCCGCCTCGCCTGCGCGTCGCCCTGTTCGGCGGCCTGGCGCACGAGCCTCGACAGCGCTGCGACGTGGCTGCGTCCGAGATCCATCTGTGTCTGCACCCAGGCGTCGAGCTCGATGTCGCGACGGGCGCCCAGACGCTCCCTGATGAGATCGTACAGCGGTCCGCGCACAGCGCGCCCATCGCTCATGCGCGAGAACAGGTTCAGCCCCCTGATCGCGATCCAGTAGGCCGAACCCTCGTCGCTGAACAGCGGACCCTGGCCTCCGCAGCGCGCGCGGCGTCCCGCATATTCGCCGTAGCAGATCGAGCCGGTGCCGGCGACCACGTTGATGCCATCCACGCAGCCGAGCGAGCCGGCCCAGCCGCACACCATGTCGTTGGCGCAGGCGTAGCGCCCCTCGGGCAGCGTCCCGCCGGGCAGGCGGTCGAGCTCGACCGTGCGTTCGTCCTCGCCGTGGACGGGGAGGCCGAGAAAGGCATATTCGACCGCGGCGATGTCGACGCCGGCGGTGTGCAGCAGCGCCCGGATGCCGTCGTTGATCATCGCCCGCAGGGGCTCCATGCCGACTTCGAGATAGTAGGCGCAGCCGCCGGGATGCGTCGCACGGATCGTGCCGTCGCGATCGAGCAGCACGAACGTCGTCTTGGTTCCGCCGCCATCGATACCCAGGAACAAGGCGCTCTGCTCCTCTACAACGGGTGGATCGTGACGCCCTTGACCACGCGATTGACGCGGCCCGAGGCGCAGGGTGTGTCCGGCCTGAGTCCGAGGCGCAGCGAGCGGTGGAAGGCGTAGAGCTGCGCGATGACGGCAAACGGCAGAAGGAGCTCGGCATCGGTGGCGTCGCTCATCTCGGCAACCTGCAGCGAGTCGTCGTCGCCGGCCGGCGTTGGCGCTCCGGCGGCGACCGCCAGCACTGCGCCGACGCCGTCACCGCGCAGTTCCGCGAGCAAGTCCAGTTCATACTTGCCTGTCTGCGAATCGTTGGACACGAACACGACCACGAGCGTGGCTGCGTTGACGATGGCCTTGGGGCCGTGGCGAAAGCCGAGCGGCGTATTGGCCATGGTGACCACGGCGCCATCCGAGAGCTCGAGGAGCTTGAGCGCCGCTTCGGCGGCCAGGCCTGCCAGGGCACCGCTGCCCAGGAACACCACGCGAGCCGGATCCTTTGCCGCCAGCTCACGCAGCGCAGCGTTGTACTGTTCGATCACGCTGCGGGCGGATCCTGCAATCGCCTCGACGCGCTCCGCGAAATGTTCGATCCCGCAAAATATCGCCAGCGCCGCGTAGTACATCGAGCTGAAGCTCGAAGTCATCGCAAAGCCCTGGTCATGGGTGAGGTCGGGTAGCGCAAGCGCCAGCCTGGACTCGTTCCCCTGGGCGCGCCGGTAGAGTTCGCCTTCCCGGTTGCAGGTGATCACGAGATGCTGGCAGCGCGCCAGGCACTGATCGGCAATCTCGACCGCGGCCACGCTTTCCGGGCTGCCACCCGAGCGTGCGAAGGACACCAGCAGGGTGGGGACGTCGTGCTGCAGGTAAGTGCGCGGCGCGGCGACCAGATCGGTGGTGGCGATGGCCTCGACGCGCCTGCCCGAGTGTCGCAGCAGCGTCGGCGCCAGGCTCTGGCCGATGTAGGCGGAGGAACCGGCGCCCGTCAATATGACGCGCATATCCTTGTTTGCAAGGAGCGGTCTGAGAAAGCGCTCGATTCGTGCGCGCTCCGCGTCGAGCAGCTTCTGCGTCTGGCGCCAGGCCTCCGGTTGCTGCGCGATTTCGCGCGCCGTATGGCTGGCGCCGTGCGAGTCGAGGAATGAGTCGGCCAGGTCCAGGTAATCCACGGCAGTCACGTAGTCTCTTCGGGCTCGATCGCCAGCAGTGCCGCGGCGACGAACGCCAACACGATTCCCGTGAGCTTGAGCGGCTGCGGCATGATACCGAGGACCGCGAGCGCGATCACCGCGGTGATCAGCGGCGCCCCGGCGTTCGTCAGCGGTGCCACGACAATCGCCTTGCCGTAGCGGAATGCGAACACCAGGCTCAGCGCGCCGATGGAATTGAGGATCTGCGTGATGGCGGCGAGCCAGGGGCCGCTCCAGCCGTAGTTGACGGGTTGCGTGAAATCCGTCATCCACAGGGCTATGGGAATCAGCAGCAGCCCGGTGATCGTCATGTAGAGGAAGATGGTCTCGGCGCTCATGGTGCGGTTCGCGAGCTTCATGTAAAAGGCCTGCACGCCCCAGGCGCCGAGGATGGCCAGCGCGTAGAAGAACCAGGCTACGCCCTGAGTGGATGAAACGCCGCCCGGCGCATAGTCGAACAGTGGCAGCGCCATCAGCGCCAGCACCACGCCCAGCGCACCTAAGCCGCTGACGCGCTCGCGCAGCAACAGCAGCGACAGGCCGATGGTCACCACCGGGGAGAGCGCAATGATCGGGAAGATCAGGTAGGTGGGCCCAACGTGCACTGCGTGAAACAGCAGCATCTGCCCGCCCGCACCCAGCAGGCCGATCATCGCGCCCAGGTAGACCGAGCGGCGGTCGTGCTGGAATGTCCAACCCACGCGGCCGAGCGCGTACAGCGCCGGCGGAATCATGGTCAGCGCCCAGACGACGTACACCAATGTTTCCGGGAAGCCGTGCTCCGTGGGCAGTCCCGCGAACGCGCCCCACACGCCCCAGAACAGCGTGGTGAGCAGCGCGTAGAACAGCCAGGGTCTGCCGTGCACGATGTCCCCGACGCCCGTCACAGGCGGTAGGCGAAGCCCAATACGTAAGTGGTGCCGAAGGCAGTGTAGCCCGCGCCGACCCCGCTGGCGCTCTGGCCCACGGACTGTCCTGGCGCCCAGGGCAGCAGAGGATTGCCGTTGAGGTAGGTGTGAACGACCGAGTTCGTCAGGTTCCTTCCCTCGACGTAGGCCTCGAATCCCTTGCCGAAACGGTAATGCACGCTCGCCGTCACCCAGTCGAATGAATCCGAGATGGCGGGCCAGCCCTGAATGTCGGTACACGTCGAGCAGGCAAAAGTGTAGCTCGAGGTGTGATCCCAGGTGACATCGGCGCTGATCGGTCCCTTGTCGTAGATCAGGCTGATCGATGCGGTCTCGGGCGGCGCGGAGTTGACTGGCCCGGTGGAAGCCCCGGTCTCGTCATAGCCCTTGCTGGTCGTGTGCGTGTACTGCATGTAGACGCCGAAGCCATTGGCGAGCATGTGCTGCCAGGTCAGCTCGTAGCCGTAATAGGTGCTCTTGGCGCCGTTGGCCGGCGCTGAGATCTGCCACAGGAAAGGCGTGCCGGGAACGGTTCCCGGCGCACCACCGATGAATTGCAGCGTGCCAAGGTCGACGTCGTGGTACGTGGCGCTGTAGATGTCGTCCGTCACGCGTTTGTAGAATATCGCGCCCGTAAGCGCCGAGTGGGGCGCGTAGTACCACTCGAGCGACAGGTCACCATTCCAGGACTTGATGGGCTGCAGCCCCACCTTGCCGCTGTAGTTGAGCACCGGCTCGCCGTTAATCGCGTTGTTGGTCGAGTTGGGTGCGAGCTGGTTGAGATTCGGGCGCGCCATGGTCTCGGAAACGGCGCCGCGCAGCTGCCACCTGTCGGGCTGCAGCCAGTAGGCGACGTTCAGTGACGGCAGCACCAACGTGTACTTGTCGCTGCTGCTGACTGGTCCCGAAGTCGCGTAGTCGACCTGCCAGGTCGGGGTCGAGGCGGAGGGATTGTTTGTCCATACCGAAACCGGCACGGATTGTGCGTAATTGGCCGTCGTCTTGGTCTGCACGACGCGAATACCGACATTGCCGGACCAGTTGCTGCCCGAGAACTCGCCCTGGAGGTAGAACGCGCTCGTATCCTCGGTCACGTCGTAGGAGTTGAACGGGTTGGCCTGCGGCAGCGTGTCTGCGAAATTGAAGTTGGTGTAGGGAGCGTCGCACTGGTCAGGATAGCTTTGGCAGTAGGCAGGGTTCGGCTTGCCGTCGAGGCTCTTGAGAAAGGCCATGAGTTGCTGCGAGTTCAGCCGCGGCAGCGTCGTCGGATAGTAGCCCCCGGCCCCGTGCATGAAATTGGGTGGCGAAGTCATGGAGACCACGTTGAATCCCTGCGAGGCGAAGGAATAGGGATTGGGCTGGATCGTGCCGCCGGCGGTGTTGTAGAGCGTGCCGTACTGGCCCGAGCCGTTGGTCCAGTCATTGCTGACGTCGGTGCGCTGTTTCTCGCGCTGGCTCGCACTCACGCCAAACAGCAGCCGGGTCAGCGGCCCGTACGTGACCGAGAACTTGCCGTCGAGCGCCACGCTGTTGATCTGGTCAAACACCGAAAAGCCGTTGAGGCCCACATAATGGGTCGACCAGTACTTGTTGTCGTTGAGGTACCCGGAGTTCATCAGGGCAGTGTAGGAGCACGAGCCCGGATTGGTCGTGCTGGCCGTGCCGCTGGGGCAGGTGCTGAGTCCGAGCTGGCTCGGCGGGACCAGCACGTTGAGGCTCGGCAGGCTGTGCGGGAGGTCCTGCATCACCAGTGTATCGACGCCGTAGGGCGTGTCAGAAACCAGGCCGGCGGTCACGAAAGTATCGGCGCCGCCTTCCGGCCGATTCGCCGTCGAGCGGTAGACATCGAGCGCCAGGTTCAATCTGTCGTTGACTTCCCAGGCGCCGTTCAGTCCGTACTGCCAGGTATCAACCTGCCGGTTGACTGTATTGTTGACCATTTCCGGCTGAAACTCGCGCACGTCCACGGCTGTGACGAGGCCGTTGTCGATCTTCGGAACCCCCCATGCCGGCAAGCCATCCGAAGCCGTGAAGTAGGGGAAATAGTAGGACTCGTTGTAGCCGATCTGCGGGTCATTCAGATGCGTATAGATCACATCGGCCGTCAGAGTGATGTCCGAGCGCGGGCGCCACTGGAAGTTACCCGAAATTGCGCTGCGCTTCTTCTCATCATAGATGGAGCCGAAGGTGATGCAGCAGGGTGTCGCAACGAGCGGCGTGCCGTTGGGGTCATCGTAGGGGTAGGTGCTGACCGCCCAGTCGGCCTGGTTGTAGGCGTTCAGGGAATCGGTGCGGATCTTGTTGTCCGAATAGACGCCGCTGACCAGGAACCCCATCGTGTTGTCGCTGTTGGTCAGGCCCACGAACCCGGAATACTTGCTGCCGTTCTGGTCCGTCATCTGGTTGCGACTGCCCTCGACGTGCACGCCGGCATGCAGGCCCGGATTGTCGAGCGGCCGCGCAGTCCGCAGGTTGACCGTGCCGCCGATACTGCCTTCGAGCGCGGAAGCCTGCGACGACTTGAGTACGTCGGCACCCGAGATGACTTCGGACGGCAGCACATCGAAGGCCAGATCGCGCGCGTCATCATCGGTGGCGAGGATGCGACCGTCGAGCGAGACGATGTTGTACTCGGGTGCGAGGCCGCGCACGTTGATCTTGACGCCTTCACCGCCCGTCGTGCGGCTGATCGTGATACCAGGCAGGTGCGCCAGTGAATCGGCGACGTCGGCATCGGGAAAGCGTCCGAGCTCGGTCGCGTTGATGGAGTCCATGATGATCGAGGCGTTCTTCTTGATATAGAGCGATTTCTCGAGACTGGCGCGATAGCCCGTCACGATGACCTCCTCGAGGCCACTGGCATCAACGCGGGGCTGCTGGATTGCACCGGCTGGTGCCGGCTCTGCAGGCGGAGCAGCGGACTGCGCGTAGGCAGCCGATCCAATGAGCGACGCCAGGAGAGCGCCAGACAGCATGGAATTCCATCGATATGCGTCAGCCATATTTCACCCCTGGGCCCCGGTTGTTCTGGTGGCTGATGCCACTCTAGCAAGAGTCCAGCAGGAAAGTTAAACGAAACATACTCGGCCTTCAAGAGATATAATTAGACAGATAAATGGTTAATATTTGTCCCTTGCGTGCTAAAGGTGGCTTGAATTCTGAAAACAATGTCTAATGAAACTTATGAGGCCAGCCCAAAACGGTGGATTCCAGACATGATCGTCCGTCGCGATACCAGCAGCCGGCGCGAGCGCATCGTGGCGCTGCTTCGTGAGCACAACAGCGTGCAGATTCCCGAGCTTTCCCAGCTGTTCGGTGTCTCCACGCAGACGGTGCGCAAGGACCTCAATTTCCTCGACGCCAAGGGAACCTGCACGCGTTCGCCCGGCGGCGCATTGCTGCGGCTGGGTGCGTTGTCTCCTGCGGAGGAGGCCATCGACGTGCGGCGGCGGCGCCGGGCGGAGGAAAAGGCGCGCATAGGCAAGGCCGCTGCAGCCCTGCTGAGCGGTGGTGAGTCGATCCTGCTCGATTCGGGAACGACCACGTTGCAGGTGGCGCGCCATCTGCACCCGACCCAGCAGTTGGTGGTGGTCACAAATGACGTGGGCATCATGAATGAACTGGCCGCGCGCGAGGCGGTGCAGCTGGTGTTCCTCGGCGGCACGCTGCGGCGGCGCAACCTGTCTTTCTATGGCACGCAGACCGAGCGCGCGCTCGAAGGCCTGCACGTGGACAAGTTGTTCCTGGCGGCCGACGGTTTCGACCCTCAGAAGGGCATCACCACCCACTACGAGCCTGAGGCCTTGCTCAACCGATTGATGTGCCGCGCTGCACGCGAGGTGATCGTGTTGGCCGATTCCTCGAAATTTGGCCGCGTCTGCCTGCACAAGATCCTGGAAACGAGCGGTGTCTCGAAGCTGGTCACCGACGCAGGCATCAGTGCCGCGACGCGCGAAGAACTGGTGCGCTGCGGCGTCGAGGTGATCGTCGCGTGAAGCCGCTGCTCGAGATGATCGCGCGCCACAAGGCGGGGCAGGCGGTGGGCATCTGTTCCGTGTGCTCCGCGCATCCGCTGGTGATCGAGGCGGCGTTGCGCCGGGCGCAGCGTGACTCGGGCTACGCCCTGATCGAGGCGACGTCCAACCAGGTCAATCAGGATGGCGGGTACACGGGCATGCGGCCGGTGGAATTCGCGCGCTTCGTGCGCGAGTTTGCCGCGCGCGTTGGACTGCCGTCGGAGCGCGTGCTGCTGGGCGGCGACCACCTCGGGCCGAATTGCTGGCAGCAGTTGGACGCCGAGGAGGCGATGCAGCGCTCGGAGCGTCTGGTCGCGGATTACATCGCCGCGGGATTTCGCAAGATTCACTTGGACTGCTCCATGTCCTGTCGTGGCGACCCGCCATCGCTCGGCGACGAGACCGTCGCAGCGCGGGCCGCGCGCCTGTGCCGGGTAGCCGAGCAGACCTGGCGCAGCGCCGGCGGCGAGGCGCCCGTCTACGTCGTCGGCACCGAGGTGCCGGTGCCGGGTGGTGCCCACGAATCGCTGACCGAACTGACGCCGACGGCGCCCGCGGCGGCGGCGGCGACGATCGAAGCGCACCGGAAAGCGCTGGCGGCGGTCGGATTCGGCGAAGTATGGCCGCGAGTGATCGGGCTCGTGGTGCAGCCCGGCGTGGAATTCGATCATTACAAGGTCGTCGATTATCGGCCGGAGCTGGCCGGATCGCTCTCGGCGCTGGCCGCGGCCCAGCCGCACCTGCTCTATGAAGCGCATTCCACCGATTACCAGACGCCGGAGAACCTGCGCGCGCTGGTTCGCGGCCATTTCGCGATCCTGAAGGTGGGTCCCGGGCTGACTTTCGCATTGCGCGAGGCGCTGTGGGCGCTCGCGGCGCTCGAGCGCGAGTGGCTGCCGCCCGCGCAGCAGTCGCAGCTGCGCGAGACCGTGCTTGCGGCCATGGCCGCCAATCCGCGGTATTGGGAGAAGTACTGCGCCACGAGCGGTCCGCAGCGGGCGCTCGACCAGCAATACAGCCTCAGCGATCGGATCCGCTACTACTGGCCGGTGCCGGAAGTCGAAGCGGCGGTGACACGCCTACTGACCAACCTTCAGGCGATGCCGCCGCCGCTGAGCTTGCTGAGCCAGTTCCTGCCGCGGCAATACGCGGCCGTGCGCGCCGGGACATTACGCGTCGATGCGCGCGAACTCGTGCTGCACTACGTGGACGGAGTGCTGGAGCAGTATGCCAGTGCCTGCGCGGGGTCGGCGCCATGAGGGCCGCGTTGCTGCTGCTGGCATTGCTGGCCAGCGGCCATGCCGCCACGGCGCAGGTGCAGACGCAGGAGAAGGAGCAAACGCAGGCGCCCGCAGAGACGGGTCCTGAGGATGTACCCGCGGACAATCGCTTCGATCCGGCGCGCATGGTGCCCTCGCTCGTGGTGCCGCGCACGCGCATCACCCGCTTCCGGTTCCCGGTGATCGATGCCCACAGCCATGACGTTTACGCTCAGGATCCGGCCGCGGTGGCGGCGTGGGTCAAGCTCCAGCAGCAACTCGGCGTTGAGAAGACCTTCATCTTCACCGGCAAGTCCGGCGCGGAATTCCGCGCCGCCGTGGCCCGCTACGCCGGCGCCTATCCGGGCCGCTTCGTGATGTTCGCCGGCATTTCAGGCGAAGGCATTGCTTCGCCCGGCTACGGTGAGCTGCTGCGCCAGCGACTGCGCGCCGACGTGCAGGCCGGCGCCGCCGGACTCGCTGAGCTCACCGACAAGGGGCTCGGACTTGTGCGCGTCGGCGACCAGGCTTATTACATCGATGATCCGCGCTTCGATGCGCTCTGGGACGAGGCCGGCAAGCTGCGCCTGCCGGTGTTCGTGCACATCGCTGAACCCGCGCCGTTTTACCAGCCCGCCGACGAGCACAATGACCTGCGCCGCTCGCTCAACTGGTCGCTGTACGACAAGGGCACGCCGGGCTTCGAGGCCATGCAGCTGCGCTTCCAGAACGTGCTGCGGCGTCACCCGCACACGACGTTCGTGGCGGTGCACGCGTTCAACCTCGGCAACGACCTGGGGCGAGTCGGCACGCTGCTCGCGAAGTTTCCGAACGTGCAGGTGGATTTCGCGGCGCGCATGTGGGAGCTGGCGCGACAGCCGTACAGCGCGCGGCGCTTCTTCATCAAATACGCGGACCGGATCCTGTTCGGCACCGACAACGATCCGACTCCGGCCATGTACCTGGCGCACGCGCGCCAGTTCGAGACCGAGGACGAGTGGTTCTGGCCGGCCGACGCGGAATGGTGGCGCGGCTACGGGATGCACCTGCCCGACACCGTGCTGCGCAAGCTCTATCGCGACAACGCGCTACGGCTGCTGCGGCAGCGCCTCGACCAGCAGTGACTGCCTGAAGTGCGCGGTGAGCGTGCCGCGCGGGCCGCTCACCTCGCCGAGATCACGACCGTTGACGTAGTCGCGCAGCCGGTACCGGCCCGGGCCCAGGCCGCGCAACTCCAGCTTGCCATTGAAGCTGGGAGCATAGAATGCGTAGTAGCGCGCCGCGCCCTTGGCGATGACGTGGGCTTCGGGCCGGTCGAAGCCAATGTCGTACAGCGTGCCGAGGTATTCGCCGTCGACCAGCCGCAGCTCACGGTAGAGCGCGGTCCATTTACCCCACAACGCCTCGCGCGCCGGCGTCAGCAGCAGCTTTGGGTCTTTCTTGCCGGGTGCGCCCGGCCAGGCGAAATTCGTGCCGATCACGCCGCCGACGCCAAAGGTCGAGGCGAAATCGGTGCCGCCCTCGCTCATCTCCACGTGATCGCCGAAGTACGCCGTGCGATCGCCGAGCAGCGCCTTGATGGTCTTGCCCTTGAGCCGCACCTGCCATGAACTCTCCGGATCGGAGGCAACCGTCATGTTCAGGTACGGCATCGTGAAGAAAGAGTAGCCGGTGCCGCAGGGGCAGATCTCGACCACGGCCCCGGGCCGGGTCGCCTGCGCGGCATCCCAGATGGCCTTGAAGAACAGCGGCACGCCCGCGACGGCGTCCTCCGGCGCGGCGTGTGCGTGCGTCTTGTTGAAGCAGGGCGGTGCGGCATTGAGGTGCTGGCCGTCGACCTTGAGTCCGTCAAAGCCCCACTCGCCCAGCGCCTTGCGCACGAAGGCGGCGGCGTCCTGCTGCACCGGGCCGTAAGCGGGGCACAGGTAGTCCGAGTCCCACCAGGTGATCTTCCGCGGCGTGCCGTCGGCATTGCGGAGCAGCCAGTCGTGGTGTTCCTTGTCGGTGCGTGATCCCGGATCCACGGCCAGCGGCGTCCACCACAGCTGTGCCTTGAGTCCCGCCGCATGGATGCGGTCGACCATGGCCTTCATGTCGGCATCGCCCGCCGGGAACTTGGCCGGGTTCGGGCGCCAGTCGCCTTCGGCCACCTGCCAGCCATCGTCGACCACGGCCCAGCGGAAGCCGAGCTGCTTCACGACCGGCAGGCTGTCGAAAATCTGTTGTGGCGTGAATTCGCGGCCATAGCCCCACGCGCACCAGATCGGCTCGAAGGCATCCGCCGGCGCGGCCGGTATTTTCAGGCCCTGGTGCTGCATGAGCGCGGAGTAGGCGCGGAGCGTCGCGAAATGATCGCCGTGGTGCACGGTCACGAAACTGCGCAGCGTGTCGAAGCTCGCGCCCGGCGCCAGCGCCAAGCTGCGCTGCGCGCTCAGCGCCACTTCCGCGTTGCCATGGCCCATGCGGCGCACCGGCAGCGACACCAGCTTCGGCACCAGCTCCACGTGGCCGATGGCGAGCCCGATGTCGCGTCGCCATACGTCGACGATCGGCGTGCCGCCGCCGTAGTCGGAATTGTTCATGCCGAGGAAATTGCCGCGCGTATAGCCGGGCTTGAGCGGCAGCAGCCAGTCGGGACGGCTTTCGTAGGATGCCGACTGGTACGACCAGAACGCGGGCTCACGGGCTCCCGTTTGCGGTGCAATCTGGTAACGGCCGTTCGTGTAGCCCAGCACCTGCAGCGCGGTCTTGCCGTCGTTGGTATAACTGACCCGTACGAACAGCCAGTGCGGCCATGCCGGATAGCTCGCGATCTCGACGCGCTTCCGCACCGTGCCGGCGCGGCCGGTGAGCCGGAGTGCGTGGCCTGCGCCCAGCTCGTCGTTGACGTCGGCCTCTTCGCGGCCCTCAAGATGGAAATTCCGCAGTTCGCCGCTCGCGGTGAGCAGCGTTTCGGAGTCGGTGAAGGGCCCCAGCGCCGTGCCGCCGCCTTGGGTGTCGACCACGCGGCTGCGCATCCCGGCATCGAATTCGAGCCGCAAGCCGTCGCCGTCGGCGGCGGCCGAGGCCAGCATCAAGGCAGCAAGGGCAAGCATTTCAGGATCATAGCGCGCCGCTGGCCGCCAGGGGCCCGGTCCCTGAGGGGCGGTGGGCAAAGCGCCCAGTCATCCGGTAAACTGGACACAAGTGTCGGTTTAGCGCCTACGCCCTTGAGCGGGCAGCTATTTTCGACCGCTTAACAACACACTGCAGGCATTCCGGAAAACTCCCCGCTGATGGAC
>Ga0209048_10006018_pt1 | contig 11399 bp, 8 predicted proteins | sample FrelakmetCRP12CR_FD_187146 | JGI IMG/M metagenome (GOLD analysis project Ga0209048, IMG submission 187146) | Freshwater lake sediment microbial communities from the University of Notre Dame, USA, for methane emissions studies - CRP12 CR (SPAdes)... | ecosystem: Environmental > Aquatic >... | reverse complement strand
GGCGAGACGCTCTCGATGCGACTCGTGCAGCGCCCGATGAACGGCCTCGAGCTGGCTCGCTGGAGCCGCCGTCCCGACCGCCCGTCGTTTCGCGCCCCCAGCCGGCTCGCGCGAGTAGGCCTCTTCGCGCGCCTCGTGGACACCGGGTTCACGGCGTCGCTGTTCCTGCGGGGGAGCGTCCCAGGCGGAACGACCGCAGCCGCCTCGGTCAAGTATGAGCACGTCCGGACCCAGGATCCCCGATACGTGTACCACGGGCGGGTGATTCGGCGCGACGGGTGGATCGTCCTCCACTACCTGTACTTCTACTTCATGAACGACTGGCGGTCGACGTTCGCCGGTGCCAACGACCACGAGTCCGACTGGGAGCAGGTCCTGGTCTTCCTCGAGGATTCGCCGGCCGGGCCACGCCCCGTGTGGTTGGCTTGTGCCGCCCATGACTATTCGGGCGACGAGCTGCGCCGACGATGGGACGATCCGCTGCTGGCCAAGGACGGCGATCACCCGGTGATCAACGCGGGAGCCGGCTCACACGCCGCATATTTCGAGGCCGGCGACTACCTCACGTCGACCCCGCTGCCCGCCTTCCGGCCGGTCCATGGCCTGCTCGACGCGCTCCGCATCTTCTGGCGCGATACCCTCCGCCAGGTCGACCCGGGCGACCTGGCGACGAAGATCGAGTCGGCGCTCAGCATCCCGTTCATCGACTACGCGCGCGGCGATGGTGTCCAGGTGGGCGGGACGGCCGGCCACCCGTGGTCGCCGATCCTCATCAGCGACGATACGCCATGGGTTGACGCGTACCGCGGCCTGTTCGGCCTCGACACGTTCGACCGCTTTGCCGGCGAGCGGGCCCCGGCCGGCCCGAAGTACGGCCGGGGCGGCACCGTCCGACAGACCTGGAATGACCCGATCGGCTGGGCCGGCCTGACCAAGGTCGCGCCGCCATTTCGGGCGCCGACGGCGTTGCGCGATCGGCTGCGCGAACTCGAGGCCGAGCTGGAGATGCTGCGGGCCGAGAACGCATCCAAGGGCTCCAGCCTCGACGGGCGTGAGCTCGAGGTCCGGGCGCTTGCTTCGGACCAGGTATACGCGGGACTCCACGCGGCTCGGGCCGCCGAGTTGGCCGGTCTCGAGGCCGAGATCAACGCGGGGCGCGGCCGCGAAGCGCAGCTGCTCGACACGCTGCGGGCCGGTCGCGACGAGCTCGCCCGGATCGAGGCCGGCGACTTCGGCGATCCGCGAGGCCATCTCCGACGCGACCACCGTCCCGTGCCCCCGGAGCTGACTCGGCATGGGCGGTTCGTGGAGCTCTGGGCGGCCGTCAGCATCAGCGTGGTCATGATCGCCGTGCTCCTGCTGACGTTCTCGGGCGTCATGCGCTGGTGGATTGCGGTCGCCGTTGGCGTGCTGGTCTACTCGGTCCTCGAGGCTGCCTTCCAGCGCCGGCTCACCGTGCTGGTCCTTCGGGCCACAGTGGCCCTGGCCGCGATCGGCGCCGTCATCCTCGCCTACGAGTTCGCTGCGCTGCTGCTCGTCGGGGCACTGGCCGCGCTCGCGGTCCTTACCCTGGCGGACAACGTACAGGAGATCCGGCGGAGCTGAATCTGCCGCGGTCGGCGCGGTTCAGCGTCGGCGCTGCGCAGGCGCGGTGGGCGGGGGCATACTGCGGAGGTCCGGCTACAGCGATCGAGCCCGCCACGTGAGAGCGACAGTCGCGCGCCGTTCGGCATCGTCCGGTACTGGCTCGCGTCCGTCGCGTATCCTGTCGCTCTCGCGCGCGCCGCCGGCGGGCGCGGCATCACGCTGAGGGTCCGTGGCTGCTCCGAGGATCGTCGAGACACCCGATCTCCGCGCAGCTCGCGCGCGCGCGGAGTGGCACGCGCTTGGGCAGCGCGTCCGCAGCACGACCCCTCGCGCGGTGGGGCGCTCCATCCTCGGGACCGGGGTGTTGGTCGCGCTGGGGTGGCTCATCCTCGCGGCCGGCAGCGCGCTCCTCCCGTTCGCCCTGGGCCTCGTCATCGCCTATGCCTGCCTTCCCCTGACCAACCGGCTCGACCGGTTCATGCCAAGGCTGGCGGCGTCGGCCATCGCGGTGGCCCTGGTGGTCGGGCTCATCGCCCTCGCGGTGGCGGTCGTTGCCCCGCCGTTCATCCGGGGCATCGGCCGGCTCTTCACGGAGCTGCCCGCGCAGATCGCGGTACTCCAGATCCCGGACCAGGTGAACAGGTGGCTCCTCTCGCTCCAGCCCCCGCTGGGACCCTGGCTTGCCGAGGTGGTCGCGCGGGTCGGCCAGACGCTCGCGAGCCGCTCCGATGCGTTCACGACCTCGCTCGCCACGAGCATCGCCGGCTCCATCCTCGGGCTCTTCGACACCGTGGGCTTCATCGTGGGGCTGCTCGTGATCCCCACCTTCGTCCTGACCGCGCTCAAGGACGCGCGCGGCGGCCGGCGCTGGGTCGACGGCGTGCTCCCCGGCTGGGCCCGTGACGACATCTGGGCGCTGTTGCGCATTGCAGATCGGGCGGGCCGCTCGTTCGTGACGGTGCAGGTCGCCGGCTCCGTGACGACCGGCGTGCTGATCTACGTCGGGCTCCTGGTTGCCGACCGGCTCGGCCTCGGGACGTTCTCCAACGGCGCGCTCGCCACGGCGGTCCTGGCCGGCTTCCTGCTCCTGGTACCTCAGCTGGGCGGGCTGTTCGTGGCAATCCTGGCGATCCTGTTCTCCCTCCCGACACCCCTCGGGTCGACTGTCGTCTACCTGCTTGTCCTGTTCGTCTCCATGCGCCTCGGCGCTCTGATCACCGGCGCCCGCATCGGCCGCAGCATCCGGCGGGTGCACCCGCTCGTGTTCGTCCCTGCGGTCGTGGTGCTGAGCCAGTTCGGGCTGCTCTGGGTCCTCGTCTCTGGGCCGATCGTCGCGACCGCCGTCGACGTGGTCCGCTACCTCCACGGGCGTTTCACGGAGCCGGGCCGGCCGGCTGGCCTCCTGCCCGGGGAGCCCCTCCCACGAGCGTCCGTCCCGACCCGCCTTCCTCTCGTCTACCGCCGAATGCAGCCCCCGAGGTGATCCCGCATGGCTGACCTCTCCGATCGCCAGGAGATCTCCGAGACCCAGGCCGCGGCCGTTGACCCGGCACTGCCGGCCGGCCCCGGAGCTGTCCCGGCGCCCGCGTCGACGACCCTTCCCCAGTTGAGCCAGCGGATCGTCCCGCTGACGGCCGACCTTGGGGCCGAGCTGCTCCGCTCGGACGAGCAGGGTCACCTCCCACTGGTCCTGATGATCGGCCGCGCCCAGTTCATCCGGCCCGAGATCGCAGTCATCGCGCTCGCGCTGCTCGCCACCGGGATCCTCCAGCCATTCGGGCTGGCCCTGCTCGTGGCCCTGATCGCCGGGGCCGCGGCAACGGCAGTTGTCGGGGCGTGGCGTTCGCTCATTGTCGTCATCCCCGAGGGTGCGTTCGGGCTCGCGACCCGACGGGGGCGCTTCCTCCCCGCCCTCGGCCCGGGAACGCGATTCCTCCGGCCGGGCGTCGTCCTCAGCCGCGTTGTCAGCGCCCGGGACGTGCCGTTCGACGCGCCGGTCGGGCGCGCGCCGACCGCGGACGGCGTCCGCGTCGACGTCGACGTGCTCATCACCTTCCGGGTGGTTGATCCGGTGCGCTTCACGACGCGGATCGCCCCGACCGACTTCGACACGATTCTGCAGGGAGCCTGTCAGGAAGGGGTCCGGGCGCTCCTGCGGGCAACAGACTCCGTCCGGGTCCTGGACCTCGTGGGCACGGATGCGCAGCCCTTGCGTGAGCGGATCGACGCGACCCTGGGGACGTTCGGGGTGGAGATCGGGACGGTCGTGCTGACCTACGTGCAGCCCCCCCTCGAGTTCCTCGCCTCCCGCGAGGCGCGCGGCCTGGCCACGATCCGGGTGGCCGAGGCGGAGGAGCAGGCCGCGCTGGAGACGCGCCGGCAGGCAGACCGCGACGGGCTGGCGACCCAGGAGGTAACCGCTCGGCTCGAGCGCCAGGAGGTCAAGTTCGCGCTGAAGCTCCAGCGGGCTCGGGCACAGGCCCAGCTCGTGGAGCTGGAGGCCGCGGCCGAGCGGCTCCGCCTGCAGCACCTGGAGGAGCGGATCACCGCGTTCCCCGCGGCAGCCAAGTACGACTGGGAGAGCGTCCAGCTCGACGTGACCCGGGCCCTGGCGGCGAACAGCCGCGCCGTCGTCCGGATGGGGTCGGGGACCGCCGACCTCGTGGAGACGCTCTCGATGGACGAAGACGGCGGGGCCGCCCCGCCCAGGACGGTGGCCGACGGTCCGGGCGTCGGCTAGCACCCGGCGCGTGTTCGCGGGCGCCGTGGTCGCTCCAGGCTTGAGCCGGTTCCGGCCCGCCCGACCCCAATCCCGTCGGGAGAAGGCCCGGCGCTGACCGAGGGGCTATGCTGCGCCCGGTCGTGCAGCGCCGAGAGGATGTTTGCGAGGCGGCGGCGACCGGAGAGAGGGCCATCGCGCATGTCAATCGAGGGAATCGTCGTCGGGCTCCTGGGCGTCGTCCTCGGCGTCGCGTTCTGCTTCGCCGGGTTCCGGTACTTCCTGTCGCTCCTGCCGATCTGGGGCCTCTTCGTCGGCTTCATGGTGGGAGCCGAGGCGACCGCCGTGCTGCTCGGTGAGGGCTTCCTTGGCAGCGTCGTCGGAATCGCTGTCGGGATCGTCCTCGCGCTCGTGTTCGCCGTGCTGAGCTACTTCTACTGGTGGGGTGCGATCCTGGTGACCGCCGGGAGCCTCGGTTTCTGGCTCGCCCACTGGCTGCTCGTCGTGATCGGCTTCTCGGCGGACGGGTTCGTCACCACGCTCATCGCGGTCGTCGCCGGCGTTGCGCTGGCGTTCGTTGCGCTCCTCGCCAACGCCCCCAAGTACGTCGCGATCATCCTGACTGCCTTCGCCGGCGCGGCATGGCTGGTTGTCGGGCTCGCGCTGATCCCCGGGATCGTCAAGACCGACGCCCTGTCGAACGGCGCCCTCACTGCGCTCTACACGCAGGGGTGGCTGTGGATCGCGCTCTGGGGTGTCGCGGCCGCGGCCGGGATCATCGCCCAGGTGCAGATGACCGCGCGCATGGAACAGGACCTTGTGCAGGCCATGGAGGGCCGCAAGCCTTTCTGATCTCGCGGGCGCCCGCGCGATCAGGCGCACCGCCGTTGGCGCACACGCCGTGGATCTCGAGCGGGCACAGCTGGGCGAGGTCCCGGTGATTCGCCAGACCCCGAGTCAGCTTGTCGAGTCGTGCGGAACGAATCGAGTCGTGCGGTACGATTGACATGGCCCAACCACCCGAGCCGTATCTCGGGGGCGTGGCCGCCCCATCCGTCGGACCCCCTGGCCCGAATGAGACGGGGGGATAGACCCATCAGACTCCAGGAGGTAGTTGCATGGCAGATCTCGTCGTCATCGGATACCCGAACGTGGAGACCGCCGAGAAGGCGCTCGAGACGGTCGGGCAGCTCCAGCGCGATCTCATCGTCGAGGTCGGCGGGGCCGCGGTTGTCAAGAAGGACGCCGACGGCAAGGTCGAGATGGTCACCAAGACCGGGGCGACGGCCGCCGGCTTCGTCAGCGGCGGCTTCTGGGGGATGCTCTTCGGCCTCATCTTCCTGATCCCGGTCGGCGGGTTCATCATCGGCGGCCTCATGGGCGCGATCATGGGCACGATTGGCGGCTGGGGAGTCAAGGACGAGTTCCGTCAGCGCGCCGCCGACGTCCTGAAGCCCGGCGGGGCCGCCCTGGTGGTCTTCTTCGGCAAGGTCACCGCCGATAAGGCGCTCGATGCACTCGCCCCCCTCGGCGGTGAAGTCCTCCGGACGTCGCTTTCCGAGGACGCTGAGAAGGAGATGCAGGCCCAGCTCGACGCCGCGAAGGCGAAGTAGCGGGCCGCTCCTCGCTCGCACACCAACGCGCACGACACCCGGGCCCACAGCCCGGGTGTCGTGGTCTCCGGGTCCCGACGGTCGACTCGACGCGGGGAGTCCGCCGGGCACGGCCGGGCTCCTCGCACGCGCGAGGCCGACGCGACGAGGCCGACGCGACGAGGCTGCCGACCGAGTCCGACGCCACGGTTGACGGGCGCGCGCTCATATCCGACAATTCAACTCGGAATTCGGCAGCGACGGATCGCGGCTCCCGCCGCGATCCGGCGCGTCCCCGCTGCCGAACTCCCGACCTGCCGCACCCGGGCACCCAACGACGGGTCGCCACCCCAGCCCGAGGAGTCACGATGACCGTCGCGCGCGAAGAGATCGTCTCCCAGGAATACAAGTACGGCTTCCACGACGACGTCACGTACCTGGCAGAGACGAAGGTGGGCCTGACTCGGCAGACGGTCGAGGAGATCAGCGGGTTCAAGGACGAGCCGGACTGGATGCTCCAGTTCCGGCTGCGTGCCTACGACCATTACCTGGCCCGCGCGATGCCGACGTGGGTCCCCGAGAGCGTCCAGAACATCGATTTCAGCAAGATCGTCTACTACCGCAAGCCGTCCGAGCGGGAGGAGAAGTCCTGGGACGACGTCCCGGAGAAGATCAAGCAGACGTTCGAGAAGCTGGGCATCCCGGAGGCGGAGCGAAAGTTCCTCGCGGGCGTGGGCGCCCAGTACGACTCCGAGGTGGTCTACCACTCGGTCCGGGAGGAGCTCAGTAAGATCGGCGTGGTCTTCATGGGGATGGACCAGGGCCTGCGCGAGTACCCGGAGATCGTCAAGAAGTACTTCGGCACCGTGATCCCGCCGGAGGACAACAAGTTCGCCGCGCTCAACAGCGCAGTCTGGTCCGGCGGCAGCTTCGTCTACATCCCGAAAGGCGTGGAGGTCCCGCTCCCGCTCCAGGCGTACTTCCGGATCAATGGCGAGAACACCGGCCAGTTCGAGCGTACGTTGATCATCGCCGACGAGGGGTCGAAGGTCCATTACATCGAAGGCTGCACGGCCCCGATCTACACGACCGACGCGCTCCATGCCGCCGTCGTCGAGGTGATCGCGCTGCCGGGCGCGCAGATCCGCTACACCACGATCCAGAACTGGAGCCGCGACGTCTACAACCTCGTGACGAAGCGGGCCCACGCCCACGCACGCTCCACGGTCGAGTGGGTGGACGCGAATACCGGCTGTCTGACCGGCGATTCGCTGGTCTACAAGAACAACGATCTCGTCCCGATCGCCGAGATCGAGCCGGGCGACATGGTGTACAGCCTCACCCCCGAGTTCGAGATCGGGCGCAGCCGCGTGGTCGGCAAGCGCGAGAACCCGCCCGAGCAGGTCTACAACGTGGTGCTGCGCAACCACAGGGAGGTGCGGGCCACCGCCAACCACCCATTCCTGGTGGCGCGCAAGGTCGGGCGCACGCGCCAGCTTGCCTGGACGTCGGTCGCGTCGATCGTACCCGGCGACGAGCTCGCGATCGCCGGCCGCGTGCCCGATCGCGGGCGCCCGCACGCGTTTGACCGGCTCGAGCGGCGGAAGCATTCGCAGAACCCGTTCACGGCACCCATCGAGAGCACGGACGACCTCCTGTGGGTCCTCGGGTTCTACGTCGGGGACGGCTACTTCGACGGACCGAACCGGGTCACCTTTGCCGTGCCCGACGCGGACCCTGCCTGCGAGCCGCTCCGCGAGCGCCTTCACGCGATATTCGGGGTCGAGGCGCACCGGGCGCGCGGCGTCCAGCTCCGCGTGAACTCCGCTCCGTTCGTGGACTGGCTGCGTGCCGCCGGCTTCTCCGGCGACGCGGACACCAAGCGGCTCCCGGCCTGGATCTTCCGCATCCCGCACGCGCAGAAGCGGGCGTTCATCGAGGGCTACATCGCGGCCGACGGGCACATTCGCGAGGGGCACCGCAACATCTCGATCACGAGCGTCAGCTGGATGCTGCTCGAGCAGGTCCGCGCCCTCGCGATCTCCGCGGGGATGAACGCGACGAAGATCTCGACCTGGACGCGACGCCAGAAGCTGCCGCTGGGCACGCACGAGAAGGTCTACACCACAAGTTACCTCTACTTCGGCGACGAGTCGCTCGATGGCCCGGTCCATTTCGTGCCGATCCTGACCATCGAGCCGGCGGGCGAGCACGTCACGTACGACATCGAGGTCGAGGGGACAGCGAACTTCATCGCCAACGGCGTCTTCGTGCACAACTCCCGCGCCACGGTCAAGTACCCGGCAATCTACCTGCGCGGCGAAGGCGCAACGGCCGAGGTGATCAGCGTCGCGTTCGCCGGGCACGGCCAGCACCAGGACACCGGGGCGAAGGCCGTTCACCTGGCCCCGAACACGCGCAGCCGGATCGTCAGCAAGTCCGTGAGCAAGGACGGCGGGCGCGCGACCTACCGCGGAACGCTCAAGGTGGCGCCGGGCGCGACCGGCGTCGTGGCGAGCGTCCGTTGCGACGCGCTCCTCCTGGACGAGGCGAGCCGATCGGACACCTACCCCTACATCGACGTCCAGGAGGACGACACCACGATGACCCACGAGGCCACCGTGGGCAAGGTGAGCGCGGACCAGATCTTCTACCTGATGAGTCGCGGCCTGACCGAGAACGAGGCGACCAACCTGGTCGTCCAGGGGTTCCTGGAGGTCTTCACGAAGGAGCTCCCGATGGAGTACGCCATCGAGTTCAACCGCCTCGTGAAGATGGAGATGGAGGGTTCCCTGGGATGACGGTGCCCACCACCGAGGCGAGCACGGAAGCCTCGAGCCTCGAAGGGGCGCCGGTCGCTCTCGCGGCAGCCGCACCGGAGGTGGCGGTCCACACGCCGGCGGACCTCATCCCGGCGGCGACGCCGGCTCCGCGGCCGGGCGTCCCACCGGCTCGCACACGCCGCGCCCCGGCGGAGCTGCCGTTCACGTTCGCCGACGCGGCCCTTGCGGCGGCGCTCGGCGAGGAACGCGGCGAGCCCGCATGGCTTCGCGAGGATCGCGCCGCGGCGGCCGCGGACTTCGCGCGGCTCCCGGTGGAGTCGAACCAGCTGTACACCGGGTACGTGGACTTCCGGGCTGCCGACCTGTCCGGGGCGCAGCCGTTCCTGCGGGGGGCCGACGCGCCGGCGGCAGGGTCGGACGCGTCCCTGCCCGAGGGGGCGGCAGGCATCATCGAGCTGCGCGACGACGTGGTCGTGCGGCTGGCCCTGGAGCCGGACCTCTTCGCACGGGGTGTGGCCCTGGAGACGCTCGGGGCGGCCGTGGCGCGCGACGCCGCCGGGATCCGCGACGCGCTCCTCGCGACGCCACTTCCGAGCGACGAGAAGCTGGCCGCCCTCTCGCGCGGCTTCTGGAGCCAGGGCATCCACCTCCACGTGCCGGACGGCGTGCAGGTGGAACGCCCGATCCTCCTCCGCTGGGCGGCCGGCACGCCGGGGCGCGCCCTGCTGGGGCGGACGATCATCCGGCTCGGGAATGGCGCGTCGGCGTCGGTGATCGAGGACCAGGTTGCAGCGGGTCCGGCGATCGCCCGCGCCGCGGGCGAATCCGTCCCGCAGGGCCTGGTGGGCGCCACGAGCGAGATACACATGGGCGCGGGCGCGACGCTGTCGTTCGCGTCGATCCAGGACCTGCCGCTGACCACCACGCTGTTTCACCAGCGGGCGGCGACGCTGGGTCGGGGGGCCACCCTCAGGCTCGCCCTGGCGCAGCTTGGCGCGCGGATCGTGCGGTCGCGGATCGACAACCGGCTGGTGGGGCAGGGGAGCTCCGTCGAGCAGGTCGAGATCGTCTTCGGCGGCACCGACCAGCTCTTCGACCTCACCTCGTACACGCGTCACGTGGGCGAGGACACGACCGGCAACCTGCTCAGCAAGGCGGTTCTCCAGCAGGGCAGCCGGGCCTACATCAAGGGCCTCATCAGGATCGAGCAGACGGCCCGCGGGACGGACAGCTTCCTGGGCGAGTTCGGGATGATCCTGGACCGCAACAGCCGCTCGGTGACGATCCCGTCGCTGGAGATCGACCAGCCGGACTGCAAGCGGGCGGCGCATGCCAGCAGCGTGGGACCGATCGACCCGGCCCAGCTGTTCTACCTCGAGAGCCGTGGGATCACCCCGGACGAGGCCCGCAAGTTCATCACGCTCGGCTTCCTGGAGCCGGTCGTGGCACGCGTCCCGCTGGAGTCCGAGCGCGAGCGTCTCTGGGGGCTCCTGGAGGCGAAATGGGCGCAGCGCCGCGACGAGGACGCGCCGGTCGCGTGAGTGCCGGCCTGCTCATGGAGTGCTCGCGGTGATGCGCCGGCTGGATGTGGGTGCCGCGGGGGACGTGGTGCCCGGGACGATGCTGATGACCTGGGTGGACGGCACGGAGCCCGTCCTCGTGGTGAACGTGGAGGGTGCCTACCATGCCGTCCAGGGCATCTGTAGCCACGAGTACTTCGAGCTGGACAAGGGATTCCTTACCGACGGCTCTCTGACCTGCGCGCTCCACCTTTCGCGGTTCAACCTGGCGTCGGGCGAGGCGCTCGACCCGCCCGCCGACGAGCCGCTGGCGGTCTACCCGGTCACGGTCGCGGACGGCCGCCTGGTCGTGGAGTTCCCGGGGTAGCATCGCCGCCACAGCCTGGGCCCGCGATCAGAAGAGCGGCCACGCCTCCGCCATCGTGTCCGAGGACAGGTGCGGACCGCGTTGCGCGACCCGCGGACCCAGCCGGAAGCGGTCCTCCCCTTGTGCGCTCCGGATGATCCGGTGCTCGTCGGACGACGTGGCGCGCACGTGGCCGGCCCCCCACCCGTCGAGGAGCGTCACGCTGCGGCCGCCGCCCCAGTCCTCGTCGGGCCCGGCGCCTCCCGCCCGCGCCCAGAAGGCAGTCCAGGCGCCCATGACGCCGGCTCCGACGATGCACACGTCCGCGTTCGCGGGGAGGTCGGCCAGCGCGGACGGGATCGGTACGCTCGCCGGGCTCAAGGCGAACCACCCGGCCGGCGTCGGACGCGCGGGCCGGATCACGGAGCGAGGATCACCGTGGCGATCGCCGCGCGACGGACGGCGTCCGGCGTGAACGGGAGCGGCAGCGTCCGCCCCGCGAGCCAGTCATCGATCAGGTCGCCATAGTGGCGGTCCAGCGGGTTGCCGCTCTGTCCGGTCGTCTGGACGATCCGCGCCCCATCGAGGTCGCCCATGTCGATGGCCAGGCGGTAGGACGGGATCGTGGAGGCGGCGAACGCGTCGAACAGCGTGCCCGGCTTCGCACCCGGGTCCTTCGGGTCGGGATACCAGGCCCCGAGGGTGGTCGTGATGTTGTTGACCGCATCGCTCGTCCCGGGCGCCCCGTACGGCCCCATGTCGAAGTACGCCTCCAGCGGCCCGACCCCGCTCTCGCCGAGTGTCTGCTCCCGGAACGTTGTCCGGTGCAGCCGTCCCCACGCCCAGCGGCTC
>Ga0209048_10006017_pt1 | contig 11399 bp, 9 predicted proteins | sample FrelakmetCRP12CR_FD_187146 | JGI IMG/M metagenome (GOLD analysis project Ga0209048, IMG submission 187146) | Freshwater lake sediment microbial communities from the University of Notre Dame, USA, for methane emissions studies - CRP12 CR (SPAdes)... | ecosystem: Environmental > Aquatic >... | reverse complement strand
CAGCGGCTCGTCCGCCTGGACGACTACGAGCTGGAGATGGCGCCTGCGCCGTGGATGCTCGTGTCCCGCCACCAGGACCGCCCCGGCATGATGGGCCGGATCGGGATCATGCTCGGTGAGGCGGACATCAACATCAGCGCGATGCACCTGGGCCGCTCGGCGCCGCGGAGCGATGCGTTCATGCTCCTCGCCCTGGACGAGGCCGTCCCCGACAACGTGGCCGATCACATCCGGGCGATGGATGGCGTCCTGGAGATCTGGAGCATCGAGCTCGGCGACGGCGCGTGACCGATGCGCTCGGGACGGTGGCGCCCCTCGTCGTCCCACCGGATCTCGCGGCTTCGCTCGTCCTGCTTCGGCACGGCCAGTCCGTCTGGCTGGCCGAGGGCCGCTTCCAGGGGCAGGCCGACACGCCCCTCTCGCCGCTCGGCGAGCGCCAGGCAGCGCTCGCCGGCGCGCGCCTGGCCGACCCCGCCGCGCCGCCGCGGCTGCCGGTTCCACCGGGAGACCCCATCGCGATCATTCACTCCCCGCTGGCCCGGACCGCCCAGACCGCGGCCGCTGTGGCGGCGGCCATCGCATCCCTCGGCCGGACCGCCCCGCCGCTCATCGCGGAGGCGGGCCTCCGCGAGATCGCGCAGGGTGCGTGGGAGGGGCTGTACCAGCGGGAGGTGGAGGCCGGCTGGCCGGCTGAGATCGCCGGCTGGCGGCGCGACCCCGTCCGGATCTTCGCGCCCGGGGGTGAATCGCTCATCGAAGTGGACCGACGGGTCCGGGCAGCGCTCGCCGGGATCATCGACGCGCTGGTCCGCGCGTCCGGGCTCGCCCGCCCGCCCGGCGCCACGCCCGCCTCCCCCGGTCCGGCCGCCGGGTGGGTCGCTTCCACGCCAGCTTCCCCCGGTCCGGCCGCCGGCTCCTTCTACGACCCACACGCGGGGCCGTGGACGCTCCTCGTGGGCCACGATGGGGCGTTCAAGGTCGCGCTGCTGGCGTTGCTCGGCCTGCCCCTCGACCGCTTCTGGACGTTCACCCAGACAACGACCGGCATCGCCGTCCTGGACATTCGTAACGGCCGCACGGTCCTGCGGGCGTGGAACCGGACCGAGCACCTGGCGCCCCTGGAGATCGAAGCGGGAGAGACGGGACGGCGCGCCGAGGACGACGCGGCCGCGCGCTCCCGCGGCGGCGCTCTCTAGATCAGCCGCGCCTGCCCCTGCGACGCACGAACGCCAGGCGGAGGAGCGCGACGCGGAGTCGCCGCTGTGCTTCGCCGAGCGCCGAGAGGCGGTCGTCGTCGAAGCGCCGTCGGCCGTACGTGGCCTCCACCGTGGAGCGGGCCACGAGCTGCAGGTCCGGTCGGACGGCGGGCACGACGTCAGACAGCGACCCCAGGTACTCGTAGACGGTCTGGGTGGGGCGACGAGGATAGCCCAGCCGGCCGGCCAGGCCGGCCACGGTCCGGAACACGGCCACGGGCTCGGCTGGCCGGCCAAAGCGGCGCCGGAGCAGGACGAAGGCAAGCCCGAGCAGGGCGGCCGCGAGCGGGATCACGACCACGATGATCGGCCCGATGCCCGGAGTCCGGAAACCCGTCACGGACCCGCCACCGGTCGGCCCACCCGGTTCGTCGACGCCGGTCCGACGGCTCGGGCGCGGGCTCCCGTTTTCGCCTGCGCTGGGAGACGGTCCGGGGGTCGCGACGACGGGGCCCGCGGGGAGCGGGACCGGGAGGCCCACCCCACCCCCGGTCGGGTCGAAGTCCATCCAGCCGGCCCCCGGAAACCAGGCCTCCACCCAGGCGTGGGCCCCGTCGCGGCGGATCGTCTCGCGGCCACTCGCGTCGCGATCGCCGGGCAGGAATCCCTCGACGAACCGGGCCGGGATTCCCTGCGTCCGAAGCATCATCACCATCGTCGAGGCAAAGTGCTCGCAGTAACCCTTCCTCGAGAAGACGAAGCAGTCGACGACGCCACGCCCGGCGCAGTCGACATTCGTGACGTCCGTGCTGTACGTGAAGTTGCGCCCGTCGCGCAGGAAGGACTCGATCGCCCGGGCGGTGTCATACGGCGTCCTGGGCTGCGCCTGGCTGAGGATCTGGGAGAGCAGCGCGCGCGTTTCCGGCCCCACGGTTCCGGGCTCGATGACCGTGTACGTGGCCAGGAGGTCGGCCGGGTACGCGGTTCCTGCCGCCCGGAGACGATTTGCCGTCAGGGCCTTCGGGTCGTCCGGTCTGGACAGGTCCGGCAGGAGCGCCTCAAGTGCGTAGCTGCCACCGGCGGCGGGCAGGATCCGGCCGAACGCAGTGTCGCCGCCGCTCTGGACCAGGGTCACGCGGGCGGCGCGGTCAAGCAGCGTCGGAATCCCCGGGGACACCACGATGCTGCCTGCCGCGAGACCGCTCACCTGGTAGTCGGCCGTGATGTAGCTCACCGTGTCGAGCGGCGCGTCGCGCGTTCCTGCCAGGAGCCCATCGGACGCGCCGATGCTGACCTCGGCCGTCTGGCTCCAGCTCCACGTATTCCCGGTCAGCCGGTCGTAGGCGACCGCGCGCCACTTCGTCCTCGGGCTGCCGGCCGGGGTCTGGATCGTGAGGATGGGCGTCGAGTCGGTCACCCATGCGCCGGTGACCGTGACCGACTCCGTGAACTGCGTGCCGGAGATCCGGGTCCCGGGCCCGCCGGCTGGGAAGTAGCGGACCACCTGCTTGGCGATCTCGGTGAACTTCTGGTTCAGCTCCGGCCATGCGTCGGCGAGGGGCGCCGACGAGGCAGACCGGGTCAGGAGGAGGGCGCCAAAGACGGCCACGGCGACGAAGGTGAGACCCGCCCGGAGCGAGAGCCCGACCGCATCGCCAACGTCGCCGATCCGGTGCCGGGCCCACGCCCGCTGCTCGTCGGCGACGTGGAACCGGACCAGGAACAGGAGGGCCGCGAGCGAGAAGACCACGAGCAGCGGGTACTGGTCCCGGATCGTGAGCACGACGTTCGCGAGGAGGATCGAGCCCGGCAGCACGATCGCCGCAACGGGTCGCCGGTGGGCCAGCGCGGTGTACCCCGCGAAGTGACCCGCGGCCCAGCAGATGATCCCCAGCACGAGCAGGAAGTGCCCGATCTCCGTGGTGGTGGCGCGGCCGCGGACAACCAGGTCGATCCACGCCTGGACGACCGAGTTCGAAGTAGCCCGGAACAGCCCGCCGATCGACTCGCCGGGGGCGAGCTGGGCGCCCACGACCAGCGTGAGATACGTGGTGGCGACCACGGCGCCGCCGACGTGGGCGAGCAGCCGCCCGCGGCCAACCTTCGCGGCGAACACGCCCCACAGGACGCCGAGGGCCCCCGCCCAGGGCAGGAAGTTGGTCAGCGTCTGGCTGCCCAGCACCCAGTGCGCGTCGTCGATTGCCCAGCCGACAAGCGCCGCCATCAGTGCAAGCAGGAGCACGCTGGACCAGCCCTCGGCGAGTCCGAGCGAAAAGTGGCGGTCATCATCCAGCGGGGCGGTCGCCCCGTAGTCGAACGCGGTGCGGGCGGTGCTCATCCCACCAGCACCTCCCCGAGCGGCACCGCTGGCGGCACCGCGAAGGTCCGGACGTCGAACTCCGCCAGGGCGTGATGGACCTGGCGCGACGCCTGGTCCAGCGCGGCGAGCTCCGCCGCGGCGGCCGGTTCCTCGATGCTGCGGCCGGCGGCCACGATCTCGTGGCGCAGGAACCCCCGCGGGTCCAGGTACAGGACCTGGGTGCCGATTCCCCGCGAGCGAAGCGTCGCGAGCGGCCGGACCCAGGCCGGCTCCGCCGCCGGCGTCACGACCAGGGCGGACATCCCGCGACGAAGGAGGGGCAGCCCGGCGACGAGCGCCTCCACCAGGGGCACGGTCCCGTCGCCGTCCACCGCCGCCAGCAGGTTCAGGATCTTCTGGCGCTGGCGCGGGCCGCGGTCCGGCGACAGGTGGGTAATGCGCGCGCCCGTCGTGGTCAGGCCCACCGAGCGGTTCTCCGAGAGAGCGCGCTCGGCGATCGCGGCCGCGACGCGCACCGCCACCTCGACCGTCGAGTCGTCACCCGTCCCGCGCTGGACGCGACGCTCCAGGTCCACGAAGAGCCAGACGTCGGCGGTCTGCTCCAGGTCGAACTCCTTGACATGGATCTCGCCGGTTCGCGCGGTGGACGGCCAGTGGATCCGGTTGAACGCATCGCCCGGCGCATACGGCCGAATGGACGTGGCGAGCGGGGTCGTCTGGTGTGTCCGGACGGGCGTGGATCGGCTCCCCTCCAGGTTCACCGCCCGGAGTCGCCAGCGCGGAATCCGCTCGACCCTCGGGTAGACGACCAGCGTCAGGCCGTGCCCGACGGCCGCGTGCGCTTCGAAGAACCCGAACGGGTCGCCGGTCCGGATCTGGAGCGGGTCCACGCGGAAATGGCCGCGCCGGACCAGCGGCACGCGGGCGACCCACGACCGCTCGCGACGCGTCCCCAGCGAGATCGCCCGGCCGGGCAGCGGAATGGGCAGCGTCGACGGGTTGTGGACCTCCAGCCAGAGCTTCGGCAGCCGGCTCGTGTTCCGCAGCGTGTACGTGGTGCGGAGCTGGTCGCCGACGTGCGCCTGGAGCTGGTTGACGGCGTAGCCCGCCTCCAGGTCCGCGAGTCCATTGCGAGTGACCAGGTAGCTCCCGCCGATGACGAGGAGCCCCAGGTAGACGAGGTAGAAGAGGAACTCGTAGCCGGTGCTGAACGCGGCCACCACCAGGACGCCGCCCACCACGAGGAACGGGAGGCGACGGAGGTAGCGCACAGGGGACGGGACTCCGCGGCCGGTCAGCGACCGCGCGGGGCCTCGGCCTCGATTCGACGCGGGCCGCCTGGCCGGGTCGGCGCGTCGACGGGCACGGAGTCCAGCAGCTCGCGGACCACGGTCTCGGCGTCAACTTCGCGGATGGACGAGCTGGTCTTGATGATCACGCGGTGTGCGAGTGCGGGGCCGGCGAGGGTCTTCACGTCGTCCGGGATGACGTAGTCGCGCCCCAGCAGCGCGGCCCGGGCCTGGCCGGCGCGGTAGAGCGCGATCGAGCCGCGTGGCGAGGCCCCCAGGTAGATGTCGGGGTGGGTTCGGGTGGCGTTGACAAGGCGAACGATGTACTCCGCGACGCTCGCGTCGACGTAGATCTCGCGGACGGCGGCCTGCATCTCGCGCAGCTCCTCGACCGGGCAGACGGCCTCGAGCGCGTCCAGCGGGTGGACCCGCTTCTGCTCGTCGAGGATGACGATCTCCTCCGTCTGGGTGGGGTAGCCCATCCGGAGCCGGAGCATGAACCGGTCCAGCTGGGCCTCCGGGAGCGCGAACGTGCCCTCGTACTCGATCGGGTTCTGGGTGGCGATCACGAGGAACGGGTCCGGCATCTGGTGGCTGATCCCGTCGATCGTTGCCTGGCGCTCCTCCATGCACTCGAGCAGGGCGGACTGGGTCTTGGGCGTCGCCCGGTTGATCTCGTCGGCCAGGACCACCTGGCTCATGATCGGCCCGGGTCGGAACTCGAACTCCTGCGTCTTCTGGTTGTAGATCGAGAGGCCGGTCACGTCGGACGGAAGGAGGTCAGGCGTGAACTGGATCCGCCGGAACGACGAGCCGAGACTCTTCGCGACCGCCTTGGCCAGCACGGTCTTGCCCGTCCCGGGCACGTCCTCGATCAGGAGATGGCCGCGGCAGAGCAGGGCGACAAGCGCGAGCTGGACCTCGTGGTGCTTCCCCACGATCACCCGCTCCACGTTGGCGACCACGCGGTCGCCGGACTCCTGGATCTTCGTCATCGTGCTCGCGGGCTCCTGTCGCTCTGCGACGGTCGGGCGAGGGCAGTCCGGGGACGGCGCAAGGCCCGCTCTTCGCGGGGTGAGGCGGTCTCGGGGTCTGCAAATAGTACGTCCGAACCCCGTGGACGGTTCCGCGGCGGAATCCGCGGGCGCCGGTCAGCCCCGAAGCAGGGTCAGGCAGCCGGCCCACGCGGTCATCAGCGCCCCGATCCCGGCCATTCGCGCCGGGCCCGGCTTGGCATGGTCCGGGACGGACGGGTCCGTCATGGCTGCGCCGCGAAGTAGGCTCGGAGCATGTCCCCGGCGAGCGGGGCCGCCCGCTCCCCTCCCCGGCCACCTTGCTCCACGATCACCGCGAGCGCGATGGTCGGCGCTTGCGCGGGCGCGAAGCCGATGAACCACGAATGCGGCTCGCCCGTCCCGCCCAGCTGGGCCGTGCCCGTCTTGCCGGCCACGGTCACTCCGGCGACCTGTGCGCCCGAAGTGAACCGCTGGCCGTCGACGCCCTCGACGGCGCGGGTCATCGCCGCCGCGATCGTTGCCGCATCCGCCGTCGAGAGCACGCGCCCGAGCATGCCCTCCGGCACGTCGCGGACCGCGCCCGACGGGCTCACGAAGGCGGTCACCAGGCGCGGACGTGGCTCCTCGCCGCCGTTCGCCACCGTCGCGGCCACGAGCGCCATCTGGAGGGGCGTGACCAGCACCTCGCCCTGCCCGAACGCGGCACTGGCCAGCTCAACGTCGTCCATGAAGCCCCCTGGCAGCGGGCCACGCCCGTTCGTCAGCTGCGAGGTGGCGGTCGAAAGGTCGAACGGGATGGGCTCGCCAAAGCCGAGCCTCCGCGCCGCCTCGTCCATCCCGGCGCCCCCCGTGCGGAGCCCGGCCAGCGCGTACCAGATGTTGCAGGAGACCTCCGTGGCCCGTGGGAAGTCCAGGACCTCCGACCCGGTGAACGGGTGGTGGCCGTCGCGGATCCGGAACCCCGAGACGAGCAGGCCCGTGGATTCGGCCGCGGGCTGCTGCGGAAACGCGGTCGCGGCCGTGATCGCGCCCGACGAGAGCCCGGCAATGGCGGTCACGATCTTGAACACGGAGCCGGGGACGTAGCGCCCCTGGATGGCGCGGTTGAGGAGCGGCTGCCCGGGATCGTCCCGGGCAGCCGCGAACGCGGGGCGAGAGGTGGCCGGATTCGCGATCCCCGAGGCGTCGAAGGTCGGCGTGCTGGCCATCGCGAGCACCTCGCCGGTCCGCGGGTCGAGTGCCACGACCGCGCCCCGGTCCGCGCCCAGCAGGCGCACCGCCAGGCGCTGCAGCGTCAGGGACAGGCTGGTCCGCAGGTCGTCGCCGCGCTGGGCGGGGGGCCGGAACTTCGCCAGGGCGCGCGACACGGGGTCGTCGCCTCCGACCCCCAGCAGCTCCGATGCATAGGCCGCCTCGAGACCCGCAGATCCGTACAGGCGCGACGCGTATCCCAGGGGCGCGCTCAGCGAGGCGTCTGCGTAGACCCGATACAGCTCGCCGCCGGCGTCCCGCCGGTTGGTCGCCAGGACGCGGCCGTCGCGGTCCAGGATCCGGCCGCGAACCGCGGACGCAGCCGCGGCGATTACAGCAGCATCGTTCGGGTCGCGCGCCAGGTCGTCGGCGCGGAGCACCTGCCAGTAGCCTGCCCCCAGCATCAGGCCACCGAACGCGAGGGCGAGGACAAGGCCCAACCTGACCACGCGCCCGCCCAGGGGGCGCTCGCCGCGCCCGCCGCGCAAACCCACGCCAGTGCCCGGCGGCGTCACGCCCCATCCCTCCCCAACCGTCGCCGGCGGGGCTCCACCGGCGGCGCGGGCCCGCGATCGGAGAAGGCCAGCAGGAGCCCCACGATCAGCCCGTTCACGAGGAGCGACGACCCTCCATAGCTGATGAACGGGAGCGTGATCCCCGTCAGCGGGATCAGCTTGAGATTACCCGCCGCAATGATCGCCGCCTGTACGCCGATCACCAGCGCGAGGCCCGCGCAGAGCAGCGCCCGAACGTCGTCCGCGGTGGCTGCCGCCACCCGGAGCCCGCGCGCGACCACGACGAGGTAGCAGCCAAGTACCGCGAGCACCCCGGCCATCCCAAGCTCCTCGCCGAGGGCGGCGAGCGGGTAGTCGGTGTGGACGGCCGGGATCGGCAGGTGCCCGTCGATCATCGGCAGGCCGGCTCCCAGGCCGGTTCCCAGCAGCCCGCCGCGCGCAAACGCGTGGAGTGCCTGGATGGTCTGGTAGCCGGTCCCGAGCGGATCGGCCCACGGGTCCAGCCAGGTCGCCACGCGATCCCGAACGTGCGGGAAGACGAGCGCGAGAACCATGAAGCCGACCAGGAAGAGGCCGATCCCCAGCGCAATGTCAACCTTGCTGCCGGTTGCGAGGTAGAAGAGGCACAGGAAGACCACGTAGAAGAGGAGCGCCGCGCCCAGGTCGCGCTGGATGACGACGATACCCAGCGCCAGGGCCAGCATCAGGCCGGCCGGCAGGAGGTATGGGGCCGGCGGCAGTGTCAGCCGGCCCGCCACGCCGACGCGGGCGTCGGCCAGCAGGACCCGGTTCTCCGCCAGGTACGCGGCGAAGAAGACGACGAGGATCACCTTGAGCAGCTCCGAGGGCTGCCCGCTCACCGGTCCCAGGTCCAGCGTCAGCCGGGACCCGTTGGTTTCGCCCCCGAAGACGAACGTGAGCAGGAGCAGCCCCAGGCCCAACGCGGCCCACGTGTACTTGTAGAGTCGGAGCCAGCGATCCGAGCGCACCGTGATTGCGACGACGGCCGCGATGACCAGCGCCAGCACCAGCCAGATGAGCTGGAGCGAAGCCAGGCCAAGGGTCGCCGAACCAACCTGCTGGACGACCAGATCCTGGGGCAGTCGCTCGGCGAGCAGCAGGCCGATACCGCCCAGCAGGCCCACCGCAGGCACGAGCACCTCGTCGACCCGGCGTCCCGCAACGACCAGCGCGACATGAACGGCGACGAGCGCCCCAAGATAGGCGACCAGCCCGGCCGGATCGGCCAGCGCCAGGCTGCCCGTCCGGGTAAGACCCAGCGAGAGGCTCCCGAGAATGAGCGTGCCGGCCACCGCCAGGAGGAGGCTCAGCTCCCGGCGCCGAAGGACGGGGCGCGGAAAGCCGGGCAGCGCCGCGGCGGTCACCCGATCCCGCGCTCCAGGCGCATCCTGACCTCTCCGATCTGGAGCTCGTCCCCAAAGCCCAGCGAGAGCGCGACGGCAACGGGCACCCCGTTGACAAGGGTTCCGTTCGTGCTGCCAAGGTCCTCCACGTACCAGCCGCGCCCGCGGAACGTGAGGATGGCGTGCCGGGCAGACGCGAACGCATCGTCCAGCACCACGCTGCAACCCAGGTCGCGGCCCAGCGTCGTGACGGCATCGAGGGGGAAGACGCTGCCGACCGCGGGGAGGCTTCCGCTGGCGACCACCACGAGACGCCCCAGCGCCCCGGCCGGGTCCCGCGACGCGGCCCGGACATCCCTGAGCAGCGCACGGACCACGAGCGCGAGGAACACGTACAGTGCGGCCAGGAACGCCAGGCGGATGGCCCACAGGGCCAGCGTCAGCGGGTCCACGGCCCCGTCGGCGGGAGGACGTCGATGGTGGTTCCGCCCAGCTCCACCCGGTCGCCGGCGCCCAGCACGGCCTCCAGCACAGCCCGGCCGTTGACCCGCGTGCCGTTCCGGCTGGCAAGGTCGCTCAGGACCAGCCGGCCGTTGCGAGGCACGATCCGGGCGTGATGCCGGGACAGGAGCGGGTCCGCCACGACGAGATCGTTGTCGGCGCCGCGGCCGATCCCCAGCGGTCGGCCCTCCACCGACAATCGGCGTTCGACGCCATCCGGCCCTGAGATGCGCAGCAGCGCGCTTGGAGCGGCCTTGGCCGCGAGCGGGTGCACGAGCGTTCGATCGCTGGGCGGGCCGGCCGAGTCGTGGAGCGGGATCGGACCCGCGAATGTCGCCCGGACCGCCGCGGCGCCGCGCTCCAGGCCGGCCGACGCCACGATCGCCACCGTGGGACGCTCCGGGATCACGTAGCCACGGCGCCGGGCGTGGGCCAGCGCCGCCGCCGCGAGCTCGGCCTCCAGATCCGGGACGCGCGCCAGCTCTTCCGCGGCGCGGGCGTCCACCGCGACTTCGAAACGGGTCGGCGCGACCCGCCCTTCGGCACCCGACCGACGCTCCTGGTCGATGGCGCGCTCGATGCGCCGCGCCAGCGTGGCGGGTGCGACGCCGGCGTCGAAGAGCCGGGCGCCTGGCCGCTCGAAGAGCCGCTCCAGGAAGCGCTCGAGAGCCGCGAGTGATCGCATGTGTTCCGCGCGGAACCTCCGGACGCGTGCGGGCCGCGAGGCGGCGGCGATCGCGGGACGTTTGCCGGGACGCCGCCGTACCTCGGTGCCCGGGAGGCCTCGACGCCTACGGTATACTCTCGACCCGCGGATGGGGCCGGGGGGCCCGCAACCGGACGTGCACACGGGGGCCCGATGGCCGAAATCCTGACCGAATCCTTCTGCGAACGCTGCGGCACGCGATACACCTTCGAGGCGACCGCGCGGCGACGGCTGGGCGTCGGACGGATCCGCAGGCTGTCGCGCGGCATGCGCAACTTCGTCGCGAACGACGACACCTCGTTTTCCGAGGCGATGGCGATTGCCCGCGAGGACGACACGCGAAGGGCGTCGTCGCAGCAGTTGGACGCCTTCCACCTGACGTTCAACTTCTGCATGACCTGCCGCCAGTACACCTGCCGGAACTGCTGGAACAGCGTCGTCGGCGAATGTCTCTCGTGCGCTCCCGACCTCGACATCGAGGTCCTGCCGGTGCCGTTCCCGGACCTGGCGGTCGTCGGGCCCGAGGCGCATCCCTCCACGCCCCCTGAGTCGGTCCACGCGAACGTGGCGGCGTCGGCCTGGCCGACCTCGGACCTCCGCGCGGCGCCCGAAGCCGCCGATGGCGTGGGTCGGTCCCCGGCGGAGGTTTTCGACGCGACGGAGCTGGAGCTGACGGCTCCCGCGATGGAGATCGAGCTGACGCCCGAAGAGCTGGTCGCCATCCAGAGCGCCCTCACCCGACACGTCAGCCGGCCCGACCCCGTTCAGGCGCCGAAGCCTGTCATGAGCAAAGCGCCGACTGGTCCCGAGGTGGCAGAGGTCCCGCGGGCAGCTGTCGTGGCGGCTCCGATCGTGACCGAGCCCGGCACGCGGGAACCTGTCGCCGGCGCGAAGGTCGAGACGCGGCGCCTCCTCCAGCGGTTCCGTCCACGTCGCGATCGCGCGACGCCCCGCGTCGCCGCCGAGTCTGCGGTCGCGGCTGTCGAACCTGTCGTCCCGGTCGGGGCCGCAGCGTCCGCCTCCGCCGAACCCGTCGCAATCGTGGCGGCGATCGTCGCAGTCGAGCCGGTTCTGGCAGCCGAGCCGGCCGTCGCGGGCGAGCCGCCCGTCGCGGTCGAGTCCATCGTCGCGGCCGCAGCTCCCAGCGCCGCAGAACCCGTCGAACCTGCGGTCGCCCTTGAACCGGCCGTCGCGGTCGAGCCGCCCGTGGCGGCAACCGCCGCAGTCGAGCCGCCCGCGGC
>Ga0209048_10006016_pt1 | contig 11401 bp, 8 predicted proteins | sample FrelakmetCRP12CR_FD_187146 | JGI IMG/M metagenome (GOLD analysis project Ga0209048, IMG submission 187146) | Freshwater lake sediment microbial communities from the University of Notre Dame, USA, for methane emissions studies - CRP12 CR (SPAdes)... | ecosystem: Environmental > Aquatic >... | reverse complement strand
CGCCGGCCGGGTTCGTCGACCAGGCCCGCTTCGACGAGTTCGCGGCGTCCGTCCCGCCGGAGGCCGTCTCCGCCGCGGCCGAGACCGTGCGGGTGCGTGACCCGGCGATCATGATGTACACGTCCGGCACGACGGCGATGCCGAAGGGCTGCCCCCTCAGCCACGAGGCGATCGTGCGCACGGGCGACGCGCTCAACGCCCGGTTCTCGCTCACGGCGGACGATGCGTGGTGGGACCCGCTGCCGATGTTCCACCTCAGCTCGATCCTCCCGCTGACCGCGTCTCTCAGGGCCGGCTCGCGCTTCATCACCATGATCGACTTCGAGGTCGAGGCGGCGGTGAAGCAGATCCTCGAGGAGCGGCCGACCTACCTCTTCGGCACCTTCCCGACGCTGAACCAGGAGTTGCTCGGCCATGAGGGCTTCCGTAGCGCCGACCTCTCGTTCGTCCGGATCGTCAACCAGGTCGCGCCCCCCGACATGCAGCGGGCGCTCCAGGCGGCGCTGCCGGGCGCCGTCCAGGTCTCCGCGTACGGCTGCACGGAGATCGGGGGGATGATCTCGCAGAACGACCCGTCCGAGACCCCGGAGCAACGTGCCACGAGCTGCGGGATCCCATGGCCCGGCGTGGAGGTGCGGATCGTCGACCCGGACACGTGGGAGGACCTGCCGACGGGAGAGCGAGGCGAGATCGTCGCGCGCGGGTTCGGGATGTTCGAGGGCTACCACAACGACCCGGAGCGGAATGCGGAGGCGATCGAGGCGGGCGGCTGGTTCCACACCGGCGACATCGGAAGCCTCGACGAGGAGGGCCGGATCACCTACCACGGCCGCACGAAGGACATGCTGAAGGTCGGTGGCGAGAACGTGGCCGCGCTCGAGGTCGAGTCCTACCTCTCCCGACACCCTGCCGTCCGCCTCGCGCAGGTCGTGAGCGTCCCGGACGAGCGGCTCACAGAGGTGCCCGCGGCGTTCGTCGAGGTCGAGCCCGGGCACGAGGTCACGGAGGCGGAGCTGATCGCCTTCTGCCGCGGCGAGATGGCCGGCTTCAAGATCCCACGGCACGTCCGCTTCGTCTCGGCCTGGCCGATGTCGGCGACGAAGATCCAGAAGTTCAGGCTCCGGGAGGAGTTGCTGGCGGAGCTCGGCCTGCCGTCCGCTTGACCTGAATTCAAGTGAACGCTAGAATTTTTCTAGTACCTTCTAGATTTCCCTCGGGCGCGTCGCGTGGCGGGCCTCCGCTTCCTCGACAAGGAGAGCTGCGATGAGACTCACGTTCGGCGGCGATGTGAAGCGGACGTTCTGCACCCTCTGCCCCCAGCACTGCGGGATGCTGGTTCAGGTCGAGAACGGCCGTCCCGTGCGCTTCGACGGCGATCGTGAGAACCCGGTCGCGAAGGGCAAACTCTGCATCAAGGGCACCGCGTGCATCGAGCTCAACGAGCACCCGGACCGGCTGAACGCCCCGCTCAAGCGGATCGGGCCGCGCGGGTCGGACCAGTGGCAGCAGATCGGCTGGGAGGAGGCGCTCGACGAGATCGCCGCACGGCTCGCAGAGATCCGCGACCGCGAAGGGCCCGAGGCGCTCGCGACGCTCGGCGGCACGCACAAAGGTCCCGGCGACTGGTCGAGCTGGCGCTTTGCGAGCCATTTCGGCACGCCCAACTTCGTCAGCCAGGGCCGCAACTGCGGCGTCGGGGAGTTCCTCACCGAGACCGCGATGTACGGCTGGGACACGGTCTACCAGGCACCGCACCCCGGCACGACGAAGTGCGTCGTGATCTGGGGGTCGAACCCGGCGGAGTCCTCGCCGCCGTCCTGGGAGCGGCTCAAGGAGTGCCAGGCGCAAGGCGCCAAGTTGATCGTGATCGACCCCCGGGTGACCAAGACGGCGGCCCGGGCCGACCTGCACCTCGCGGTTCGGCCGCGGACGGACGGCGCGCTCGCGCTCGGGCTCATCCACGTGATGATCGAGGAGAACCTCTACGACCGCGCGTTCGTCGAGCGGTGGTGCCTCGGCTTCGACGAGGTGCGCGCCGCCGCCGTGGAGTGGACGCCGGAGCGGACCGGTGAGGTGACGGGCGTCGACCCGGCGCTCGTCGTGGCCGCGGCCCGCATGTACGCCCTCAACACCCCGGGCCGGATCGCCTTCGGCGTCGCGCCGACGCAGCTCGGCGAGGGAGCCTCCCGCTCCGCGCTGCTCGGCCGCGCGATCTTGCGTGCGATCACAGGTAACCTCGACGTTCCAGGCGGCGAGCCGCTCGGCAATCCCTACGACGAGAGCCAGTACGCCTGGCTCGACAACGTCGGCTTCGAGCGGCTCGTCGACCATCCGCTCCGGACCCGCGAGAGCGTCAACGCGGCCGAGACCCCCATTTGCTCGATCACCGGCTACCGGGCGTTCCGGGACGCGATGGCCGACGTCTACCCCAAGGGGCACACGGGCTGCGCCTACATGCTGTTCGCGAGCCAGCCCGCCATCTACCGCGCCATCCTGGAGCAGGATCCGTACTCGATCCGCGCCGTGATCGTCCAGGGCGGCGAGCCGCTCTTGACGATGGGCGGGGCGCGGAAGGCGTACGAGGCGTTCCGGAGCCCGAACCTGGAGCTGCTCGTGGCGATGGACTACTGGAAGACGCCGACGGCACAGCTCGCCGACTACGTCCTGCCGGCCGCCGACTTCCTGGAGCGCCCCGACATCAGCTCCCACTGGGGGATCGGCAACTTCTTCGTCGTGGCCCAACAGGCGGTCGAGCCGCTTTTCGAGCGCCACAACGACTACGAGCTCTGGGCGGGGCTCGGACGCCGGCTGCTCGACCCGACCGAGTGGCCGGAGACCCTCGAGGGCATGCTCGACCGCTTCCTCGAGCCTTCCGGGAAGTCGTACGAGGAATGGGCCGGCGGCCCCAAGAACCACTTCTTCACTCGGCCGCGCTGGCGCAAGTACGAGGAGCAGGGCTTCGCCACCCCGTCGGGAAAGGTCGAGCTCGTGCCGAGCACCCTGGCGAAGCTCGGCGTCGATCCGAGCCCGGTCTACACCGGACCGCCGTATGCGCTTCCGGACGCCGACGTCGACGAGTTCCCGCTGCAGATGATCCCGGGCAGCCGCTACCGCGAGCTGACCGCGTCGAACCTCCGCCAGAGCGCCCGCCTGAAGAGGATCCACCCGGAGCCGATCATGGACATCCACCCACAGACCGCCGCCGCTCTGGACATCGCCGACGGGGACTGGGTGCTGATCGAGCGTCCGGAGGGCACGATCACGCAGCGGGCCCGCCTCACCGAGGGGATCCGTCCCGACACGGTGAACCCGGACGGCTACTGGTGGGAGCCGGGCACGCAGACGGGGGAGCCCGGCCTCTCCGGCGTCTGGGTCAGCAACGCGAACGCGATCACGCCGTCCGACGCCCGGTATTCGAGCTTCGCGGGCGATCAGCCGCTGCGTGGCGCCCGTTGCCGGGTACGGAAGGCCGACACCCAGGACGCGGTCGCGTGAGCGCCGCCTCGGAACTGCGCCCCACGCAGCGCCGCCGGCGGGCCGAGGTGCTGCGGGTCGCGGCGGAGCTCTTCGCCGAGCACGGGTACGAGGCGACGTCGACGACCGAGATCGCGGAACGCCTCGGCATCAAGGGCGGCAGCGTCTACTACTACATCGACTCGAAGGAGGCGCTGCTCTTCGAGCTGGTCGAGGACATCTACGGAATCCTCCTCGAGAGCCTTCGAGAGGTACTCGAGAGCGAGGACGACCCGCTCACGAAGCTGCGCCGCCTGATCGAATTGCACGTCGCCGGGATGGCGTCGCATCGCCACCGCGGCGCGCTGATCCTGAACGAGACGCGGTCGCTCACGCCCGAGCACCGGGCGGTCACCGCCGCACACGAGGCGGCCTACGAGGACGGCCTCGCCTCGGTCATCGCCGAGGGTCAGCGGCGCGGGCAGGTCGATCCCCGCGTCGACCCGAAGCTCGTGACGAAGGCGCTGCTCGGCGCGGGGAACTGGGTCAACCGCTGGTATCGCGACGGAGGGACATGGTCCCCGGAGGATGTGAGCCGCAGCTTTGCCCACATCTTCCTCTCCGGGCTAGAGGCGTGACGGCGGGGTCGCCGTCGACGGCTCCGGGGCCCGGGGCCGCCCGCGGTGCGGACGGAGGAGCCCGGAGCGGATCGTCACCGAGAGCGTGACAACCGCGAGCCCGACGACGAAGCTCGCGTAGAGGAGCGCCGCAGGATCGAGGCCGATCCACTTGGCGACGAGCCCGAAGGTGATCGCGGCGGTACTCCCGCTGACGTAGAGCACGATCATGTAGAGCGAGAAGATCTCGCTGCGCTGCTCCGCCGGGGCCACTCTCTCGACGAGCGACTGTCCGCCGAGGTACGCAAGCCCCTGGCCGAGCCCGCCGACGAGGGCCCCCGCCACGAACAGCGCCGTGCTGTGCGTGACGAGCGCGAGAATGACGAAGCCGAATCCTGCGGGGAGCAGCACCAGGCCCGACAGCGTCGCCGTCCTGATCGGCTGTCCCCTCAGCCCGATCTGCGCGAGCGCCGAGGAACCGAGGAAGCAGACTGCGACGCCGGCGGCAAGGAGCTGGTTCGTCATGCCGAGCAGGACGATCGCCACCGTCGGGCCGAGCGACTGGAAGAACGAGGCGCCGGAGAAGCAGGCGCTCACGATCAAAGAGGCGAGCCCGAACGTCGCCCTCCCCGCGCGGGGTGCGGCGACGCGGCGCGGCTCGATGCGGAACGGCTGGCGGTCCGGCACCGTCTCGGGCAGCAGGATCACCCCGACGAGCAGCGGGAGCAGGAAGACGAGCGAGAGGACGTAGACGAGCTGGAGCGGCCACGGGCCGTACTGGACGAAGATCCCGCCGATGAGCGGGCCCATCGCGAACCCGGCTACGGCCGTCGTGGCGGCGTGCGTTGCGGCGCGCCGTGTGTCGCCGCCCGGCGGCACGAGTTCCGTCAGCGCCGCCGTCCCGGCGCCCGTGAACAACCCGACGGCCAGCCCGGAGGTGACCCTCGCGGCGAACAGCATCGGGACGCCGTCGGCGAAGATGAAAAGCACCATGCTGAGTGCGCCGAGCAGCACGCTCGGGATCAGCACGGCGCGGCGACCGATTCTGTCGGACAGGTTGCCGAAGAGGAGGACGGCGACGAGCACCCCGAACAGCGTCGAGGAGGCGAGGAACGTGATCACCGCCGCCGAGAAGTGGAACTCCCTCGAGTACGCGGTCCAGAGACCGAGGGGCACCGTGCCCGTCGCGACGAGAATCGTGAGGCCGTAGACGACCGTGCCGTATGCGAGCCGCCGCGGCAGGACGGGGCGGCGCACCGGCCGGGACTACCCGAGCGCCACGACGGCGGTGCCGTCGAGCACGCGGTCGTCCTCCGCCCGCTCGAGCCACACGTCGAGGTCGGCGAACCGCTCGCCGCCCTCCTCGCGCACCCCGGTGACGGTGCCGCGGGCGGTGAGCCGGTCGCCTGCGAAGACGTTGCCGAGGAAGCGGACGCGCAGCCCACGCACGCGGCCCGGGCTTCCGGCCCAGCTCGCGAGCATGTTCACGACGTACGCCATGTTGTTGGGCCCCTGGTTGACGACGCGGTCGCCCATTCCGAGCGCCTGCACCGCCTCGACGTCGAAGTGGATCGGGTTGGAGTCGTGGAGCAGCGCCGCCACGGTCTTCATCGGCTCGGACGAGATCGAGTCGATCAGAAGCGGCGGGATCTCCTCGCCGGCCTGCGCGTCGAGGGCCATCAGTCCCGCCTCGGGAAGATGAAGGAGTTGGTCGAGACCGCGGCGAGCTCTCCGTCCTCGCCGACGAGCTCGAGCCGGAAGGTGACGATGTCGAAGACGCCCGCCTTGCGCCCCTCCTTGCGGACGACGCCGGTGATGCCGCCCGAGACACGATAGGTCGCCCCGATCTCGAGCGGCCGCCGCACGTCGATTCCGGCTTCGCCGAACATCGGCCCGTCGTCGGCGGTCGCACCCACGAGCGCGAACAGCTCGTCGACCGAGAGCCCCATGCCGGCGAGCGCGCCGTAGTAGCCCTCCATCGGGCTCGCCTCGCCCGCCCGCGTGGCGGGGCCGCCGACGGCGTCCTGCATGAGCCAGTGGCGGTACGGCTCGATCGTGTAGCGGCCACCCGGGAACGGCTTGCCGACGAGGGCTTCGAGCTCTTCGACCGCGATCGCCACGAAGCCAGTATCTACCAAACGCACGATTGAGGCAACCGCCGCCGAGCGCCTTGCACGGCGGCCACGGCGGCGCTAGCCTTCTCTACCAAACGTTTGATCAACGTTTGACCACCAGAGCGAGGAGGCCGGAGAGCTATGGGGCTGAAGACGCCGCTGTCCGAACGGATCGGAGTGGAGTACCCGTTCATGCAGGCGGGCATGGGCGGGATCGGGCCGATCACGCTCGCTCGGCTCGCCGCCGCGATCTCCGAGGCGGGCGCGCTCGGGACGATCGCCCAGCCCGCCCTCGTGCTCGAAGAGCCCGGCATCTCCGGTGAGGCCCTTGCCGAGCAGGTCGCGACGGTCGTGGAGCAGGTCCGGGACGGAATCCGCCTCGCCGTCTCGCTGACCGACAAGCCGCTCGCGATCAACGTGCGCATCGCCCAGGAGCAACCCGACGCCGAGGCCGTCGTGCGGGCGATCCTCGCGGAGCTCGAGTCGAGCCCGAAGGTGCGCGCGCAGCTGAAGGTGCTGACCACCTCCGGCGGCCATCCACGGATGTTCGGGCTGAACGACGCGGTTCGGGAGTCCGGGATGCTCCACTTCCACGCCGTCTCGAACGTCAGGCATGCCCTCACGGCGGAGGCGGAGGGAATGGATGCCGTCATCGCCACGGGCTTCGAGGCCGCCGGCCACGTCGGGCACAAGCCCGTGCACAGCTTCGTGCTCACGCCCTCGGTGAAGGCCGCGGTCGGCATCCCCGTGATCACGGCGGGCGGGGTGGTGGACGGAGTCGCGCTCGCCGGCGCCCTCACGCTCGGGGCCGAGCTCGGCTACGTCGGGTCGCGCTTCCTCGCCGCCGAGGAGTGCGAATACCACGAGGCCAACAAGCGGTTCATCGTCGAGGCGAGCGAAACCCAGACGGAGGTCGTGCCCGCCTTCTTCGGCCCGGCGCGGTTCATCGAGAACGGGTTCACCGAGGAGGTGCGCAGGCTCGTCGAGGCCGGCACGCCGCACCTCGAGCGGATGCGGATCGAGGGCGCGGCGATGCGCCGCGGCGCCCTCGAGGGCGACCTGGAGACCGGGATGATGATCGGCGGCCAGGCCATCGGCCGAATCAAGGAGGTGCTCCCTGCGGCCGAGATCGTGCGACGGATCGCCGCCGAGGCGGAGGAGGCGCTCGAGCGGGCGGCCACGTTCCGGGTGGGCGACCCGGTCCACGCCTGACGACGGGGAGCGACGTCGATGTCTCGCGTGTACACCGGTGAGTGGGTCGTCTCGGCCCTGCTCGAAGACCGGGCCGAGCGGTTCGGGACGGAGATCGCCGTCGCGTCCGAGCAGGGCACGCTCACCTACGACGATCTGGTCGACCGGGCCGCGCGCCTGGCGGGCGGGCTTGCGGCGCTCGGCGTCGCTCCCGGCGACCGCGTCGCGACGATGCTGCCGACGGGGAACGGCTATCTCGCCGCCTGGCATGCCTGCGTCTGGCTGGGCGCGATCGAGGTGCCGGTCAACGTCGAGTACCGGGGCCCGTTTCTCGAGCACATCCTGCGGGACTCGGGCGCGTCGGTGCTGGTCGTCCACGCGCGCTGGCTGAAGCGGCTCGCGACGATCGAGCTGCCCCACATCCGCCACCTCGTCGTGACCGGCGCGGCCGACGACGAGGACGAGGCGCAGGCCGGGGCGGAACTGCCGCCGGGGATCACGGTGCACTCTTTCGACGACGTCCTCGGGCACGATCCCGTCTCTCGCCGTGCGTCGAGCGATCTCGACCCCACCTACATCATGTACACGTCCGGCACGACCGGCCGCTCGAAGGGCGTGGTGCACAACAATCGGAGCTCGTTCCACTACCTGATGCCGTTCGTCGAGGGGCTCGATCTGCAGGACGACGACGTCTGTTACTCGATGTTCCCACTCTTCCACCAGATGGGCCGCTCCGCCTGCACGACCGCGGCGCTCTGGGCCGGGAACCGGGTCGAGCTCCGCTCGGGCTTCTCGGCCAGCCACTTCTGGGACGACATCCGCGCCTGCGGCGCGACGTGGGCGGGCTATTTCGGCGCTGTCATCCTCTTCCTCTGGCAGAACGCGCCGTCGCCCCGCGACCGCGACCACCGGCTCACGCGCGCGTTCGGCTCACATGCCGCGGCCGAGCTGATCGTCAAGTGGGAGGAGCGGTTCGGCGTCACGCTGTACGAGGTCTACGGCTCGACCGAGATCGGCCTCGGGTCGGGCCTCGGCCCCGGCTACCCGCGGAAGCTCGGGACGATGGGGCTCCCCTGCCGGCAGGTCGAGGTGGCGATCGTGGACGACCACGACAACCCGCTCCCGCCGGGCCGGGTCGGCGAGGCCGTCTGGCGCCCGAAGGAGCCGTTCGCCATCTTCCAGGGCTACTGGAACCTGCCGCAGGCGACGCTCGACGTGTTCCGCAACCTCTGGTTCCATTCCGGCGACGCGGCGCTGCTCGACGAGGACGGCTTCTTCGTCTTCAAGGACCGGATCAAGGACACGATCCGCCGGCGCGGCGAGAACATCTCGTCGTTCGAGGTGGAAATCGTGGTCCGCAGCCAGCCCGGGGTCGCCGAGTGCGCCGCCTTCGCGCTGGCCGTGCCCGGCGCCACGACCGACGAGGAGGTGGCGATCGCGGTCGTGCCCTCCCCCGACGGCGGCCCCGACCCCGAGGCGCTCTTCCGCGCCCTCTGCCTCGAGCTGCCGCGCCACGCGGTGCCGCGCTATCTCCGCTTCTTCGACGAGCTGCCGAAGACGCCGACCCAGAAGGTGGAGAAGTTCAGGCTGCGAAACGACGGCGTCACGCCCGACATGGTCGACCGCGAGGCGCTCGGGATCTTCCCACCGAGGGAGTAGAGGAGGCAGACAGATGAGCCGGTACGACGTGATCGTGATCGGCGCCGGCCCGGCGGGCCTCACCGCCGCGGCGCTCCTGGCGCAGGAGGGAAGATCGGTGCTCGTGCTCGAGCGGAGCGCGCACCTGGGCGGGCGCGGCCTCGCGGTCGAGGACGAGGGGTTCAAGCTGAACCTCGGTGGGCACCTGATCGAGGACTCGGGCTCCGGGATCACACGGGTCTTCGAGCGCCTCGGCAAGGAGCTCCCGCACGGAAGGGTGAACAGCGAGATGCCCGTCTGGGACGGGCGCCGCTTCGCCTCGGTGCGCGACTCCTACGCCGGCAGCCGCTCCGAGCTGAAGAAGGTCGTTGCGGCGCTCCTCGAGACCCCGTGGGAAGACCTCGACCGCTGGGACGACCGCCCCCTTCGCGAGTGGATGCTCCAGCACACCCGCGACGAGGGCGTGATCGCCCTCTGGGAATACCTCGGGCTGCTCGAGTGCCTCACCGACCGCTGGACCGACCATGCGGCTTCGGACAACCTGTTCATGCGCAAGCTGCACTACGAGGAGAAGCACATGGCCGGCTACTCGTTCTGGCCCGAGCAGGGCTGGGACGGGATGTTCGCCGACCTCCGTGACGCCGTCGTCGAGCACGGCGGCGAGGTGCGGCTCGCCACGGCCGTCGACCGCGTCCTGATCGAGGACGGCGAGGTCAAGGGCGTCGCCTGCGCCCGGGCCGGGCGAGTGATCCCGAACGACCGCGAGCACGAGGTGATCGAGGCGCCCTTCGTGATCTCGACCTTGCCGGTCTGGGACGTCCTCGACGTCGTCCCCGAGACGCAGCTGCCGGACTGGTACGCGGCACAGATCCGGTTCCTCGCGCGGGACGCCTTCCGCTGCACCTGGCTCGGCCTCTACCTCGCGACGAACGAGCCGGCCACCATCCTCGCCCCTGCGGAGCTCGCGTCCTGGACATCCGCGCCGCTGACCGGGACGGCGGGCTTCTACTTCGACATGAGCGTGCTGGAGCCGGCCGTCTCCCCCCCGGGCACGCACCTCTACGTCGCAGGCGCGGTGATCCCGGCGGCGCGGGCACGCGACGCCGTCTACGTCGACGAGACGTTCGAGGCCTTCGAGGCCGAGCTGAAGCTGATGATCCCCGGCCTCGAGGCGGCCTTCTGGCGCCGCCGCCACCTCGTCTTCGACCCCACCTACGGCGTGATCCAGAAGCCGGGACTCGTCGGCCGCTACCGGCCGCACTGGCGCCCACCCGGAGTCGACGGGCTGCTCTTCGCCTCGGAGACGTTCCGCAGCCGGGGGATCGGCGTCGACCGCGCCGCGCGGGCCGGCTTGACCGCCGTCGAGGACTACCTCGGGCGGCGCCTCCCGGGCTTCGAGAGCACCTGGCGCTACTGACCGTCGCCTCGCCAGCCGTCGAGGCGGCCGGCCCCGGCTGTTGACGTTCCACCAACCATTCGTTAGATTCGCGCGAACCGGCCACCTTCCGGAAGCGCTATGACGAAATTCGTCCAGCTCCTCATCATCGGCATCGCCACCGGAAGCATCTACGGGCTGATCGCCCTGGGATTCACGCTCGTGTACAAGGCGACGAAGGTCTTCAACTTCGCGCAGGGCGACCTGATGATGCTCGGCGCGTACTTCGCCGTCCTCTTCACGGTGACGTTCTCCTGGACCGCGTGGTGGGCGATCCCCGCCGTGATCCTGTGCGCGATCCCCGTCGGCTGGGCCTTCCAGTTCGTCTTCGTCCGGCCGCTGATCGGGCAGCCGTTCCTCCCGGTCACGATGGCCACGATCGGCGGATCGCTCGTCCTGACGTCCATCATCCCGTACTTCTGGGGCGTCGTCGAGCGTTCCTACCCGACGCAGTTCCCGCAGCACGTCTACGACGTCCACGGGATCAGGGTCTCGTCCATCGACCTGATCACGATCGCCGTCTCCGCGGCCTGCGTGCTCGCGTTCGCCGTGTTCTTCAAGTTCACGCGGATCGGCCTGCAGATGCGCGCTGCCGCGACCCACAACGAGGCGGCGATCCTGTCGGGCGTCAACGTGTACCGCGTCTCGCTGGTCGCCTGGGGAATTGGCACCATCCTCGCCTTCGTCGCCGGCATCGTCCTCGCGAACCAGCAGGGCAACGTGACGCTCGCCTTCGGGGGGCTCGGCCTGCTCGCCTTTCCCGCCGTCGTGATCGGCGGGCTCGAGAGCATCCCGGGCGCCGTCGTCGGAGGCGTCATCGTCGGCGTGCTCGAGGCGATGATCGCCGGCTACTACGACCCCCTCGCGTCGGACTCGCTCGTCTACGCGGTGCTCCTGCTGATACTTCTCGTCAGGCCCACCGGTCTCTTCGGCCAGCAAGAGATCCAGCGGGT
>Ga0209048_10006015_pt1 | contig 11402 bp, 11 predicted proteins | sample FrelakmetCRP12CR_FD_187146 | JGI IMG/M metagenome (GOLD analysis project Ga0209048, IMG submission 187146) | Freshwater lake sediment microbial communities from the University of Notre Dame, USA, for methane emissions studies - CRP12 CR (SPAdes)... | ecosystem: Environmental > Aquatic >... | reverse complement strand
CACGGCGCGGCGGCGATGATCGCCGCCGCCGGCGACCCGGCCGGCGTGACCGCCGCCGCCGCTACGCCCGGCGGCATGACGGCGGCCGCCATCGATTCGCTCGAGGCCGACGAGATCGCGGGCGCCGTGGCGCGAGCGGTCGCCGCCGCGACGGACCGCGCCAAGGAACTCGCCTGAGCACGGCGCACTAGAATGGGACAGAAGTCGACGATGGCCCGCGGCGCTTGTCGCACGGCCGAGGGGGTCACAGCATGAAGCTCACACCTCTTGACATCCGCCACAAGGAGTTCAAGCGCGGGATGAGGGGCTACGCGGACGTCGAGGTCGACGAGTTCCTCGACGAAGTCGCCGACGAGTACGAGCGGCTCTTCAAGGAGAACATCGACCTGGGCGAGCGCGTGGAGACGCTCGAGGGCCAGGTGGGCGGCTACAAGCGCATCGAGGAGACGCTGCAGAAGACGCTCGTCTCGGCACAGGCCAGCGCCGAGGAGCTCAAGCAGAACGCGACCAAAGAGGCGCAGCTCATCATCCACGAGGCCGAGCTCAAGGCGCGGCAGATGGTCAACGACTCGTACTCCGAGAAGCAGGCCATCGATCAGTCGATGGCAAAGCTGAAGAGCGCGGACACGGACTTCCGTTTCAAGTTCCGCCAGCTTCTCGAGGGATACCTGAAGCAGATCGAGGAGACGCCGGCGGTGGCCGAGGAGGCCGGCGCCGGCCCTGCCCATGCGGAGTTCGCGCGGCACGCGGAGGCCATCAAGGCGGCTATCGCTCGCGAAGAAGAGGCCACCAAGGCGGCGGCGCCCGTCTCAGCGGGCCCGGCGCCCGCCTCAACGAATCCGGCGCCCGCCTCAGCGGGCCCGGCGCCCGCCTCAACGAGTCCGGCGCCCGCCTCGGCGGGCACTCCTGGAGAGCCGTCGCCGCCTGTAGAGCCGTCGCCTCCCGACCCCGCCATGACGGCGGAGCCGGGAGCCGGCGCGGTCTCCGGAGAGCGCACGAAGGACCGCATCCTCTTCGGAGAGAGCGACGACATCCTCAGCGACGTGGACAGCGGGGTGAACGAGAACGAGTTCAAGTGGTGAAGCCGCGCCGCTGCGCACGGCGCGCGGCGGCCTGACGCTTGCGGTCTGGGTGACGCCCGGCGCCGCGCGCAGCGAGATCGCCGGCGTCGCCGACGGGCGGCTGCGGATCCGGCTCGCCGCGCCGGCGCGCGAGGGGCGCGCCAACGAGGAGCTCACCCGGTTCGTGGCTGGGCTGCTGGAGGTACGCCGAAAGGACGTCGTTCTCGCGTCTGGCTCGAACGGCAGACGCAAGTTGCTCAAGGTGGCGGGCGTCACGATGGAAGAGGCACGGCGGGCACTCCGCCTATGAAGGAAGGACTGCTGGATGGCCAGACTCGCGTACTGCAAGGTCTGCAAGGCGACGTATCCGCTCAACATCGTCGTCAACGATGGGGGGCGCTCAGGTAAGGCCAAGGAGCCGGCGTGCCCGATGGGGCACACCCAGATCGAGGAACTGGACACGCCGCGCAAGCCGCGTGGCAAGAAGTAGCCGCGGCCTCGGCCTGGCCTTCGCCCTGGCGGCAGGGGTCTTTGCCGCCGACCAGGTCAGCAAGGCTTTGGTGCGCGGCGCGGCGACGCGCCTGCCGTGGCGCCTCGCCGGCGGCCTGAGGATCGAGCTCAACTACAACTCGGGCATCTCGTTCAGCCGCTTCGCCGGCGCCGGCGTCGTCGTGGCGGTGCTCGTCGGCGCCGTCGCGGCCGGCGTGACGGTCGCGCTCTTCCTGGCGCCGCCGCGGTACCGGGCCGCGCTCGGCATCATCCTCGGAGGCGCGGCCGGTAACCTGGTCGACCGTGTCCGCTTCGGCGGGACCGTCGTCGATTTCCTCGGCGTCTTCGGCTGGCCGACGTTCAACCTGGCCGACGCTTTCATCGTCGTGGGCACCGTCCTGCTGGCCATCCAGGTGCTGCGTGGATCCAGAGCCTGAAGAGCGGGGCTCGTTTCTGGCGAGCGAGGCCGACGCCGGCGGCCGGCTCGACGTCGTCCTCGCGGTACACGCGCACGTGTCGAGGGCCGCGGCGCAGAGGCTGATCGCCGACGACCGCGTGACGGTGGACGGACGGGCGGCGCGCAAGAAGCACGAGCTGCGCGCCGGGGAAGAGGTGACGTGGCGCCGGGAGCCCCAGCGGCCTCCGGCGCTCTCCCAGGAGGATGTGCAGTTCTCGCTCGTCTATCAGGACGACTGGCTGCTCGTGGTGGACAAGCCGGCCGGCGTGGTGGTGCATCCGGCGCCGGGGCACGAGCACGGCACTCTGGCACAGGGACTCGTCGACAGTGGGGCCGGAGGCGGCCACGAGCGCCGGCCCGGTATCGTCCACCGCCTTGACAAGGACACCTCGGGACTCCTGATCGTGGCGCGCGGCGAAGAGGCCTACCGCCGGCTCGTCGCGGCGATGGAGCGCCGCGCGATCACCCGTGTGTACGTGGCCCTCGTCCGCGGCGAGCTGCCTCAGGAAGAGGGCACGATCGACGCGCCCATCGGGCGCCACGTGCGCGATCGCAAGCGGATGTCGCTGCATACCACCTCCGGGCGCCCGGCGGTCACGCACTTCCGTGTGCTGGGCCGGGCGCCGGGCTGGACGCTGCTGCGGGTTCAGCTGGAGACCGGGAGAACGCACCAGATCCGCGTCCACTTCGCCTCACTCGGATACCCGGTGGCCGGCGACGTCCAGTACGGCCGGCGGCCGCGCCCGGAGGGCCTCGGCCGCCAGTTCCTGCACGCCGCCCGCCTGGCCTTCCCGCACCCCGATGACGGGCGGCAGATGAGCTTCGCCAGCCCGCTGCCGCCCGAGCTCCGCGCCTTCCTGGAAGGGCTCGGCCTGCCGCCGGAACCGGACGCCTGAAGACCCTCACGGCCCTTTGACGGGCCTCGGCTTGGCCGTGCGACCGGGCCTTGCCCCGGCCGGGGGCGGCTGCTACAGTACCGACGACCTTTAACCACGTCCAGTGAGACGGAAAGGGGGTGCAGCGCTGCCGCACGCGATCAGATGCCGGCGGCGCTTTTTCTATGCCCGGACCAAGACCCGCTAACGAGGTCGTCGTCCTGACGGCCGAGCAGATACCGCGCACCATCACGCGCATCGCTCACGAGATCCTCGAGAAGAACCCCGGTGACGCCAGCCTCGCCGTGGTGGGGATCCACACCCGGGGGGCTTTCCTCGGCGACCGCATCCATGAGCTTCTCTGCGGGGTGGGCGGGCGCCCTTACGACAAGGGGGCCCTGGACATCTCGTTCTACAGGGACGACGTGGCGGCACGCGGCGCGGTGGGCGTCATCCCCAGCACACCGCAGCCGATCGTCAAGGACACCGACCTGCCGTTCTCCATCGACGGCGCCACCATCGTCCTCGTCGACGACGTGCTGTACACGGGGCGCACGATCCGCGCCGCCATCGACGCCCTGTTCGACTACGGCCGGCCGGCGGCCGTGCAACTCGCGGTCCTCGTGGACCGCGGCCACCGCGAGCTGCCCATCCGGCCCGACTACGTCGGCAAGAACCTGCCCACGGCCCCCAAGGAGCGCATCAGCGTTCGGCTTGAGGAGTGCGACGGCAAGGACGAGGTCGTGCTCGTCCGTTCCAAGGAGGCCTGACGTGCCCAAGCGCGACCTCATCTCCATCGACGACCTCTCGCGCGCGGACGTCGAGCTCCTCCTGGACACCGCGGAGAGCTTCCTGCCAGTACTCGAGCGCGACATCAAGAAGGTGCCTACGCTGCGCGGCCGCACGATCGTCAACCTTTTCTGGGAGGCATCCACGCGGACCTCGTCCAGCTTCGACCTCGCGGCCAAGCGACTGTCGGCCGACACCCTCTCCCTCAAGGCGAGCGGATCGGCCGTGGAGAAGGGCGAGACGCTGAAGGACACGGCCATCACCCTGAGCGCCTACTCGCCCGACATCATCGTCATGCGCCACCCGTCGGCCGGCGCCTGCCAGACGCTCTCGGCCAACACCGAGGCGAGCGTCATCAACGCCGGCGACGGCAAGCATCAGCACCCGACCCAGTGCCTGCTCGACCTCTTCAGCATGCGCCAGAACCTCGGGCGCGACCTCGATGGCCTGAAGGTCTTCATCATCGGCGACATCCTCCACAGCCGCGTCGCGCGCAGCGACATCATGGGCTTTCAGATGCTCGGCATGGAGGTCACGCTGGTCGGCCCGCCGACGCTGATGCCGCGCGGCATCGAGGAGATGGGCGTCAAGGTCGAGTACGACCTCGCCAACCTCAAAGACGCCGACGTCATCTACCTGTTGCGCATCCAGAAGGAGCGGATCAAGGCGGGGGCGAACTTCCTCCCGTCCCTGCGCGAGTACAGCCAGCTTTGGGGTGTCTCCCAGGTACGCCTGCGGCCGGGGCAACGGGTCATGCACCCCGGCCCCATCAACCGCGGCGTCGAGATCGCCTCGGACATCGCCGACGACGATGAGAACCTCATCGCGCACCAGGTCTTCAGCGGCCTGGCGGTACGCATGGCGATCCTGTACCGGACCATCGTCGGCTACAGCGACGGGGCTGCGAGTGGGGAGGTGCTCTGATGGAGCGCACATGGTGCAAGAGCGCGCCCGCGGCCGAGGTCCTCGTCAAGGGCGGCAGGGTCGTCGATCCGGAGGCCGGCGTCGACGCCGTCCAGGACATCCTGATCAGCAAGGGCAAGGTCGCCGACAGCGGCAAGGGCCTCAAGCCCGGCAAGGGCACGACGGTCGTCGACGCCGGCGGGATGCTCGTGCTGCCCGGCTTCGTCGACCTGCACACGCACCTGCGCACGCCGGGGCGCGAGGACGAAGAGGACATCGCCAGCGGTTCGGCGGCGGCGGCGGCCGGCGGCTACGTCGCCGTCTTCGGCATGGCCAACACCGACCCGGTGGTGGATACCGCCACCGTCCTTCGAGGGCTGGCCGAGACGGCCCGCGCCGACGCGGTGATCCCCGTAGGGTTCTTCGCCGCCGTCACGCGCGGACTCGCGGGCGAGCAGCTCACGGAGATGGGCGAGCTGGGCGCGGCCGGCGCGGTCGCCTTCAGCGACGACGGCCGGCCGCTGGCCACCGCGGCGCTCATTCGGCGCGCCCTCCAATACGTCAAGGTGAGCGGCCGGTTCGTCGCCGTCCACGCCCAGGACGACTCGCTCTTCAAGGGCGGCCAGATGCACGAGGGGCCGGTGTCGGCGCGACTCGGTCTCACCGGCATCCCGTCCCTCTGCGAAAGCCTCGATGTGTCCCGCACGCTGGACATCGCGGAGTACGAGGACGCGGCCGTGCACGTGTGTCACGTCAGCACAGCCGCGTCGCTCGCCGCCATCGAGCGCGCCAAGTCCGCCGGGGTCAAGGTGACGGCCGAGGTCACACCGCACCACCTGACGCTCAACGACGAGGCCATCGCAGCGCTCGACCCCAACCTCAAGATGAACCCGCCGTTGCGCGCTGAGAGCGACCGCAAGGCGCTCGTTGCCGCGCTCAAGAGCGGGCTCGTCGACTGCGTCGCCACCGACCACGCGCCGCACGCCTCCGAGGAGAAGGACGTGCCCTTCGAGGAAGCGCCGTTCGGCACCATCGGGCTCGACACGGCCTTCGCCGTCCTCTACGAGGAGCTCGTCAAGGTCAAGGCGATAGACCTCGCCACGCTGGTGACGCGCATGAGCACGGCTCCGGCGCGTCTTGCGGGCCTGCGGCCGCCGAGCCTCGCCAAGGGTGCGGTCGCCGACCTCTGCGTGATCGACACCAAGGCGCCCTGGACGGTCACGAGCGAGACCCTTCAGTCGCGGTCGTCCAACTCCGCTTGGCTCGGCCGCCGGTTTGAGACGCGGGTGAGGCTCACGGTGGCCGCCGGCCGCGTCGCCTGGCAGGACCTTGCCTAGCCCGGCGATCATCGTCCTCGAAGACGGCGCCGCCTACCGCGGCGAGGCGCTCGCCGGCCAGGGTGCCGTCGGGGGAGAGATCGTCTTCAACACGAGCATGGCGGGCTACCAGGAGATCGCCACCGACCCGTCGTACTGCGGCCAGCTGATCACCTTCACGTTCCCCATGAACGGGAATTACGGGGCCGACGCCGGGCGCGACGAGTCGGGCACGGCGCACGCCCGGGCGATCATCGCCCGCGAGCTCACCAACTACCGCTTCAATCGGGCCTCGCGCCAGACCTGGCTGGACTGGCTGGCCGAGCACGACGTGCTCGCCCTGAGCGGCGTGGACACGCGCGCCCTCACGCGGCACATCCGCGACAAGGGTGCGCTGCGCGCCGTCGTCAGCACAGAGACGGACGACGTGACGCACCTGCGCAAGGCCGCTCAGGGGCTGCCCAAGATGAGCGGCCTCGACCTGGCCAAGGTCGTCACCGTTGGCGAGACATACGAGGCGCCGGCGCCCGAAGGGGCACCGGCGCCTGACCTGCACGTCGTCGCCTACGACTTCGGCATCAAGCGCAGCATGCTTCGCTACCTCGGCGAGCGCGGCTTCCGCGTCACCGTGGTACCGGCCCAGACGAGCGCCCGCGAGGTGCTCAAGCACAAGCCGGACGGCGTCTTCCTCAGCAACGGCCCGGGGGACCCGGCGGCCGTCACGTACGCGGTCAAGGCGGTCGAGCGACTGCTCGGCAAAGTGCCCGTCTTCGGCATCTGCCTCGGGCACCAGCTCCTCGCGCAGGCGCTCGGGTACACGACGTTCAAGCTCAAGTTCGGCCATCGCGGCGCCAATCACCCCGTGAAGGATCTGCGCACCGGAGCGATCGAGATCACGACGCAGAATCACGGCTTCGCGGTCACGGAAGAGACCGTGACGGGGGCGGAGATCACCCACGTGAACCTCAACGACGGCACGGTGGAAGGCGTGGCCGCCCCGTGGCGATACGCCTTCTCGGTGCAGTACCACCCGGAGTCGTCCCCCGGGCCGCACGATTCGCTCTACCTCTTCGACCGCTTCCGTGACGAGATCGCCCGCTTCCGGGCGGAGGCCACCTGATGCCGCGTCGCGACGACCTGCACAAGATCCTGATCATCGGCTCGGGACCCATCGTGATCGGGCAGGCCTGCGAGTTCGACTACTCCGGCGCGCAGGCCTGCAAGGTACTGCTTGACGAGGGCTACGAGGTCGTGCTCGTCAACAGCAACCCCGCGACGATCATGACCGACCCGGCGCTCGCGACGCGCACCTACATCGAGCCGCTCGACCTCGCGACGCTCACGCGCGTGATCGAGGTCGAGCGGCCGGACGCGCTGCTGCCGACGCTCGGCGGGCAGACCGCCCTCAACCTGGCGATGGAGCTCAAGGGCGCCGGCGTGCTCGACCTCTGGGAGGTCGAGATGATCGGCGCCGACGAGAAGGCCATCCAGCGGGCGGAGGACCGCCTCGAGTTCCGCACGGCGATGGAGGAGATCGGTCTGCGCGTGCCGCGCAGCCTGCTGGCGCGGACGACGGAAGAGGCCGCGGAGGCGGCGCAGGAGCTCGGCCTCCCGCTCGTCGTCCGCCCCGCGTTCACGCTCGGGGGGGCCGGCGGCGGCATCGCCTACGACGACGACAGCTTCCTGCGCATCGTCGAAAACGGCCTCCGGCTCAGCCCCATCTCGCAGGTACTCCTCGAGGAGTCCGTCGTCGGCTGGCACGAGTTCGAGCTCGAGGTGATGCGCGACCGCGCCGACAACGTCGTGATCATCTGCGCCATCGAGAACATCGACCCGATGGGCGTGCACACCGGCGACAGCGTCACCGTCGCGCCGGCGCTCACGCTCACCGACGCCCAGTATCAGGAGCTGCGGGACGCCGCCGTCGCGATCATCCGCAAGATCGGCGTCGACACCGGCGGCAGCAACGTGCAGTTCGCCGTGAACCCCGAGACCGGCGAGCTCGTCGTCATAGAGATGAACCCGCGCGTCTCGCGCAGCTCGGCGCTTGCCTCCAAGGCGACCGGGTTCCCGATCGCCAAGATCGCCGCTCGTCTGGCGGTCGGCTACACCCTGGACGAGATCGACAACGACATCACCCGAAAGACGCCGGCCTGCTTCGAGCCGACGCTCGACTACGTCGTCGTCAAGATGCCGCGCTGGGCCTTTGAGAAGTTCCCGATGGCCGATCACGAGCTGACGACGCACATGAAGAGCGTCGGGGAGGCCATGGCCATCGGCCGCACGTTCAAGGAAGCCTTCCTCAAGGCGATGCGCTCGCGCGAGCTGGAGACGCCGTCCGATCTGCCCGGCGAGCGCGGCGCCCTGCGCCGGGCGCTCGGCATCCCGACGGCGGAGCGCTACGAACTCGTGCTGCAGGCCTTCCGCCAGGGGATGGAGGTGGAGGAGCTGCACGAGCTCACGGGCATCTCCTCGTTCTTCCTCTCGGAGCTCGGCGACGTCGTCGAGCTCGAGCGGGAGCTGCGCGCGGCGCCGCAGCTGACGGCGGACGTCCTGCGGCGCCACAAGCGCTACGGGTTCAGCGACCGGCGCATCGGGGAGCTCGTCGGGCGCAGCGAACGCGAAGTCAGGGCGCTGCGCCTCGAGGCCGGCGTCACGCCGGTCTTCAAGGCCGTCGACACCTGCGCCGCCGAGTTCCAGGCCGAGACGCCCTACTTCTACTCCTGCTACGAGGAGGAGAACGAGGCGCTCCCCGGCGAGCGCGAACGGGTCGTGATCCTCGGGAGCGGCCCCAACCGCATCGGGCAGGGGATCGAGTTCGACTACTGCTGCGTGCACGCCGCCCTCACGGTGCGCGAACTCGGCTACGAGGCCGTCATGGTCAACTGCAACCCGGAGACGGTGTCGACCGACTACGACGTCTCCGACCGTCTGTACTTCGAGCCGCTCACGTTCGAGCACGTAGCCGACATCGTCGCCAACGAGCGGCCCAAAGGCGTGATCGTCCAGTTCGGCGGACAGACGCCGCTCAAGATCGCCCGGGGGCTCGCGGAGGCGGGCATCCCCATCCTGGGCACGCCGCAGGAGTCGATCGACCTGGCCGAGGACCGTGGCCGTTTCGGGCAGCTGCTCGAGGAGCTCGGCGTCCGTTGCCCGGAGTACGGACTGGCGACGACGGTCGCCGAGGCGGCGGAGGTCGCCGGCAGGATCGGCTACCCGCTGCTGGTGCGGCCCTCCTACGTGCTCGGCGGGCGCGCCATGCAGATCGTGTACGGCGCCGCCGAGCTGGAGCGGTACATGACCTCGGCGGCACGCGTGAGCCCGGATCATCCGGTGCTGATCGACAAGTTCCTCGAGGACGCCGTCGAGGTCGACGTGGACGCCATCGGCGACGACGAGGATGTCTACATAGGCGCCGTCATGCAACACGTGGAGGAGGCCGGCGTGCACTCCGGCGACTCCGCCTGCGTGATCCCGTCCATCTCGCTGGGGGAGGGGACACTCGAGCAGGTCCGCAGGCAGACCAAGCTGCTCTCCCTCGGCCTCGGCGTGCGCGGCCTCATCAACGTCCAGTTCGCCATCCAGAACTACCAGCTGTACGTCCTCGAGGTGAACCCGCGCGGCTCGCGCACGGTGCCGTTCGTCAGCAAGGCCACCGGCGTGCCGTTGGCCAAGCTCGCGACCAGGGTCATCCTCGGAGAGAGGCTCCGCGACCTCGGCCTCGAGCGCCGCGTCCCCGAGCACGTGAGCGTCAAGGAGGCCGTGCTCCCGTTCGACCGGTTCCCCGGCACCGACACTCAGCTCGGCCCCGAGATGAAGTCCACCGGCGAGGTCATGGGCATCGCCGAGAACTTCCCGGCGGCGTTCGGCAAGGCCGTGGCCGCAGCCGGGGCACCGCTCCCGCTCGAGGGCAGCGTCTTCCTGTCGGTCTGCGACAGCGACAAGTCGGCGGCGACGATCCTCGCCCAGCGCCTGCACGCGCTCGGCTTCGCGATCTACGCCACGCGCGGTACGGCGACCGCTCTGACGAGTCTGGGGATCCCCGTCAACGTGGTGAACAAGGTCTTCCAGGGCGAGCCCAACGTCGTGAACCTCATCGAGAGCGGCGAGATCGTGCTCGTCGTCAACACGCCGTTCGGCCGCGGAGCGCGCAGCGACGGTTACGAGATCCGCACCACGGCGCTGCGCAAGGGCGTACCCAGCATCACCACGCTGGCCGGCGCGTCGGCGGCCGTCTCGGCGATCGAAGCGGCGCGGCGCCCGCGGGTGCAGGTACACTGCCTGCAGGACCTGCACCGCGCCACGGAGGCCCAGTGAGCAGCGTCTCGCCGGACGAGCACACGCACGCCGAGTCCTGGGCCGAGACCGTCCACGGTCGCGTCTCGGGCATCCGGCGCTTCGGCTCCTTCAGCGACGTCGAGATCGTCGCCCCGAGGATCGCCGCCAAAGCCTCTCCCGGGCAGTTCGTCATGGCGACCGTCCCCGGCGGCGGCTTCCTCCTGCGCCGGCCCCTCTCGCTCTTCGCCCTGCGCGGCGACCGCATCGGGCTTCTGATCGAGGCGCGCGGCGCGGGCAGCGAGCGGCTCGCGGCGCTTGAGGTCGGCGATGCCGTCGACCTCGCCGGCCCGCTCGGCAGCGCCTTCCCGGTGAGCGGCGTCGCGAGTGCTCTGCTCGTCGGCGGAGGCATCGGCTGCGCGCCGCTGCAATTCCTCGCGGACGAGCTGGCCCATGCCGGCGCGCAGGTCACCGCCGCCTTCGGCTTTCGCGACTTTCGCGCCGCGAGGGTGGCCGGCGCCTTCGCCATCGAACGCCTCTGGGTGGCCACTGAAGACGGCAGCGTCGGCCGGCGCGGTACGGTCGTCGACATCCTCGCCGGTCTGGAGGTCCCGTCCGACACGGTCGTCTACGCCTGCGGCCCGGCGGCGATGATCGCCGCGCTGCAGGGCTGGACCCTGGCCGAGGGGCTGGGCGGCTACGCCTCGCTGGAGGCCCACATGGCCTGCGGCAGCGGGTCGTGCCACGGGTGCGTGGTGGACACTGCGCGCGGCACGCTGCGCGTCTGTAGCGACGGGCCGGTCTTCGCGCTCGACGAGGTGCGGCCGTGACGGCGCCGCTGGCCGCCGACCAGGTCGACCTCCGCGTGCGTCTCGGCGACGTGGAGCTGGCGCACCCGCTCGTCGACGCCTCCGGCACCTTCGACGTGGTCGAGTACGCGCGCCGCTTCGACGGAGACTACTTCGCCGCGTTCCCGTATGCCGCATACGTGCCCAAGACGGTGACGGAGGACGCACGGACCGGGAACCCGGCGCCGCGCGTCACCGAGACGCCGTCGGGGATGATCAACGCCATCGGGCTCGAGAACCCGGGGATCGCGGCGTGGATCGGCGGACTCGGCGAATGGGCACGGCTGTCTCAGCCCGTGCTCGTCAGCGTCGGCGGCAACTCGCCCGAGCAGTATGCCGCCGTGGTGCGGGCGCTGGAAGAGCACCTCTCCGCCGCGCCGGCCGGCGCC